>Ga0209382_10006518_pt1 | contig 14997 bp, 14 predicted proteins | sample SoiMetdeltSBSDD5_FD_187599 | JGI IMG/M metagenome (GOLD analysis project Ga0209382, IMG submission 187599) | Bulk soil microbial communities from a Populus tree surrounding site in Tennessee, USA - Soil MetaG P. deltoides SBSDD5 (SPAdes) (version 2) | ecosystem: Environmental > Terrestrial >... | reverse complement strand
TCGTTCATCCGGATCAGCAAGGCCGAGCCCGGTGGACAGGGTGCGCAAGGCCTCTGGCGCCCGGCCACGCTCGGCATCCGGCCGACCTACGAGAGCGACGAGATGAAGCGCTACCTCGCGGGCGGATTCATCGAGAAGACGTGAAGGCGAGAAGCGGTGACGGGGAAGGGGTGACGCCATGCCGAAGGTCTTCAACTGGCAGATCAATCGCGAGATGGAATATCCGTACGAGGCCGCGCCCCCTCAGAAGCAGTTCGGCGCCGTCTTCGACATCAACAAGTGCATCGCCTGCCAGACCTGCACGATGACCTGCAAGACGGCCTGGACGTCGGGGCGCGGCCAGGAGTACATGCTCTGGAACAACGTCGAGACGAAGCCGTACGGCGGCTTCCCGATGGGCTGGGACCTGAACATCCTGAAGATCCTCGGCCCGCAGACCTGGCAGGGCTCGACCTACACCGGCAAGACCATCTTCGAGGCCGCACCCCAGCTCGGCGACGGGCACGCGGTGACCGGCTGGCTGCCGGAAGCTGAGGACTGGGCATCGCCCAACCTGGGCGAGGACGAGCCGTTCGGCCAGATCGACGGCGGCACCTACTTCACGCTGCCCCATCCGGTCTGGTCGTTCTACCTCCAGCGGGTCTGCAACCACTGCAGCTATCCCGCCTGCCTGGCGTCCTGCCCGCGCCAGGCGATCTACAAGCGCCCGGAGGACGGCATCGTCCTGGTCGACCAGGAGCGCTGCCGGGGCTACCGCGAGTGCGTGCGGGCCTGCCCGTTCAAGAAGGTGATGTACAACGCGGCGACCCGCGTCTCCGAGAAATGCATCGCCTGCTTCCCACGGGTCGAGCAGGGGCTCCAGCCGTACTGCACGATCACCTGCATCGGGCGGATCCGGATCAACGGCTGGATCCATGACCCGGCGAACGCCGATCCCGAGAACCCGACCGACTTCCTGATCCACACCCGCAAGGTGGCGCTGCCGCTCTATCCGCAGTTCGGGCTGGGCGTCAACATCTATTACGTCCCGCCTATCCACGTGCCGCCCAGGTACCTGGAGCAGATGTTCGGCCCGGGGGTGGAAGCCGCGCAGACCACCTACAAGCAGGTCCGCGACGATCCGGAGCTGCTCGGGGTGATGCTGCTGTTCGGCTCGACCGATCGCTGGATCGAGAAGTTCCGCGTCAAGGGCGACCGAGCCTACGGCTACGACGCCAAGGGTGACGAGGTCGCCAACGTGCCCCTCAAGGAGCCGATCTTCGTGCGGCCGCTGCTCGATGTCGAGCGCGGCGTCTACCGCCACAACATCACCTGATCCGGCCACTGACGGAGTCAAGCCTCGATGAGAGGAGGCGCCGATGAAACGCTGCTTTCGGTCACCAAAGAGTCTGATCGGCCTGCTCGTCGCGATCGCGGTTGCGCTCTCGCTCAATGGGTCCGCGCTCGCTCAGCAGGTGCCGTCGGTGAGCGCGGTCCACGTCCAACAGGTATCCACCGATCCGTTCGATCCGACGTGGTCGTCGGCCCCCGTGGCGGCGATCCCGCTCACGCCGCAGGTCCTGGCGTTGCCACGCCTGCAGACGGCCTCGGTCTCGACCATGTTCGTCCGCGCCGTCAACGACGGCCAGCGGATCGGATTCCGCCTCGATTGGGACGACCCGTCCCGCGATGCCCGCGCCATCCTCCCGAACGAGTTCCGCGACGCGGCGGCCGTGATGGTCGCGTCCGGCCAGGGTGTGCCGAACATCTGCATGGGGTCGCCGGGCCAGACGACCAACCTCTGGCACTGGAAGGCCGACTGGCAGGAGGATCTCGACAAGGGCTATCAGGAGGTGGTCGACGCCTACCCGAACTTCTACAAGGACTACTACCCGTTCGTGACCGGCTCGCCGCCGTTCCGCCTGCCCACCGACTTCAACTCGCCGGACGCGAAGCGGTACATCATCGGGCAGTCCGCGGGGAACCCGCTGAGTCAGCCGGATCGAGTCTCCCCGGTCGAGGAGATGCTCTCGACCGGGTTCGGGACGACGACGCACCGTGTGCAACAGTCGGTCGAGGGCCGGGGCGTCTGGAGTAACGGCCACTGGCAGGTCACGTTCGTGCGGCCCCTGGCGGTGACTGGGGCGGAGGCCGCCAACCTCGACGGGCTGACGCAGGCGCCGGTCGCGTTCGCGGTCTGGAATGGCTCGAACGCCGAGGTCGGCGCGCGCAAGCAGCTCTCCGGCATGGCGACGGTGCGGCTCCTGCCGCCAGCCCCTCCACCCGGACCGCCGCCAGCACCACCGCAGCCATTCACCGGACCCACGTACGTCTGGGACTGGTGGCTGATCGCCTTGCTGCTGGGTGTCACGATCGTCCTGGTCGGCGCCGGGCTGCTGGGCGAGTGGCAGGGCCGACGGGCGGGCCAGCATGCGAGGGAGCGCCATGATGGAGCATGACGCGCTGACAGCGCGGGCGAGCCTCTGGGCCTGGGCCGCCCGCGCCTTCTCCTACCCGACAGCGGTGCTCGAGCATGCCCTGCGCCAGCGGTCCGAGCGCGATCGCGTCGACGCCATCGCCGAGGCGACCGAGCCCGGAGGAGCGCTGGCGACGGCGCTGCGATCGGTCTGGGGCGCCCTGGACGGGCCGGACGACGGCGCGGTCAGCCTGGCCGAGGAGCACACGTTCCTCTTCGGGCGCCACGTGCGCGTCCCGCCGTACGAGAGCAGCTACGTCCTGGAGCCCGGCACGGACCGCTCGACGCACCTGGCCGAGATCGGCGGGCTGTACGCCGCGTTCGGCCTCGCCGTGTCATCGACCCACCCCGACATGCCGGACCATCTGGGCGCCGAGTGTGAGCTGCTCGCCGTGCTGCTCGCGAAGGAAGCGTACGCGCTCGCCCGGGGCTGGGCGTCCCGGGCGAAATTGACTCGCCGCGCGCGTCGGAAGCTGGTGGTCGAACACCTGCAACGCTGGCTGCCCGCGTTCGCGGAGCGGCTCGAGAAGCACCACCGGCGGCCGTTCTATCCTGCCCTGGCAGGGCTCCTGCTGGAGCTTCTGGCCGTCGAGGAGCGGCTGCTGGGAGCGCCACGACCGACCATCGCGGCGGCCGTCGTGAGTGGTTCGCCATGAACGGCCCACGTCGTCAGCTGATGGCGGTCGCCCTCGTCGCGGCGGTCGCGGAGGTCGTGCTGCTGCGGGTCGCGTTGCGGCTCGGGCCGGTCCTGCCGACTCAGGTCGACGTGCTGCCGATCTTCGCGGTCGTCGAGCGGCTGGGCGTCGTCGCGCTCAACGTCGGCGTGCTCGCCGCCAGCCTGCTGATCGGCCTGGCGGCCCTCGACGCGCTCCGGTCGGGGGGACGCAGGCTGCTCCTGGCAGGCACCCTGGTCGGCGCCGTCCTGGTCAACCTGGGGCTGGGGCCGCTCGTCGGGCTGCTCCCCGACGGATCGCCCGGCCTGCTCCACGGGGTTGCGACCGGCGCCGCGATCCTGCTGACGATCGTCTGCTCGCCGCAGCCGAGACCGGTCCGCATCGTCCTGGGACTGGTGGCGCTGGCCCAGGTGCTCGCGCTCACCCAGGCCGTGGCAGGCAACGCCGCGCGGGATCTCACCGGCGCACTCAGTGGGCGTCCGATCGTGGCCGCCGAGGGTGTCGCCGTCCTCGCGGCGCTGCTGCTGCCGTGGCTTTGCCGGGTCAGGCCGCGACTCGGCGAGATGGCGATCGCCGCGGCGGCCGGTCTGGTCGTCGGCGTGGGAGGCGCGGTCCAACCGTGGGGACTGGCGACGGTCGCGATCTGGACGATGGCGTTCAGTCTCTTCCTCCCGCCGCTCTTGTACGGCGCGGGCGTGATGAGCGTCCTCGTGGCCGCGCTCGCCCTGCGGCGTCAGCCGGGCGGTGGCGAGCTCGCCACCGGCCTGGCGCTCGTCTGGCTGGCCGGGCTGAAGCTCGACATCTCCTCGTTCGCGCTGATGGGGCTGGCGGGGCTGACCATCGCCAGTGGTCTGGCGCGCACACCCGTCCTGCGAGTGAGCGTCGGTGTGTCGCTGCCGGGCTGGCGTATCATGACCGGAATCACGAGGCCGACGGCATGACGACGACCATGAGCGAGAGGGTGTCAAGCGACCGGAAGCTCGACAAGGCGATGCGCCGGATCGTGGAACGGCTGGCGCCACTGCACGCCCGCCTGTGCCCCCGCCAGGTGCTCGGCGCACGGATCGGGCTGTATGGCGCCGAGCTGCTCGGCCTGGAGCTCCCCCGCCCGGACAAGCGCCTGCTCGCGATCGTCGAGACGGACGGGTGCTTCGTGGACGGTGTCATCGCCGCAACCGGCTGCCGCGTGGGCCGTCGCACCCTGCGCGTGATCGATCATGGGAAGGTGGCGGCAACCTTCGTGGATGTCCAGACGGGCCGGGCGGTGCGGGCTCGTCCGCGCACGGGGGCGAGACGGCTGGCGTGCGTCTATTTGCCGGAGGCCTCGGACGCCTGGCATGCCCAGCTCGACGCCTACCAGTGGATGCCAACCGCCGAGCTCCTGGAAGCCGAGTCGGTGGAGTTGCGCACACCACTTCAGGAGCTTCTCGGGCGCGCCGGCATCCGTGTGGAGTGCTCGCGCTGCGGCGAGGACGTCATCAACGACCGCCGGGTGCAGGTCGCCGGCCAGGTGCTCTGTCGGGGCTGCGCCGGCGACGCATACTTCATTCAGGTCGAGCGCGTGCATCTCTTCCAGGGTTGACGCGCGATTCATCCGACGATCCAGCCGTAGCCGCTCATCGACAGCAGGTCGCGACTCGAACCGTTATCGGTCGCCGGTCATTCGCGTCCACCCGCCTCGAGACACCGAAGCATGACGCAGGGCCTCTTCGGCTGACGGCGGCGGACGACCACGGGACCGCAACGCTCCGTTCACCCACGGAAACCCGCTCGGAGACGTGCACGCCCGACGATTGGCCTGAGAGAGCCGCGTGGGGCCTCCATCCCGTCAGACACGCCGTGGCGTCGACGTGCCCATTCAGGTCGCCGCCGCTCCGCGCCGTGGGTCGCCAGTCGACCCTGCGCGGACGGCTCGGACGGGGAGACACGCAGATGATCGCCAACATCCTGGTTCCGCTCGACGGCTCGGCGTTGTCCGAGGGCGCCCTGCCTTTCGCCGTATCTCTCGCCCAGGCGACCGATGCCCGGCTCCGGCTCGTGCACGCGCTCCCGGCCATGCCGCCTGTGTTGGATTGCGAACCCAGGATCGACGTCGCCGTGAGCATTGAGGGGACGGCAGCCTACCTTCGCGAGCGGGGGCTCAAGGCGACGGCACGCACGGTCCATGGCGATGAGACGAACGCCATCCTCGACGCGTCGGTCGACATGCCCGCGGACGTGATCGTGATGTCGACACACGGACGCGGCGGGATCGGCCGCCGGCTGTACGGGAGCGTCGCGGATCAAGTCCTGGTCCGGGCAACCGTGCCGGTCTTGCTGGTCCCGTCCGGGTGCGATCATCCCTGGCCCGACGATCGGCGGCTCAAGATCCTGGTCCCGCTCGACGGCTCGGATCTGTCAGAAGCTGCGCTCGGTCCGGCCCGCGTGATGAGCCACGCCGTCGGCGCCGATCTCCTGTTGCTACGCGTCGTCGAGCAGGAAGCCGGCGCCATTTGGGGCGTCGATCGGGTCGGCGTCGCGATCCAGCGCGTCACGCCGGAGGAGCTTGGCACGGCGCGGCAGTACCTCGACGACATCGCTGCCCCGCCCGGCCCCGTCGACCCGGCGGTCGACGTGCTGGTGGACGCGGGCGACCCGTTCACCGTGATCTCTACGATCGCCCGGCAAGAGGGCGTCGACCTGATCGCCATGGCAACCCACGGACGGACCGGCCTGGCCCGCCTGACGATGGGCAGTGTGGCAACGTCGACGTTGCAGCGCGCGCACGTCCCGGTGCTGCTGGTCCGGCCGCCGGGGCTGGAAACGCCGATGGACCAGCCGTCGTCGGAGCCGCGAGAGGTGATACCGCCGGATGTCTGGCCGCCCGTCGGGACTCGGTGACACGGAGCCCTGACGCCGCGTCCGACCGGCCCGGACCTGTGCCGACGCGCTTCGCGAGGGTGACCGACCATTCACCGACAACAACCTGGCGGTTCACCAGTGAGCATGAAGATGGAAGCGGGGACAGAGCCTGACAGCTTCTCGGAGGCGAGGAGGTGAATGGTCGCTCGGCGGCCGGGGCTCTGCGCTCGGAAAGGAGCTAGGTGTGGATTGCTTCCATCGAATCAAAGCGTACCTCCGCCACCATCGCGTCGAGTTCGACGCGCAGCACCACCCACTCGCGTACACGGCCCAGGACGTGGCGGCCAGCGAGCACCTGCCGAGCCAGCTGATGGCGAAGGTGGTGATGGTCGTCGCGGACGGCAAGCTCGCGATGCTCGTGCTGCCGGCCTCGCGCCGCGTCGACGAGGAACGCGCCGCCGCCGTGCTCGATGCGAAGGTGGTGCGGCTGGCACGGGAGGAGGAGTTCGCCTCGACCTTCGCGGACTGCGACGTCGGCGCGATGCCGCCGTTCGGCAACCTGTACGGCGTTCCGGTCTACGTCGACGACGAGCTGGCGGAGGACGAGACCATCACGTTCCAGGCCGGCACGCACACCTGGACCATCAGTCTGAAGTACGCCGACTTCGAGCGGCTGGTCGGGCCGACGGTCGCCGACCTCGCACTCCACCCGCTCGGCCGACACGGCTGAGCGCCGGGTCAGAGAAGGAGAACACCATGGCAGAGACAGCCACCGCTCCGGCGAAGACCGAGAACGGCAAGCTGCGCCGACGCGACCCGTTCGAAATGTTCGAGACCTTCCAGGACGAGATGGCCCGGCTGTGGGGCCAGACCTGGCCGTTCGGCTCCTGGCCGCTCGCGCGCAGGATCGCCCAGACGACCGAGAGCACGGCGCTCTGGGCCCCGCGGGTCGACGTGTTCGAGAAGGACGGCGACTTCGTGGTGAAGGCGGAGCTGCCGGGCGCCAAGAAGGAGGACATCGAGGTCACGCTCGACCAGGGAGGTTTGGTGATCCGGGGCCAGAAGAAGGCCGAGACCGAGGTCAAGGAGGAGCACTACTATCGGATGGAGCAGAGCTACGGCAGCTTCTACCGACGGCTGGCGCTCCCGTTCGAGACCACGGCCGAGCAGGTCACGGCCACCTACGCCGAGGGGATCCTGGAGATCCGCATCCCGAAGCCAGCGACCGAGGCGCAGCCGACACCGGCGCCGATCACGATCTTGTAACCGAGCGGGTCGGTCGGTGCCGAGGCACCGACCGACCCGCTCGCTCGGGTGCCGTGAGGCGAGGCGGACAGCCGGCCCGCTCAATTCCGATCACGCCGCCCGGGTCCGGGCCACGCCGTTCGCCGACGGGCCGGTGGAGGCCCGAACGGAGGCCACGATGGTGGAGACCGTCACCAGACAAGGCGTCAATGGGACAGTGCGCGAATCGAGCGGCCTGATCGAGAGCCTCGTCGACCGGATCGGCGGTCAGGCCCGCGCGTCGACGATCTACGGTGACCCCCTCGAACGGGACGGCGTGACCGTCATCCCCGTCGCGCGGGCCATGTGGGGATGCGGCGGTGGTTCCGGGCGCGTCGACGAGCAACAGGTGGGCTCGGGCGGGGGCGGAGGGATGCTCCTCTCGCCGGTCGGGTACATCGAGATCCAGGGCGGCTCGTCGAGCTTCCGGCCGATCTTCAAGCCGCCGCTCGGGGTGATCAGCCTGGTCGTCGGCATCCTCCTCGGCCTGGCGATCGTCCGCATCGCCGGAGCCCGTCGGCGCGCGGAGGCAGGGACCGGGCCACAGCTGCCTGACGTCCGCGTCGGACGCGGCTTGAAACGCCCCAGATGAGCGACGGAGGCCGACCCCATCGCCGAGGCAGGGATGGCCTCCGTCGCTTCGTAACCCGCCGTTCACCACCGGCAACGGTGCGGGACACGGCCACGCCGTATCGTCGAAGCAGAGGATGAGTGCGCGAAGATCGGCGGGCCTCCGCCGCCAGCGACTCAGCTCAGGAGTCGAACGGTTCCTGGAGGACACGGCGATGGTTGAACGAATCCTGCTCCCACTCGACGGCTCCCCCTTCGGCGAGCGCGCGCTTCCCTACGCCCTGCGCCTCGCCTCGGCCACGGGGGCCAGGCTGATCCTGATGCACGGGCACGCGCCCCTGGTGATCGCGAAGGAGCCGGACTTCGACGTCCAGGCGTTCGCCAGGCGGCTCCGCGACGGCCAGGTGGTTGTGCCGTACACGGCCACCGCGGGGATCGAGATCGAGGCCGTGACGCACGACGTCTACATGGACAAGGTGGCCGACGGGATCTGCGAGACGATCGTCGCGCAGGGCGCCGACCTGGTGGTGATGTCGACCCACGGGCACGGCGGCCTCGGACGCTGGCTCTACGGCAGCGTGGCGGACCAGGTGATCCGCCAGTCGCCGGTCCCGCTCGTGCTCGTCCCGGTCACGTGCGACCACATCTGGGAACGGTCTGCCGCGCTTCGCATCATGGTGCCGCTCGACGGCTCCACGTTCGCCGAGGAGGTGCTCGATCCGGTCGGCAAGCTGGCCTCCGCGTTGAAGGCCGAGCTGCTGCTCGTCGGCGCCGCCGGCCCCCTTGAGTACGGATACGCCGATGGCGTCCCGTTCACGAGGTCCGGGTTCGACGCCGCGCTCAAGGAGACGAACGAGTACCTCGAGGGAGTGGCGGCCAGACTGCGGGCGGCGGGACAGAGGGTGACGGTCGATGCCCAGACCGGCCAGGCCGGACCGGTGATCGACGGCATCGCCCGCCGGCGCCACGTCGACCTGATCGCGATGGCGACGCATGGGCGGAGCGGGATGGCCCGTGCAGCGCTCGGAAGCGTGGCCACCGAGATGCTCCATCGCTCGACGGTTCCGCTGCTCCTCTGGCACCCCGTGGCGTTGCGTCAGACCTCGGAGCCCATGGCCGCGTCGGCGTCGGCCTCGTAGAAAGGCAGCCAGGCCGCGACGGGGACGTGGCCTGGCCGGGCTTTCCCGGCCGTCGAGCGTCCCTTGCAAGTCAGGTGTGCTCGGCGGTCCACTCATGCCGGTCGGGACGACGTGAGCTTCGCTACGTCACATCGGCCGGCGCCGTTGAAAGGTCGCGGCGCCCGGCTCAGGCCGGCGCGGCCACTGCAGCGATCGCCTGCTCGAGCACCAGCTCGGGCCGTGCCGTGGCATCCAGCACCACGGCGTCGGCGATCTCCTCCGGCGCGGAGTACGCCGCCCGCAGTGCCGGCCAGATGTCCAGTCGCGCATCGGAGGCGTTGAGGAAGTCGGTCTCGCGTGCGGCCAGCCGCCGACGGATCGTCGCCTGGTCGACCTGACAGACGAGCACGCACAGTCGCGCTCCGGAACGGGCCGCGGCGCGCCGGATCGCGTCACGCTCGGCGACCTGTCCGAAGGTGGCGTCGACCACGACCGAGCAGCCACGCCGCAGCCATCGTTGCGCCTGCCTCCGAATAGTGGCGTACGTGCGCCGCGTCATCGACTGTCCGTAGATGCCCCGGCCGAACGCGGCGACCCGACGGTCGGTCGGTCGCAGCCCGGCGAGCGACTTGCGCACCACGTCGGACGACAGGTGGACGAGCCCAAGGTGGCGCGCCAGGCCGCGGGCCAACGTCGTCTTCCCGCTCGCCGGCAGGCCCATCGTCACGACGATCGTCGGCCCGCCGAGGCCGCCGGCGTACGCCCAGGCCATGTCAAAGTAGGCCCGGGCCTCGGCTTCGATCACCGACCTATCCTCGGGCGACAGCCCGGGCTCGTCGAGCCGCAGGCCGGTCACTTTCCCCCTGACGTACGCCCGATAGCACTTATAGAAGTCCAGAAGGCGGGCGAGATCCGCGTCGCCGCTCCGTCGGACGTACTCGTCGACGAAGTCAGCGGCGAGGTCGGCGCGTCCATAGTGGTCGAGGTCCATGGCCAGGAACGCCACCTCGGCGGCGACGTCCGAGCAGCGGAAGCGCGGCGCGAACTCCAGGCAGTCGAAGAGGTGGACCCGCCGCCCTTCGACGCAGATGCTGCCGGCGTGCAGGTCGCCGTGCCCCTCGCGGATGCGCCCCCCGGCCACGCGTCGCTCCAGCAGCTCCCTGTTGTCGGCGAGGAATCGCTCGACGAAGCCGAGGATCCGGGCGTGGATGGCCGGCGGGATGGTGCGCCCGACGAACCTGACGGTTTGGGCGGAGTTCTCGTCCCAGTTCGCTCGGACGGTGGCGAGACTGCCGTACTCGTCGACGCCGGGACCCGTCGCGGCTACCGCGTGGAACTCCGCCACCTGCCGAGCGAGCCTGCGGACCAGTTGCGGACCGACGGCCTGGCGAGCGAGCTTGACGGGGAGCATCCCGCGCTCGGGCAGCCGGCGCATCCAGACGGCTGGCTCGACGGGGCGCCCCGCGCCGCCGATGAAGTGGCCGCCGTCTCGCTCCACGACGTCGACGATCCCGAGATAGACGTCCGGGCAGAGCCGACGGTTGAGGCGGATCTCGTCCGTGCAGTCGGCCAGGCGTCGCTCGCGAGTCGTGAAGTCGAGGAAGCCGAAGTCGACCGGCTTCTTGATCTTGTAGGCGAACGGGCCGGCGAGGATGACCCAGGAGATGTGCGTCTCGTGCAGCTTGATGCCGTCGGCCGGGTGCCAGTAGGCCTCCGGACGGAGGAGCGCCGCGATCATCGGCGGGATGGACGGCGTCCTCTGCGTCCCTTCCGTCGGATTCTTCCCGGAGGTGCTGCTCGGTGCCGTCTCGGCCTGCATGATTGCCCGCCCTTCTCCCTCGCGAAGGCACGGGCGAAACACGCCGACGGTCGCCCGTGGCCCTCCGCGATCCCACTTCGAGGGGGCTCACCTGCATTTTCGGCGACGCGAGTTGCCGGCGACGTTGTCAGGAGTGAACGGATCGTGACCGCTGGCGCGCGGCATGGCGGGCAGGCGTGGCGCGGCGTCGAGACCCCGCACCTGCCCGCCTACCAGAGCCCGAGCACCTTCCACCAGAGGCCGCCGAGTACCAGCCAGATGACGACGTTGACCAGGCTGACCAGCAGACCGAGCTTCCACCACGTCCCGAGGTCGACGTAGCCAGAGCCGAACAGCAACGGCGCCGGGCCGGTCCCGTAGTGGGTCATGCTGCTCATCAGGTTGCTGAAGAACGCCAGCACCAGTGCCGCCAGCAACGGCGGCGTCCCGACGGCGATGGAGACGCCCAGGAACGCCGCGTACATCGCGCCGACGTGGGCCGTGTTGCTGGCGACCAGGTAGTGGCTGTAGAGGTAGACCAGGCTCAGCGCGAGGAACGCAAACGTCCACGGCACGCCGAACAGGCTGTCGCCGACCGCCTTGCTGAACCAGGGCACCAACCCCAGCTTGTTCAGAAAGCCGGCCATCATCACCAGGGCCGCGAACCAGACCAGTGTGTCCCAGGCGCCGGTCTCCTGCTGGACGTCCTTCCAGGCCAGCATGCCGAGCGGGAGCAGGCCGCCGAGCTGCGGGCCGAAAATCCACAGCACCAGCAGCAGGACGAACGTCCCGAGCATCATCCACTCGTCGGCCTTCATCGGCCCCATCCTGGCGAGCTCCTCGTTCGCCATCCGGGTGGCGGCCGGCGTCGATGTGATCTCCGGCGCCAACAGCTTGTAGAGCAGGTACGGCACGACCAGCAGGCTCACCATGCCCGGCACGATGGCGGCCGTCGCCCAACCCGTCCAGGAAATCGTGATGCCCATGTCGCCGGCCAGCTTGGCGGCCAGCGGGTTGGCGGCCATCGCCGTCAGGAACATGGCGCTGGTGACGATCGTGCCCTGGAAGGCGGTAATTGTGATGAAGGCTCCCATCTTCCGGGCCGTGCCGTCGCCAGCACGGCTACCGTAGGCCTCGGAGAGTGCCCTGAGTATCGGGAAGACCACCCCGCCGGCCCGGGCCGTGTTGCTCGGGATGGCGGGCGCCAGCACCAGGTCGGTGGCGATCAGGCCGTAGCCGAGGCCGAGCGTCCGCTTCCCGAGCAGGCGCACGAACTGGTAGGCGATCCGGCTGCCGAGGCCGGTCTTGATGAAGCCACGGGCGATGAAGAGCGCCAGGACGATCAGCCAGATCGTGGTGTCCTGAAAGCCGGAGAGGGCATCGGCGATCGTCAGCGTGCCGGTCAGCGGCGTAGCCGTGACGCCGAGCAGCGCGACGGCGCCCATCGGGAGCGGATTGACGATGATCCGACGATCGTCGCGACGAAGATCGCGAGCAGATGCCAGGCCTTCGCCAGGTTCGCGCCCTGTGGGAGGGTCTCGGCGGCGACCTGGGGCGGCGGGATCAGCCAGATGACGGTGCCCGCCGCAAGTGTCACCAATAGCGGCAGCGGCTTGACGCCGTGCCAGTCGACGTGGGGTAGGGCCAGGTGCGGCCGGTGAGGCTGCGCAACAGTAGCCATCATTCACTCTCGATCGGGAGACGGGCGGCGCGAGGTGGGGGCTGGGCCTCGCGCCGCCCGAGGACGAGTGGGTTGCCGCCTACCGCGCAGACATCGCGGGGTCGGACGGCACCGAAGCCGCCGGTGCGGACGTTCCGGCGCGTGCGCTCCGCAGCCTCTCGAGCAAGAGTCGGACGGGCTCCGTCCAGCGGGGGTCGACCGGCTCGTCGAGGAACTGTTTGCCGATGGCCCTCGTCAAGATCTCGAGCTCGTCGGCCGAAAGCGACAGCGTGACCGTCGGTGCAGCTGCTGCCTGCTCGGCTGTGGACGCGGGCTGCTCTGCGGCCGGGACCGCCGAAGTTGTCTCCGTGGCGTCTCCGACCGCGTCGGGCCGCACCAGCATGATCGGGACGTCGGTCTGGCGGATGGTGGCCGTCGCCACGCTGCCCAGCAGCGCGCGCGTCACGCCGCCCCGACCGTGCGTCGCCATCACGATCAGCCCGACCTTGATGTCACGGGCGATCGTCATGATGCCGAAGTAGGGCGTGCCGTAGGTGGCACAGACCTCGACGGGCCGGGTATCCGTCCGCAGCTCCGCCGCGATCTCTTCGAGGTAGCGGCGGGTCTGGATCAGCAGGTTGTCGTTCGGGTCCGGCTCGACGAAGGCGTACCCTTCGGCGTACATCGAGTAGGTCGGGAACGTCACCACCGAGGCCAGGACCAGCGACCCGCCGAGTATGTCCGCAAGCTCGCAGGCCGGCTCCAGCGCCGCCCTACTCACCTCCGAGCCGTCGAGCGGCACCAGGATCTTGATGGGCTGCTCGGGCGGCCACGCGTCCAGCCCGTGCGGCGGTACAGTCAGGACCGCCACCGGAGCATGGCGGAGGATCGTGTCGGCGACGCTGCCATAGATGAACCGTCCGAGACCGCCACGCCCATGCGTCGACATCACCACCAGGGTGACATCCTCGTCGGCGGTCGCGTCCAGGATCGCCGTCTCGGCCTGCCCGTCAACGACGCGGGTGGTGACGTCGAGACCGTTCACTGCGAGCGCCTCTGCCGTGGCGTCCAGCGCCTGCTGCGCCGTGAGCTTCTGAACCAGGACTGCTCGATCAGTGGGAGCAGCGAGCGTGTTCACGGCGCGCAGCAGCAGGATGGACCAGCCGGCCCGCTTTGCGATCGTCGCCGCGAACGGCACCGCCCGCTCGGCCAGGGCGGACCCGTCCAGTGGAACCAGGATCGTCTTCATCTTCGAAGTCCTCCCATGAAGTGGCCCACCTTCACCGTACCGCCGCCGTCCCGTCGGAAGGAGTGACGCCTGCCCCGACATTCGCGGGACGACCGTCAGGACTGGCCCCCTCCGAGGGGCGGACGGGCATCGTGCGCGCCGCTCACTCCTCCGGGAAGTGGACCCGCACCGTCATGCCCGGCCGGAGGTCGGGCGGCGACCAGTCGAGGTCCACGACGACGGGGTAGTGGTCGTCTCCCTCCTCGGTCTCTTGCGACCGCAGCGCAACGGTCCGAACCCGGCCACGTAGCTCGCGGCCCTCGATCGCGTCCACCGTGACCGTGACGGCCTGACCGGGGTGGATGCTCGCGACCATGAACTCGTCGACGTCGTCGGTCTCCACGCGCAGCCGGCTGACGTCGCCGACCGCCGCGATGATGGCGCCGGCCGTGACGCTGTCGCCGTTGTGGACCGGCAGGTTCGTGATCGTGCCGGTCCAGGGGGCCGTCACGACCGAGATCGTCCCGTCCGGGGCCCGCACCCGCGCGATCTCCTGGTTCTCCACCACGGTGGTCCCGATGTCGACGGAGAGGCGGGTGACGACGCCGCCGACCAGCGACCGAACGATCGCCTCGCTGTCCGGCCGGATCTCGCCTCGACCGACTCGCTTCACGGTGGGGACCTGATCGGTCGGCGGGCTCGGCTGGGCAGCACCGAGCCCGCCCATCAGCGCGTACCCGCCCGCGACCGCTGCCAGCAGGAGGATGGCTGCCAGCGCTAGTGACGGCCAGCGCCGGGATCGGCGTCTTCGGACGGGCTGAATCGGCGCCAGCACCTGCCCGGATGGGGCCATCGATCTGATCGGGGGGCCGGTCTCTTCGGTACCAATCGCATCAAGCGGGCAGGGCGAGCCATCGGGCAGGAGGATGATGGGTCGGCGACGGCCACCGTCGACGCGCGGCGGGGCCGGCGGCCCGGCGAGGTCGGTCACGTGGCCGTCGCGGATCTCGATCTGGCGCTCGGCGACGGCCGCTACTTCTTTGTCGTGGGTCACCATGACGATCGCCCTCCCTTCGGCGTGGAACTGGCGGAACAGGTCGATGACGCGCGCCTTGTCCTCGCTGTGCAGCTCGCCGGTCGGCTCGTCCGCCAGGATGATGCGCGGGTTGTTCGCGAGCGCCCGGGCGATGGCGACGCGCTGGCGCTGCCCGCCCGAGAGCCGCGAGGGACGGAACTCCATGCGATCCCCGAGACCGACGGCTCGCAACAGCACGGACGCCTGCGCGTGCCGCTCGGCGGGCGGCACGCCGGCCGCCTCCATCGGCAGCTCGACGTTCTCGATCGCCGTCAGGTCATTGAGCAGGTGGAA
>Ga0209382_10006517_pt1 | contig 14998 bp, 11 predicted proteins | sample SoiMetdeltSBSDD5_FD_187599 | JGI IMG/M metagenome (GOLD analysis project Ga0209382, IMG submission 187599) | Bulk soil microbial communities from a Populus tree surrounding site in Tennessee, USA - Soil MetaG P. deltoides SBSDD5 (SPAdes) (version 2) | ecosystem: Environmental > Terrestrial >... | reverse complement strand
GCGCGAACAGATCCTCAAGACCAGCCCGCCACGCCTCCAAGTCCATACCGGTGACCACATTGGACACGGCAACGAATCATAGCGTATCGAAGTACCGTTGTAAAACTAGCCGGTACAACGCCGGTCCTGGTCCACAACTCCAAATTTGGCGTCAGATTTGGCGCCAGATCTCGTGTGGGAAGTTGTTGAATACCAACAGGTCTTCCCGTGCCTCGTCCAAATGCGACGCTGCATCGGGATACTTGGCGCCGATGGTGTCCACCACCCTGGCGAACTGGGCGCGGACCTCGGCGGCGTCGGGTTGGTCGAAGACGGTCCGCACCATGGTGGCCACCCAGGGCTGCGCCGCCTTCGGAACTCGGGTGAGCAAATTTGGTAGGTAGTGGGTGCGACAGCGTTGCCGCGGCGCCGGGCAGGGTGGCGGCGATGGCGTTGACCAGGCCACGATGGGCATCGGAGATGACCAGCTTGACGCCCTTGAGGCCCCGAGCCGAAAGCGAGCGCAGGAACGCCAGCCAGCCGGCACCATCCTCGTCGGCTACGACATCCAGGCCCAGCGCCTCCCGGTAGCCCTCGCCGTTGACCCCGACCGCGACCAGGCAGGCCACGTTGACGGTACGGCCGTTCTCGCGGACCTTCATCGTCAACGCGTCCAGCGAGACGAACGTGTAGTGGCCCGAGTCGAGCGGCCGGCCACGGAACGCCTCCACCTGTGCGTCCAGGTGTGAGGCCATCTACGAAACCTGGCTCTTGGACAACCGGGTCACGCCCAGCTGCTCGGCCAGCTTCTCCACCCGCCGCGTCGAGACCCCAGCAGATAGCTGGTGGCCACCACGGTGACCAGGGCCTGCTCGGCGCGGCAGCGGTGCTCCAGGAGCCAATCCGGGAAGTACGAGCCTTGCCGCAGCTTCGGGATCTGCAACTCGACGCTATGGGCAAGTCAGCGACCTGACCTGATCCTGATACCCCACTCCGGTGGACTCAGCCCTGATTTTGGCAGGCGGTGAAGCGCGACCGCGGCAATCAGAGACGTTCAAGGATGGTCGCGGTAGCTAGGGCCCCGCCTGCGCACATCGTGATCAGGGCGGTGCCGGCGCTTCGGCGCTCGAGTTCGTGCAGGGCGGTGGTGATGAGGCGGGCGCCGGTGCTGCCGACCGGGTGGCCGAGGGCGATCGCCCCGCCGTTGACGTTGACCCGGTCCGGGTCGGGGTCGTGCACCACCATCCACGAGAGCACGACGCTGGCGAACGCCTCGTTCACCTCGAACACGTCGATGTCGTCCAGCCGCATACGCGCCCGCTGAAGCACGTGAGCGGTGGCGTCAACCGGTCCGTCGAGGTGGAAGTAGGGCTCGGCCCCGACGAGCGCCTGCGCCGCGATGCGAGCACGCGGGCGCAGACCCGAGGCGCGGGCCTTCGCCTCGTCCATGAGAAGGATCGCCGCCGCGCCGTCGGAGATCTGCGACGCCGTGCCGGCCGTGTGCAAACCATCATCGAGTACCGGTTTGAGCGCCCCAAGCGCGGAAAGGCTCGTCTCCCGCAGCCCCTGATCCCGCTTGACGTCGCCGACCGGCGCCACTTCCCGCTCAAAGTGACCCGAGGTCCAGGCGTGGGCGGCGTTGAGCTGCGAGCGCAGCCCGAAGGAGTCGAGGTCTTCCCGGGTCAGCCGCCGCAGCTTGGCGATGCGTTCGGCGGCGATGTACTGGTTGGGCAGGTCCAGGCTCCACGAGTCGGGGCGCGGCCGGCCCGCGTCGACGCCGATGTTGGCGCGCAAGGCGACCCGGCTCATCGCCTCGACGCCGCAGGCGATCCCGGTGTCGATGGCGCCCTCGGCGATGAGCCCGGCGATGAGGTGGGTCGCCTGTTGCGCCGAGCCGCACTGGGCGTCGAGGGTGAGGCAGCCGGTGCGGTAGGGCAGGCCGGCGTGCAGCCAGGCGGTGCGGGTGACGTTGTTGGACTGCTCCCCGGCCTGGGTGACGCAGCCGCCGAAGACCTGCTCGATCTCATTGGCGTCGATGCCCGCGCGGTCGATGAGGGAAGTGATTGCCGCGCCTAGGATCTCGTGCAGGTGTGACAGCCAGCCGCCGCGCTTGCCGATCGGTGTGCGCACGGCTTCCACAATCACGGGGGTCCCCACGCGAAGATTTTAGAACCTGTTCTGAAATTGTGCCAATACTGCCAGCTAGACAGTTTACGGCCGCGCGGGCGGTGTGCTCCAATTGTTAGAACGTGTTTCAGGAGGACGCCGTGGCCGAGCCCAGTATCCCGCAGGACTTCGATCTGACCGATCCGGACATCTACGCCCAGCGGGTACCCGTCGAGGAATTCGCCGAACTGAGAAAGACGGCTCCGGTGTGGTGGGTGCCGCAACAGCCCGGGACCACGGGCTTCGACGACGGGGGCTACTGGGCCGTGACCCGGCATGCGGACGTCGTCGAGGTCTCGCGCAACAGCGACGTCTATTCGACCTGGGAGAACACCGCGCTCATCCGGTTCAACCCGGACATGCCCCGCGAGCGCATCGAACTCCAGCGATACGTGTTGCTCAACATGGACCCACCGCAGCACACCAAGCTGCGCGCGATCGTCTCCCGCGGCTTCACCCCAAGGGCGATAAACAACCTGCGTGAGGCATTGACCGCCAAGGCGGACAACATCGTGCGGACCGCGATCGAGGCAGGCAGCGGCGACTTCGTGACCGACGTCGCCTGCGAGCTTCCCCTGCAGGCCATCGCCGAGCTGCTCGGCGTGCCGCAGGACGACCGGCACAAGATCTTCGACTGGTCCAACCAGATGATCGGCTACGACGACCCCGAATATGACGTGGAGCCGCTGGGCGCGGCGATGGAGCTGCTGTCCTACAGCATGGCCATGGCCGAGGACCGCAAGCGGTGCCCGATGGACGACATCGTCACCAAGCTCGTGACCGCCGAGATCGACGGCGGGCACCTGACCATCGACGAATTCGGGTTCTTCGTCATCCTGCTGGCGGTGGCGGGCAACGAGACCACCCGCAACTCCATCACCCACGGCATGCTCGCCTTCATGGACCACCCGCAGCAGTGGGAGCTGTTCAAGGCGACCCGCCCGCGCACCGCCGCCGACGAGATCGTGCGCTGGGCCACACCGGTGACCGTCTTCCAGCGGACCGCCAAGGCGGACACCACGCTTGGAGGGCAGCACATCCGCGCCGGGCAGCGGTTGGGCCTGTTCTACCGCTCGGCCAACTTCGACGAAGAGGTCTTCGACCAACCCGAGCGCTTCGACGTCACTCGCAGCCCTAACCCGCATCTGGGGTTCGGCGGCAGCGGCGCACACTTCTGCCTCGGCGCCAACCTCGCCCGGCTCCAGATCGACCTGATCTTCAACGCCATCGCCGACCGCATGCCCGGCATCCGCAGGCTGGAGGAGCCCAGGCGCCTGCGCTCCGGCTGGCTCAACGGCATCAAGGAGATGCGCGTGGCCTACAGCTGATACAGCGGCTCGGTATCGTGTTCGCGGATCTGAAAGTGGATGGGGTAGGGTAGTGGGCATGAACAGTCAGTGGTTGGTGAGCACGACGACGCCGGGCGATCCCGGCGTGCGAGTGCTGACCTGACCTGCTGACGTCAAATCGGTCAAACTTGCCGGCTCCGGGGCATACGCTCCGGGGCCGGACCTGTATTCCCGGGCGATTGCCGAATGCCGGCGCGAACCTTGGGGGTACCCAGTGAAAAATCATCAAAAGCTCGGTCGGGAACTCGACCTCTACCACTCCGATCCGCTGGTGGGCGCGGGGCTACCGCTGTGGCTGCCGGCCGGCGCCGCCATGCGGCACGCCATCGAGAGCTATCTCCATGAGGCGGAGCGGCTCGCAGGCTATCAACATGTTTACTCGCCGCCCATCGCCAAACGGCAAATGTTTGTCCAATCGGGACACCTGGCGAACTTCGCCGACGACATGTTCCCGCCGATGGTGGAAGATGACGAGGATGAGGCCATGATGCTGCGGCCGAGCCTGTGCCCGCATCACGTGATGGTCTACCGCTCGCGCGGCCGGTCCTACCGCGAACTGCCGCTGCGCATCGCCGAGCTGGGCGGGATGTACCGCTCCGAGCGCTCCGGCGTGCTCAGCGGCCTGAGCCGCGTGCGCTCCATCTGGCTCAACGACGCGCACATCTTCTGCCCGCCCTCCCTTGTGGGGGAAGAGGTTTCGCACATCCTCGCGATGGTCGGCGAGGCGCACTGCCTGCTCGGCTTCCATGCGCACGGGTTCCAGCTCTCCCTGCGCGGCGATCTGGACAAAGGTAAATACCTCGGTGAGCCGGCCGAGTGGGACCGCGCCGAGGCCCTGCTGCGAGAAGCCCTTGTGGGGGCAGGGGTTCCGTTCGTCGAGGAGCCCGGCGAGGCGGCGTTCTACGGCCCGAAAATCGACATCCAGGTACGCGACGTGCTCGACCGGGAGTTCTCCATCGCCACCATCCAGGTCGATTTCGCGCTGCCCGAACGGTTCCAGCTGTCCTATGCGGACAGTGACGGGCGCAAGCACCGCCCGGTCATGGTGCACCGAAGCCTCGTCGGCGGCCTCGAACGCCTGCTCGCCCACCTCATCGAGGTGCATCAGGGTGCCTTCCCGGTGTGGTACGCACCGGTGCAGCTGGTCGTGCTCCCGGTAGGCGGCCAGCAGCAGGCGTCGGCCTTCCGCCTCGCCGATGCGGCAAGGCGCGCCGGCTTGCGGGCCGAAGTCGCCGCCGACGGCAGCCTGGGCCTTCGCCTGCGTGAGATCATTTCTCGGCGGGTACCTTACGCCGCTGTCATTGGGCCCAAAGAGGATTCATCATCCGAAGTTAGCCTGCGCCTGCGCGACGGCTCGCAACTGCCCGCCATGCCGGCCGCCGACGCCCTCGCCCTGATCGGCGAGGTCTCCGCCCAGCGTCTGCCAAGCCTGCTCCCTTGAGCGCATGGGTTGTGGGTCGGGTACGGGTAGCGTCCGGTTCCATGCCGTTCACCCGTATCCGCCCCGCGTTGCAGGCCGACGCCATCCGCGAGCTCCTCGACGGCCAGACCGGCTACCTCTAGGCAACGTTGATTATCACCTTTCCCTTGGCGTGACCTTCGCCTAGATACCGCAGCGCCTCCGGAACCTCACTCAGCGGGTACCGCCGGTCGATGATGGTGGAGATCTTTCCCTGCCGGCACAGCTCGATGAGCGGACCCAGATGCTGCGCACCCAGCCGGACGGCCAGTACGCGTATCTTCTTGCCCGCGCGTCGTCCCGTCATGGGCCCGATCAGCAGCACCCGTAGCAGCGTGGCCACCGATCCGCCGACAAAGAGGTAGCGACCGCCCGGCGCCAGAGCGCGGCTGTAGGCGGACACCGGGCGATGGCCGGCCAGATCGAGAATGAGATCGTAGGTGCGGCCGTTGCGGGTGAAGTCTTCACGCGTGTAGTCGATGACGTGGTCGGTGCCGACCGAGCGCATGAACTCCAGCTTCTCGCCGTTGTCCACCCCGGTCACCTCGGTCCCGTCAAGCTTGGCAAGCTGCACCGCATACGTGCCGGACCCGCCGCCGGCACCGTTGATCAACACCTTCTGGCCGGGGCGGGCGGATCCCTTCTCCCGGATGCCCTGCAGGGCGATGGCGCCCGCCTGGGGCAGGGCCGCCGCCTCCTCGTAGGTCATGCCGCCCGGCATGCGTGCCAGGACGCTTTGCGGCACGCACACGTACTCGGCGAAGCCGCCCATGTAACTGAGAATGTCCGCGAATACGTCGTCACCCGGCTGGACGAGCGTCGCATCGCGGCCGGTCGCCTCGACGCGCCCGGCGACGTCGGAGCCGAGGATGTGGTGCCGCGGCCGGAACGGGCCGGAGATCCGGGAGTACAGCGGCTTGCCCCGAAGAGTCTCCCAATCGGACAGGTTGAGGGACACAGCGTGCACCTTGACCAGTACCTCGTTGTCCTTGGGCGTGGGAGTCTCCACATCGGTCAACCGCAGCACTTCTGGCGAACCATAGCGGGCGTAGACGACGGCCTTCATGGGGAAAGGCTAGCCGGTCAAGCGGCGGCGCGAGCACTTTCTACGGATGGACTCGTTTCTATGCATGGATGCGGCCGGGGGAGGAAGACCACGCCACCCTCATACCCACCAACGCCGGGCTCGAGTTGTGACGACGTTCAGATCTGGCGGTCGCGGCCCGCCCAGTAGGGATCGCGCAGGCGGCGCTTGTACAGCTTGCCGTTGGGGTCTCGCGGTATGGCGTCGAGATAATCGATGGTGCGCGGGAGCTTGAAGCGGGCCAGGCGCTGTGCGGCGAAGTCAAGGATCGAGGCGGTCAGGGCCTCGTCGGGGACGATCCCGGGGATCGGCTCGACCACGGCCTTGATCTCCTCGCCCCAGTCGTCGTGCGGGATGCCGAAGACGGCCACGTCGGCGACGGCGGGGTGGCAGGACAGCTCGGACTCGATCTCGGCGGGGTAGATGTTGACTCCGCCGGAGATGATCAGGTCGCTGCTGCGGTCGCACAGGTAGAGGTACCCGTCAGAGTCAAGGTAACCGATGTCGCCGACGGTGAACAGCGAGCCCATGCGGGCGGCCTTCGTCTTCTCGGTGTCGCGGTGGTACTCGAAGGTCGACGTCCCCATCTGCATGTAGACCTGGCCGGTCTCACCGGGCGGCACCGCGTTGCCTTGCGCGTCAAGCACTTTGATGACCGATCCGGGCCATGCCTTGCCGACCGAGCCGGGGCGTTCAAGCCATTCGGCGGCGGTGATGGCGGTGCCGCCGCCCTCAGAAGCGGCGTAGTACTCGATGACGACCGGGCCCCACCAGTCGAGCATGCGCCGCTTCACCTCCTGGGGGCAGGGCGCGGCGCCGTGGATCGCGGCGCGCAGCGAAGAGACGTCGTAGGCTTCGCGGCCGGGCAGGTTGAGCAGCCGCCGGAACTGCGTGGGCACCATGTGGGTGTGCGTGACCCGATGCGCTTCGATAAGGCGTAGCATCTCGGCCGGATCCCATTGGTCCATAAGCACCACAGGGTGTCCTAATTGGAGCGAGATGGTGGTGAAGTTGAGCACGGCGGCGTGGTAGAGCGGGGAGCCGCACAGGTGCACGTGCCCATCGAAGGGCTTGAGCCCGAACAGCCCGAAGAACCAGGTCGCGGTCGGCGGCACGTCGTCAGGGGACGCCCCGGTCAGCGGGCGCTTGACGCCCTTGGGCCGGCCGGAGGTGCCCGACGTGTAGACCATCGGCGCCCCGGCGGTGCGGTCCCGCACGGGCTCGTCCGACTTCAGCTCCTCCAGCAGCCGGAAGCCGTCACCGAACTTGAACTCGGCCTCGACCGGCGCCGCTACCGAAGCGAAGCGCGCGTCGGCGACGAGCACCCGGGCGCCGCAATCGGCGAGGATGTGGTTTGCCTCGGCCGCCGTCAGATGCCAATTGATGGGTACCACGTACAGCCCGATCTGGAAGGCGCCAATATAGAGGCACAGCATCTCCGGGCTGTTCGGCATGAGGAGCGCGACGCTGTCGCCCGCCTTGAGCCCGAGTCCCTGAAGGCCGGCGGCGTAGCGGCCGGCGGCCGAGACGAGGTCGCCGAAGGACATTTCGGCGCCGTCGGGCGTGATGATGGCGGTGCGTGCGGGCTCGGCGCCGGCGATGTTCCACAGTCCGATGGGGATGTCGGTCACCCTCCAAATTTAGAACGTGTTACAAAACCAGTCCAGTGGATGGCGGCGCGACATTGCGGGATTGAGTCATAACGTGTTTCACTTTTTGGCATGGGTGGGCCGTTGCATGCTTCGATGGACATCGGCTTCGACTACACGCGTTCGCTCGGGCCGGTGCTGGGCGCTTTCCTCACCGGGCTGACCGGGCGGCACATCCTCGGCTCGCGGGCGAGCGACGGTCGCGTGCACGTGCCCCCGCTGGAGTACGACCCGGTCACTCATGAACCCACCGCGGATCTGGTGGAGGTGGCGAACATCGGCACGGTCGTCACCTGGTCGTGGATGGACTCGCCGCTCGACGGGCAGCCCTTGGGGACACCCTTCGCGTGGGCGCTGATCCGCCTTGACGGGGCGGACACGCCGATGCTGCACGCCGTCGACGCTGCGCACGACCAGATGCGCACCGGTATGCGCGTGCGAGCCCGCTTCGCGGATTCGCCCGCCGGCTCGATCCGCGACATCGTTTGCTTCGAGCGCTTGCCGGATCAGACCCCTTCGGCCCCCTTTGCTCTGCACCCAACAACGCAACTGCAACCGGAACCGGAGTTGCGTCGTTGGGTGCAGAGCAAAGGGGGCGGCGTCACGATGACCACCACCCCGATCCACCTGCGCTACGAGCACTATGCCTCGCCCGAGGAGAGCCGCTATCTGCGCGCCCTCGCGCAGGGGCGCATCATCGGGCAGCGGTGCCCCTCGTGCCGCAAGGTCTACGTCCCGCCGCGGGGTGCTTGCCCGACCTGCGGTGTGCCGACCACCGAGGATGTCCCGGTGGCTGACACGGGTACCATCACCACCTTCTGCATCGTCAACGTGCCGTTTCCCGGGCAGCGCACCAAACCGCCTTACGTGCACGCCGCGGTGCTGCTCGACGGCGCGGACATCCCGTTCCAGCACCTGGTTCTGGGCTGCTCCATCCCGGGGTGGTCAGCCGCCGAAGTCCGCATGGGCATGCGGGTGCGCGCCGTGTGGCGGCCGCGCGAGCACTGGGGCACGACGCCGCAGAACATCTCGCACTTCGAGCCGGCGGGCGAGGCCGACGCCGATTATGAGACCTATGCGAGCCACCTATGAGGGACGTGGCGGTCGTCGCCTTCGCCCAGTCGCCGCCCGTGCGCAACGGGACCGGGACAACGAGCGGGGTCGACATGCTGGTGCCGCTGCTCGCCGAGGTGCTGGACAGGACGCGACTGTCCAAGGACGACATCGGCTTCTGGTGCTCCGGCTCCTCGGACTACCTTGCCGGGCGGGCCTTCTCGTTTGTCAACGCGGTCGACGCCCTCGGAGCCTATCCGCCGATCAACGAGTCGCATGTGGAGATGGACGGGGCATGGGCGTTCTACGAAGCATGGGTGAAGATCCTTTCCGGCGAGGTGGACACCGCCCTGGTCTACGGGTTCGGCAAGTCGTCGGCGGGCGACCTGAACCGTGTGCTGGCGCTCCAGCTCGACCCGTACCTCGTTGCTCCACTGTGGCCGGACGCGCGCAGCGTCGCGGCGTTGCAGGCGCGCCTGGGCATCGATGCGGGCCTGTGGACCGAGAAGGACATGGCGCAGATCGCGGGCGGCGGTCTGGAGGGTCCATACATCGCGGAACCGTTGCGTGAGCACGACTGCGCGCCCTTCGCCGACGGCGCCGCCGTCGTCGTGCTGGCGGCGGCCGGGCGTGCCGAGCGGCTGTGCGACCGTCCGGCTTGGATAGTCCAGCTGGAGCATCGTATCGAGGCGCAGTCGTTTGACCGCTTGGACATCCCGTGGATGGCGGAGATCGGCTCCGATGTGGACATCGCCGAGCTTCACGCGCCCTTCACCCACCAGGAGATCATCCTGAGGCGGGCCCTGCGCCTGGGCGATGACGTCATCGTCAACCCCGCGGGGGGAGTGCTCGCCGGGCACGCCATGTTCGCCGCGGGACTGGCACGCATCGGCGCAGCCGCCACGCACGTGATGCAGGGCCGGGCGCGCCGCACGCTTGCCCACGCGACCAGCGGGCCGGCGTTGCAACAGAACCTTGTATGCGTACTCGCGGAGAGAAAATGAAGCAACAGGCCGCCGTCGTCGGCGTGGGGCAGACCCACCACGCCTCCAAACGTGTCGACGTCTCGATGGCCGGGCTGTGCCGGGAGGCGATCGACCGCGCCATGACCGATGCGGGCGCCGCCTGGGCGGACATCGACGCGATGGTGGTGGGCAAGGCGCCGGACCTGTTCGAGGGCGTGATGATGCCCGAACTGTACCTGGCCGACGCGATCGGGGCGGCCGGAAAACCGTTGCTGCGCGTGCACACCGCCGGGTCCGTCGGCGGCGCGACCGGCATCGTGGCGGCGAGCCTCGTCGAAGCGGGCGTGCACGAGACCGTTCTGGCCCTGGCGTGGGAGAAGCAGTCGGAGTCCAACGCCATGTGGGCGCTGTCCATCAACCCGCCGTTTCACATGCCGCTGGGTGCGGGCGCGGGCGGCTACTTCGCCCCGCACATCCGCGCCTACATCCGCCGCTCGCAAGCGCCCGTCCACATCGGAGCGATGGTGGCCGTCAAGGACCGGCGCAACGGCGCCCTGAACCCGTTCGCGCACCTGCGCCAGTCGGACATCACCCTGGAGTCGGTGCAGGCCTCGCCGATGCTGTGGGATCCGGTGCGATACGACGAAACCTGCCCGTCCTCCGACGGGGCCTGCGCGCTCGTCATCTCCTCGGCCGGCACGGTGAAGGGCCGCAAAGCGGCGTGGGTCAAGGCGACGGCGATGCGCACCGAGCCGACCATGTTCGCCGGCAAGGACCACGTGAACCCGCGCGCCGGCTCCGAGGCGGCGGAAGCGTTGTGGCGCAAGGCCGGCATCACCCGCCCCAGCGACGAGGTCGACGTCGCCGAACTCTATGTCCCGTTCTCCTGGTACGAGCCGATGTGGCTGGAGAACCTGGGTTTCGCCGCCCCCGGTGAGGGCTGGCGGCTCACCGATTCCGGCGCCACCGCCCTCGAGGGTTCGATGCCCGTCAACCCGTCCGGCGGCGTGCTGTGTTCCAACCCCATCGGCGCCTCCGGCCTACTGCGCTTCGGCGAGGCCGCGATGCAGGTGATGGGGCGAGCGGGCGAGCACCAGGTGCCCGGGGCCCGTACCGCGCTGGGCCACGCCTACGGCGGCGGCTCGCAGTACTTCTCGATGTGGATCGTCTCCTCTCAAGGGGTAAACCCATGAAACGACGTCACCTGCTCCAGGCCGCCGCCATCGGCGCGGCCACTGCCGCTCTGCCAACGCCCGCGAAGGCATTGGGCAAGACGGCCATCGTCGTCGGCAGCGGCTTCGGCGGCGCGGTCGCCGCCTACCGCCTCGGTCAAGCCGGCATCCCTACCATCGTTCTGGAGCGGGGCCGCCGCTGGGATGTCGACGCCTCGGGCACCACCTTCTGCACCATCGCCAACCCGGACTGGCGCTGCGCCTGGTTCGAGGAGCATCCACCCCTTGGGCTGGACGTTTCCAAGACCATCGAGCGCCGGGCCGGGCTGATCGCCAAGCACCGCGGCGAGGGCATCAACGTCCTAAGTGGAACAGGCGTCGGCGGCGGGTCTCTGGTCATCGGCATGTTCATGCCGCAGCCGCGCCGAACCGAGTGGAACATGGTGTACCCGGCCGAGATCAGCTATGACCTGATGGACACCGTCTACTGGCCACGCGCCCGCCAAAACCTCGGCGTATCAACCCTTCCACCCGACATCGAGGCGGCCGCCCAGTACAAGGGGGCGCGGGCGTGGCGCGAATACCTCGCCGAGTTCCGCAAGACCCCCGTGCCGGTCCCGTTCGCCGTCGACTGGGATGCTGTCCGCCGAGAATTAGGGGGTACCGCAACGGCGTGCCACACCATCGGGGAAGGCCCCTTCGGTTCCAACTCGGGCGCGAAGAACAGCGTGGATCGTAACTACCTGCGCTGGGCGACCGCCACCGGCAACGTCACCATCCACCCCCTGCACGAGGTGACCGAGATCCGGGAAGTGTCAGGCCTTTTCGAGGTGCGCTGCAAGCAGATCAACGAGTACGGGGATGTGCTGTCCACCAGGACCTTCGTGGCCGACTACCTGTTCATGGCCGCCGGCACGGTCTACACCAACTCGCTGCTGGTCACCGCCCGCGCCCGCGGCTGGCTGCCGCGCCTGCGCGCCGAGGTGGGCAAGGGCTTCGGCAACAACGGCGACTTCCTGATCGCCCGGCTCAACCTGCGCAAGGACGTGGGCTTCGCCCAGGGCGGCCCGGGCAACCTCCGCTTCTTCGACGAGGCCAACCCGTACGCACCCGCCGAGATGGCGTGGGAGGCGGCGCCGGTGCCGTTATGGGCGGGGCGCACCACCGCGCACCTGATCCTCAGCATTACCCCGGAGCGAGGCGAGATCCGTTACGACAGCGCCACCGGCACGGGCAAGGTCTACTGGCCCTACGGCGTCATGGAGACCAAGGCGGACAAGGCCGGACGGGACCTGGCGACCCGGCTGTGGTGGCAGACCGAGGGCCGGTACGGGTACCTGTTCAACGGCCTGCCCGACTACGACCGCAACACCGGGCACGGGTTGGGCTCGGCCAACACCTGGCACCCGCTCGGCGGCATGATCATGGGGCGGGCGACGGACTTCGGCGGGCAGTCCCTTGACTACCCCAACCTGTACTGCATCGACGGTTCGCTGCTGCCCGGCTCGGCGTGCCTGGCCAACCCGTCGCTGACCATCACCGCCAACGCCGAGCGCTGCATGGACCTGTTCTTGACAGCGTAGGGATACTTCCATTCATGGCGAGCAGGCCGCAGAGCAACCAGCAGAACAAGCCGCGAAAGAACCGCGCGTCCCGGCGCCGCGCGCAGAGCGAATTCGACGACACACCCGACGGCATCGTCAAGCGCATCGATGCCGAGATCGCGGCGGAGGCGCAGGAACGCGAGGCCAAGCGGCGTGCGTCGGGGCATCGCTGGGCGCCCATCATGGAGCCAGTGTTCTGGCTGGCGATGCTGGCCGCGGCTCTCATGGTGTGCTCGGGGTTCAAGCTGCCGCAGGGCCTGTTCGGCCTGAGCGCGCTGTCCGCGGCACTATGCTTCATCGCCGCATACGCCGTCAACCGCGCCGGCGCCGTGGTCGAGCGGTTTCCGGTGCGGTGGTTCGGCAGGGCCGGCCTGGTGAACGGGACGAGCTTCTCCATCGCCGTCGGGCTGCTGTCCGTCGGGCTGATGGCCTTCGCCCTCCACCGTGAGCTCAACTGACCGGCCTTGAGCCGCAGGCTCAGCACTTGACACGCCAAGGGCGGCCGCCGGTTTCCGGAGGCCGCCCTTGGAAATTAGATCAGCCGAGCAGGTGGCGCAGCGCGCGGGCGACGAAGTCGTTGCGCGCGGCGGGATCCAGGCCCTCGAGGCCGAAGCCGGTGAAGACCGTGTCGGCGGTCACCACGACGGCGCCCTCGTCGAAGGCGATCTGTGACCGGGCGAAGTTGATGCCCGGCTGCGATCCCGGCGGTGGGCCGGCGAGCGTCCAGCCGCCGAGGCCGTCCTCGAACGAGGTCTCGGCGACCACGGCGCCGTTGACGGTGATCCGTGTGTCGTCGAGGAAGACGCCCAGGCCCTGGGTCGCCCAGTCGGAGGCGTAGGAGATGGAGACCTCGACCCGCTTGCCCGCGTACCCGGACAGGTCGATCGACCACTCCTGCCAGCCGCCCGAGGCCGCCGTCGCCGCGTTCCAGGTGCCGGTGGTACCGGTGGGCGAGCAGTCCGCGCCCTGATAGTGGTCAAGGTGCGGGTGCAGCTCGCGCCAGCCTTCGGCGCAGCTGTCCCCGGTGCCGGTCTGGGTGTGGCCGTTGGCGTCCGGCAGCGTCGTCCAGTTGTCCGTCCCCACCTCGTGCGCCTCGACGAACAGGTAGTCCCAGTCCGTCTCAGTGTCGTAGGAGGTGAAGAAGTTCAGCTTGCCGCTGCTCGCCCCGGTCAGGTCGATGGTCCGGGTCAGGCGCTTGTACGAGACGTCGGACCGTCCACTGTAGAGGTACCAGTCGCCGGTGTGCGGGTCGAACGGCGCCCCGCCCGGCCTCACCCAGTCCACCGCCGACGCGCCGCCGAACTGCGGGAACTGTGACGGTGGCAGGAAGCTCGACGTCGACAGGAACGACGCGGTGTGACCCTGGTTCTGCGCCGAGCCCGGCCCGTTGAGCGTGCCGTTGAACCCGTTGAACCGGCCTGCGCTTCCGGTCAGCGGGAAGGGGTCGCCCTCGGGGTCGGTGCCGCCGTCGTCGACGTAGGTGTAGGCCCCGAGCCAGTACTGCAGGAAGTCGTCGCCCAGCGCAAGGCACGGGTAGTCACCTGGGGTGGTGCACTCCGGCGGGGCGAACGGGTTGTAGGTGAAGCCGTTCTGCGACTGGGCGAAGAGCGCGAACTGCCCACCCACCAACAGTTTTCCGCCTTCGTTCAGGTAGTCGCGCACCGACAGCTCGATGTCGAGAGCGGACTTGGCCGCCGTGCCCGGTACCTGCCCGACCGCGCGGTGGATGATGTCGTCGCCGGTCTCCCACACCACCGCCTTGTAGTGCGAGAGCACGCCAAGGTGGTGCGGGGCCTTGCGCCCCATGGCATCGAAGTCGTATACGTCGCTTGAATAACCGGCGGCCGACAGTGAGGCCGTTATCTCGTCGGCATATTTTGCATTTGGTACCCCTTGCACCGGGCTGATGCCGGTGACGTCCTCGGCCGCGAGCACCAACACCTGACCGCCGACGTCAGCGTGCACACGATAGGTGAAGCTGTCGCTGCTGACCGGTCCGGAGCCCGGCTTCACGCCGGTGAACCACACCTTGACCGAGTCACCGGGCTTGGTGCCCGTGACCTTGCCGCGCATCTCGGCGTAGAAATCGTTGTTGCTGTTGCCGTAGCGCTTGCCGCCCTTCCACTCCGACACACTGGCCGTCCGGGTCGGGCCGCCGTTGACGGAGTAGTTGAGACGTTGGGTAAGCATCGAGCGGCGGGCGATCGTCGCGACCTCCTGGCTCGAGGCGCCGTAGGAGACGTCGAACTTGTCGACGACGAAGTCGGGCGTGGTGCGGCCGACCGATGAGACCGGATTGGCCGGGTCGCTGGCCGACTTGGCCACCGACAGCGCGAACGGGATGTTCTTCAGAAACTCCCGCTGGATCAGCCGCTCGTCGTCGGGGAAGTTGAAGCCGCTCTCGCAGTCCTCCGCGAGCCACTGGTCGTTGGGATCCCAGTTGGACGCGGTCTCGCAGGTGGTCATCTCGGGGGTGAAGCCGAGCGTCCCGTAGTTCTCGGTCATGTGGCTGTCGGTG
>Ga0209382_10006516_pt1 | contig 14999 bp, 11 predicted proteins | sample SoiMetdeltSBSDD5_FD_187599 | JGI IMG/M metagenome (GOLD analysis project Ga0209382, IMG submission 187599) | Bulk soil microbial communities from a Populus tree surrounding site in Tennessee, USA - Soil MetaG P. deltoides SBSDD5 (SPAdes) (version 2) | ecosystem: Environmental > Terrestrial >... | reverse complement strand
TACGGCCACTTCATCGGCGCGCAGGCCTGACGCGTTCTTCCGCGCCGCTTTGAACCGCCGATCGATCACCGTGCTCATCGCTCCGTCGAGGTAGCAGTCGATGACGCCCGGATGGACGTACGACTTGCGGCAGACCGCTCGGGTGTTGCCCAACATCTTGGCGACCGCCTCGATGGCGACCACGACATTCTTCTCCGACTCCGTTTTGGTGTCGGCCTGCTCGAATTCGCGAAGCGCGCGGACCGCGAGCACCGTCCCGGACCACGTGCGGAAATCCTTGGCGGTGAAATCCTCGCCGGTGACGTCCTTCACGTACTCGTTGATGTCCCCCGAATCGATGCCTTGGAGTTGGCCGTCCTCGTCCACGTACTGAAACAGCTCCTGCCCCGGCAGGTCGCGGCACTGCTTGACGACCTTCGCCAGACGACGGTCGTTGACGTCCACCGAATGGTGGATGCCGCTCTTGCCGCGGAACTCGAAGCGAAGCCGGTCGCCGCGCACTCGCACATGCCGGTTACGCAGCGTCGTCAACCCGAATGATCGGTTCTGCTTGACGTATTCCTCGTTGCCGACTCGAATCAGGCTCTTCTCGAGCAGCTGCACGATCGCGGCGAGCACTTTGTCGCGCGGCAGGCCTGGGCGGGCGAGGTCCGCGGTGGTGCGGCGTCGGATGCTCGCCAGCGCGCCGGCAAACGCCTGCATGCGATCGAATTTGGTCTCGTCGCGGCAGACGCGCCAGTCGTGGTGATAGCGATACTGCTTGCGATGCTTCGAGTCACGACCGGTCGCCTGCAGATGTCCGCGTGGGTGCGTGCAGATCCAGACGTCGGTCCACGCTGGCGGAATCGCGAGCGCGCGAATGCGCGCGAGATCCGCGGCGCTTCGGATCACCTTGCCGTCAGGGCCGATGTACTTGAAGCCGCCCGGCCCTTTTTCGCGCCGGATGCCGGGACGCTGGTCGTTGACATAGCGCAGCCCTGCTGTCGCGGCTGAGACGACAGGTGACGATTGTGAGGCGCGAGACCGGCCCATGGGGCGACACGACGTGCAATTCGCTCGCCCGGCCTCTCCACGGACCGGCCTTTCACGCTGGATCGCAGAAGTGCTCAGCGCCTCAAATGACTCATTTTCGGAGGGACTGACAAAAAAGGGGCTAGGAACTGACGACGATCTTGTTCGAACCGTGATCCTCCCACGTTCTCCTGATCGGTGAAGTAGATGCTGAGTGGCTCGATTGGCGTGCACGCGCTCGTCATCACGCTCGCGCTCGTGCTGGCGGCGCAGTTCGAGCGGACGCTGGTCGTCAAAGTTCACCAACGACTGGTGATGCCTGCGATGCTCCTCACGCCTCCGATGAACGAAGCGCCGTCAAGCGCTCCCAAATCCATGCAAGGTTCGTCTGACGCCTCACAACCTCCTCCGGCTCCGCCCGCCGCCGCACTTCCGGGCACCGCTGAAAAGCTGCTCGAGGCGCTGGCGATGGTGCCCTTCAACGAAGACCGGGATATCGCGGCGCGCTCGTGCCATGGCTGCAGTTTCAACTTCGCCCCGCCATCGCGGAAAGCGAAGGCGGGTTCGACGATCGTTTGTTGGAGGCTCTCGCCGGTTCGCCCGATGGAGCCTCGACAGAGCCGGTGTCATGGGAAGGCCAGCAGTACCGGTTCGACCTCGTGACCGCGGAACGCGAACGACTGCGCCGCGGGCGCGCGCGTGATGGCTGGCATTCGATCGATGTCGCGATAACACTCCATGGGCTTGCACAGCGGCTCGCGACAGACGCGAAGGCATGGACGGATATTCAGGCCGCGCTGGTCTCACTGCGGCAGCAGGGCACCTGGCCATTGGGCGCCAGGCGGATCGTAGAGGACGCGATCGAAAACCTGACCGCGATGCGGGGCTCCCCAGACACGAGTCAAAAGGCACGGGGCAGGGAATCGCTCCTGAGGATCCGGCGATTCTGCGTAAGCGGAGTCTTCTCTTGACATCCCACAAGGACGCCCAGTAACGCATTTGCGGAAACGCCGGTGTCGCGTTCGAGCTGATGTAGGATTCCCCGCACAGTGTCTGCCGGAACGGCCTGGCGCCGTTCCTTGTGTCTTTCGTCAGGAGGACATCACGATGGCAAGGCGATTTGCGCTGCTTGGTGCCGCGGTCACCTCGATTGCGGTTGTGATCATCGCGGCAGGAGCTCTCGCCGCACAACAGCTCCCGACTTCGCCTGCGGCTTCGGCGGGGCAAGCTGCGGCGCAGCAGCCAGCCGCCCCGCAGGCGGGGCAGGGGCGCGGCCGAGGTCCCACCGGTCCGCCAGCGCCGTGTGGTCCTCAGGCTCAGTTGCCGCCGGAGTTCCAGAAGAACGTCGATCCGAAGTCGCGCTGCTTCGAAATCCGCATGTACTCGGCGGACCCGAATCGCGTCGGTCAAGCAGGACCCGGCGGCGCCACGTTCGCCGGCGGGATCAACGAGCTGCACCAGCGATTCCGCGAGAAGGAAGTCGCACTCTTCAAGAAGCACGGCGCAGAGATCGTTGCCGTGTGGCAGCATCTCGGAGAGCCGAACACCCTCGTGTGGATGCTCGCCTATCGCGATCGCGCACATCGCGAGGAGGTGTGGGCGAAGTTCAACGCTGATCCAGAGTGGAAGGAGCTGATGAGCAAGTACATGGTGCCGCTCAAGGCCAACACCTTCATGATGAGCGCCACCGACTACTCAGCGATGAAATAACCGTGCGCGCGTTGTTCGTCGGCATCACGGCGATCGGGCTCGCCACCTGGGTAGGAGCTCAAACAAGACGAGTTGACGACAACGCGCTCCGCAACGCCTGGCGCCAAGGGCAGTGGGTCACTCACGGCAATAATCCTCAGGAGTGGCGCTACAGCCCGCTCGATCAAATCAACGCGTCGAACGTGAGCCGTTTGGGTCTTGCCTGGACGGCGGTCGCCGGCGACGGAGGCGGTAACCAGGAAGCGACGCCACTCGTCTGGAACGGCGTTCTGTACGGCATCACGAACTGGAGCATCGTGTTTGCCGTCGACGCGCGCACCGGCGCGGAGCTCTGGCGCTACGACCCGAAGGTCGATCGCACCTTCTCGATGCCTAGCCAGAATCGCGGCATCTGCTGCGGTGTCGTCAATCGCGGCATCGCACTCCACGACGGCAAGGTGCTCGCGCCCGTAATCGATGGCCGGATCGTGGCGCTCGAAGCTGCCTCGGGCGTCGTGCGATGGTCGACACGCGTCCTGCCCGAGGATTCAACCGGTTACTCGATCACGATGGCGCCACGCGTCGCGCGCGACAAAGTGATCGTCGGTGTCGCGGGCGGAGAATTCACGCCCCATCGCGGCTTCTTCTCCGCCTACGATGTCAACACGGGCCGCGAGCTGTGGCGCTTCTATACGGTCCCCGGCGATCCGTCGAAGCCGTTCGAAAACCCCGCTCTCGAGGCTGCCGCGAAAACGTGGAAAGGCGAGTGGTGGAAGTACGGCGGCGGCGGTTCTCTGTGGGACGGCCTGTCGTACGACCCTGACGCGAACCTTATCTACGTTGGCACCGGGAACGGTGCGCCGTGGCCCGAGATTCTGCGCGGCTCAGACGGTGCCGACAACCTGTACGTGTCGTCGATCCTTGCCGTCAATCCGGACAACGGCCGCCTGGTGTGGCATTACCAGGCGGTCCCGGGTGATTCGTGGGACATCGACACGGTCCAGCAGTTGATTCTCGCGGACATCGTCATCGACGGGCGCGAGCGCAAGGTGCTGATGCAGGCGAGCAAGGGCGGATTCTTCTACGTGCTCGACCGGCTGACCGGCGAATTCATTTCAGCCACGCCATTTGCGCCGCTCAACTGGGCACGCGGGCACGACGCGAAGGGGCGGCCGATCTTCAACCAAGAGGCGTATTACACGACCAGGCAGCCGGCGATCATTTCTCCGGCGTCGGGTGGGGCCGCGAATTGGGCGGCGGAAACATATAGCCCGAACACGAGGCTCGTGTACATGCCGGTGAGCGGCTACAGCACTCGGACGTATCTCGCGGTGCCGGTGAATGTTCCGCCAGGCCGTGCTGTTCAGGAGAACGGCACGCCGCGAGGACGGGTTGGACTGCCGCCCGACGCATTGCCACCCGTGACGCCTCCGTACGTCGGTCCGCCACAGAGTGTGCGCGGTGGGTTCCTCGTAGCGTTCGATCCCGCAACGCGCACCGAGCGCTGGCGCGTCCCGGGTGGCGGCGGTGCCGGCGGCGGTGCGCTGGTCACCGCGAGCAATCTCGTCTTCCAGGTACTGTCTGACGGCCGACTCCGTGCGCTGGACGCAAACGGAGGCGAGACGCTCTGGGAAGTTGCGACTGGCCAGGGCGGAGCGGGACCGCCGATCACTTATCAGGTGAACGGCCGCCAACAGATCTCCTTCATGGCCGGCACAGGCCGCGGCGGTACGGGACTCGCGCCGAGGGTCTACTCGTTCGTGCTGGGTGGCAAGACGCCAATGCCAGGAGCGCCAGCGGCTCAATAACCTCTCTTCAGCAACCCCACTATGTCCCGTGTATCCACCTGTGAACCATCTGCCACACGAAGAGTCTTGACACCCCTCGCCCCACCCCTTGACGTCGCGGTCCCCACCGCGTAGCTTTCGTCACATTCATCCCGTTCCGCCGCCGCGTCACGCCGGATTCTCACAGGAGTTCGCGATGACACCACGATGTGCGACAGCCGTTGCCGCGCTGTTTGTCGTGTTCGGTCTGGCCCCTTCAATACTCGCCCAGGGATCGTCCACGGGGTCCATCTCGGGAGTCGTCGTCGATGCGGACGGCGGCATCATCCCGGGCGTCGACGTCGCAGTCAGGAACATGGGAACCGGTGAGACATTCGCGACGGTCAGCTCCGACGGCGGCGCCTTTTCCGTCCCGTCGCTCATCACCGGCACGTACACGGTGACCGTTTCACTGCAGGGCTTCAAGACCGTCATCCTCAACGACGTGGTGGTCAATGCCGGGGTTGGGGTCACTGTGCGCGCGACGCTCGAGCTCGGCGGCTGCAGGAGACGGTCACCGTGCAGGCGAACTCCGAGCTCGTTCGCACACAGACCGCGACGGTCTCGACGACGCTCGACACGCGCCAGGTGTTGAATCTGCCGCTGTCGAGCCGCAACGCCGCCGACTTCATCACTGGTGTCCTTCGATGCGATCGACTTGAGCGAACGCATCATAGGTGACCTCGCCGCCTCTCTTTCGGAAATTCCACGCTGCATAAGCGATTGATCCCCGTACCACCGTTACGTCGGCGCCGGCGTAGTTGACCACCGTGACGGAGTAGAGACGCGGACCATCTTGGGCAGTGTAGACGCGCGCTGGGAGGATCTTTCCGTCCTCCGATACGTAGGTCGAGCTCGTCACCGTTGGTTGACCCGGAAGACTCACGCTAAACCGTTCTGCCCGATCGACGTACTCGATCCAGTCTTGCGCGAGGGAGGACCCTGCTATGCAGAGGATGGATATCGTCGCAGCGACTCGAATGAGGCGCATAGGGTTATAGCTTCGCCTTTTTGCGATTCGGCACGTCTTCTTTTTTTGAGCACGCTGCCAGTTCAGCGATATCAGCCAAGCCAAGGCAGTACCCCGCAAACTGGGGAGGCCTGCTTCGCAAGCCTCCCCACGGCGTTTCGCTAGAAGGTGAGTTGGGCGCCAACTTTGACAAATCGCCCAGTCATGATCTGTATTGCATTCCTCCACTGGTTATTCGTGGTGTTGTAGCGCGTTTGCTCGTTGAGGATGGTGTTTTCGTTGAGTATGTTGTAAATGTCGAGATTCCCCTGCACCCTCGCTCTTCCTCCTACTCGGAAGAACCGGCTGAGACGGAAATCCAGCTGTTTGATCCGCTCGCCGAAGAGTGTGTTGTTTGGGATCAGAGCGATTGTCGCAGTCTGGTTGCACGTGGCTGCGGTCTGGCTGGGGCACGCCGCGAGGTGCCGGCGAAGTGATGGCCTGATTTCAGCATTGGTGGCTACGTAGGTCGCCCTTATCGGGAACCCCGGCTTGTTCTGGTAGATGGCGCTCGTCTGGATCTTCCAGGGAAGCGGGTACACGACATTAAAGCCAAATGCGGTCCCGCCGGACCACCATGGTGTGCCGACGCGACAGAAGCCCGGCCGCGCATCCTGCGTCGGCACCGCCAATTGCGCGCCCGCAGGCGTCCCGGCAACGACAGTCGACGGCGAGTCAATCAAGAGGCAGTTGTCAGTCAAAGTGCTCCCAGTGGTCATGCTTCCCTGGAAGCGCCCACCCTGCGCGAACCGCGCGTTCAAAGTGACATCGATGCCCTTGAAGACCTCGATCTCCTTGCCGTAGCGTGACGATTGCGTTCGAAGGTTGTCGACCAGGCCGAACTTCGCTGGCTTGATGTCGTAGTTCCCGCAAAACTCCTTGCCGCTCACATTGCCGGGCAGCCGATTATCAACGGGCACCGTGATGCAGAACGGATCGAAATCTTCCGGCGTGACGAACTGGTTGTCCAAGGCCTGGAAGCCGCCGTACCACGTGCGGAAATAGGCGACCTCGAGCCCCATGTTCTGCCGCAGTTGGCGTTGGACGGTGACCGAGCTCTGCCAGTTGTAATTCTCCAGGTTGAATCCCTCGCGGGCATCGTCTGCGAAACGCGTACTGCCGCCACTGACCTGACCGAACGTGAGGTCATTCCACACGCCGCACTCGCCGTTGACCGCAGGGTTCCTCAGATCGCAGTCGGGGACGTAGTTGCCTGTGCGCGGGTCACCGGGACCAAAAAAGCTGTCGTTCCAGTTCCGCGTCGTGCTGACGGCCTGGTTCATCACAGGGAGGTTTACGGCGACGCCCGTATTGCGGGCCGGGTACCGGCCTACCGCGACCTTCAGCGCGGTCTTGCCATCGCCAAACAGATCGTAGGCGGCGCCCAGCCGCGGGCTGAGATTCCTCCACTGAGGTGAGTGCTTCACAGCCGGGAAGTCCCGCGCGGGTACAAACGGACCTGCCGCCAGATGGGACTCAGGGATGAACGCATCATAGACGGCGTACCGCAGTCCCAAGTTCAGCGTCAACCGCCGGACGGTCCACTGATCCTGCGCGTAGACCCCGTTCTCCGTTGCCGTTTGATACGGTCCGTACGGCCCTGTGTAGATCGTCACCGAAACCGGCACCTGATTTCGGAACGTGTACGACTTGGCCTGATTGACGAGGAACGGATCGGAGTAGTGCTTGAGTCCCTGGCTGAACTGGTTCAAGTCAACACCGAGTTTGAAACTGTGCGACCCGGTGATGTAGGACACGGCGAGCCGTTCGTGCCAACGATCGTCATGCAGTATTTGGTAGAACGTGTCTCGTGCGCCGTATTTGAGGTTCAGCCCCAGATCGGTGACCGAGATAACGTCGTCTCCCACTCCCGGGAGCCTTTCCTGATTGCGGTAATACGCACTCCTGGACGCATCCGCTTCGATCAAGAGTCGGTTGGTGACTGGGTACGTGTAACCGGCAACCGCCAAGAACTGAGGGTCGTAATGATGCTCGGCGGTGGCTTCCGGCGCAAAGATGGGACTCACCTGCTCGAGCAGGGCGAACACACACTGGCAGGCCGGGTGTTGCGTGTAGGACAAGTTGATTTTGTGCTTCGGTGCGGCCTCCCATGTGAAGCGGACACCGGCGTCCTTCGAGAAATCACGGTTGTAGGCCGGCCGGCTCAAGTCCGGCTCGTAGAACAACGTGCCCTGACGCTTGTTGTAGTAATTGCCCACCTGGTAGATGGATCGGTCCTCCCACCGCCCTGACGCGAAGAACCACAGCTTGTCCCGTCTGATCGGACCGCCAAGCCCTCCTCCAACGTCACCGTACTCTCTGATTGAAGGCGCCGCTGTGAGGCCGAGGGCCCGCAACTCGTCCGTCAGATTCTCACTCGACAGTTTGGGACCGGTGAACTCGCCACTGAAGGTTCCCGAGAAGGTGTTCCCGCCTTCCCTGGGCACGATGTTGATTTGCACGCCACCGGTCGTCGCCTCAGCGGAGCCGGCAGCGGTCTGCACAACGACCTCCTGGAACGTGTGAGCGTTGTATTGGAAGCCACCGCCACTGAACACTCGATTATCCATGCCGCCAAAGTTGTACGTCATGTCGTCGGGGCGCTGGCCATGGACGCCGAAAAACCCGCGGTCGCTCCCGACACCGCCGACATCGTGGAAATTCGTACCCCCCGCATTCGCCGCTGGTATGAGCGTGATGAATTGGGCCGGACGTCTCGCAGTCGGGAGCGCGTCCAGCGCGTCGCGCGTGATGGTGGTCTGCTGCGTCACATTCTGGATGTCCACGATGGGACTGGCCCCTGTGACCGTGATCGTCTCCTCCACCGTGCCCACGTTCAGCTCGGCATTCACGGTTGCGGTAAACCCCGTCGTCAGCTCGATGCCTTCCCGCCTGAACGTGCTGAAGCCTGTCAAGGTGAAACGGACCGTGTATAGTCCAGGCCGCAGATCCACGATCCGGTAGAGGCCCTGGCTGTCAGTGACAACGGAGCGGCTCTTTTCGATCAGAGCGGGGCTGGCGGCCTCCACCGTAACTCCAGGCATCACGGCGCCAGACGTGTCTCTCACTACACCCGCGATAGTGCCGGTCTCAGCCTGGGCCCACGCGAGGGCCGGTAGGACCAGGAAACAGCACACGGACACGAGGACGAGGGGTGCGAACCTTCGGGCGTTCATGGTTCCTCCCTTCGGAAGTGGAACGGAGCTGCGAGGTGTTACGCGGCAGAGAGGTGACGACAAGAATCTCCGTAGGCGACGGTGATTCCTCGAGGCAAGGCATATAAGCCTCCCTCGGCGTGGTGAGCGCGCCACGCCGCTCACTCAAATGGTGGGAACGCGAGTCTAACAGCCGGGAGTCAAGATGGCAAGTTGCGCCGGTTGTGGCTCCTCTTCGGCGTCGCGACCGTGTCCTCCGCTCAACTTGTTGGCGGAGCCATTCAAGGTACGGTTAAGGATTCGCAAGGCGCAGTAGGCGATGGCATCGTGCTCGGTCAACGCCACGCGTCGATGGAGACGGTCGCCGGCAGCGAGCCGCTGATCATCTTCCACGCGCCCTGCGTCTCGCCGCTGGCGAGCGACTCGATTACTGAACCACACGAAGTCAGCAGTAGGGTTTCGTGTACCTCAGCGAACGGTCACCGTTCCCACCATTCCTGGGTGAATCGTGCAGTGGTATGGAAACGTTCCGGCGGTCGGGAATGTAAACGAGAACTGTCCGCCTGGTGCGACGATTCCCGAGTCCCATCCATTCGCGTTCGACGTCGATGTGTGGGCGACGGAATCAGTATTCATCCACGTCACCGTCGCACCGACTGCAACGTTCAAGTCGTCCGGCGTGAAGGCACGATTCCCCAGCGTCGAGGCGCCCACGGGAATCGTGACGGATGATGACGGCCCGCCCGGCGTCGGCACGGGCGATGGCGTCGGTGAAGGTGAAGTGGGAGACGACGAATTGCCGCTTCCGCAAGCGATCGCGAACATCAAGGGTGCCGACATGACGGCAAGACGGAAAAAAGACATCGGATCCTCCAACATGACACGCGTGGAAACACGCGTGTATGCCCGCGGGGGTAACGAGCAGTTGCGCCCAGGCGCATGACTGGGCGTCCGCGCGACGTTGCCGATCGTCCGGATCACACTCGGTGGGCGCTCGTCGGTCCGTCGCTAGCGCTCGGTCGTCCTCGCAGCGCGTGAATCGGTCCGGAGAGCACGTGAGCTGACGTCTTGTACGCGTTCACGTGTCCTCCGGCTCGGTTGTCCACGAGGAGAGTACTCAGCTTCAATGAAATGCAGGTGAAACGTCCCTTAATTCGTGATCATGTGCATCGACACCTACGGTCGAGCGCGATCGACTCCGTGTGGTCGCGTCGAAGAAGATCCGCGAAAGGATGTCGCCCGTCTCAACGTCGACGACAGCGATCGCCGGCGGCGTGCCGAACTCCTCTGAGACGTAGAGCGTTCCTTTCGTGGGCTTCGAGCCGCGCGTACTGGCCATCAGGATCGCGGCGCCCTCCGAAGACGACACCGAACCCCGAGCCGCCTCCCGTTACCAACGCGGTGTACGCGCCCTTGCCGCCGTCATCCGAATGACCGAGAACGCCGCCATGGTGTTTGGCAATCAGGCGCCACTCGCCGGTCGTCGGAAGCCGCCAGCGCTCACCCAGCAAGCGACGGGCGCGCTGAGCAGCTTCCCACGTGTGCAGGCGACCGTAGCGACGGCAGTCTGCTGCACATCCGTAGCGATAGGAGCCGTCGATCGGAACGCTGAGATTGTGCTTCGTCCACTGCCTGCCATCCGGCATCCGCTTGAACGCGCGGTTGGATCCGGACCGTTGCGCGAGTGCGGCGGCCCCGAGCGCAATACCGAGCGCGACAAGCACAAGGTCGAGTCGGACCGTCTGATGGCGAACGCGGTTCACGCTGCGCTCCGTGCGAGTGTCAGGACGTCGTTCTCGCCCGAGGCCGCACTTCGCCAAGCCAGCCGGGTCAGCGTTGCCGGCGGGGTTCGGTCCGCGTCGAGCCCGACGTGCGAATAGCGGTGAACGTCAGCTGAATCGAACCGATGCGGATTAAGTCACCGTCAACCAGCCCAGTTGGAGAGTCGAGTCGCCGATCCGCAACGAACGTCCCGTTCTTGCTCCCGAGATCTTGGACCGTCGCCTCGTCTCCGGCGATTCGGATCAGGGCGTGGCGCCGGGAGACGCCCGAGGCATCGAGGAAGAGCTCGAGATCCGGATCGCGTCCCAACACGTGCTCGCCATCGCCGAGCCCGGCGCGGCCACTCCCCCACAACAGGCGGAATCGCACTGCGGTCCTCGGGCTGGGTGTGTCGTCTGCCTGGGATTCGGCCGCGGGCACGTGAAACGCATAGCCATACCGGTGGACCGTCCGCACGAAGCGCGGATGCGTCGGATCATCGCCGAGGGACTGTCGAATCTCTGCGATGAGATTGACCAGGTTCTTCTCGACCACGAACGTATCCGGCCAAAGGCGCTCCTGAAGGGCGATCTTCGAGAGCGCCTTGGGTCGATTCGTGATGAGGATCTCCAGCAGCTGATACGCCTTCGGCGCGAGCGGGACCACCTGACATCCTCGACGCAACTCCCGCGCGTCCGAATCCAGCACGAAGTCCCCGAAGGAGACGCGGCTCATCTCAGACCCTCGACGACGAACAGTTCCGAAAGGAAGCGGAAGTAATCGTGGCAGTAGGCCTTCCCGTCGGGTGTGACCTTGATCCTGACGATGATGTCCACGCCGGCGGGATCTGCAGGTTGAACCGTCTTCCACGCCTCGCGACGGCCAGTCGAGATCTCGATGCGGTCCACGACGGGCGGCCATGTGACGAAACTCCGCACATAGAGAAACCGTCCGTCGGCGCTCCACTGCAGTTCGGTATCATCGGACGCCATGATGGAAAATGGAACCGGCGCGCCTCCGTCAACGGGAAAAAGGAAGGGCTCCGCTCCGCTTCTACCGATCACGAACCGACCATCCGGCGTTCCAACTCCGAAGGTTCTGGTGTTTTCGGGAGAGATTGCCCGGATCAACCCGCTGTGGACATCCTGAACATAGATGCGCACACCGTGATTTTTCTCCCGCCCTTCGAACACAATCCGGCGTCCATCCGGGAGAAAGTTCGCCTCGCCACGCTCGATGATGGGCCCGGGCGCTAAGGTTCTTGGTACTCCCGTCCCGGTCGGCAAGAGGAACCAGTGCGTCCGCGTGCCTACCGGCGCAGCTAGCACCCACTTGCCATCAGTTGACAGATCCTCTGGGTAGCCGTCACCAAGGCGAACCGCATCCGAACCGTCAGTCCCCCGAAGATAAATCGAGCCTGTTGCGCCTCTGCCTCGCCGCATTTCGGCCATGAGGACCGTTCGTCCATCCGGCGAGAGTGCCTCTAGCGTAGGACCATCGAGCCACCCGAGATCTCGCGGTTGAGTGTCGCCCGGCGCCAGGCACGAGCACCCCACCCGAGCGACAGTGCTCGAGAGCAACACACGGCCGGTAGAGGAGACATCGTGTATCGACAGGAAACTCGATACAGAAGGAAAGATCACGCGTTCTCTTCCGTCCATGGACACAGCTCGCAGGGCCGAACTCGTGAGGTCTTCCTGCCGCTTCGCGGTGAACCACACCTCGTCGCCCGAAGGCGACCAGGTGAGGCTCGTCATGTCTCGCCAGCCCGATGACAACATCGTCTTTCGACCGGAGCGGTCGAGGAGGACGATCGCCGTTTCCATCTGTATCCACTCCGAATAGAAACCAGAGTTTGTCGCTTCGATGAGGGCCAGTCGTTGACCATCTGGCGAGACACGTACGTGTCTGAACCGGTGCTGGCCATAGATCTTGGTCCCGAGCGGGAACTCCACCTGCCCGCGTCGCACCACCGCGAGATCGCCCCCTCCCGGCTTCCAATCTGCTGCGATGACGTCGTCGAGTAGCTCCCGAGGGGCACCTCCCGTAATGGAGACGCGGACAAGCGTACCGCCTTGCGCACTCAGCCATGACAGCGCACGATGAGGCCCACGGAGAAATGCGAGCTCGCCGCTCGACGATACGCCCAGCAGCTTCGCATCGCGAACGTCCAGGCGCCTGGATTCCACGCTGTCCCGACGCGTCATGAACAGCGCATACGGATCGACTCCCCACGCCGCGCTATAGACGATCGAATCTCCGTCGGGAGTGAATCGGGCGGCCGTGAGTGTTCCCGCACGGAACGTCACTGGAATGAATCGAGGCGTGGGAGCGGATGCCGCACCGCCACTTCGGCCGATGCCAGCCGCCCAGACCGCCGCTGCAATCACCGCTGCCGCAATCGCGACGGCCGCGAGCGCCGTAACAGTACGATGGCGTCCCCGGCTTACCGCCGGGCCAGTCGGCGGGTGCCGAGCCGTGCTGTCATCCGCGCTCCATCGCAGTGCTGACGCGAGGTCCTTCGCGCTCTGCCATCGCTCGCCGGGATCTTTGGCCAGGCATTTCTTCACCACACGGTCAAGACTGGCGGGCGCGGAGGGGATCTGCGACGAGAGAGGGGGCGGTTCGTGCGTCAGAATCGCAGCCGTCAAGCTCGCCTGACTCGTGCCTTGGAAGGGCGAATGCCTCGTGATCATTTCGTACAACACAACACCCAGAGCAAAGGTGTCGGTGCGGGCGTCGGCCGGGCGTCCTTCGACCTGTTCGGGCGCCATGTACGGCAGCGTCCCGAGCACGGTCCCTTGGTTGGTCAAGTGCAGGCTCTTGGTCGGCTTTCCGGCGGTGTCTTCGTACTCGCCATCTCTCAGCTTGGCGAGGCCGAAGTCCAGCAGCTTGACGCCACCAGCCGTCAGCATCACGTTGCTGGGCTTCAGATCGCGATGTACGACGTCCTTGCTGTGTAACTCGTCGAGCGCTTCGGCAATCTGGGCTGCGATGGCAAGGGCTGCGTCGATTGGGATGGGACCGCGCAATAACCGCTCGGCGAGCGTTTCGCCGTCGAGCAGCTCCATGACCAGGAATGGCACACCATCTTCCTGGCCGACGTCGTACACGGTGCAGATGTTGGGATGGCTGACGCGAGCGATGGCCCGCGCTTCCCGATGGAACCGTTCGAGCTCCTCGAGCGTGGCGCCTCGCGACGAGGTGAGTATCTTGACGGCCACCGAGCGGTCGAGTCGAGAATCACGAGCACGATAGACCTCGCCCATTCCTCCGGCACCGAGGCTCGCCAGAATCTGATAGGGGCCGACTCGCGCGCCCGGGGCGAAGAGCATGGTCCGAGACTTCTGCGAACTGCCCCCATTCTAGCCCCGCGGTCACTGTGTTCAACGGAACCTGCCGAATCCCTGCCGGACGCCTGCCACTTCATCCAGCGCGACCCATACCATCGCGATCCACTGAGGGTGTCTCGCCTGCGTTCCGGAGGTTTCGGAATGGGTTCCTTGGCAACGTGGACCAGAGCAAGCGGCATCGTGGTTCTTGTCGGCCTCGCTATCGTCGTCGTCAGCGCCGACGGAGATCTGCCGAACACCTTCACTCCCAGGGTGCGCATCCTGTCTCCGCAGATGGCTGCCGGCTTCCGGGAAGGAATCAGCCGCTCACCGACATTTCGCAGGCTCGTTGACGCCATCAATGCCAGCAACGGCATTGTCTACGTCGAGTATGGGGTGTGCAGGAGCGTCGCCCGAGGGTGCCTGCTGGGGTCACTCATCGTGGCTGGCCCCCATCGAATACTCCGAGTGGTGATTCGCGAGACGCAACTTGCGGACGATCTCGTTGCTTCGCTCGGACATGAGCTGCAGCATGCGGTTGAGGTCCTGAGCGAACCCGCCGTCAGGACGCCCGCAGACATTCACTGGCTCTTCCGGAAAATCGGAATTCGGTCTGGCAGTATGTTCGAGACCTACGAGGCGATCAGGGTCGGTGACGAGATCCGTCGAGAACTTGCGGCCTCCGCCCGACGCAGCGGTGACACTCTGTCACAGTCGCTCCGCGCAATCGTCCCCGTCAGCTTGTCTCCTGTCGCGCCGACGTCACCGCCGGTCGAAGAATGCGACGTTATTGACAGTCTGTCCCTGCGCGTTCTTCCCTGACGTGGTCACAGTTCGTGTCTTGCCATCGGGGGCTACCACGCTTCGCACGGTCGTCGTTGGCTTCCCACTCACGGTCTGCACGTACTCATAGGTTCGGTTATCGATGCGTTTGTACACTCTGGTGGTATTCGCATCGGGTGCGCCCTTGACCTCGGCAGGCTTGCCATCGAACATCGTCGTCAGTTCCGTGTGAATGCGCTTGCCCTGAGCATCCACGCCGTCAACAGTCGACTTCACACCACCGCCTGCCACGGCTTCCTGCTTGATGTCCTGACTCTTCGGCGCGAGATTGGCCGGCTCGAATTTCGACTTGACGAGGTTGAGCTTCCAGTTTCCGACCCACGTATCTTGCTGCGCCGTCGCCGGAACGGAGATGGCTAACATCGCCGCAAGC
>Ga0209382_10006511_pt1 | contig 15009 bp, 18 predicted proteins | sample SoiMetdeltSBSDD5_FD_187599 | JGI IMG/M metagenome (GOLD analysis project Ga0209382, IMG submission 187599) | Bulk soil microbial communities from a Populus tree surrounding site in Tennessee, USA - Soil MetaG P. deltoides SBSDD5 (SPAdes) (version 2) | ecosystem: Environmental > Terrestrial >... | reverse complement strand
CAAATCACTCACGCCCGGCACCGCAAGTACGGGCACGGCCGCAAACAGCGGCTGCAACATCCTCGGGATGACGATCGACTGTGGTCACCGGCGTGTCGAGCTTGACCTCGTCGAGGCTGGTCGAGGCCTTGTCGCCTGAAGTCATGGGCCAGCCTTGAAGCGAGGGTGGTACCGCGAAAGGCCGTCTAAGCCTTGGCTGGCTTCGGGCCGATCCGCTGCCCGTGTTTGACGCGCTCAGGCGCCTTATGGACATGGGTGAAGGCATAGTCGACGCCCATGCCGTACGCACCTGAGTGCTCCTGCACGATCTTGATCACCGCGTCGTAGGTTTCCTTGCGCGCCCAGTCGCGCTGCCACTCGAGCAGCACCTGCTGCCAAGTCACTGGAACCACGCCGGCCTGCACCATTCGGTCCATGGCGTACTTGTGGGCATCGACGGAGGTGCCGCCGGAAGCGTCCGCCACCATGTAGATCGTGTAATCAGTGTCTTTTAGGCAGGAGAGCGCGAAGGTGAGGTTGCATACCTCGGTCCATAGTCCCGACACCACCAGCTTCTTCCGGTCGTTGGATGCAAGAGCGTCGCGGACGTTCAGGTCATCCCAGGAGTTCATCGAGGTGCGCTCGAGAATCTTGTTCTCCGGGAAAACCGCAAGCAGCTCGGGATAGGTATTGCCTGAAAAACCTTCCGTTTCGACGGTGGTGATCGTTGTCGGGATCTTGAACACCTTCGCGGCTTTGGCCAGTGCCACGACATTGTTCTTCAATGTCTGACGATCTATCGACTGCACACCAAACGCCATCTGTGGTTGCTGATCGATAAAGATCAGTTGACTGTTCTGCGGCGTCAGCACTTCCAGGTACTTAGACATGGATAGCTCCATCCGTTGCGGTTAATTCACGCCGTTAAACGCTTGCCTCGCTGCGCACGGAAAAGCTGTGCTGAGACGCGAGCCGGGAGTGTTCGGCGAGGCCGCATGCTTGCGGAAAACCGCGGCTGTCTTGCTCACACGCTAGGACGGGCGCCGCGCCCTTCCCATCGGCAAAAACCCTTAGACGGCGTAGTCGAAAGATTAGGGCGGCGGGCTTCCGCTAATGGTACTTCTGTGCCGTAGGTCGTTGATAGTCCGAGTGGTTCACCCCGGAAGCGCACGAACGCGTCTAAGCGGTGGCGCGAGGGTACCTCAGCCACTCGCTGGTTCTGACGCTTCGCAATCGAGTTAGTCGCGAGGTTTGCCGATCACCGGCACGGTACGCGGAAATCCACGTGGTAGTGTTCGTCGTGCCGGACCCAGGCTTGCTGCTTGTTGAAAGCAACGCGCTTTATCACCTGTCCGCCGGCGCCGGCGCCGGCTCCGGCCAGCTTCGGCTGCAGGTTCACATCAAAGATCACACGCCGAATCCCGATCCCCTGCGCGCGGGCTGCGCGCTCGTCGAGATTTGATTTCATTGGCGACCCCGGCAGGACTTGAACCTGCGACCCCCTGATTAGGAATCAGGTGCTCGCTTCCCCTCCGTGCGCATGCGTAGCCTGCTTGGCTCGGCGGTCGCCTATTGCACCCACGTTGAACCATTGCGCAATTGCTCCGCAGCGAGGGGCACCTGTAAATTCTGCGCAGCCAGTGACACGCCGTAATAGTAGGCGCGGTCTCTACGCTTCACCTTTATTCCTCCGAGTTCAACGATCCGCGCCGAGAAATCGCGCCCGAAGCGCGTCTCTGTGCAGGGTTCGATGTCCATGGCACGGGCCCAATGACAGAAGTCGGCATAGGCCTCGCGTGCAGGAATTTGACTGGTCGCATCGACCTTGAGCCGCGCCTGTATCCAAGCTTCGAGCAAGCGCGTCGGCGTCGGATGTTGCCTGGTCGTCTCCCGGCATGCCACCGAACCAGGAGCATGGTTCGGTGATGGCGGCGGGATGTGCCAGCGAGGGCGACTGGGGCGGTGTGCCGTGATATTGCCTGCGGTTTGCACCTCTTGCCCAGCCTGAACTAAGCGCTCATTGGCGTGTGCAACGACCCCATGTTGCGCGTTGGCGTGCGGATGCGCCGTGTTGACCGAACCCGGCACATGCCCTGGTGCCGATGGCGGTGGCGGGTTGCGTGCAGCCGCCACGGGTGCAGCCGCCACGGGCCCAGCCTGAACTCGGCACTCATTGGTGTTTGCAACGACCTCATGTTGCGCGTTGGCGTGCCGACGCGCCGTGTTGACCGAACCCGGCGCATGCCCTGGTGCCGATGGCGGTGGCGGGTTGCGTGCAGTCGCCACGGACACCAGCGTAAAACCCAGCGCCGAACCCACCTCGATAAGGCCGGCCAGCAACAAGGCAATGCCCGTGCGGATGGTCCCTTCATCGGCACCGGTGAGCCGAGCCAGTGCGCTGGCTTGCGGATCTGCTACAGAACCCGCCGCGGACCCGGTGGCGAGTTGGGTTCGACCCGCCACCAGTTGGGCTTCCAGGCGCTCAGCTGCCTCGGCCGCCGCCAGCTCCTTTCGCAAACCCAGCACTGGCGCACAGGCCAAGCGGCTCTCCTCCAAGGTCAAATCGAGGCATTGGCGGCTGCGTCTCCAGATGTGCAGAGGGACAGCTGCAGACGCCAGCTCCGCCTTGATCACATCAGGCGGCCGGTGCTTGCCAAGTGTGGCGAGTTGGTTCTCGGCACGCTCCACTTTGGCTTCCCACCCGTGGCGAGTTGCCGCCTCCGCCGCCCGCTCAGCAATCGCGTCGCCACGGCTCGACAGCACAAAGCCGACGGCTGATGCCATCGACCAGCCGACGCAGCCGAGCCACAGCACGAGGCCCGCTATTGCGAGGATGTGGAAGCGCTTGCTCCAGAGGCTCAGCGCCAACAATGGTGCTGCCATCTTGAAGATATCGGCAGCGACGCTGGCAACGGCATAGGTGGCCTTGTCGATCGGATTTCTGCCCAAGGACAGACCGTACTGCAGGTTCGCGCCGACGCTCACTGCGCAGAAGGCCGCGGCGGCCGCATAACCCGACATTCTGAGAATACGGCGACCAGGCTCAAAACCGGCTGATTGCAGTCTCGTGTCGTCTGCCATGGCACCGTTCGTTGGTTGCAATTTCGATCCTCTCGGACGCAACTCAACGAATGACGCTTTCTCCCGCTGTCAGCCGTACGAGGACAGGTGTGGCACGCTAGGCTGCGCACCAATGCTTATTCCAGCATGTGCCGGCCCTCTTGCAGCGTTTGAATCATGCGATCGATCAGATCCCCCTTGGGGGTGCCGTTTTCCTGTCTCTGCCCGAGACGCCGGATCAGTTCGGCCTGTCGATCTGCACCGACCTGGCCGTAGCTCGAAAAGGTCGTCAGAACCTGCTCGTGTCCGAGGTTCTGGCTCCAGGCCTTGAACTCCTCGGGTGTCCGGCATAGGCGCTCGCCCAGTTGCGCCAGCGTCTTGCGGAAAGAGTGTGGATTGGCGTAGGCCAGCCCGGCGCTGGTGAAGGCCTCCTTGAAGATAGTCCTGATCGGCGTGGCATTGGACCAATGCGCGCGAGATAGGCCGCCGGTCTGGAACAGGTGATACTGATCCTGCACGATCTCCGTTGCAGGAAACAGCGGATCGACCGGACCAAACAGCTGCTCCGTCGCGAGATATTTCACCCAGTCGACAACGATCTGGCGAACATCTTCGCCAACGGGAAAGAACCATGTTGAGAACGTCTTGGAGAACTTGGTGCGCACCTCACGCGCGTCCTGCACGACCTTGCCCTCGACGACATCGACGTGCTTGCACTTCAGAGAGGCGATTGCGCCATCGCGCGCTCCGGTGAGCACGGTGAAGGCCATAACCGCTCGGTTGCGCAGCTCGATATCAGTGCCGGCAGGCATGGTCTGCAGCACATGCCGGATCTGGTCGATGGTGGGCACCGGCCGCTCGGCAATCGCTTTGGCGATCCGCACTTCCCGCTCTGACAACGCAAAGTACTCTCCGTCGGCGGAGGACAGGTGCGACCGATAGCCGGGCTGGGTGCTGAGCCATTGGAAGAACCCACGCAACGCATTGAGCGTGGCTAAGACCGTGCCCCGGCTGAGCGGTTCACCCGTGCGCGGATTGACGTGCTCGGCAAGCCGGTTCTTGAACCCGATCGCCTGCTGGATGTGAAACCTTTTGAAGTCGCGAAATCTGGTGTAGTCTTCGAACTTGGCGAGCGCTGCCGCTGCGCCATCAATCGAATGCTCGCCAAGGCGTCTCGCCTCTTTGAGATAGACGAAGTAGCCGCGTTTGATTCGCTCATTTTCCGGGTTGTGCATCCGGCACCCGCTCCAAGTCACAATTCAGGCAGGGATCAAAGCTTTCCCCTATACGTTGCTGTGCCTGCGGCACTTGGACTTCCAAGTCTCCCGCGACCACCGCCAGCTTTTGGAAAGATACAAGCCGGCACATGCGTGCGCCGCACTTGGAACACAGCCCCCTCAGATTTCCGGAACTCGACGTGATCGGCACATAGTCGGCCAGTGCTGCTGCGGACGACCTGGGCGCGCGGCAGCGGAAGCAGTAGAGCTGGCCGGCGCGGCAGCGCTGTCGCCCGCGCTGGCGCCGCGCATGCAGAAAACTCGAGAGCTTCCGGCCCAGGATCAGGATAGGCCGACGACTGTCGATCGGCTCGAGCCCGGACTTGAGCCAGGTGCGGACTGTGTTCTTGTGCACCTTGAGGAGCATCGCAGCCTCCTCCACCGTGTAATTCCTGTGGAGCTTCACGCGCCGCGGGTTGAGACGCCTCACTCGGTCAAGCCGTTGTGGATCAAGGTACGGATGTCCTCGACCCGCCATGCCGTGATGCGGGGTCCCAGCTTTACTGGTTTCGGATATCGTCCAGTTTTCACACCCGCCCACCAGGTCGACTTGCTCACCGGAATAGGACCATCCGGGCCTACTATCGATACAAGTCGGAGGAAACCCGTCTCCGGCAAGCTATCTGACATGAATCATCTCCACCTCTTAGTGAAGACGTCCTAGTAGCAGGCCCGATCAGCCCTGTGCGCGAATTCCGAAACGGGTTGGAGGAATTCCGCCGCCGTCACGAGTCCGGCGGTGCGATGTCTAACTCATCAAAGGCGCAACGAAGGTGCGTTAGGACCGTGTCCTTGTCCATCGATAGCCCAAGACGCTCGATATCACCGACAATTGCCGCCGTGGCCGAGTTCCTGTCAGCTTTAGGGTTGAAGCGGTATGGACCGGCCGCCATGCCCGCGACCAAGATCTGGAGACTCCGTCGTTCGCGCGGATGAGCCTCTCTGTTGGCAGCTTTGCACTGTTCCAATTCCATCTTGAGAACTGCAATCTGCCTCTGCAGCTCGTCGATCTTCGTCTCAGATGTCACGTCCGAGATACCGATTGCGCCGATCGCGTCCCGTAGCTTCTTTGGAAGCGGAAGACCGACGTGATCAGCCCAAATGACGAACTCACGAGGGCTGAACTGCGGCTTCAACGCACCTACATCGAGGGCGCGCGAAATGAGCATCAATCGCTGATCGAACTCATTGGCTTTGATCGATGTCCCCAGATGAGGCTTTACGGTGCAGGAATTCACGAACAAGGGTGCGTAGCCTAGGGACAACGCGGCCGCCTCGTCCGAACTCCAATGGGATGCCTTCGCCCAGAAGCCAAGGTCCGCTCGGGCGCCGGATTGATCGAATAAAGGGTGCCGAGATCGTCGGCGCGCGCGCGCTTTCACTTCTGGTCGAGCTCTGCGACATGCAACCCCAACAGCTTGACTGGACGCGACGCTCTTCGTTCGGGCTTTTGCCGCGAACAGGAGAGATTTTAGTGCATCATCTCCTATGAGTCAACGTCCCGCACAATTCAATGTGCTTGTGGCAAGCAAGTTTGTGTCGTTGACACGACGGAGTCGGCGAAACATAAGAGGGTATGCAAGAATCAGAGCTCTATTCGCGGTTCGGACAGCTGGTTCGGCAGCATCGAGAACGGCTCGGCCGGAACCAAGCCGAGATTGGCAGAGCCAGCGGGCTATCGCGGGCGTCCATCGCTAACATCGAGACGGGGAGGCAGCGCATACCCTTACACCACCTTTATGCGCTTGCCCGCGCGCTCCGGGTTGATGTCCATGCGCTGCTCCCCGTTGCCCGAGATGCAACACCAACAACCACCAATCGCGAAATCCAGTCAGCGGTCGCATTGAGCGCGCGTGAACAGGAAGAAGTTGCGAAAGTGGTTGGATTCATTAGTGCGCGTGCTAGTTGAGAGCTTCGGTGGCCCGTAGGACGAACCGAGATCCCAAGTTTAGAGCGCGAGAGCTCCTGGCAGAGCTCGATATCACGCGCTGCCCAGTGGATGTCGACCACATCGCGCAGAGGAAGGGGATCACGGTGCGCTTTGTCCCGCTTGAAGAAGATCTCTCGGGAATGATCTTTATGAAGGATACGGCCATCATCGTCGTCAACTCATTGCATCATCTGAACCGGCAGCGGTTCACGCTGGCGCATGAGCTGGGGCATTTCGAGCTGCACATGAAAGATATCGGCACCGAGGTGCATGTTGACAAGATGTTCTTGGCGTTTGCTCGAGACGCCAAGTCATCGTTGGGCTGGGATCGCAAGGAGGTGGAGGCAAACCGCTTCGCAGGTGAACTTTTGGTACCCCAGCACCTGCTCATTCAAGAACTGGGTGGTCGCCTTGTCGACGCTGAAAACGAGGGCCTCATTGCAAATTTGGCTGACCAATTCGAGGTCAGTCGTCAGATGATGACATTCCGAATAGGGGAGCTTCTTCAAAACCAATACGAGTCCTAGCTAGCCTACAAGGCTGCTGCTGACACCACCTTGACGGTGCCGATTTCAAGTCCTGGGACCGGTCAGCCCATGGCCATTCCCGCGCGACCATCAGTAAGCAAGGCGTAGCGCCTCATCCAATGACACGAAGTCCGTCGGCTCCCGGGTCGAGCGAAGTCCTTAGCCTCAACTCAGTGTGTGATTTGCAACGTGGTTCTTGCACGTGTGGCGTCTTGCAGTGGGTGGCCCAAGCCTCCATCAGCTCGCGCCGCTTCTTTAGAAGGTCGCCTCGGCGATAAGCGGCCTCCACCTTGTTATGGATGGCATGCGCGAGGGCCTTCTCGACCACGAAATCGGGAAATTGCGTTTCCTCCGCGGCCCAATCACGGAACGACGAGCGGAAGCCATGCGCCGTCGCGTCGAATTTCATTCGCCGAAGTATCATCAGGAATACCATATTGGAAAGCGGCTTGCCTGCTCGGCGACCCGGAAAGATCAGCGCCTGATCGCCAGCCAGGGCCTGGACCTGGGTAAGTATGATCAGCGCCCGTTTTGGGAGCGGGACTGTATGTGTCTCACCAGTTTTCATGCGTGTGGCTGGAACCGTCCACAATGCCTGTTCGAAGTCGACTTCTTCCCAGTTGGCGCGCAGAACCTCGTTCGTGCGGCAAACGGTTAGAATCAGGAACTCGAGTGCGAGGGTGGCTACATCGGGAGTCGTCCGATTGCGGAGCTGCGCGAGAAAGGTAGGCACATCCCCATAGGGCATTGCGGCGAGATGATTTCCGCGGTCGGGTTGCTTCGGCAAGGCCCTCTCAACGCCTTCAACGGGGTTGGCACCGGGCAGGCTGTAAGCTACGCGGGCCCAGTCCAGCACCGTGCGCACGCGCTGCCGGACCCGCCGCGCCGTCTCAGGCTTGGTGAGCCAGATCGGGGCCAAGACCTTCAGAACATCGGCTGTCGCGATCTTGTCGACCTGGCGGCCGCCGAGCACCGGAAATGCATAAGTTTTGAGCGACGTGAGCCACGAGTCGGCATGCCGCTTGTTCTTCCAGCTGGCGACGGTCCCAGCGTGAACGTGTTCCGCCGCGTCCTCGAATGTTGGGAAGATAGCTCGTTCCTTGCGCCGCTCGGTCACCGGATCACCGCCGTCACGGGCGAGTCTGCGCATTTTCATCGCCATATCACGCGCGTCGACAAGCGGCACGAGCCGAGCGCTCCCGAGGCCGATGTCGCGACGACGTCCATGCACGACCGTCCGGAGCAACCAGCGACGCGCTCCCGAAGGGTCCACGACCAGATAGAGGCCGTTGCCGTCCGCGTAGCGGCCAGGGGTCTTGAGTTGCCGGACAGCTGTCGCTGTGAGCGCATTATTCGGATGTCGACGATGTTCGATTTCAGTGTCCTCGTTCGAAAAGTTCGGCCCTCATTCTACCCCACAAAATCTTCGAGATGCTAGGGGATCTCACGAGGCGTCCATGATCATCGTAGAGAACAAATGCGGCAAATTAATGAGTTGATTCAGTAGGTTCTCGGACGTCCCCGCACGTAGTTGGACGATCGCCACTAGCGCGTTCGATTCCCCTCGGCTCCACCAATTGGGTCAGGCATTTGTCCATTAAATACTCTGACCGCTTTAGGCCGGTGCACTCACCCTTCACACACCGACGCAGACCGAGCGCTCACAAAATGTGCATCGCTCGGTCGCGCGCTTGTGCGCCAACGCGGTGACGTACTCGGCTCCGTCAACGACCGCCGTTCATGACCCACTACAGACGCAGTTGCCTGACTACCGCGCGTGTTGTCGGGAGGTTACATCCTGATAGCCATGCCGATTGCAGGGTTCGTGCGTCAGATGCCGGCATGGAATCATATTCGCCCCGCCTTGTCAGCAACGGCGAATTTCAACAGCCTGCTAGACGGGTAGGGGGTGAGTAGTTACCCTGCTGGTCTTTGGTTTGTTGTGTGTGCGTTAGCCTACCATGGCGAGACGGTGGCGCCGCGAGAATGGACCAGGATGACAAACAATGAATCTCCCCGGCGTGAGCCGTTACTGAAGCAAGGCGGCAGGGTGCGAGTGATAGCGCCCTCTCGCTGGGTAACACGAGAAGTGGCTGCCGAGGTTACCGCCATTGGCAAGAGCGCAGGACTCGACATTGTTTTTTCGGATCAATGCTTTCGCAGAAACCATCAATTTGCAGGAACGGACTGTGAAAGGGCCGCAGAGTTTGCGGCGGCGCTCGCCGACATCTCCTACGACGCGGTTTGGATTGCCAGAGGCGGGTATGGAGCCGCACGCATCACGGAATATATAGATTGGGATCGACTCGCGGAACAGCGTCGAGACAACAAAACGAAAATATTAGTCGGATATAGCGATGCGACTCCGTTGCTCGAGATAGCTTCGCGCCTCGAGCTGGCCGTTGCGATTCATGGGCCGATGCCAAACGATATCCTCACGGACCAAAAGCGTGCGTCCGTGAGGCAGCTTCTCGATGGCCTCGTGTCAGTGCCCCGTGAAGCAATTAATCGTCGCGCCATCTTGAAGTGCAAGACTCTACGCTCAGGCCCGGCGCGCGGTCGCCTCCGCGGAGGAAATTTAACGCTGATCACCAAAATGATTTGTGGTAAGCAGCGAATGCGGTTTCCGGGTTCGGTCCTTTTTCTCGAAGATGCCGAGGAATACGACTATGCAATAGATCGGAAGCTACTTTGCTTGAGGCAGGCCGGCGTATTGGCTGATCTTTCCGGCGTTGTGATTGGCCAGTTCACTAAGATATTCGATAGCCCTGTTCCATTTGGATCCCCAGTGCACGACATGGTGCTCCATCACTGCCGTGACTATACCTACCCGGTTCTCTGTGGGTTGCAGTCAGGGCACGGCGACCCCAATGAGCCACTGCTGTTAGATGAAGAAATCGCGTTCGTGGCGTCTCAAGAGGCCATTCTATGGGAGGAGCGCCCCAACAGCCAGGCAGTCGTCAATTGTTGAGCTCCTTTGCGGCCATGTGCGAGGACGCTTTCCGGCAACACTTGAACCTTTGGCGGCGCATCAGCGCTGGATTGCCGCGAGTCTTGGGGCATGTTCGCCCGGCAGAAGCGCGCAAGCGCCACCACTGCGACGTAGCCGATGCATGTGGAAAAGCCTGCCACGCATAAAGCCACATCCGGACTCAATCGGGCAAGAATGAACGCGAACAAGATTGGCGCCAAGGCGTTGACGATGTTCTGCGGCACCAGCAGAAGCCCCATGTAGGTCCCGATCTCTTTCCCGCCGAAGAGAACGAGCGGCAGCATGTTGCGGGCAACCGCGAAGAGGCCGTGGCCAATGCCCATAAGCACGCAGAAGAGCAACGTCGACGTGGTTGTGACGCCGAGTATGGCGAATGGCATGAAGCTCAGCGTCATCAGCATGGCTGAGCTCATCGACGTCGCGAATATCGAGTGCCGTCCGCTGGAGAGCATCTCGACGAAACGCGCGCACACCCGAACGACACCGACCGTTGCCCAGGCCCAAACCGCCGTGTCGCGATGCAACCCCATGCCCGTCAAGACATCGATCATTTGTATGTAGAGGCCCCACTGCAGTATGCCTTCCGTGCAGGACCAGACAGCGATCAGCAAGAACGCACGCTTTCGGTGCTCCGGCGCAAGCGGCGGTGCTTCAAGCGGGGGCTGTGGCTCGTCGCTTATCGTTTTAGCTCCATCAACCACAGCTTCACTCCTCGTGGCGTGGCGCAGCACCAGCCAGTGAATCGGCATGCAGACCGTGAGGTGCAGCAGGGCAAACAACAAATAGGCATGGCGCCAGCCGATCGTATCCAGCAGATAGGCGCTCAATGGCAGGAACAAAGTGGCGGAAAGGCCCCCAAGCAGCGTCAACCCCGTGACGGCCCGTCGCGCGTTGGGGCCGACGACCTGCACGAGCGCCGGGATGGCCGCGCTGTTCATCACCAGCGGCATGGCGACACCGAATAGAACCCAAGCAAGCACATAGCTGAAGAGGTCGCTGGCTTGTGCTTGTGCGAGCATGGCAATAGCCGCGAGCAACGAGCCCGACGTCATGACGTAGCGCGCTCCGAGCCTATCGATGAGTTTGCCGACACGCGGCGCCAGCGTCGCCGAGACCAACAGCATGACGGCGATACCGCCGAATACGACCTCGCGCTGGAGTCCCAAGTCCTTGCCCATCGGCGTCCCGAAGACGGTCAACGACGTGAACGTTGAGCCCCAGGCGATGATCTGTGTTGCCCCAAGGCCGAGGGTCGCCCACAGCGCCGTGCGCCGCACCCGCCGCATATGCAAGCTCGCTGTCGCGTACATTTGCGTCCCCTGACTCCGGACAACTCGCCGCGACGATCCTGGTTCTGCTCGGGAAACCACGTGCTGCCTCTCGACGCCCCTGACCACTTCGACCCCTGGAACCCGCCGGTTCCCGTGTCATGCATAAAGTCAACCCTCTGCGTCATATCGATGTGTGCTGATACGCAGGACGCATCGTCGGATAGGGAAGCCCCTTCCGAAGGGTCGGAAACCGAGGACCGTCGAACAACTGCTTAATGCGCATGACCATCTTCTTGCACATGACCGCATCAGGAGTGCTGTCGCTCGCCCCCCGCTCCTCCGAACCACCAATGACAACGGCGTCCGTGCGCGGAAATACATGGCCATCCCCACTGAAGAGATAGTTCAGGTTCGTTTGAGGCCTGAGAAACACAAGCTGGCCTTTAATGGGAACCATGAGGTCGTCGTTGAAGAGATCACGTGACCCGAGACCCGTACAATTTACAATGACCGATTCTTTCAAGTCAGCAAGGTCGCCTACGGCTTTGAACGTTTTACGCACACACCTGACGCTAGCGGCAGCGAGGTCGCTTTGAAGCTTGCTCATTAGAATCGGTGGTTCGACAAGCAGCAGGTCGTATTTGAACCCGGCCATGGCGAGTTTTGCAAAAGGAAGGCGATTGAGCTTGGTCGCTGGCGGGACGATGTCGGTTGGGAGTATGTCGAGGTGGTCGATTCTACGTGACGTGTAGTTCCATCGCCGCGAAACACCGAAGCCCGCGCCGATTCGCCCTTCATGCGCTTTTCTTGCCCGTCTAAGGATATCAAAATAGGTGAGCCTTGCGGCGCCGTCATGCGCTTTGAAATTCACCAGCGATGGAGCCCACTGGCCGCCTGCGATGTCCGATGTCGTGCAGGGCGTGAACTTTTCAGCGTAAACCGTCAGACTTATTTTGGGTCTGATTTCGGTGAGGAGGGTCGCCACAGTCAGGCCCATTACGCCGGCCCCGAGCACCGCGACACCGCCAGAGGCGCCGTGTTGGGTGACGATCTCCCTGACTACTTCGGCGCAGCCCCAACTCATCGTGATGCCCGCACCGCCGTGACCATAATTGTGCACGACGAACTTTCCCGCGATAGTTTCCGGCTCCAATCTGAAGGTCACGTTTCGATAAGGCCTCACACCGGCGCGATAGGGAAAGGTCGCCGGATCGAAGGCAAAGTCTGGAGTGTCCTCCAATAGGGAGACATTTTGTAATCGGCGCGGGTAATCCGTGTGAAAGCTCTGGCGGCCGGGAAAGGTTGCGGGATGAGCGGCTAAGGGCGCGGATTTCATGCCAAGCACTGCCCCACGAGTTCAGGTTCTGGTCGCTGTCGCGTATCAAAGGCGAGGGCAGGTACTATCGGTGCGCGCGGCACGTTGCCCACCATAATAGCCGCCACCTGAAATCGAAATTCATCCATGTCGAATGTCGGGTCGTCCTTGCGCCCAACAGGCAACGCATACTCCTTGTGGCCACAGCACATAATTGCGGGGGCATTGACTTTTTTGAGAATTGCGGCGACACCCCTGCGGTATGCGTCCAACTGCACCCCCGACCACGCTTCTGCTCTGGGCCCGCTTGTAGCACCCGTGTTTTGCGCCTCTATGCCAATGAAGTTGGAGTTTCCGCTGGTAATCCCTAGCCAATTGCCTACCCCAGCATGATTGCATCGGCCAGCCGCTACGACAAAGAAAGTCCCGTCCCGTCCCAAACAAAGCTGTGAAAGCGGGCCGGGCAAGTCTGGTCGACCGTTTGTCACGACGCCCAAACTCGGCATGTTACCGGTGGTCCCCCCGCCCGTGTGGTGGCACATGACACCCTTCACAGACCCCATTTCCCCGCGCCCCCGAGTTTTCCAACCCGGCTGTTCCACGACCTTCAGGCCGGCTGCGCGCAGGACCCCAGGAAGCCACGTCAGGGAAAACGTCATCGCTTCCGCCTCGGGGAAATTCGGCATTGATGAAGAGGCGTGATCAACGAGCATGTTTGGTACCCTCCAGGATCTGGTGCCCGAGCGACAGCTATCGACCGCTTTGCGAAAAGTGGTGATAATCTTTAAGTGCGGACCATTCGCCGCCCCATTTCCAACCTATTCGCGCAAAGGCTGCGACAACAGGACCTCCGCTGACTATAAGACCCGGTTCCGATCGCCGACGCCTGGGCGAAGCTGCAAAACGCCAACCAGATTCTGGTAGGACGTGTTCACCCGAGACGTATGGATTCTGTATCGGGTTGATATCAATGGCCGTTCCATATGCGTGCTCGGACAGCCGGGATCCTCCCATCACGGTACGGCAATTGAACGCGCTTGTATTGTTGGCGGTCATGGATGCGAAATCGTCGCCGTCGAATCTATCGATCAGGCGCATTGAAGCGATTGGGAAGCCGATCCACTTCAGTTCAGAGAATACAGAGAGAACATCCGCGGCGACCGATTTCGCCACGATCATTTCACCAAGTTGTTCTTTACCACAGAAATCAAGGTGTGGTATCGAGAGCAAAGACAAATCCCCGCGCCCGGGACCGCGCAGTTCTGCTCGCCAGGACCTTCCTTGCATCAACTGCCATGTCGTGTCATCGATCGGCTTTGAACTGCCGCCACAGGGTGGGAAAATAGAGATCGTCGTTTCGGGGCGCGCCCACGAATCAGCAACAACTACTTCGTGCGCATCGCTTTGGTCGCAGTCGTCGATGTATGCGGGTTGCATAAGACCTTGGGTCGCGAGCGCTTGGAGAGATTGCGTTGCGGTGTTCTCACGTATCATCCTGACCTCCCCGTCAGCTCCAATCCAGCATGACGCTAATGGAAACTAAACTGGCTTGTCGCCGCGCGAAGAACGCTGAGCAACCAGGGTTGAGAAAGCTCACCGAGATGCACGCGACGCGGTCGCAGTTCGTAAATCGCTCCATAGAGTCCGTTGCTCATGATCTCTACCACCTTGAGCGACCGTCGCGCGTAAAAGACATCGACGTATTCTTCGCGGGCGACAATGCTCTCCGTAGCAATAATTATGTCGGCATCGGTTCGTTCGACAGCCTCGAGAAGACTTTCCCCTCGCCCAACATTTCCAACGATGCGAAATTCCGGCGCTGCTTCGATCGTGGGCGTGATGATATCGACCAACAACGCGGGCAGGTCCGAGAACAGGACATTGCTGCGCTTGGCAAGGATGCTTTTCGATCTGGTGTTTTGTGGTCGGATCATTGTGGACCTCTCCGACGTCTATGCCACTGCGCGCAGCGAGTTTGGAATGGACAATGCGAGCCGGTCTCGATGGGGCGGCGATCTAGATCGAAAGGTGGAGCGGCCGGTCAGGCGCATCCCTCTGCACCGGCGTCTTCTGGCTCGGGGATCGTGCTGTGTGCATCGCGCCGAGCCCGCTAATTGGCGACAAAAATTTCGCGTTGCTGCCGCATCGGAGGTGATGATGGGACGGAGGAAGCCCGACGCAAATGGATCGGCTGATGTGTTCTGCGGCGTACCAACTGGCCAGAAAGTTGGTTGGGAGGCGGTCCACCCGGCCCCGATCTTGGGGCAAAACAAGGCTAGGCTGAGCGGTGCTCGCGGTATGTGGGCAATCGTTTTGCAGTTTGGCCGCGCAGCCAGGCTGCAGCTTGACCCCGGCGACTAACGTTGAGCTTCGTCAGAAGGTTGTGCACATGGTTCTTTACCGTCGCCTCAGCGATACGCAAAAGCCGAGCGATCTGCTTATTGGATTGGCCCTCGTTGATCAGCCCCAAAATTTCATGCTCGCGACGCGTAAGTGTCGATTTGGACGGCGGTGCGTGCGGCTGGTCCAGCATTGCCATCTTCTGGACGAGGAGTGCGGGGAACCGAGGGGAGCAAATGAGCTCGCCAGAAAGGGCGCTTTGAATTGAGCTTACTATGTCGTCGACCGAGCCGTCCTTTGCGACATATCCAGCAATGC
>Ga0209382_10006508_pt1 | contig 15012 bp, 7 predicted proteins | sample SoiMetdeltSBSDD5_FD_187599 | JGI IMG/M metagenome (GOLD analysis project Ga0209382, IMG submission 187599) | Bulk soil microbial communities from a Populus tree surrounding site in Tennessee, USA - Soil MetaG P. deltoides SBSDD5 (SPAdes) (version 2) | ecosystem: Environmental > Terrestrial >... | reverse complement strand
GAACGAGGCGAGCGGGGTGGTACTAAAGATCGCGAGCGCAGCGAGCCTCCTTTAAAGTCGCGCGATAGCGCATCCTTGGTTTTCAATAAGGACCGCTGCGCGGAAATATAAGGAGGCTCGCTGCGCTCGCGATCTTTAGTACCACCCCGCTCGCCTCGTTCCTCGGCTCGCTGCCCCTCCTATCCCAGGAGGGGACGTCCGCACGCCCGAAACATTTCACCATTTCTAACAAGCGTGCGTTCGGCAACAGCCCGGTTTCAGGACGGGAACTCTCTGCTGGCCTACAGTTTTTCTCTTTCTAGCGACAAGAAATCCAACGCAAGGTTGGTCAGCGTGCGGATCCCCACTGACAGAGCCGCCTCATCCACCGTAAACAAGGGGGAATGATTGGCAGGCGCCGTTGCCGTGTCTGTTCCCACAGGCGTGACGCCGAGGAAGATGTACATCCCGGGGATTTGTTGCTGGTAGAACGCGAAATCCTCGGAGATCGTGCTTGCCGGCACCCCCACTACGTTCCGATCACCGACCACCCGCCGCACCGTCGGCAGCATGCGATCCATCAGTTGGGGATCGTTGAATGTGACGGGGGCACTCGGTGTGATCGTTGTCGTTGCTGTCGCGCCGGAGCTTTCGGCGATTCCGGAGACCAGCTTTCGAATGCGTTGATGGATGTCCTGCTGAACTTTGGGATCGAGCGTCCGGATCGTCCCGAGCATCTGGACTTCGTCCGGAATCATGTTGTTCCTGACGCCACCATGGATCGAACCGATAGTCACAATAGCGGGCGCCGTCGTCGGATCGATTTGCCGGCTTGTGATGGTCTGAAGCGCCATGATGATTTGTGACGACACCACGATCGGATCGACGCCACTCCACGGCATCGCACCGTGAGTAGCGCGGCCTTTCACGACGATCTGCAGGATGTCCGCGCTGGCCATCGCTCCGTTAGGCTTGTACGCGATTGTGCCCGTCGGCATCACAGCCATCGTATGGAGCGCAAAAATTGCCGCAGGCTTCGGATTTTCCAGCGCGCCCTGTTCGACCATAAGTTTGGCGCCGCCTTGTTCCCCTGCCGGAGCGCCTTCTTCCGCCGGTTGAAAGATGAACTTCACCGTACCGCTGAACCGATCCTTCATTCCGGCAAGGACCTCGGCCGTAGCCATAAGTATTGCCGTGTGGGCATCATGGCCGCAGGCGTGAGCGACGCCAACTTCCTGGCCGGCAAAAGTCGTTTTGACCTTCGATGCGAAGGGGAGACCGGTCTGCTCCACGATCGGCAATGCATCCATATCGGCGCGCAAAGCAACGACCGGGCCGGGTTGCCTTCCACGCAATATGCCAATTACGCCGGTATGCGCCACCTCTACCCGCACCTCCATTCCCAGTTTTCGCAAGTGATCCGCGACAAGCGTGGACGTTCGCACTTCACGATTGCTGAGTTCGGGATTCTGGTGAATGTCGCGACGCCAGGAGACGGCCTTGCTCTCGATCTCTCGGGCGCGGCGGTCGATTTCCGCGCCGAGGCCGGTTGGCTGTTGTTCGGCCGCCAGAATCGAAGTCACAAACAAAAGGATGGCGGTTACATATTTCACGGGTGCGATTCTATTGCAATTAGGTCGAAACCGAAACCGCACAGCAACCGCCGACAGACTCGTAGGGAGTTTTCCTATCGAAAAGTTCCCGTCCGGCGCTACGTAGAAGCCCCTGGAGTGGTAACGCCATGCCACTGTGCATCCCCGGTTAATGGGACGATTCGCGCTATCCCTTTCAATCGACAAGGTCATGAAGTTCGGAAGCGATCCTGCAAATGTATCTGCGTCATGTCACCACATCGTCGAACGTTAGAAGCGCCAACTCATGAGCAGCTGGATGCATTTAGCCGTGAAGCGCAGGAATACTTCGAACAGATGACTGATTCTTCAGCCAAGCGTTTCACTTTGCGATACACGGAGTACCTTCAGGCTAAAGCTCACGGTCTGAACGCGTCCGAGCCGAGCGGCGAATCCGGTCTTTCCATGCTTGATTGCCGCTTGATCCGCAGTGTGTTGCGCAACCTGTACAAAAAGCACCTGTCTTGACCGCGGCGTCTCAGATCACGGTAGAATCTCGTTCGTGACAACCATCATCTGAGTTGGAGGTTTTGCACGAATGGCCGTGAAGCTGAGAATCATTGTCGCTACTTGTGTTCTCTTGTTAGTTGCGCTGCCCGCTCTGTCGCAACAAGGCCGGGGCAAGTCAGAAGCTACTATCAAAGGTAAAAAGATCACCATCGATTATGGCCGGCCGGCATTACAGGGCCGAGACATGATTGGAATGGCGAAACCCGGAATGGTCTGGCGTCTCGGAATGGATGAAGCCACCGAGATCTCGACCAACGCGACACTCGTTGTCGGATCCAAAGAAGTAAAACCCGGCAAATACACGCTCTGGGCAAAAAAGACCGGGGAGACGCAGTGGATCCTCGGATTTCATCCGCAGACCGGAGTCTGGGGCGATCCGGCGCTAGCAACGGGATACGTTGCCGAATTGCCCTTGAAGTTAGACAAAACCCCGACTGCGGCCGAACGGCTTTCGATCACCGTGGCCGACAAAGCTGGGGACGCCGCGATTACGATCCAGTGGGGAACCGCTCAGTTGAGCGGGGCCGTCGGAGTGAAATAAAAAAGGGGTCAGACGTATCGTTCACCATTTTCCTGTTCTCTAGGAAATGGTGAACGATACGTCTGACCCCTTTTTATTCGCAGCTAGAACTGCAGACGCACAGTGAACTGCATAACGCGCGCGGTGCCGCGGGTTGACGTGATCTGACCCAACGTACCGAGCGTTCCATCGATGTTGGTACTGTTCGGATTGCTGAAATTGACGTGGTTCAGGACGTTGAACGCTTCGGCGCGAACCATCGCGTTCAGACCTTCCGTAATCCTAAACTGCTTCGTCAGGCCGGCGTCAATGTTGAAGTAACCGGGACCGTATGCGTAATTTCGAGCAATGGCTCCGCCATAGTACGGCGTCACGAAATTGTTGACAGCTGCCCTGCGGTTCACCTGACTATCGGGACAAACGGCATCACTTGCACAGCCGCTCGCCAGACTCGCATCCTTGATGTAGTAAACCGTAGGCGTACCGCCGCCATTCACTCGGCCGCTGCTGTCGAATGTCGCGGCAGAGTGGCCGGTGTTGAGTTCATAATCCAGCCTGCCGGTCGGAACCGCGACGTCTGAACCGTTGTAATGCAGTGTGAAGCGAGTCCCCGCCGGGTAGTGGAACGGAGTTCCCGAAGCCAGTTGGAAGATGCTGGACACCTGCCACCCCCCGATGATCTGGTCTAACCAGCCGGAGGCGTCGCGGCCAAGTAACTTGCCCCTTCCGAAGGGGAGTTCAGCCACGAAATTGCCATTCAGTTGGTGCCTGCGATCGAACGTGGAGTTTCCGTAATTGAGTTCCGGATGGTATGGATCAATTAGTTGATCCGCGCTGCCGGAACCACCCGGACGATTGCCAAGGGCTTCGCCCGCCGACGTTGTATCCAAGGAATGCGACAACGTGTAATTGCCGGTTACCGTATAACCTTGGCTGAAGCGCTTACGAAGCGTGAGCTGCGCAGAGTTGTAATTCGACCACCCGACATTCGTATACAAGGGCAGGTACTGGGCCTGGCCATTTGTCGTGATGTGCACCCTTTGCGCCGTCTCGAAATTGTTCGTCGCATCCGTATACACGACGCGTGTGTTTGGACCGGGAGTCTTGTTCTTATTCAAGACGGCATAGAATGCCTGTGTGGCACTGGTAAACTGCACTCCTGGAAAACCCAGCGTTCCGTTGTTCGAAGCGGCCGCCCAGGTTTTGTAGTCTCCGTAGACGTTTTCGAACCACGGGATAGGCTGCATACCATTGAGAGCCTGCAGCACATTGGCCGCCGTGATGTTGCCAAATTGTGCACCGAACCCGTTGTTCTGGTACTGCTCGAACATCATTTTTTGCGCGCTGTAGTAATCCATACCGGATTTCGCGTCGACGACATTCACCGGGTTCGCCAAATCCAGAATGTTCAGCAGACCCCGAGCGAAGCGGCCGACGTAGGATCCTTCCAATACCAACCCACCAGGCAACTCTTTCGAGAGCGTAAAGTTGATCAGGTGATTCTTCGGGGGACGCAAATCGGGATCAACTGCAGGAAGTCCGCGCACTCCGCCCCATCCGCCGGTGGAGGGCTGAGGAACAAAGTTTTGCACAGCGGAGATGGGATAGACCTGGTACATTTCGTTGAACGGAAGAACGACATTGTCCGCTGTACCAGAAACACGCGGTGCTCGCGGTTGTCCGACGCCGTCCAGAGTGAACGTCTGTATTGGCATCGCATAAGTCGTTAACAACCCAATGCTCGCGTTTTCTGCGAAGTCCGATCCGATACGGCCACCGGTGTGGTCATACGTGAGACTGTATCCGCCACGCATGACTAACTGCCCGCCCTTATTCAAGAATGCGAACAGGCCGCTATCCCCCTTGGGACTGTAGGCAAAGCTAACGCGGGGAGCGAAATTGTTCATGGCCGTCTTGTAGAAATCCTCTTTGCCATTCGCGCGACCGGCCAGTGTCGTGGTGAGGACCGGCAACTGGTCCCAGGTTTTGGGTGTGCTTTTCTGAGTATTGAAGACGTCCTTCATGTTGTTAGCCCAATTCACCTGGACACCATCCTTTTCCCACGGTGCCGTCATGAAGCCCCAGCTCAAACCGAGGTTGAATGACAGATTGGACCGGAACTTCCAGTTATCCTGGAAGTAGAAATCGAATTGGTTCGTCCGGATGTTCCGAAGGAACGGAGACCCTACCGGCAGCAGATTGCCTTTCGTGTCGAACTGGATGCCGACACCGGTCAATTTGTTATAGGTACCAGTGACCTGGGAGACTGAGGTGACGAAGTTCTGTGGATTGTTTACCGCATTGAATTCGTCGGTTGACACGGCTCGCCGTACGAGCGTGGCCCCTGTGGTATCTCCCGCGTATTCATTTGTTGCCGCACCAAAGCTGCCCGGTGACGCGGTACCGTATGACTTGAAGTAGTTGTTGCTAAAGTTCATGTTGGTACCCATCTGGAACGTGTGAGTACCTTTTACCCAGCTGAGGTTGTCAACCAGATTCCAGGTGTTGATGGCACGCCAATTGGCGCCACGAGTCTGGAAGAGCCGATCTGGTCCCACGGACCATGAAACCGCCGCGGAACCGGTTTGGCTGGTCGAATCACGGGTCAGACCCATTGTGACGACGTTGTTCATCGTTGGGCTGAGAACGCTGTTCCAGCTTGAGGCAAATCCCTTGCTGTTATTGAAATTCGTCAAAGCGTCATTAATGTCGGGAAACGTTGGCGACTGCAGTTCTGCCTGATCGTTGAGCGTCCCGCGAGCATAAACGGTGTTTTTCGAGTTGATAACGAAATCCCACCTGGAAACATAGATGTTCTGGTTCGTAATGTTAGGAGCATTGAACCGAAGGTTCTGGAAATTGGAACAGTCCGATGGGCACGCCAAGCTGCCTAGAGTCGGATCCGTCAGATACTTCTCATATTTCTTATAGAAACTCAGCACGGTGGGATTAATGGAATCGCACGGAATCAGGGTGATTTTTTCCAACATTCCGCCGCAACCCTGCGTAATGACGCCGAATTCCTGGCCATCGGCTCTGGCCGCTGCGGCCGTGCGTTGATAGCGCACGATTCCATTCAGCAGCGTGGGTGTCGGAATTGACCGCGTCACAAGCTGCTGACTTCGATCCGTTCGGCGTTCGTAAGCACCAAAGAAGAACAGCTTATTCTTGAGGACGGGGCCGCCGATCGAGCCGCCTGGAATATTACGGATCAAGCCTGGTTTGCAGGGCTTGGCGTTTGGGCGATCCGCGGTCGGCTCGGTACAGGCGTAGTCCTTCGAGAAATACGGGGTCGCCGTGGTGACTTTGCTCCGATAGGACTCGTACAACGAGCCGTGGAATTCGTTGCTTCCGCTTTTCGTCACCAGTTGGACCTGGCCGCCCGAAGACCGCGACGCCGAAGCGCTCTGGCCTGAGGTTTGGACGACGAACTCCTGAACGGAATCCAGTGTCGTCGGAAGCGCACCTGCGAACGCGGAACCCTGATACTGACGATTGTTATCCACGCCATCGAGAACAATATTCTGCTGATCGTTGCGCGCTCCGTTCACATAACCGGAGACCGATGTGACGCTGTCTCCACTACTGTCCACCACATCAAGACTGACTCCCGTTTGCAGACTGAGAAGGCCCACGATGTTCCGGGCATTCAGGGGCAGATCGAGAATCTTCTTGGAATCGAAACCGTTTCCAAGCGTCGCATTCTCGGTATTTACAATCTCCGCCGAGGCTGTGACTTCGACCACATCCGACACAGCACCGACTTCAAGAGGCAGGTTCACTACAATTGTCTGTTCGACAGGCAGTGCGACATTGTTTGCTGCCCTCGGCTTGAACCCAGATAACTCGGCTTTGATGTTATAAATGCCGGGCGCGAGCTGCGTCGCAGTGTAGACTCCTTGTTCATTCGAGACAACGACGCGTGAGGCGCCGGTGGCGGTATTGGTAACCGTCACTTCGACGCCTGGAATGACGGCCCCAGTTGCGTCCGTGATTCTGCCGGTGACCGCAGTCAATCCTTGACCGAAGCTGAGGGTCGACAGGACCAGCATCACGAACAGCGTCGAGATCAAAACGTTCCGCGATATTCTCATCTTAAGTTCTCCTCCACGTACGTTCGCAGTTGAGTTGTTTAGCGAACATTCCTTGAGACTTGGGGGATGTCTCGTGTGCCGACAGTCTACGAACTCAAGACTCGAAAAACCAGCGAATTCCAACCTATCCAAGAGTAGTACTGCACACGGTTAAGTCGTTGTATCATACGGCCCGACCCAACATAGATTTGGGGTGGGAGATTTATGGAAATAAGAACTTTTAATTGGAGGAAACAAGCCCTGCTGTTGAGCATGGCTTTGATAATGCTGTCCGGTTCCGTGTTTGCTCAGGGACTGACGGCAGTTCGTGGTGTCGTTAGAGATGCCTCAAGCGCACAGATACCCGGCGTAGAAATCACGGTAACCGATTCCGCGAGCGGCGTGGCCCGCACGGTGCTCACCAACGAAACCGGTTCTTACGTCGTGTCCCAATTACCACCGGGCACTTACACAGTCCGCGCGGAACTTGCCGGATTTAAGACCCGCGTGATGAACAACGTTTCGCTGCCGGTGAATGAAACCATCACGATGAACATCGATCTGGAGGTCGGAGCCTTAAGCGATGTCGTCGAAGTTGTTGCCGCGACAGACGCCGTGAGTACCGTCGATGCGAAACTCGGCACTGGGTTCGATTCCAAGAAGATCATCGATCTGCCGCTTAACGCGCGCAACATTGTGGGATTGCTCGGCCTTCAGGCCGGCGTCACCGTGAATAACCAGGATGGTGGACAAGTCAACGGAGCGCGAAACGACCAACAGAACATCGTGTTGGACGGCGTCAACATCAATCGCCAGGATGCCGGGTCGGCAATGCAAGGCGCCCTGCCAACAACCTTAGACTCCGTACAGGAGTTCATTGTCCAGACCGCCGGAACCGACGCGGCAGCCGGCCGCGGAAGTGGTGGGCAGGTGCAGCTGGTGACCCGACGCGGAAGCAATGACTGGCACGGTTCCGCGTATTGGTTTTATCGGACTAACGGTACTTCGGCGGCGAATTACTTTGCACCGAAGAATCCGGATGGAACTCCACAGGTCACTCCGCTTATCCGCAACATTCCTGGCGCTTCGCTTGGTGGGCCAGTCAAGAAAGATAAACTTTTCATTTTCGGAGCCTACGAACGTCGAACCGACCGCAGCGCAAGCCTCGTCACGCGAAACGTCCCGACATTAGAGATGCTCGACGGGAACTTGCGTTACCGTCGCACAGACAACACGTTCGGGACAATCACGACAGGTTGCGGCAGTATGCTCGAGGCGTGGACCGGAATTCCGTGCGACACGTGGAGCTCCAGCCTCGTCGGGCCGAACGGATTGTGGGAAAAGTACCGTCCCTACTCGACGATTGCCGCCGCTCGTCTCGCTGCCGGTGATGGTTCAGTACGAGGCGGTGACAACGGAGCGAACATTCTGCGATTTGCGTTCAATGCTCCGGACCGCGAGACAACTAACGTGTACATTTCCAGACTCGACTACACGTTGAATTCGAAACACACGTTCTTCTTCCGCGGCACGCTGAATGATACCGTTCAAACTTCGAACGGAGGTCAAGAGACGTTCCCTGGCTTGGGTAACTCACGCGACCGGCTCGACAACAGTAAGGGCTTCTCCGGAAACTGGAACTGGGTCGTCTCACCAACGGTAAACAGCAACTTCACCGCCGGCTTGACGCGTGAATCGTTTGAGACCACCGGGCTGGCGATCGATAGTTACAGTCCGCTCTATACAAACTTCCTGCAAACCGGTGGCGGAGCTGTGCAGGCGATTAACACCTGGAACCTGGTTGAACAACTCAGCTGGGTGAAAGGTAAGCATAACTTCCAGGGCGGCGCCAATGTCCGCATGATTCGGAATAATGTCAATTCGTTCTCGGCTGTTGGTCTTCCGAGCTATGGAACGGCTGCCAATCTCACTGGAAACAATATTGGTGTCAACAGCAGCCCCGGTCTCTTGAGAGCAATTGGCGCAACCGAGTTTGCTCGTGCGGCAAGTGCGATCAACGTCGGCGATGCCGTCATCGCCGCCACCGGCAGCGTCACTCGTTTTTCGGAAGATGTGCAATACGACATCAGCGGCAATAGGCTCGCGTCCGGCATTCCTTTCGTTCGCAAGATGCAGATGGAAGAGTACGAGTTCTACCTCCAGGACACGTGGCGTCTTCGAAACAGTCTCACCGTCAATGCCGGAATTACATATGGCGTCCAAACTCCGCCATATGAAGCAAACGGCGTGCAGGTGAATTGGGTTCAGGACATGGGTGCGCGCTGGCGCGAGGCGTTCAATACAACCAGGAATACTCTGACAATGCCTTTGCTGACGACTCAGGTCGCCGGCCGCAAAAACGGCAAAGCGGACTATTACGAGACCGATACAAATAATTTCGGACCTCGTGTCAGTGTCGCGTGGACGCCGCAGTCGGATGGAATGTTTGGTTTCCTGACAAAGGGAGGCCAGTTTGTTGTTCGTGGCGGATACTCACTTAGCTATGACGGAATGGGCAGGAGTTTCGCGCGCGAAGCCGCTCAGTCTGGTTCGATCGGTTTGAAGACAACCTTCGCAATCCCCGGATTTGCCTATTCGATCGACGGTCTGGACGGAGTTCCACGTGCTCCGCGCATCAGCGGCAACGCATCTGCAATCGGTCTCCCTCGCTCGGTATTTCCAGTGGCTCCGGCAAAATCCGATTTCAGCCTGCCGGTGAGTACCGGAAGTAGTGTAGGTGGCTGTACAGTCGCCTGCGGTGCCGGTGCCGTTTCCACAATCGCGATCGACCCCTCGCTGAAGTCGGCGAGGAATCACTTACTCAACTTGACGCTGTCGAAAGAGTTGGCTAATGGATGGGTAGTCGAGGCCTCATACGTAGGTCGATTCGCCCGCGATCTGATCGGTTCCGTTGATATCGCCAGCCCGATCAACGTCAGGGACGCGCAAAGTGGGATGACTTACTACGATGCCATCAAACAGTTCTACGACCTCTACGAATCCAACAAGGGCGCGCGTGCCAGCGTGCTGCCGACGGTTCAACCGATTGCGTGGTTCGAGAACGTCTATAAGGACAAAGTCGAGACGGCGGCGCGCATTCGCGGTTTACCAATACAGGCCAATGCCACTCGAACATTCTTCTCGTTGCTGCATCGGACGCTCGACCCGGGTCCAAACACTCAGGCGAGCTTAGTCGATACCATTCAGGACATCGAACAGCGCGCTGGATCGCTCTTGCTGCAACCTCAGGTGCAATTCTTCGGCATGTTCGCCAACTACAGCCGATCTAATTACAACTCCGGGCAATTCACTGTTCGGAAACGGTTCTCGAGCGGATTCAGCATGACGGCCAATTACACATTGTCCAAGTCGCTGGATATCACGTCCGCTGCCGAGTCGCGTGGCAACCGTGCAGATGGAGGCACCGGTGAGGGTTTGTTGCACGATCCCTACAATGCGGACGCGCAGTACACCGTGTCCGATTTTGACAGACGGCATCAGTTCAACGGAAACTTCCTGTACGAACTACCGTTCGGAAGAGGAAAGCTGGTAGGACGGGATGCGTCTGCGGTCGTGAATCATCTGATTGGTGGCTGGGAAATCTCAGGCATTCCAGTGATCACGAGTGGCCGACCGTTCAACTACACCGCCGGCAGCCGGTTCAATCACCATTATTTTGGTCGCAGTATTCCGCGGCTGATCAAACCGATCGACCTTGAGCTGATCAAGGCCGGCGGCGACGTTTACCTCATCGGTCCCGATGAAGCGACTCGGCGACAGATAGCATTAGACAATTTCGCGAACGTCTATCCCGGCAGTCCGATTGCGCGAAACGAGGGTCTGTCCGGACCGGGCTTCTTTAATGTTGATATGAAGCTTGGTAAGACCATCAATTTTGCGGAAAGCGTCACGGGGAAATTGAGCGTCGAGAGTTTCAACGCGCTCAATCATCCGAACTTCAGCATTCCTAGCATTGCTGACGTGGATTCCGGTTCCGGCGCTCAACTGGGTCGCATCACCACTATTCAGGGTAGTATGCGAGTCTACCAATTCGGCTTCCGTCTGCAGTTCTAGAAACGCAGGACGCGTAACCACTAAAAGGCGCGCGGGTTCCACCCGCGCGCCTTTTTCATCGGTGTAGTAGACTTTCCCCGTTTCGGAAAACGAAGAGGAGCGTGCCGTGAGACCACGGATTACGGTTCTCGAGCCTGAACTGGTCTCGCGAATCGTCGATGAAGCATTGTCGATTTTGGAACGCACCGGAGTTCTCGTTGAGAACCCGGAAGCATTCAATCGTCTTCTCGAGATGGGCCTCCCCGGCAACCGCGAAACTCATCGCATCACCTTTCCACGAAAGATATCCGAACGTGAGCTCGCGAACGCGCCCTCGTCCATAACCCTTCACGATCGCGACGGTAATCCAGCGGCCGTCCTGGAAGGAGATCGCACCCATTTTGTTCCCGCCTCTTCGGCCCTCCGCATTCTCGATCGCAAGACGCAGGAAATCCGGGAAGGCGATTCGAAAGATTTCGTCGAATACGTCAAGATCGCCGACGGCTTCAAGAACATCGATTACCTTTCCACCGCCTTCATCCCTCGCGACATTCCACAGGACATCGCGGACGCGTGGCGGTTGTACATGGTCCTGGCGCATTCCAAACGGTCCGTGGTGTCCGGCGCTTTCACTCATTACGGAGTGCCGCGCATGGGCCAGATCATGGCGATGTTCCGTGAAGGCAAAGAAGATCTGATCCGCAAGCCGATGGCGATCTTCACCTGCTGCCCGAACACACCGCTTCGCTGGGGCGAGGATCCTGTCACCAACATCATCGACTGCGCCGACTGGGGGATTCCGATCGAGGTCGTGCCCGTCCTGCTTCTAGGAATGATTTCTCCTGCGACGGCGGTCGGCGCCATCGTTCTGCACACGGCTGAAGTCATCAGCGGGCTCGTCATCGCGCAACTCGTTCGCAAAGGCACGCCGGTTGTTTTTGGCGGAGCGCCCGCGAGTTTCCATATGCGGCTGATGACGAATCCGATGACCGCGGTCGAAGCGTTGCAGGTTTACTGCGGCTACGCGGAAGTTGCCAAGTATTTGAAGCTGCCGTGCCAGGCCTACATGGCGCTGTCGGACTCCAAGTTCAACGATCCGCAGGCCGGCTTCGAAACGGGAACGGGTGCGTTCCTGGCTGCGCTTGCCGGCATCAATTCGGTGTCCGGGCCAGGAATGATGGACTACGTAAATTGCTTTAGTCTGGAGAAGCTGGCCTTCGACGACGAACTGGTTGCACATGCAAAGCGCTTCATCCGGCCGGTCGAAGTTCGCGGCGATCTGCCGACTCAACCACTCATCGACGAACTCGTAACCAACAAACACCTGATGATGTCCGAGCACACCCTCGAGCATTGGCCGGAGGAACTCTATTTGCCGAGCAACATGATCGACCGCACGAACTGGGATCAGTGGCGCGGAGATGGCGAAAAGATGTTCCGCGACCGTGCGGCTGACGCGATCTCCGAGTCGTTGTCGAATTACGATCTCGAGCCTTTGGATCCGAAGCTGCACGCTGAAATACGTAACCTCTTTCAAACGACCGCCAATGACAAAGACGTTCGACTCCCCTCATTCGAGTGATAACCGCGTCATCGATTACGCGGTGATGAATCAACTTCTGTTTGAGGGCAAGCACAAGGAAGTTAAGGCGATGACCGAGCAGGCTCTTGCTGCCGGCCTGCCAGTGGACGAAGTCCTCGAAGATGGACTCATCGCCGGCATGCGCGTCGTCGGTGAAGATTTTAAATACAACCGCATCTTCGTCCCCGAAGTGCTGCTTGCCGCCAGAGCAATGAAGGCCGGCATGGAAGTTCTGCGGCCGCTCTTGACGGACAGGAAGGATGCGGGAAGCCAGGGAACCGTCGTGATGGGGACTGTGAAAGGCGATCTGCACGACATCGGAAAGAATCTGGTCGGCATGATGGCGGAAGGCGCCGGCTTCACCATCGTGAATCTCGGCACCGATACCAGCGCGGACGAGTTTATCCGCGCCGCAGCCGATCACAATGCCGAGATCATTGGAATGAGCGCGCTGCTCACGACCACGATGATCTACATGAAGACGGTTGTGGATACCGTGCGGTCCAGAGGGCTGGATGTGAAGATCGCTTGCGGCGGTGCGCCCGTCACTCAGAAATTTGCTGACGAAATTGGCGCCGATGGTTACGCGGCCGACGCCGCAGGCGCCGTCGAGCTGTTTAAACGGCTCGTTGCCGAGCGGAGAGCGGCCCGCGCGCGGTGAGCGGGCTGTGCCGGGTTTCGTTGTTAAAGCACGATGTTTTTAACGACGAGGTTATGGACGGGTTATACCCCTCCTTCGCGAAGGAGGGGTGGACGCGACCTAAAGAAAATGCTGCGAAGCATCCTTTGTGGAGCGGACGGGGTGGTTGTTTCAAGCCACCGCTTATCTATCCCGACCGGTTTTGATAATCGGTGGCTTGAAACAACCACCCCGTCTGCGCCGGCTAAGGAACGGGGCCATTTTCTTTATGGCGCAGCCACCCCTCCTTCGTGAAGGAGGGGTGTATACGTACCCAAGCGGTTTTCCCAATTTAGAGCCCAGTGAAAGAACTTTACATCAATCACCAGAAAGCGACCGCTACCGACGCGTCGTTGTTCGAATGCGCCGAAGCGATCGGTGTGCACGTGCCTACTTCATGCGTGAAACAGGGCAAGTGCCGCGAATGCATTCTGGAGATTGAATCAGGCGAAGAGCTACTTTCGCCGCGTTCCCCTGAAGAAGAGCACCTCGGCGAAAACTTTCGCCTGGCATGCCGCAGCCGAATCGTCGGCGACGGAACCGTGCGCTGTCACACCATGCGCCGCGGTTCAATGCGGATCGTCGAAAGCGCCAGTGATCTCCCGGTTGGCCCGGCGGTCCTTGATCCGGTCGTTTCTTCCGGACACGGCATCGCGATCGATATCGGCACTACGACCGTGGCGATGCGCTTATACGATCTCGCGAGCGGAAAATTGATCGCCGCACAGTCGTTCGAAAACCCGCAACGCTTTGGCGGATCGGACATCATGGCGCGCATCCACTACGACACGAATCACAAAGGTCGCCTTCTGCAGCGCACGCTGCTTGGCTACCTGACGCATGCGATCGAACGATTCGGTGTGCCGGTGGAAAGCATCTTTGAAATGACCGTCGCCGCGAACACCACGATGCGCGACATGTTCTTCGGCCTGGATGTGTATTGCATCGGGCAGAAACCATATCGATCCGTGACTGAACACGAGCTGATTGCGGGAAATCGGACATCGACCGCTCTTAGTGCGAAATCACGAATGCTCCGCCTGCCGATGAATCCCAACGGGTCGGTTTATGGTTTACCGCTGCTGGGCGGTCACGTCGGAGCGGACGCGGCAGCATGCCTCATTGCAACGGGACTCGCGGACCGCGACGAACTCTCGGTGGTGATGGATTTGGGGACGAACACAGAATTGATCATGGGCAACCGCGATCGCATCGTTGTGGCGTCTTGCCCGGCTGGGCCGGCGTTCGAAGGCGGCGGCGTGATTTGCGGGATGCCCGCGCTGGACGGGGCGATCGAACGCGTTGCTATCGAAGCTGATGGACGTATGGCGCTGAAAGTTATCGGCGACACCACACCACACGGCATCTGCGGCTCGGGTCTGGTGGATTTGATGTCGGAGTTGCTGCGGACTGGGCAGATGAATGCGCAAGGCCGATTCATCGACGGCAGCGGAAAGGTTCACGTTTTCGGCGATGAAGTGGTCTTCACCGAAGCTGACGTGAACGAGCTTGCCCAGGCGAAGGGAGCCAATGTCGCGGGCCTGCGAATCGTCGCCGATGTATTTGGCGTCGATCTCGACGAGATCGATCGTTTTTACCTCGCTGGCGGTTTCGCATTGCATTTGGATCCGCAGGCGGCGAAACGCATCGGTCTGATCCCCCCTCTGCCGGACGAAAAAATTGTTCGCGTCGGAAACGCTGCGATCGAGGGCGCGTCGCGAGTTCTGTTGTCGCAAACTCGCCGGCGTGAGCTGGAATCGCTCGTCCGGCGCGTCGAGCACATCGAACTCGAAACGCACGAGCGATTCTTCGACTTCTTTGTCGAGGGTTGTCAGTTCGTTCCGATCGGGAGCGAGGTGCTTCAGTGATCGTCGAAGAACGCGAATACGCGCGATTGCTCGGCTATCCCTGGGGCACGAGCCTCGAAGGTGATGTCCGGCAACTGGCTGTGGACGCTGCCGAATGGTACAAGCAGCATGCCAAGC
>Ga0209382_10006502_pt1 | contig 15015 bp, 12 predicted proteins | sample SoiMetdeltSBSDD5_FD_187599 | JGI IMG/M metagenome (GOLD analysis project Ga0209382, IMG submission 187599) | Bulk soil microbial communities from a Populus tree surrounding site in Tennessee, USA - Soil MetaG P. deltoides SBSDD5 (SPAdes) (version 2) | ecosystem: Environmental > Terrestrial >... | reverse complement strand
TTGCAGATTGCAGATTGCAGATTGCAGATTGCAGATTGCAGATTGCAGATTGCAGATTGCAGATTGCGGATTGTTCGATTGCAGATTGCGGATTGAGGATTGGACAATCCTTAATCCGCAAACAATCCTCAATCTGCAATCAACAATCCTCAATCAACAATCCTCAATCTGCAATCCTCAATCTGCAATCTGCAATCTGCAATAGAACAATCCGCAATCTGCAATCTGCAATCTGCAATTGTCTAATTCTTCCGAATGGCATAGTCCAACCAGCACGACTCCGGATCGATCGAGACATCGAACAGCTCGTCGGTCAACGTCGTCCGAGCCGCGCCGGTCGCTGACTCCTGCACGGTGTGGTCGAGCGCGCGTTCGATTTGCGTTCGTACGTCATCGATGTGCAGGCGCGTCGCGCGATCGGTCACGCGAGGCGCTACTGCGCGAAGGTCGGTGTCCAGGCTCTTCAACTCCCCACGGAAGAACGCCCTCGTGTCGTCAACGGCGGCAAGCCGTCCGTTGATGCGGTCGGCGAGCGTCTCGATGTAGGCGCGCTGGAGGTTGCGGCGGTACGGATCGACCTTCGCGGCCGAACCGTTGTAGAACTCGCTCCAGATGCCCTTGCGCACGTCGGCGAGGAAATCGAGCGCGCGATACGCGCTGACGCCGTCGAGCGCCTCCTGTTCCACGAGCCTGGCGATGCGCGCGGTGCTCAAGAGCGATCCAAGCACGCGCTGCTGACCCGTACGCACGCGATCGAGAACGCCAACCGGTTCGATGCGGCGGAGGATCTCGGGATTAATCGCCCACGTGGGTGTCTGAAACGCGTTGTCGTTGAGGAACTTCACCGCGGAGGCTTGCTTCTCGCGCGGAATCGGGGTGAACAACAGGCCCTGCTGGCCGATGTGCTTCTGCTGCGTGTTGAATCCGCCGACGATCGCGGCGACGTGATTGAGCTCGGTCGCCCACTGGCCCAGCATCCGCGCGTAGATCTCTTCGAGATCGTCGTACGGTTCACCGCTCTTGGTGGTGGTCGCGGTGAGCAACATGGCGGCCACGCGCTTGAGGTTCTTCAACCCGAGGGTCGTCGAAGCCACGGCGTCCTGATCGCCGACCGCTTCGGTGAGCTCTCCGGGATCCGCCCCGCCGGAACCGGCGGTCGAGAACCGTAGATACGGTGTCTGATCCTGTTCACGCGCCCACTGATCCAGTGTCTTCTTCTCGTCATCCGGCGTGCGCGCGCCGGGCACAGGCTTGTATCCCCACATCGTGGCCCACTTGTCGTATGGGCCGATCGCCGGCACCAGATCGGCGACATCGATGTTGTCCTCCGGCTGCGCAACGTAGTTGAAGCGCGAATAGTCCATCAGCGTCGGCGTGTGGCCCATCTTCTTGACCCACTCGCGATCGCGCACTTTTTCAGCCGAGTACATCGAGCTGGCTTTCATGTTGTGCTGGAAGCCAAGCGTATGGCCGACTTCGTGGGCGGCCACGTACTCGATCAGCCGGCCCATCAGATCGTCTGGAAGCGGCAGCGTCTTCGCGCGCGGATCGAGCGGTCCGACCTGGACGAAGTACCAGTTACGGGCCAGATTCATCACGTTGTGATGGAACTGGATGTCGCTTTCGATGATCTCGCCGCTGCGGGGATCGTTGATGTGCGGGCCCGACGCGTTTTCCGTCGTGGACGGCAGCCAGCGAATCACCGAGTAGCGCGCGTCCTCGGGGCTCCAGTCCGGATCCTGCTCCGGGCTCGGCGCCTCCTTCGCGATGATGGCGTTCTTGAAGCCCGCGGCTTCAAATGCCGGTTGCCACGCTTCGATGCCTTTCTTCATGAAGGGCACCCACTTGGCCGGCGTGGCCGGATCGATCCAGTAAACAATCGGCTTGACCGGCTCGGACAGCGCGGCGTTCGGATCCTTCTTCTCGAGCCGCCAGCGGGTAATGAAGCGGCGCTGCGGCGATCGGTGTTCATCGCGGCCGTAGTCCAACTGCCGCACTGAGAAATAGCCGACCCGCTCGTCAAAGAGTCGCGCCATCATCGGCTTCTCTGGAAGCAGGACCATGCTGTAGTGCATCAGCACGCTGTGGCTGCCGGTGCGCAGGGGAGTGGTGCCCCGACCGCCGGTCGGCGGTGTACCGCGTCCGCCGCCGGCCGCCTGATCCGGCGGGTTGTTGTAGGTGTGCGTGGCTTCGACCTCGATGTTCTCAGGGAACGATACGGTTCGCTCCACGAACGATCGCGTGTTGTCGAACGCGCGCGCGCCGACGCGCGTCCGTCCGCTGAACTCGGGCACGTCAGTCGTGAACAGCCGCGTCACTTCGATCACCGGCGCGTCGTCCTTGCCGAGCGCTTCGATGTTGAAAGCCATGACGATCGGGCTGTAGTTCGAGGCGTCCACGGCTTTGGCAATTGGCGTCGCGGAGTCGGCTACCATCGCGTAGTCGAGGGCGCGAAGCAGAACGCGATCGCCGCGCCGTTCCCACTTCACCACGCGGTTGCCCGCCGCTTGCCCACCGTAGCCAGCGCCCAGCGTCGTTCGCGCAATCTGGCTGACCCAGAGGAACTCGCGACCGAGACGATTCTTGGGGATTTCGTAATAGACGCGATCCTTGATGCGGTGCACCGTAAAGAGGCCGTCGTCGGACTTGGCATCCTTGGTGATGACCCGATCGTAGGGCCTGATTTCAGGCTCTGGTGCGCGTCCGCCCCGTCCGCCGCCTCCCTGCGGCTGCTCCTGCGCCGGTGGATCCTGGGTGTAAACGGTCGTAGCAGACAGCGCCGCGGCAAGCGCTACCGCCAAATAGCTCACTCTCATTTCACTCCTCCCGTGAACGGGGATGTTACTCGATCGGGGTCCGGGGTCCGGGGTCCGACGAACGTGCGATACTCCACGGCAATGTCACCCTCCTATACGACGGTCCTCGCGTGTCTCTTTCTCGCGCTCGGCAGCCTCGAGGCTGCTGCCCAATCCACATACCCGAGTCCCGTCGAAGCGGATTTTGTCGCTCGCAATTTTCGCTTTGCCAGCGGCGAGACCCTGGCGGACGTGAAGCTGCATTACCGCACGATTGGGACGCCGCGGAAGGGCGCGGACGGCGTCGTGCGGAATGCCGTGCTGATCCTGCACGGCACGGGCGGATCGGGCCGCGGGTTTGTAACCGAAGGCTACGCCGGCCGGCTGTTCGGGAAAGGCCAGCTGCTCGATGCGGAGCGCTACTTCATCATCCTGCCGGACAACGTCGGGCACGGCCAGTCGTCCAAGCCGAGCGACGGGCTGCGCATGAAGTTTCCGAGTTATCGCTATGCCGACATGGTGAAGCTGCAGCACGTGCTCGTCACCGAGGGACTCGGCCTGTCGCATCTTCGCCTTGTCATGGGCACATCGATGGGTGCGATGCACACGTGGATATGGGGCTACATGTTCCCGAACTTCATGGACGGGCTCGTGCCGTTAGCAAGCAATCCCGTTGAGATCGCCGGCCGGAATCGCATCTGGCGCAAGGCGCTGGTCGACGCCATCGTCACCGACCCCGAGTGGAATGGCGGGAACTACACCACGCAGCCGCGAGGCATGGCGAGCGCGATTGGATTCCTGCTGATGGCGACCAGCGTGCCGATGCAATGGCAGCGTCAGTTCCCGACTGCCGCCGCGGCGGACAAGTATCTGGCGAACCAGATCGCCTCACGCATGAAGACCACGGACGCGAACGACATGATCTACTACTTTCGAGCGTCCGAGGATTACAACCCCGAGCCGCATCTCGAGCGCATCGTCAAGCCGCTGCTCGCGATCAATTCGGCGGACGACTTCGTCAACCCGCCCGAGTTGCCGATGATGCAGGACCTGATCAAACGAGTGAAGCAGGGAAGGTTTGTGCTGATTCCCATCTCGGATCAGACCCGAGGCCACGGCACGCACTCCTTGCCGCAGATCTGGGGCGAGGAAGTGGGGAAGTTCCTGGCGGATCTGAAATAAGAAAAGCCGGCCCGGACGAATCCGGACCGGCTTTGCCTTTTACCTTCGGCCTTCCGCCTTCTGCCTTCTGCCTTCTGCCTTTTCCCTTTAGTACATGCCACCCATTCCGCCGCCCGGAGCCGAAGGAGCTTCCTTCTTGTCCTCGGGGATCTCGGAGACGAGAGCTTCGGTCGTCAGCAGCAGCGACGCGATGGACGACGAATTCTGGAGAGCGGTGCGGACGACCTTGACCGGGTCGATGACGCCGGCGCTCACCAGGTTCTCGTACTTGTCGGTTGAGGCGTTGTAGCCTTCCTCGGCCTTGGCGTCCTTCACACGCTGCACGACGATCGAGCCTTCCTGGCCCGCGTTGGACGCGATCCAGCGAAGCGGCTCTTCAATCGCCTTGCGGATGATTTCGGCGCCAACCCGCTGATCGCCCTCGAGCTTCAGGCCATCGAGCGCCTTGCTGGCCCGAATCAGGGCCACGCCGCCGCCGGCGACGATGCCCTCTTCCACGGCCGCCTTGGTCGCGTGCATGGCGTCCTCGACGCGCGCCTTCTTTTCCTTCATCTCGGTCTCGGTGGCTGCACCGACCTTGATGACGGCGACGCCGCCGACGAGCTTCGCCAGGCGCTCCTGGAGCTTCTCGCGGTCGTAGTCAGAGGTGGTCTCTTCGACCTGCGTGCGGATCTGCTTCACGCGGCCCTCAATCGCGCCCTGGCTGCCGGACCCCTCGACGATGGTGGTGTTGTCCTTGTCGATGGTGACCTTCTTGGCCTTGCCGAGGTCGTCGAGCTTGATGTTCTCGAGCTTGATGCCGAGGTCCTCCGTGATGGCGCGGCCGCCGGTGAGCACCGCGATGTCCTCGAGCATGGCCTTGCGGCGATCGCCGAAGCCGGGGGCCTTCACTGCCGCGGCCTGGAGCGTGCCGCGGAGCTTGTTGACGACCAGCGTGGCGAGCGCTTCACCGTCGACGTCCTCAGCAATGATGAGAAGTGGACGGCCGGCGCGCGCAACCTGCTCGAGCAGCGGCAGCAGATCCTTCATCGAGCTGATCTTCTTCTCGTGGATCAGGATGACCGGATTCTCGAGCACCACTTCCATGCGCTCGGGATCGGTCACGAAGTACGCCGACAGGTAGCCGCGGTCGAACTGCATGCCCTCGACGACTTCCAGCGAGGTCTCCATGCTCTTGGCTTCCTCGACGGTGATCACGCCGTCCTTGCCGACCTTCTCCATCGCCTCGGCGATGATCCTGCCGATCGTCTCATCGCTGTTGGCGGAGATGGTGCCAACCTGCGCGATGGCCTGGCCGCTCACCGGCTTGGCCTGCTTCTTCAGCTCGTTGACGACGATCTCGACCGCCTTCTCGATGCCGCGCTTCAGCTCCATCGGGTTGGCGCCGGCCACGACGTTCTTCGCACCCTCGCGGAAGATGGCCTGGGCGAGCACGGTGGCAGTGGTGGTGCCGTCACCCGCGATATCCGATGTCTTGCTCGCCACCTCGCGCACCATCTGTGCGCCCATGTTCTCGAGGGGATCCTTGAGGTCGATCTCCTTGGCGACGGTCACGCCGTCCTTGGTGATGGTGGGGGAGCCGAACTTCTTGTCGAGTACGACGTTGCGGCCCTTCGGGCCGAGCGTCACCTTCACTGCATTGGCGAGGCTGTTGACGCCGCGCAGGATGGCCTGACGCGACTCCTCACCGTAAATAATCTGCTTTGCCATGATTCATTGATCTCCGCTGTGTCGTCCGGTCTTACGAGTTGATGACGCCGAGGATCTCTTCCTCGCGCATGATGAGATACTCCTCGCCGTCCAGCTTGATTTCCTGGCCGGAGTACTTCCCGAAGAGGATCGTGTCGCCCTCTTTCACGTCGAGCGGCGTCACCTTGCCGTCCTTTTCGACCTTGCCCTTGCCGACGGCGATGACCTTCCCCTGCTGCGGCTTCTCCTTGGCGGTGTCCGGGATGATGATCCCGCCCACCTTCTGTTCGCCTTCCTCGAGGCGCTGCACGATGACGCGATCGTGCAGTGGACGGATTCGAACCTTCGTCTGTGTAGCTGCCATACGGTCTGACTCCAGGATTTGTGGGTTGGTGGTGATGCTGCGTAAAACCTGTGTAAATGAAGCCTGTGGCCCCTAGGGCTTAGCACTCAGCCTGGCCGACTGCTAATTCTATAGGAACGACTGCGGGGGTTGTCAAGCAGTCGGGGGGGGAAGACTGCTAAAGCCAGCGACTACGTCACTCGCTTAATCCGATATTCCGTCATCTTCCTCGCGACCGTGTTGCGGTGCAGGCCGAGCAACTCGGCAGCGTCGCCAACGCTGCCTTTGGTGCGCTGCAGCGCTCGCGTGATGAAGACCTTCTCGAACTCCTTGCGGGCGTCGTCGTAGAGGATGCCCCGATCGAGCATGTCCTGGACGAGTTTCTCGAGCTGGTCCCGCACGGTGCCTACTGGAGTTCGCGCCCCGACAGCACGTGATAGGCCTGAATGTACTTCTCGCGCGTGCGCCGGACGACCTCGTCGCTGAGCGTTGGCACTGGGGGCTGCTTGTTCCAACGGATCTCTTCCAGATAGTCGCGGACGAACTGCTTGTCGAAGCTTGGCTGGCCGTGGCCCGGTTCGTAGCTCTCTCTCGGCCAGAACCGCGACGAGTCTGGGGTCAGCACCTCGTCGATCAACACGATCTCCGGGTTCGTGTCGCTCCCCACCAATCCAAACTCGAACTTCGTGTCGGCGACGATGATGCCTTTCGACTCCGCGTGTTCTGCACCGCGGCGGTAGATCTCGAGCGTGAGCGCTTTGAGCTGGGCGATGAGACCGTGTCCGACGATCTCGCCGGCTTCCTGTTCGCTGATGTTGATGTCGTGTCCGCTGTCGGCTTTCGTTGCCGGCGTGAAGATCGGCTCGGGCAATCGATCTGACTCGCGCAGGCCTGCCGGCAGCGTGATTCCGCACACCGCGCCTGATTGCTGATATTCCTTCCACCCTGACCCCGACAGGTAACCGCGCGCCACGCACTCGACGGGGACAGGACGCGTCCGGCGTACGAGCATGGTGCGACCGCGCAACACGTCGCGATGAGCACCCGCTGCCGCTGGGAACTCATCGGCGTTCATCGAGAGCATGTGATGCGTCACGAGATCGTCCATGCGCTCGAACCAGAAACCAGACAACTGCGTCAGCACCTTGCCCTTGTCGGGAATGCCGGTACCGAGCACGTAGTCGAACGCCGAGATGCGATCGGTCGCGACGATGAGCAAGTCGTTGCCGACTTCGTAGACGTCGCGAACCTTGCCGCGGCGATGAAGGATAAGACCGTCGAGTGATGTTTCAAGCAGGGGAGCGGTGGACAGCACTGTGGGACCTCTCGCGCGAAGAACGGAGAAGCTTATCGGCAGCCGAGTGAATGAGTCAAATGGAAAGTTTTAGTGCGTATCGGCGGGCTTCTTTGTCTTGATCGTGAGGTCGCCGCGCGACGCTCGCAGCGTGATCGTTGGCCCACCGCCGCCGACAGCGCCGCTGGCGCGCTGCTCGTACGCCGTCGACTTGATCTCGAGCAGCCCTTCAGGAAGGTACAGCTTGCTGTTCATCGCGATCGCGTCAAGTGAGAAACCGCTCGGCGGCAGCGTGATCGTCGCGGGCTCATTGCCTTCGGTGTAAATCGTGATTGGCGCCGGTTTGTCGATCGTGACGTCGACACGCGTGTCGCGTGCGTCGACGCGCGTATCGGTCGCGAGTCCGCCGAGCGTCATCGAACCGCCGACAGTACTCAGCTTGATCGGCTTGCGCGTGGCGCCGAGGTCCTCGAGGAAGATGCGCGTGCCGTTGGCTTCGATCTCGAGGGCGCCGACGATGCCAGTGCCGCGCAATTCTCCCGCCTGCAACTGCAGCACGGCGTCGCCAGTCAGGTCCTTGATCGTGACGACGGAGCCGGCGCGCGCGTTCAGCTTCAGGTTGGAAAGCGATTCGAGCGTGAGCACGCCGCCGCGATGAGAGACGATGGCTTTCCCCGACACACGGCGAAGCGTGACCGGCCCGCGTGACTCGACGAGCTCAACCGACGCGACGTCGCTGATATCCAGCTTGGAGCGCGTGGGTTGAATTCGAATGGACAGGTCTTTGGGAACGCGAACCGAGAGCGACGCACGCTGTTGTGCCGGCTCGGGGTAGTCGATGCCGACGATCAGGGCGCTGCCGGCTTCGGCGATCTTGAGATGCGTTTCGCTGGCAAAGCGCTTCGCCTCCGCCTCGTCAGGTCCGTTCGACCACACGTTTAAATCGAAGACCACGTCGTCGCGCTTTTCGCCAACGATCGTGAGAGGGGTGCCGGTTTCCAGCCGCAATTCGGTCGTTCCCGGCCGGAGGGGGGTTGTGGTCGAGGTTTTCAGCTCCGTTGACGCCGGGTTTCCGCGCATCTCGCGCCGGACTTCAGACAAGAGCTTTGAGAGGGAAAAGCTCGAGCTGCCGGGTTCCGGCGCCGGGGCGGTCGCATAGTAGACGACCACGCCCGCCATGACGAACCCGGCAATCAGCAGTAACTCGCGTTTTCCCATAGACTTGGAGCGTTCCCTGTGGTACTCTTCTTCGTCGCTGTCCGGCAGCCGCGACACCCCCAACGAAGGCGGTGCTCGACGCGACTCACAAAAACGTCAGTTATTCCGGATTCTAATCCCTTCGCGAATAAGCCCGGCGAATGCAGCCACGAGTGCGGAACGCCCTAATCTTCCTGCTTACCCTCGGGCTGCTGGGCATTTTTCTCCGCAGCGTCGACTTGTCCGACGTCTGGGCGGAAACGCGCCGCGCCAACCCGCTGCCCTTGGTTTTGGCCGTGATCGTCACGGGCATCACCTACGCGATCCGATCGCTGCGCTGGCAGTATCTGCTGGCGCCCATCGGAAAAACCCATTTCACGACCGCCTTCCGGACTACCGTTATCGGTTTTGCCGCGACGTTTCTGTTACCGGCGCGGGCCGGCGAGGTCATTCGCCCGTATCTGCTGGCGCGCAAGGAAGGCATCAACGCGACCGCCGCCTTCGCCACGATCATCCTCGAGCGCCTGCTCGACCTGCTGGTCGTGCTGATGCTCTTTGCCGGGTTCGTGCTCACCGCCGCGCCGGGCGTCGTGTCGGGCGATCCCGAGCAATTCGCGCGGGTCAAGTTCGGTGGCCTGGTGGCCGGCGGTGTGGCCATCGCGGGCGCGATCGTGCTGTTCGCGCTGGCGGGGCACCCCGAGCGAATGGGACGGATTGCACTGCGCGTCGAGCGGGTCCTGCCGGAGAAGCTCGCGCGAATCGTGGCCAGATTTGTCGAAACGTTTGCGCAGGGACTGGCGGTGATGCGTCAGCCGGGCCGGATGTTGGTGGCGCTCGCGCTCTCGTTTCCGCTCTGGCTCGCGATTGCCGCCGGCATCTGGCTGACGTCGCAGGCATTTCATATTACGTTCCCGTACCCGGCTTCGTTCCTGGTCATGACCATCCTCGTGGTCGGCGTGGCGGTGCCCACGCCGGGGGCAGTCGGCGGCTTCCACCTTGCGTATCAGATTGCGGTCGAGCTTTTTTTCGGCGCCCCGACCGACCGTGCCGTCGGCGCGGCGATTCTCTTGCACGCGATCTCGTTCATCCCGGTCACGATCCTGGGAATCATCTTCATGGCTGCCGAGGGGCTGACGCTCGGTGGCGCGCGCAAGCTCGCGGAGGAGACCGCGCCCTCCAGACCAAACGCGCGGATTGCCGACGCAGACGAGGGTGGGTTCGACGGGGACGGCCGATCCTTCAGGGCTGAAGGCCGGCTGCGATGAAATGTCCGTATTGCGGGCATATGGGCGACAAGGTGGTGGATTCGCGGGAAAGCCGCGAAGGGGATGTCATCCGCCGGCGGCGCCAGTGCCTGGAGTGCGGCAAGCGGTTCACGAGCCGTGAGCGGATCGAGGAAATCGAGTATCGTGTCGTAAAGAAAGATGGCAATCGCGAGCCGTTTCAGCGACAGAAGCTGATTGCGGGGCTTCTTCGAGCGTGCGAAAAGCGTCCCGTCAGCGTGCAGGAGCTGGAGGCGATCGCCGACCGGATCGAGGCAGATTTGCAGGACCGGCCCGATCGCGAGTTGACGACCGAGGAAATCGGCGCGAGGCTGATGCAGGAACTGAAGCAGCTCGACCATGTCGCCTACGTGCGATTTGCGTCGGTGTACAGACAGTTTCGCGATGTCGGCCAGTTCAAGCGGGAAGTTGACGAGTTACAGAAGTCCAAATGACGTTCAGGATGATGTTCCGTGGCCTCGTGGCCGCCTGCCTGATTGCCGGCGGCGCGGCGGTCTGCTCCGCGCAGTCCGTGCAGGTCACGCCGCTCGCGAAGGACGGACGCATCCTCGTCACGCTCCGCATGAACGACGTGTTCACGGAGGAAGTTCGCACCGCGATGCACAGCGGCCTGCGCATTACATTCGTCTACGACATCGAACTGAAACGCAGCACCGCGCTCTGGGTGGACCGCACGCTAGCCGCGGCCAGCGTGACCGCCACGATCGAGTACGACATCCTCACGCGCCGCTATCTCGCGACGCGCCGCGAAGACGGGCGCATGGAAAAGCTGGAGATGTTCGAGCGCGAGGAGGACGCGCGCGAGTGGCTGACGGCGTTCGACAAGCTGCCGCTCTTCAGCAGTGCCGGGCTCGAGGGCAATTCCGAATACTACCTGCGCGTCCGCGCGCACACCATGCCACGAAACGCCTCCTTCGTTTGGCCATGGGAAGGGGGGATTGCCGGGCTCGCGAAGTTCACATTTCTTCGATAGTCGGCTCCTGAGCCCGGAGCCCTGAGCCTGAGTAATGCCCACCACCATCCGCGAGGCGTCCCGGCCGACTTTGCCAGCTCGCTCCGGCGACGCGAGCACAACCGCCGAGCGCCGGCCCTTTCGCGACAACCCTCGATTAATCCTCCTCGGCATCGTCGTGTTGATCGTCGCGCTTCTTGCGATGGTCCGTCTTGCCGATCAGTCGACCGAGCTGAACCCGGACTTCCTCAGCGAGGTCGTGCTCTACGCGTTGTCGGCCGCCGACCTCACGATGCTCGTTGCGCTGGTGTTCGTTCTTGCCCGCAACATCGTCAAGCTCGTGGTCGAGCGGCGGCGCGGCCTTCCGTTTTCAAGGTTTCGCGCGAAGCTCGTGTTGGCCATGCTCGGCCTCACCGTCGTCCCGTCGCTTCTCGTCCTCATCGTCGGCAGCGAATTGATCCGAAGCAGTACGGAAAAGTGGTTCAGTCAGCCGATTGACGACGTTCTGTCCGCCGCGACGAGGATCGCCCAGGACTATTACCGCGATCGCGAGGCCAACGTTGCCGGTCATGCGGCTCGCATTGCGCGGGAGATTCCCCTCGCTGCCGTTGAATCGGCCAACCTGGAAGTTGTCCGTCGCGCGATCGAAGAAGAAGTAACTCAGGGTCGCGTCGGCCTGGTGGAGGTCTACCGCACGCGGACCAAAGGCGCTTCTTCGTCCGAAGTCACGCCGCTCCTTGCCGTCGAGGCCCCGGGCCTTCCGCGCCGGCCCTTGCGTGCATCGGCGGATCGGCTGGCCACAGTGATCGCGTCAGGGTCGAGCAGTACGACGTACTCTCCGGAGCCACTCGAAGGCGGCGGGGAGCTCGTGCGCGGCGGCGCGCCGATTCTCGACGCGAGCGGCCGAATCGCCGGTGTTGTTCTGGCGAGCGACTATCTCTCGGGCGAATCCGCCACCCACGCGCGGCAAGTCATTCAGGCCTACCAGGATCGGAGCCAGCTCATAGCTCTGCGCAAACCGATTCGCGGAATCTATCTCACGCTGTTCGTGATGATGACGCTGATGATTCTCGTCAGCGCGACGTGGACGGGTTTGTACCTGGCGAAGCGCATCACGCGGCCGGTGCAGCGGCTCGCCGCCGGCGCGCGCGAGATCGGCGCAGGACATCTCGATCACCGCATCGAGCCTGAAACTCGCGACGAGTTCGGGCAGCTGGTCGAAGCATTCAACGCGATGGCGGGTGAACTCGCGACCAGCCAGCGGAAACTCGAGCACTCGCGCCGCGATTTGGAGCGGAAGAACCTTCAGCTCGACGAACGCCGGCAGTACATCGAGACAGTGCTCGAGAGGATTGCGACCGGCGTTGTGTCGCTCGGGCCTCAGGGACAGATCGAAACGATCAACAACGCCGCGCTTCGACTGCTCGAAGTCGATCGCAGCGTCGTCGGATCGCGCGCCGAGGATGTCTGCCAGCGCGAGGACCTCAAACCGCTTCAACCCTTGTTGCGTCAGGGCCGCAGCGTGGCGGCGGCGCCCGCGCCCCAGGAGATCGCGATCCTGAGGGACGGCCGCGAGCTGCACCTTGCGGCCGCAGCGACACCGTTGCTGCGAGACGACGGCACCGTTGGCGGGGCGGTGCTCGTGTTCGACGACGTGACGCCGCTGATTCGGACGCAGCGCGTGGCGGCGTGGCGGGATGTGGCTCGCCGCCTCGCGCACGAGATCAAGAATCCGCTCACGCCGATCCAGCTCTGCGCCGAGCGGATGCGGCGGCATTTCACCGCTGCGCCGGAGCCCGCGCGTGCGCTCGTCGACGAATGCACGACGACGATCGTCGGCGAGGTCGAATCGCTGAAGGATCTGGTCGACGAGTTCGCGCAGTTCGCGCGGATGCCGGCGCCTCGGGCAACGCCGTCCAACCTGAATGTCGTCCTGGCGGAGACGTTGGCTTTGTACAACGGCCTGTTCCAGGAGATCCGGATCGAGCGCAGGTTCGCCGAGGAGCTGCCGGCCGTGCGTGTCGACCTCGAACAGATCCGGCGCGTCGTGATCAACCTCGTCGACAACGCCGTGGAAGCGCTCGGCGGCAGCGCCGCACGGGCCCGGCCCGACGCCAGCACGCCAACGATTGTCGTGGAAACGCGCCACGATGCGGGGAATGGCGTCGCCCGCATTCTCGTGTCAGACAACGGCCCAGGTATCCCCTCCGCCGATCGCGACAAGCTGTTCATGCCGTACTATTCGACCAAGCGACGCGGCAGCGGCCTCGGTTTGGCGATCGTGCGCCGCATCATTGCCGAGCATGGCGGCTCGATCGAAGTCGCCGACAACGTTCCCACCGGGACGGTGTTTACAATTGACCTTCCGGTGTAGCTGCCAGCTTCCAGCTGAACCGGCGAGCCGCGAACAGCGAGAAGCGAACAGCGAGCCGCGAACAGCGAGCCGCGAACAGCGAAATGAAAACCACCGTCCTCATCGTTGACGACGAAGCCGGCGTGCGTAGCGCGCTGAGCGGCGTGCTCCGCGACGAGGGCTACGTCGTCGACGCCGTTGAGAGTGGGGAAGCGTGTCTCGATCGCATCGTGCGCGCGCCCTATGACGTCATCGTGCTCGACATCTGGCTGCCCGGCATGGACGGCCTGGCGACGCTGGCGAAGCTGCGCGAGCGACGTGTCGATGCGCCGGTGGTCATGATTTCCGGACACGGCAACATCGAGTCAGCCGTGAAGGCGATCAAGCTCGGCGCGTTTGACTTCGTCGAAAAGCCGCTGTCGCTCGAGAAGACCGTGCTGGTGATTGGCAATGCTGTCAGGCAGAGCCGGCTCGAGGCCGAGAATCGCGCGCTGCGCGCACACGTCGATAGGCGCCTCACCATGGTGGGGGAGAGCTACGTCATGGTTCAACTGCGTGAGCAGGTGGCGATGGCGGCACCAACGAACGGCCGGGTGTTGATCTACGGCGAGAACGGCACCGGCAAGGAACTTGTCGCCCGAACCGTCCATACACTGAGCCGCCGGCGCGGCGGACCGTTCGTCGAGGTGAACTGCGCGGCAATTCCTGAAGAGCTGATCGAGAGCGAACTGTTCGGGCATGTGAAGGGCGCGTTCACGGGCGCGCTGCTCGATCGTCGGGGCAAGTTCGAGCTTGCCGACGGCGGCACGCTGTTTCTGGACGAGATTGGCGACATGAGCCTGAAGACGCAGGCCAAGGTGCTGCGGGCGCTTCAGGAGCAGGTCGTCGAACCGGTGGGCGGCGCGAGTGGCGTTCGCGTCGACGTGCGCGTACTAGCTGCCACGAACAAAGACCTCCCGACGGAGATCAAGGCGGCGCGCTTTCGAGAGGACCTGTATTTCCGGCTGAACGTCATTCCGGTTTTCGTTCCGCCCTTGCGCGATCGGGCAGACGATGTGCCGAGGCTCGCGGAACACTTCATGGCGGAGTTGGCCCGCGAGTACGGCCGGCGGCGGAAGACGTTCGACCCGGCAGCGTTGAACGTCCTCCAGCGCTACCGCTGGCCCGGGAACGTCCGCGAGATGCGAAACGTGCTCGAGCGGCTGATGATCATGGTACCGGGCGATACCATCGCTGCATCGGACCTCTCGTTTCTCGATGGTTCCGTGCCGGTGGACGAGTCGAGTGGCGCCATCACGATGCCGTTGCACGAGGCGCGCGATCGGTTCGAGCGTGACTACATTCTGCGGGCGCTCGCGAACCAGCAGGGGAATATCTCGCGCACGGCGGATGCGCTCGGCGTCGAACGGAGCAACCTGTACCGAAAGATGCGATCCTTCGGCATCGCGCCGTCACGGAAGGCCGAAGAGGACGAGGAAGTCGTCTAGTCTCACCGAGGGGCTTCGCCCCTGGGACTCCCGACACGCTCTCTCGCGCGCCGCTGCGCCGGCGCGCTCCGTTCGCGTGGCTCGCTCGCTGTCGCTCGCTCGCGTCTTTCGCTTGGAGGTCCGCGATGCACTCGAGCGGGTGTGAGCGGGGCGCCCAGTCCCCAGGCGCTCAGCCCCGGATCTTTTTCTCGAGAATCTGGTCCTCGCGGAACCCCTCGATCTGCAGGTAGAACTCGGCCGACCGCGTAAGCGCCGCGGAAGGGATCAACCCGACGATCTCGCTTTCGAGGATCGACACCCCATAGCGTTCCGCCTCGCGCTTTACCATCTCGAACACCCGAAACACCGGCGTCTTCTCGTAGTTCGTCAGGTTCATCGAGACCTGCGCCAGATTTCGATCCTCGAGCTTGACGCCCATGGCCTTGACGTAGCGCAACCCG
>Ga0209382_10006496_pt1 | contig 15026 bp, 10 predicted proteins | sample SoiMetdeltSBSDD5_FD_187599 | JGI IMG/M metagenome (GOLD analysis project Ga0209382, IMG submission 187599) | Bulk soil microbial communities from a Populus tree surrounding site in Tennessee, USA - Soil MetaG P. deltoides SBSDD5 (SPAdes) (version 2) | ecosystem: Environmental > Terrestrial >... | reverse complement strand
CATCCGCACAGAGCTGGACAGCCTCGCCGCACTGCTCGAGAACCACCTGAACTATGAGGAGAAGAAGCTAGTCCCCATCCTCGACGCCCTCTGATCGCCGTATCGCCAACGGCGTCAAGCCCGATCGGGGACAACAACCGCCACGCGGCCCGTCCGGTACTCCTTGCGCCCGCGCAGAGCCGCGACTGCCATTCAGCAGCCGGACCCACCATCCACATCGGACAAACTGGCTGCTCCGCGGGTACTCGATGCTAGCGCAACAGCGCCATCTGGCCGAGGTGACAAGCCAGCGGAGCGCCATAGGGGATTTCTCGCCTGCCACACCGGTCGTGGTGTCAGACATATAGGAATCCGACAGTAGGCAACTGATCGGCCCACTGGCGCGTCATTCCTTTGGGCGCTCGCAGCCGCGAGTGACCCATCCACGCAAAGGGGGAAACGCGTGAGACTGAAAACCCGGTTACTCGCCTCGTCGAGTGCTGTGGCAGCCGCAGCGCTGCTATCGACTGTCGCGGCCGCGCCGGCTTACGCCGCGGCACCGGCGAACGACACGTTTGCTGGCGCCTTGGCGGTCGGAGCGCTGCCGTTCACGACCTCGCAGGACACCTCGGAGGCGACGACCGACGCGGACGACGCCGAGGCCAACCAGAACTGTGGCGCTCCAGTGACGGACGCCAGCGTCTGGTACTCGTTCACCGCACCCGCCAGCGACGAGGCGATCATCGTCGATGTATCGTCCTCGTCCTACTCGGCCGGCGTCCTGGTCGTGACCGGTTCACCCGGGAGCTTCGTAATCCAGGCCTGCGGTCCGGGTGCTACCGCGTTCCTGACGGTGGCCGGCGAGACCTATCATTTCATGATCATTGATGACCAGTCCGACGGTTCGGGCAATGGCGGCACCATGGTGATGACGGTGGATACCGCACCGCCGCCCCCGGACGTCGACATCACGGTCGACCCCAGAGGTACCGTCGACAAGGCCGGCACCGCGACGCTCTCCGGCACGATGTCCTGCACCGGCGAGGTGCAGTTCGCCTTCGTCGAGGTATCGATCGTGCAGCGCGTCGGCCGCGGCTCGATCGACGGGTTCGGGTTCGTCGAGACGCCCTGCGACGGTACCGACCGCCCATGGTCGGTGCAGATCTCGCCGTTCATCGGCGGCAGCAAGTTCGCCGGCGGCAAGGCCGCGTCGGTGACCTTCGGGGTCGCCTGCGGCCCGGTCTTCTGCGGTGAGGACTTCGAGGAGCGGACAGTCCAGCTCAGCCGCCGCGGCTGACGCAGCACGTAACACGTCCCTCGTGCGGGTGCCTGCCCGCACGAGGGATTCTTGCCGTCGGTGCGGGTCAAGTCCGGGAGCCTGGCAGAAACGGGCTCGGGAAGCCGAAACCATAAGCGTTCGGCCCACCGGTCCCGTGGCGGGCTTCACGCCTTCTGAGCCGAAGGGCTCAACTCTGCATAGGGTCAGCTCGCGTAGGAGTTCGCCGTCGTCGGTGATGATCCGGATGTGTAGTCGTGGGCGCGGCCGATGCCGATGTGGTGGGGTCGGCTGTTGTGTCGCAGGGTGACCACGCCGCTGCCGTCGACGGGGGCCAAATCACGGCAGCTACCGCGACATCCAGCCCGAGTTGGCTGCCCAGCCCGATTCCAGCGCCCGTCTGGGCGACGTGGCATGCCCAGCCGGTCGGAACCTGTCCGCGATGATCTCGGTCAGCAGACGGGTTGACATGCGCGTTCGGAACGCGCAGGCTCGGCCCTGGGGCGTGGGAACGCTCCCAATTCCGCGCGGTTCTCGTACTCCCATCAGGAGAGACAAACGTGTCCGTGACATCGTTTCGCCGCCGTGCCGTGATGGCCGTCGCGGCCTGCGCCGCCGTATCGGCGGCAACATTTCCGATCAGCGTCCCGCCGGCGAGCGCCGGCATCAACGACGGCACGAAGTTCTACGTCCCCAAGCCGAACCACGGAGCGGTCGAGCAGATCGCCGATCTCACCGCCCAGGGACAACAAGGCCTCGCCCGCCAGGTCCGGGCGATGATCGAGACCCCGCAGGCGTTCTGGGTAACCGGTGGCTCCACCGGCCACGCGCTCACCCAGTCGATCAAGGCCGAGGCTCAGCGGGCTGAAGGTAAGCGTTCCTTGGCCGTCTTCGTCGCGTACAACATCCCCTTCCGCGACTGCGCGCAGTTCTCGGCGGGCGGGGCGAAGACAGTGGCCGAGTACCAGGCCTGGATCGATGCCTTCGCCGCTGGAATCGGCGACCACGCGGCCGCCGTGATCCTCGAGCCGGACGGCCTGGGAATCATTCCCTGGTACACGAGCATCAACGGAGCCCAGGAGTGGTGCAAACCGGCGGAGGCCGACCCAGCGACCGCGGCCAGTGACCGATTCGCGTTGCTGAACTACGCCGTGGACCACTTCACCGCGCTACCGCACACCAGCGTCTACCTGGACGGAACGCACAGCGCCTGGCTCGGCTCCGGCGATGCCGCCGATCGTCTGGTACGCGCCGGGGTGCTCGAGGCCGACGGCTTCTTCGTCAACGTCTCGAACTACCAAACCACCGAACGCCAGTTGAAGTACGCCGAATGGATCTCGAAGTGCATCTACTTCGGTACCCAGGGTCCCGATTGGGCCCGGGGCCACTTCGACTGGTGTGCCAGCCAGTACTTCCCTGCCAACCCCAACGACTTCAGCACCTGGGTACTCAGCGACGCCTGGTACCAGGCCAATGTCGGCGACGTCTCGCCCGACAACCTCGCGCATTTCGTCGTCGACACCAGCCGCAACGGCGTAGGGCCGTGGACGCCACCGGCCGGTAACGGGTGGCCCGACCCTCAAGACTGGTGCAACCCACCGGACCGTGGTCTCGGCGCTCGCCCGACCACGAACACCGGCAACCCGCTCGCCGACGCATTCTTGTGGATCAAGATTCCGGGCGAGTCCGACGGTCAGTGCGACCGCGGCACCGGTACCGGGCATGACCCGGCCCGCGGCGGTCTGGCCGACCCCGCCGCCGGCGCGTGGTTTACCCAGCAGGCCATCGAGCTCGTTCGCAACGCCAACCCACCGATCGGCTGACTCGAGGCGCCATCCGGAGTGCTGCCCGCCGTCTCGTTGCTGCCGGCGGCGGGCAGCAGTCTGGCTCCAGAGACCTACCGCGATCGTCCTGGCGGGACGACCAAGAACGCCACCCACCGCTCGCGCGGCAGCAGCACCTACGGCGCTGTCTGAGCTCGACCGCTACTGTCGACAAATTGGTAGCCGTGCCCCGCGCCCTGCCGGCGGCCGGTCGGTGGGTACCGGGTGCATGCGGCGGAGGTGGCTGGAGTTGACGGTGCTGCGCGGTGCCGCCCGGGTGACGGGCCGGCTGGTCGTGGTTGCCTGCTTCGGCTATGCCTTGGGCGGCTGTTCCGGCGGCCCGACCGGCCCGGGACCGCGCGAACCGGCGGGAACGCCGCCGGCCCTCTCGGCGTCGTCGACGGCACGCGTCGAGTCCCCGAGTCCCACGGTCACCCGCATCGGGGACGCCACCACCGCACCACGGTGGCTGGGAACACGGGTCCTGCCGGTGGGGCCCAGCGGGTTCGCCGCGGCCCAAGACACCCCACCAGAGCTGCGCAACCGGTCCATCATCACCGTCGACGACCTGCCACCGCCGCCCGATGGCCGCTTCCACGCAACCGTCCAGACGGTGCCCGCCGGTGTGCTCGCCCGGTCCAGCTGGACCGACAAATGCCCGGTGGCCGCAGCGGACCTGCGCTACCTCACGGTCAGCTTCCGCGGCTTCGACGGGCGTGCCCATACCGGTGAGCTGCTGGTCAACGCGCGAGCGGCCGACGACCTCGTCACCGTGTTCGGCCAGCTCTTCGCCGCCAACTTCCCGATCGAGCGAATGCGGATCTCCAGCCTCGCCGAGCTGAACGCGCCTCCGACCGGCGACACCAACACCACCGAGGCGTTCGCCTGCCGGCCGGTACGGGGCCAGACCGCATGGTCCCAGCACGCCTACGGGCTCGCCGTGGACGTCAACCCGTTCCAGAACCCGTACCACAAAGGCCCGGTGGTACTGCCAGAGCTGGCCACCGCCTACCTCGACCGGGCCGAGGCGCGACCCGGGATGGTGCAGCCGGGCGGGCCGGCCGTGCGGGCCTTCACTGCGATCGGCTGGCATTGGGGCGGCGACTACCGATCGCTAAAGGACTACATGCACTTCTCCGCCACCGGCGGTTGAACCGAGCCTGATATACACAAGGTTGAGTGTGTGGGGACGGACGTTCTTTGCTCGCACAGCGATGCGGTGGTCACCGATCACTCAACAGCCGATGCTCCAATGCGGCGGCATCCTCGCGCGCCGAGTTCACCGAAGAACGGGCCCCGCATTCGACGGCTTGGGGTGTGTCCTACGCAAAGGTTCGAATATTGCCTGCTTATGCTGACGGTACGGACGTCATGCGGGACGATCTGGGCCACTGTCGCGGTTCAGGGCCGATTCGCATTGCACCGCTTTCTCGCCCTACGCGAGAGATTCTCACCTAGCTTGACGCGGAGCCGGTCGATGTTTTGTGGACGTTTGGTGCGTGCTTTGGCGAGCATCATTGCCATTGTCAGCCTGACCGTTGTCGGCGTGTCGGCTACGGTCGCTTCACCGACCGCCGGGCCGCCCACGGTTACCGGTTCCGACATTAGGTTCGCGCGTCCGGCGCAGGTGCTGCGGTACGGCACCGCCGAGAAGGCCGGGCTTGTTCCCCGGTACATAGACCAAATTGCCGTGGACATCACTCGGTTCCTACGGCCGTCGCCGACGTACCCGATGTTTCCCGGTGCGGTCGCGCTGGCGGCTCACAACGGCGTGATAGTCGCTCACGACGCCGTCGGCTACGCGCTGCGGTACATCAATGACGCGCCGACCGAGATGCCGCCCGACCAATGGATTCCGATGCGGCGCGACACCATCTTCGATATGGCCTCGGTGACCAAATTGTTCACGTCGATCGCCGCGGTGCAGCTGATCGAGGATGGCCTGATAGAGCTCGACGCTCCGGTGGTGCGGTACATTCCCGCGTTCGCGGCGAATGGCAAGTCCGATATCACCATTCTCAACCTGCTCACCCACACGTCCGGGCTGCCCGCTGACCCTCACCCTTCGCTGTGCACCTACGCGACCTACGACGAGATGTGGGCAGCCGTCTACGCGGTCGCACCATTGACGCCGCCGAACGCTGCCTTCCTGTACGCCGACATGAACATGATGACGCTGGGCAAGGTAATCGAAACCGTGGCCGGACAAAGCCTCGATCGGGTGATCGCGCGGCGCATCACGAAGCCGCTCGGCATGACCGAGACGATGTTCAACCCGCCCGCGAGCCTCAAGCCACGCATTGCCGCTGAGGAGTACCAGCCGTGGATGGGCCGGGGCATCGTGTGGGGCAGCGTGCATGACGAGAACGCCTACTGCGTCGGAGGGGTCTCCGGGCACGCGGGTATCTTCTCCACCGCGAACGATCTAGCCGTGCTGGCGCAGGCCATACTCAACGGCGGGCAATACAGAGGTTCTCGGATCCTTTCGCAGGACTCGGTACGGGAGCTGTTCACCAACTACAACCAGGCGTTTCCCACACACGCGCACGGGCTAGGCTTCGAGCTCGACCAACGCCGCTATATGGGTGCCCTCAGCTCACCTGTGACTGCCGGGCATACCGGTTTCACCGGTACGTCCATCGTCATCGATCCGCTGGCGCACTCTTTCGTCATTCTGCTCACCAACCGTGTACACCCGACCCGAAACTGGAGCGCCATCAACCCGGTGCGCGCCGCGGTCGGCACCGACCTCGCGATGGCGTTGCCAGTGCGCCCGACCCGTGGCAAGACAGCCTGGTTCGCCGGGACAGCCGACAACACCACGACCACGCTCACCATTCCGCTTACCATTACCGGCGGCAACGCGAGACTATCGTTCGATCTGTGGTACGACACCGCCGAGACCGACAGCGGTGCCGTGGAGATGTCGTCCGACGGTGGTGCGACATGGCACCTGGTTCCGCTCTCGCTGCAGGTAGACAACTACAGCTGGCAGACCGACGGATCGTTCACCGGATTCGAAGGCAGACAATGGTTGCGGGCGTCAGCTCAACTGGACGCCACAACCACCAACATCCGTTGGCGCTACACAACCGGTCCATCCCCCCACGGCCGCGGCGTCTATGTCGACGCGGTGCTGGTCGATAACCCACAAGGCGTTATCTTCGACGAGAGTCGGCCACGCGACGCCGCCCTATTCCAGCCGAATGGTTGGACGGCCAGCCAAACCTGACCGCTACGCCCAATCGACAGCCGCCTGCAGGTCGTTGACCTCGAACGCCACGTTGCGCAATCCCAGCTCATTGGCCATGGCGGCCGGTGAGCCCGGCACGGAGTCGGGTCGCACGAAAGCGCGAGAGCTCCAGGCGGGTGCCGTCGTCGGGCGGCTTCAGCATGACGATCTCGGTGCGGGAGTCGGGATGCCGCAGACCGTGTCCAAGAACTTCGCCCTCGACGAACGTTCTGCCCTCGACCTCCAGGCCCAGCGCCACGAAGAAGGCGGTCACGGCGTCGAGATCTGCGACCGTGAGGCCGACGTGACACGTAAGGCTCGGATCACGAGGGCGTCGTCGGTGCTGTGCTAGGGCCGTCGGGGGTCTGCCGCACGGATCGCAGGAGCAGCTCCGAGACGTCGGTGACCCGAACCTGGTCGCCCGCTTTGCCATGCTGTTTGAGCGTGGCGACCCCGTCGGTGAGCATGATGATGCAGTACGGGCATGCCGCGGTGACCAGCTCTGCTCCCGTGCCGAGAGCCTCGGTGGTACGGGTTTCGTTGATGCGGGTGCCGATCGTCTCCTCCATCCACATCCGGGCGCCTCCCGCTCCGCAGCAGAATGACGTTTCGCGGTTGCGCGGCATCTCGGTGAACCGCACGCCGGGTACGTTGCCGAGGATCTCGCGCGGTGGGCTGAATATCCGGTTGTGTCGACCCAGGTAGCACGGGTCGTGGTAGGTGACTGCGGCGTCAACGGGGTGAGCCGGGATGAGCCGGCCTTCCGCGACGAGCTGGGACAGCAGCTGCGTGTGGTGTACGACTTCGTAGACACCGCCGAGTTGGGGGTACTCGTTGGCGAGCGCGTTGAAACAGTGGGCGCAGGTCACCACGATCTTCTTTGCTCCCGCGGCGTTGAGCGTCTGCACGTTCTGGGTCGCCAATTCCTGGAACAGCAACTCCTGACCGAGGCGCCGTGCGGGGTCGCCGGTGCACGTCTCCCCGCTGCCGAGCACCATGAACTCGACGCCGGCTTCGTGCAGCAGCTCTGTTACGGCTCGGGTGGTCTTCCTGGCGTTGTCGTCGAGCGAACCAGCGCAGCCGACCCAGAACAGGTACTCGACGTCGTCGGGGATTTGGCCGCTGTCGCCGAGCACGCGTACCTCGAACGGTAGGCCGGCGGTCCATTCCATCCGCGCTGCCGCGCCGCGCCCCCAAGGGTCGCCGGCTCGCTCCAGGTTACGCAGCATGGTATGGGCTTCCTTGGGAAACTGTGACTGGATCAGGACCTGATAGCGGCGCATGTCCACGATGTGGTCCACATGCTCGATGTCGACCGGGCACTGTTCCACGCACGCGCCACAGGTGACGCACGACCACAGCACATCTGGGTCGATGACGCCGCCCGCGTCGGCTGGACCGACAAGCGGCCGCGCCGCTTCGGCGAGGACGTCCTTGGGCAGCGTTGCCCGTTCCTCGTCCGAGGAGGCGAGCAGGTACGGGGCTTTGGCCAGCGCGTGGTCGCGCAGATTCATGATCAGCAGTTTCGGGTTCAGCGGCTTGTCGGTGTTCCAGGCCGGGCACTGCGACTGGCAGCGGCCGCACTCGGTGCACGTACCAAAGTCCAGCAAGCCCTTCCAGGTGAAGTCCTCGATGGCACCGCGGCCGATCGTGTCGTCCTCGCTCGGGTCTTCGAAGTCCATGGGCTTGCCACCGGAGTACACCGGCAGCAGCGGTCCCAGGCCTCGTGGACGGCGCGAGAGCGCGACGTTGAGTGGGGCCAGCGCGATGTGCAGGTGCTTGGAGTGCACGACGATCACCAGGAACGTGAGCACCACGCCCAGCGAAGCGAGGATCCCGACCGTTTCCAGCACGTCGTTGGCGGTGCGCCCCAACGGCTCCAGCAACCGCGCGACGGCCTCGGACGCGAACGCCCCGTTGGGGAACGGAAAGTTACCCGTGTTGATTTGCGCGCCGCGGTAGAGCAGCAGCGTCCACATCACGTTGAAGATCATGAATAGTACGAGCCAGGCGGCGGCGAGGTGCGATCCGAAGAAACGGGACCGACGGCCCTCGCGTTGAGGGCGCTGGCTAAGTCGGATCGCGCTGAACACCAGAAGGCCGCCGAGCACCGCGACAATGAAGAAGTCTTCGACGAACCCCAGCCACGCCTGGGTACCGATAATCGGAATGTGGAAGTCACGCTGAAATAGAGCGCCGTAACCCTCGAGAATCGTCGCACCGAGGATCACGAACCCCCAGAACACCGCGAAATGAGCGGCTCCGGGCACGCTCCACTGGAGCAACTTGCGCTGCCCGAGCACCTCGGTCACAACGGCCCACAGGCGCGTTCCCACATCGCGGGTGCGGTCGGGCTCCACCGGCTGCCCAACGCGCCCCAGCCGGTAGAGCACGAGGACCCGCCGACCGGCGAGCACGAACGCCACCGCCGTGATGAGCAGGCCGAGAACGAGTCGTACTGTCACTTATACCTCCGCGGGTTCGCCGGCTGTGGCGGGTTGGCCCTTGCGCCGCCTGATCTCCGCGAGCAGCTCCGGCCATCGGCCTCGCTTCGTACCACGAGCAACACAGGCCCCACGAGATCCTCGTCGCCGCTCACAGGAATTGCCGCTCGGCCAGGAAGTCCGCCACCCGGACTGCTGTGCTCGCCGCATCACCCTCGACAACCACGCGGTTCTTCCCCCGGCCGTCGGCGTCACCGCCCGTACGACCGTCGCGGCGCCGCGTAAGCCAACCTCCGCAGCATCGATCTGCAGATCAGCCAACGACCACGCCGCGAGCATCTCCGGGCCACCGCCGTTGTCCCGACGGGCCTCGTTGAGCCGCGCACGGACGCCGACCCGGTCCACCGTGAGGTCCGCGGCGAAGGACCGACCGCCGATCGCGCACGGCACATGTTTGACCAACACCACGACCTTCAGCCGTGCCCACCTCCGCCCGACAACGGACCCGACACTGAACGCGAGTCTAGAGGCGACCAACGCTCCACGTGCGGCAGCTGCCGAAGATCGCGACGAGGCTATCCCACTACACCGTCAGACCACCAACGCCGACGGCGGCCAGCGCCGGACCCGGTACGGGATCCACCAGGCGAGATCGCCGACCCGCCCGGCGAGCCCCTCACGTACCAAGTCGTCGAGCACCGGGGCCGGTACCTCATCAGCCGGGCAGCCGGCCGACAGTCGCTCGATCGCCCTGAGGTAGTCGGGTTCGTCGATGACGAACCGGGCCAGCGAACCTGCACGCCGGTCGCGTACCTCGACGAATCCTGGTCCTTGCCGCCAGACGCACTTGCAGAGATAGAAACCGTGCCGCCAGCGGTCGCGGATGTGCTCGGCGCTGGTCGCGCCCGAGACCGTCCGCGGCGGGTACAGGTGGCTGAGCAGGCTCCATGCCTCCGGGTCGGCTGCCAGCCGCACCTCCCAGTCGACCACCATTCCCCAGCTGGTGAGCTGGCTCAGCAGTAGCAACCGCGCGACGACAGTCGCCGGACCTCGGCTATCAGACAGATCGACCGGCTCGTTGAGGGTCACCCGGCGGGCCCCGTCACGGTAAAGCTCGGCGGCCAGGTCTGCGGGATCGGCAGCGCCCACCGGACGGCTGCCCATCGCGATGCCTGGCGTCTGGAGCAGTTCCTCTTCATGATCGCGCCACAGCGTCAGCGTCAACGGGTTCGTGCTGGTGATCATGCCCCCACCGCCTCCGCCATCGCCGGGCTGTCGGCGCCGCCGACGATATCCGGGCGTGAGCCGACGAAGTGCTCCTCGAACCGGAGCAGCTCGTCATTGGTGGCCTCCGCCGCGACATGCACGTACTGGCCGGCGTCGGTGAACACGATCCCCAGCCGACGCCACCGGTCGAGTAGCGTCTCGATGCCGGCGGCGGTCGCCTGGCCGGCCAGCTTGCGTAGTAGGGCGGCTGGCTTGTGCGGCTGGTCGAGCAGCCGGAAAGCGGCCACCTCGACCGGGTCACGCAGCGTCAGCACGGTCCAGTCGAACCGCCTGCGCCGGCTGATCAGGACGATGGAGTCACCCAGGTCGAGCTGGCTGAGCCGGCTGCGCACGTGCTCGCGCTGCCACTCCTCGGCCGCGGCCCGAAGCTGGTCGGCGACCGACTCGTCGATGCCCAGTTCCGGCGCCGAGAACATGTACGCCAGATCCATCAGCTCGGCCTCGGGAAGGTCGTAGATCCGCCGGTAGGGAGGCGCCGGCGCCAAGGGCGTGAAGCCGAGCTCCGGCCGGTTGAAGTAGGGGCTGAAGCGCTCGACGACGATACGGGCCACGACGTCCAGCGGAGTCAGGTGGTGCAAGGCGGGGAACTGTTCGATCAGCGGCAGATAGTCCTCGGGCAGCTCGCCCGGGAAGCCGTACAGGTAGTTCCATGCCGGCGCCAGTCCGGCGCTGGCGGCGTCCCGCAACAGGCGTACGTTCTGACAGCCGGTGATGCCCTTGTCCATGATCTTCAGCACCCGGGTACTCAGGTTCTCGACCCCCGGCTGCACGCTGACCAGACCGGCGTCGGCCAGCGCGGTCAACTGGTCGCGCCGAAGGTTCCCCTTGATCTCGTAGTGCAGCCGCAGGTCGTACCCGGACTCGGTGAGCCGCGGCAGGAGTGTCGTCAGGTAACCCATGTCGAGGATGTTGTCCACGACGTACATGTCCAGCACCTGATGGCGCTCGACCAGCCGGATGATCTCGTCGTAGAACTGGTTCGGACTTTTGCTGCGGAACTGCATGAACGAGCCGTTCAAGCCGCAGAACTTACAGTGGTGCTTCTCGCCCCACCAGCATCCGCGCGCCCCCTCGACCACGAGCTTCGGCTCGACCCAACTACGAGCCGCCGACGACTCCAGCCGCTCGAAGTATCCGTCGTAGTCCGGTGAGATGATCTCGTTTGGCAGCAGCGGACGGCTCGCCATCGGGTTCGCCCGGGCGACACCGTCCGGCCCGCGCCAACACAGGCCGGGAGTGCTGGCGAGGGCTTCAGTGTCCGCTCTGGACAGTGCGGTCAGCAGCGCCGGGAAGGCCGTCTCCCCTTCGCCGCGCACGACGTAGTCGACGAAGTCGAAGTTGCGGTGCAGGGCCGCACCCTGGTCACCATCACAGTTGGCCCCTCCGAAAACGGTACGCACGTCCGACGCCACCCGCTTGATCGCCCGGGCGGTGGCCAGCGCTGCCGTGTTCTGTTGGAACGTCGACGTGAAGCCGACCACGTCCGGCTTGGTGGCCACGATCCGGTCGGCGAGACCCTGGATGAACTCCGGTGCCGACCGGTGCAGGTCGATGCTGAACTCTCGACGCTCGTCGGTCAGCGCAACCTCGTCGCCGAGCTCGCGGACCCGCCACTGTGGATCGTCGTACAGCGCCGAGGAGAAAACCCAGTCGCCGACCGCGGAGAAGTAGCTGTCGAGACAGTAGAAGTGGTAGTCCTGCCTGGTGAACCGGCGCCGCTCGACGATCCAGTCGACGTAGTCCAGATTGGCGTGGACGACCGTGACCTCGGCATCGGGCACCTTGGCCACAGCGGCGTTGCGCATGATGCCAAGCGCGAGTGAGGGTACGTCGATCATTGCCCATGGCATGTTTACGAGGACGATACGCACGATGGCTCCCGGACTCTTTCATGACGACCTGGCGGGCGCGGTTGGCCGGAACAGGCAGAACCCGTTCCGGCTTTTCGCCCGGAGACACTCCTACTTCTCGAGCATCACGACCTCTTGCGGAGGAGGAATCCGGCTCTGCTTGTCCTTGTCCTGTGGGTCGGTGTAGACGATCGTCTTCTTCATGTGGTTCACCTCCCTCCCATACTCGGGTGACAATCACGGCGTGGGCGCCGGAGGTACCCCACGCCGTCCGCGTGGACGTGATCGGTTCCCGATACCGGGCAGCCTGGTCGGTCAGCTGTCGGTAACCCGCGATGAGCACCGGTGGCCTCAGTTAACGGATCGGTCCCCAGACCGGTCAGTCCCAGCTTCGGCGGACACGGCCGTCCGGGGCCCGGGCGCGCTGGTCAGGGACGAGTCATGGTCAACGGGGTCTGAGGCCCAGGCGGCGTAGGTGTAGGGCGGCCAGCGCCTCGACCGTGGCCGGATCGGCGCGGCGCCACCCGCCTACCGGATCGGCGCTGATCGGCGCGATCAGGCGCACGGGTTGGGTGGTCAGCGCGCGCAGTGCCAGCAGGTCGCGCCCTGCCGCGCCGGCACCGCGGAGGGCCGATGCATCGCCGGCGCGGCGCATCCACCGCACCCGCAGCGGTAGCCAGCCCAGCAGAACCAGGCCGAGCGGTACCACGAGGAGCGCCAGGGACAGCGCGAGCGCGATCTGGCCGACGATCTCCTGCTGGTCACGGCCGGCCTCGGCGAGCGAGCGGGCCGCGGCGGCCGCCCGCTCGAACGGCGCGGCCAGCGCACCGCCTACGCCCGGTACGTTGTCCACTGTGGACCCAGCCTCGGTGAGGTTGTCGGCCATCCCGGTACCGGCGCCCTCGAGCTTCTGGCCGGGTTCGGCTAGTCGTTGGATGAGATCATGCAGCCAGAGCGCGGCCCAGATCCAGAAGCCCACCCACGCGACGACGAGCACATCGGTGAGAAGCTGTCGGGCGGCCACGGTCGGTCGGTCGGCATAGAGCGGCGTCACCTGTTCACGGTGCCTGAGATCGAACGCAAGCGCACGTCGAACAGGGCGAACCCAGCCCCAACCACTGATCCTCGAGCCGGTCAGGATCGCACGGACACAGGCTGGTACCCGTACCAGATTGTTGATCTCACGCGGAACCTGAGGAGACGAGCGAGTCCATGGACATGCGGTACGAGGCGTTCTGCGTCGCCGATCCGATCTTCTACGACTCGCCCGAACGACTGGCGACCGGAGAGAACGACTTCATCGCGGAGCGTCGCGTTCCGGTCGGCTGGCGCCGGGTGACTAGGGGCGGGTGGACGGTCTTGATGCCACCGGTGGTCCGGGCGCCGACGCAAGGGTGGAAGGTGCATGTCTCGGCAACGCCCGGCAACGCCGAACATGTCCTCGATCGGGTGTGGAACTACTGCGTGCCGCGCGGTGTCGGCTTCAAGTTCCTCAGCGACCGGTTCACGCTTCTGATGCGCAATGCCAAATACGCGGACCGGCCGGGTAGCGGCAAGTTCGTCACGATCTACCCATCCGGTCCAGACGAGCTCGAGCGCACGCTGCGTGATCTCGGGGCCGAGTTGGACGGGGAGCCGGGACCCTACATTCTCAGCGATCTACGGTGGGGCGCCGGGCCGCTCTTCGTCCGCTACGGCGGGTTCGCGGAACGGCTGGTACGAACTGCGGATGGCGAATTCGTGTCCGCGATCGAGGACGCCAGCGGCAAGCTGGTACCCGACCTGCGCAGGCCGGTCTTCGAGGTACCCGAGTGGGTCGAAGTTCCCGATTTCCTCGCGCCTCACGTGGCAGCGCGTCAGCTTCGGGAACGGCCCGACGACTTCCCGTACCGGATCGAACGCCCGTTGCATTTCTCCAATGGCGGCGGGGTCTATGTCGCCGTCGACACCCGTACTGGGCGGCGCGTCGTGTTGCGGGAGGCGCGCCCGTACGCCGGGCTCGACCCGACCGGCAGCGACGCCGTGCAGCGGCTGGAGCGCGAGCGCGACTTCCTGGCGAAGCTGGCCGGCACCGGCGTCGTACCTGAACTGTTCGAACACTTCACTTACTGGGAACACCACTTCCTGGCCGAGGAGTACATCGAAGGCCAGACCTTGGGGCGCCAGTTCACCGCGCGGTACCCGTTGATCCGCGCTGACGCGAGCCACGACGACGTGGAAAGTTACACCTCATGGGCGCTCGACATACTCGACCAGGTGCGTGATGGACTGCGGGAGTTGCACTCCCGGGATGTCGTATTCGGTGACCTTCATCCGCACAACATCATGGTGCGGCCCGACGGGCGGATCTCGTTCATCGACTTCGAGCTGGCGTCCTACGCCGCCGATCGCATGCCGGCGAAGATGGGTGCCCCGGGCTATGTACCCAACGACGGCCGGGGCGGCGCGGACGCCGACCGGTACGCACTGGCATGCCTGCAGATCTCGTTGTTCCTACCGCTCACCGCGCTGTTTCCGCTCTCGGCGGGCAAGGCCGACGAGATCGTGCGCGCGATCGTCGAACGATTCCCGGTTCCTGCCGGGTACGCCACCGAGGTACTCGCCGAGTTGCGGCAGCGCGCGCCGGCAGCCGGACCGACCTTCGCGACTGCGTTCGCCGATTCCGCCTCGGCGCTGCCGGCATCGATCGGCCGCGCGATCACCGCCAGTGCCACGCCGCAGCGCCGGGACCGGCTCTTCCCCGGCGACATCGAACAGTTTGCGGCCAACGGTCTCGGACTTGCCCACGGCGCGGCGGGCGTGCTCTACGCGCTGACACGTGCCGGCATCGGTCGCTTTCCGGAACATGAGCGCTGGCTGCTGGACGCCGCCGCCGAAGACGACATCGAACCCCGCGTCGGGTTCTACGACGGCCTACACGGCATCGCGTACGTCCTCGATCGGCTGGGTCGCCGCGATGAGGCGGTAGCGATACTCGACCGGGCCTTGGCCGTGCCGCCCGGCCGCCTGCCGACCGGCCTGTTCGACGGGCTCGCCGGCGTTGCGCTCAACCTGCTCCACTTCGCCACGGTGACCGGCGACAACGGGTACCGGTCGCGGGCCTTTGATCTGGCGGAGCGACTGACGTCGGACACC
>Ga0209382_10006495_pt1 | contig 15027 bp, 7 predicted proteins | sample SoiMetdeltSBSDD5_FD_187599 | JGI IMG/M metagenome (GOLD analysis project Ga0209382, IMG submission 187599) | Bulk soil microbial communities from a Populus tree surrounding site in Tennessee, USA - Soil MetaG P. deltoides SBSDD5 (SPAdes) (version 2) | ecosystem: Environmental > Terrestrial >... | reverse complement strand
TCCTTTCTTGAGCTGTGCCGCGCCTTCCTCCTTGCGGCCCGCTCTCACGAGCGCCAGTCCCAGCTGGTAGTTCGCCTCGCCAGCTTCCGGCTCGAGCTTCACGGCGTTCTGCAGCGCGATGACGGCCTCGGCCGCCTTCCCGTCCTGCAGTAGCGCCTTGCCGAGCGCAAGGTGCGCCCGGGGGAAGTCGGGAGCCATCTTGATGACCTTCTCGAGGAGCTCGATCTCTTTCTTGGAGCCGCGAGCAGGACTCGCCCCGTAGGCCACGGCAAGATTGAAGAGAGCCTTGACCGATTCGGGCGCGAGCCGAACCGCCTCTTCGAGCTCCTTGATTGCCGCGTCGGCATCGGTCGGCGTCAACGCCGCGCCGAGGTTGGTTCGGGCGTCGGCGTAATCGGGCGCGAGCCGAACCGCCTCACGCAGCGCGGCGATGCCCTCGTCGTCTTTTCCGGATTGAATGAGCACGAGTCCGAGATTGTTGTGTGCTTCGGCGTAGTCCGGACGGATGCGGATCGCGGCGCGGAACGCCGACGCCACTTCGTCGGCCGGCGCGCCCTTTCGACCGAGCACGAGCCCGAGCACGTTGTGCGCTTCGGGTGTGTCCGATTGTCGAGGAGCCGACGCCAGCGCTTGCCGAAGCGCAACGATGGCCGCGTCCCAGGATGGCGTCGGCGGTACCGGCATCGGTACGTTCAGCCCCGCTTCGAGTTGGCCGACACCCCTGTCCAGATTTCCTTCCCGCAGGAACGCAACGCCGAGATCGACGTAGGCGGCCGCCATCGCCGGTGACAGCGCCATGGCGCGCTGGAGACTCGCGCGGGCACCGGCGAGATCGCCGGTCTCGAGCAGCGCCATTCCCAGGAAGGCATGGCCGCCTGCCGATCCAGGATCGAGCCGTACGGTTTCGCGCAATTCGGCAATTGCTTTGTCGCGCGTGCCGCTGTACCACAGCGCGGCGCCGAGGTTGTGGCGGATCTCGGCCGATTCAGGACGAAGGACGGTGGCGCGCTGCAGGTGTGGAAGCGCCGCTGACAGGTTGCCTTGCTGGCCGAGGACGTATCCCTGCAGGGTGTGCGCTTCCGCATGATTGTCGTCACGCCGGAGGGCGTCCGCGAGAGCATCTCCCGCGGTCTTGAGATCGCCACGTTCTGCCGCTGCCTTCGCGCGCGCGACCGCCTCGTCTGCCGGGCTCGACGATGGCGGAGCGGGCTTTCGCGCGGTGGCGCTCTGCTGCTTCAAGGCGGCGCCGAGCGCGTAGTAGCCCTCGCGCAACTCCGGATTGATCGCGAGCGCGCGTTCGAACTCCGCGATCGCTCCACCGAGCGCGCCGCTCTGTTTCAGCGTCTGTCCGAGCTCGTAGTGCACCGACGCGTTGCCGGCGTCGGCCGCGGCGACGCGGCGCAGGTGCTGCAACGCGGGCTCGAAGTCACCTTTTTCTCTCAGCGCCATGCCGAGGTTGAAGTGCGCCGCCATGCTCTCGGGTTCGAGCGCGAGAGCCTTCCGGAACACCGCCACCGCTTCGTCGAACTCGCCGCTCTTGGCGAGCGCCGACCCGAGGTTGGCGTAGGCCCGCGTGTATTTCGGATCGAGCGCCACTGCTTTTCGCAGCGCGGCGATGCCTTGCGGAAAGTCGGCCCTGTCGAGCAGCGCCACGCCGAGCCAGTTGTGCGCTTCGGCAGAACCGGGGGCCACTTTCACCGCATGCCGCAGCCGTTCGAGCGCGCGCGCGGTGTCCCCTCGATCGAGATAGGCCAGACCGAGCGCGACGTTGACCTTCGGGTCATCAGGGTTTTTCGCGAGCGCCCGCTCCATCTGCGGCACGGGGTCTGGGACGGGCTTCGTCTGCGCCACGAGTGCGGCGTTCAACAACACAACCACGACCGCCGCCGAGAGAGAACGCAGGCTCATCGATCCGGATCCATCAGCCGCAGCTGGAGACGCGAGGACGCCGCATCTTCCTCGCGAAGGGTCTTGGCATGAGCGAGCAACCGGTCGGCCTCTTCTTTCTTTCCGAGCCGTGCCAGCAGCAGACCGAGTTGGTAATTGGCCCTGACCGACTTCGGATTCAGGCGGATGGCGGCGCGCAGGTACCCTTCGGCCTCGTCGTTGCGCTGCGCGCTCATCAGCAGCAGGCCGAGCGTCTCGCTGGCGCCGGCATGGTCGGGGTGCAGCGCGAGCAGCTTGGTCAGCATCGCGATTGCCTCGACGTCCTTGCCTTGATCCCGCACCGCCAGCGCCAGGTAGTAATACGACGGCAGCTGGTCCGGTTCCAGCCGGATGCTTTCGCTGAGGTGCGCGGCGGCCTCCTGAAGATGTCCCTGCGTATACAGGACGGCGCCGATCGCATATTGAAGGTGTGGGTCGTTGGGATGCGCCTTGACGAGCGGCTCGAGAAGACTCCGCGCCTCGTCGTACTGACGCTTTCCGACTTTTACCGCCGCCAGCGTGTACTGGTAGGGAATGTCCCCCGGCTTCAGGCTTGCGGCCTTGGTGAGGGCGGGCTCGGCGTCGTCGAGCAGATCCATCTTGAAGCAGACCCGGCCGAAGCCGAGCAGCACGACCGGATCGTCGGGCGACAGCTTCTTCGCCCTCAGCCAGTACGACAGCGACCGTTCGAGCTCCCCGTTGCGCTCGGCCACTCCCGCGGCCAGGCGCAGGGCGTCGAGCGAATCGGGCGTCAGGCTCAGCGCGGTATCGTAATGTTCGAGCGCGCGCACGGCGTCCTTCTTCATCAAGTACGCGCCGGCAAGATTGAAGATCAACTCATAACTGGGCGGGCTCGGCGGACCTGCCTGTTTCGCGCGCTCGAGTACGGCAATCCCTTCGTCGATCGCGCCCTCTTGCACCAGCAACAGGCCGAAGGCTATCGCTGGCGCCTGAGGCACGTTCGTCAGCCGGTTCCAGTCCGCGGCGAGCGGCCCGGCCTGGTCGCGGCGGCCCGACTTCAGCAGCGCCGCCGCCATCACGTACAGTCCTTCCGGCGATTCCCGAAGCGCGGTCTGCACCGGCTCCGTCAGCTTCAGGGCCTGCTGGTAGTTCCGCTTCTCGACTTCAGACCGTGCGAGCGCGAGCCGAGCCTGCGCGTTGCCGGGATCGAGCTCGAGAACTTTTTCGAAGCGCGTGCGCGCGAGGTGAGGCTTGTTCTGGAGCGTGTAGACCTGCGCGAGACTGAGCTGCGCGCCGACGAGCCGTGGCTCGAGCCGAATGGCTTCGCCCAGCAGCTTGGCGCTGTCGCTGAGGTTGTGCTGCTGCAGCTTGATGGTGCCGAGCACTGAGTAGGCAACCGCGCGCGTCTCGGGATCGGCGAGGGCGCGTCGCGCCTGCTTGTCCGCTTCGACGAGCTTTCCCTGCTGCACCAGCGCCACCGCGGTCTTGAGCGCTTCGCGGCCATCGACGGGAGTCGACTGCGCGTGCGCCGCCGCGGCGGACGGCCACACAATCAGCACAGTCAGGATGCCGAGGAGTGCGCAGCAAGAGCGCATTGCAATCGTTCGTAGTGTCCGGCTTCAGCCGGACCCGCAGGACCTCGCCTGCCGCTCAACCGGTCCGGCTAAAGCCGGACACTACAGACAACCACAAAGCGCTCTAAAAATCGAATCTGAACCCGAGCTGCACCGAACGAGCCGTGTTGCACTGCGTGAACACCTGCCCGAAGTTCGCGTTGCTCCAGTTCGATGAGGGACCGCAATACACGGTACGGTTGAACAGGTTGCCGATCTGCGCCTCGAAGCGCAGCTTGCGCTGGTTGTTGAACTGGAACACCTTGAAGAGGTTCACGTCCTCGCTGATGTTCAGGAACCCGCGCACCTTGCCGTCACGCTCGGGAGCGTTCCCGAACTGAAGGGGCCCAGGATTCGACCAGCCCGTGGCGTTGTAGTAGCGATCCTCGAACGGATCGAAGTCGCCGAAGTCGGCAATGCCGTCCTCGCCGGTCCGGTTGGGCCGCTTCTGCGTGTTGAACAGCAGACCGCCAAGGTCGTTGGTCATGGTGATCGTCATCGGCCGCCCGCTCTCGTAGCGCAGCAGACCGCTGACGTTCCAACCGCCGAGCACGTGTTTCATGGTGCCGGCCTGCGGGCCCGGGATCTGCCATGTGAACCCGGTCAGCAGCACGTGGGGCGTATCGTCGTCGCTGAGAATCCACGGCAGCGGATCGGCAGGGTTCTGAACGCCACCATTGCGTCCGTCGCTTCCCTGACCGGTCTCGGTCCCATTGTTCATGAGGTGGGAGTACGTGTAACCCACGCGGGCCTGCAAACCACGCGAGAACCGGCGCTCGAGCACCAGTTCGAACGCGTGATATTGGCTCTTGCCGACCGGCACGCCGCGCCACTCGATGTTCTGATACTGCGGCCACTTGCGGAGCGCCTGGGCGACGTTGCCGTTGAAGCCGGGATACGGGATCGGGATGTTGGCGGCGCGGGCGAGCGGCGAGTTGATGTTCGACTGCAGCACGGCGGCGCCGAGGTTCAGCACATTGGGGTCGTTCATGTTCGCGTCGACGCCCAAGGTCGAGAAATGATGGTTCAACCGGCTGCCGCGATTCCCGATGTAGGAGACATCGAGCATCATGTTGTCGGTGAGCTGACGGTTGTAGGTGACCGACCAGTTCTGGAAGCGCGGCAGCGTCAGCCCATCGGGCGTGACGGCCACGACGTTCCCGCCCAGGTTGATGGTCGGATCGATGAACGGCGGGTACTGGATGAGCCCCTCCGGGAACCCCGAGTCCAAATGGTGCGCCGGGAAGATCCCGTTGGTGTTGTTCGGCGCGAACGGGCTCGACGCGAATCCCTGCGTCGGCTGACCGCCGAACTGGCTGAACGCAACGTGGGCGTAATAGATCCCGTAGCCTCCGCGCAGGGCTTGCCGGTCGTCGAGTCGATACGCGAAGCCGACACGAGGTCCCCAGGCATCCTTGGGGACGTTCTCGAACTTCCGTTGACCGGAGCGGCCTGGCCCTGTCCCAGCGAAGATGATCGCGCCCGGACGTCCTCCCGCACCGGGATTGGGCGTTGTCGGACTGAACGTCGAATACTGATCGGCCGCTTCGGTGCGGGCCGCCTGGTAGTCGAAGCGCAGGCCCAGCGTCAACGTCAGCTTGTCGGAGAACTTGAACTCGTCGTTGACGAACACGCCGGTGTAGGTCTCCCGGAACGTCGGGAACACCGGGAGGTTCTGGTTGGACGTTTGGACCTGCCCCAGGAGGAACGAGGCGAACGGATCGCCGGTCGCGGCCAGGTTGTTTCCGGCCGCGTCGAATCCGGCGGTTCCCAGCCGATCGAAGTTGAAATTCCCCGCCACGCCGCCCGCTCCCCAACCACGGACCGGGAAGTTGTGATGGCGGAACTCGAATCCCGACTTGATCGTGTGACGCCCCTTCTGCCAGGTGACGTCGCTCGAGAACTGCCAGCGATCGTTCTTCTCGAACCCGAAACGCGGCCATCCCTCGAGTCCCAGCGGGCTGTAGGGCACGCTGCCGCCGTTGAATCGCATGGTCGGCGGTCCGGCGTCCTGGGCGACGATCCCGCCGTCCGAATTCACGGTTCCTTGCCACAGCCGCGCCGGCCAGCCCGCACCGGCTGACAGGTGATTGCCGCCCATGAACCAGCGGTCCCACGCGACCGTGGAGTGGACCAGCAGGTTGTTGGTGATGATCCAGTCGAACTGCTGGTGCGCATGGTGCGTGGAGATGCGCTGGAAGAAACCGCCGCCGTAATAGTTGGTGTTCTTTTCGGGTGCGGTCTCGGGATTGGATTCGTAGTTGCACCCGTCCACGCCTTCGCAGTTGCGCACCGAGGGGCGACGGTTCCAGTAGAAGCTCGTGCTCGATTTGAAGTTCTTCGTGAGGTTCTGATCGACGCGGAACATGATGTTGCGCGCGTCGAGCTCCCAGGTCTGATCGCCCGTCCCGATGCCGGCGACGTTGTTGGCGAGCCCGTCACGATCGGGTCGCACCATCAACGGCACGATCCGCGAGGCCACGAGGCTTCGGAGCGGATGGTTCGCCGGAATCTGGTTGTTCGCGAACGGATCCCGCACGGGAATGTTGTTCACCATCCGCGTCGTCTGCGGATCGAAGATCTGCCCCTGGAAGATCGGCCGTCCGAGCGCGTCGGTGCCAATCTGATTGCCCGTCAACAACGCGCCGAAGTTCCCGGTCTTGAACGCATCGATGGGCGTGGTATTGCCGAACCCGGCAATCGTGCCCGAGCGGATGCGGGTGTAGTCGACGTTGACGAAGAAGTGCGTCTTGTTGCGGCCGTCGTAACCGGGCAGGCGGAGAGGGCCGCCCAGGGTGAAACCGAAGTTGTCGTTGCGGATCGGCGTCTTGTCGATTCCGCCACGCTCGGCGAAGACCGTGTTCTGGTTGAGCGCGTCGTCGGCCATGTACTCGTAGGCGCTGCCGCGATACAGGTTCGTGCCCGACTTGCTCGAGTACTCGATGAAGCCGCCGCTCGTGTGCCCGTACTGAGCGGAGTACGTCGTCGAGATGACCTTCACTTCCTGAACGGACTCGAGCGGCGGCGTGCTCTCGTGGCTCTGCTGGTGGCCGCTGGCGTAGCCGAAGGCCGCGCCGTCGAAGAAGTTCTCGGTGGCCATGGCCTGGCCGCCGTTGATGCGGGAGTTGAACTGGCTGCCGCGGAACATCGGGTCGCCGTTGGGCCGCATCGGCAGGTAGCCCGGCTGCATCAACAGCACGGATTCCGCGAGGCGCACGTCGGCGCCAGTCACGAATGGCAGGTCCTCGTAGTATTTCTGGTCGACGGTGTGGCTCACGTCTGGGCGGGTTTCGCTCACCCCTTGGACGGCCTTGACTTCAACCGACTCGGCGACGTTGCCGATCTGCAGCGAGACGTCATGCCGGATCGCGCCGCCGCCCTGGAGCAGGATTCCCGACGACACCATCTTCTTGAATCCCTGCAGGTCGACGGTCACCGAGTAGCGGCCGAGCACGAGCGGCGGGCTCGTGTAGGCGCCGGCGGCGTTGGTCACCAGCGGATTTTCGACGCCGGTTTCTTCGTTCTTGATGGTCACCGTCGCGCCGGGAACGGCAGCGCCCTGATTGTCGGTGACGACGCCGCTGATGGTGGCGCGGTCCGCCCGCTGAGCCAGGGCCGGTGTGGTGAAGGAGAGAGTCGCGCAGAGGAGAGCAACGACTCGACCGAACCGCCGAACGCACGAGCTCGCCATTTCGACCTCCCGAACGGGCCGGGACCAGGCGTTCCGAAATCGCGTGACGACAGCGTGCATTTTCGTGAAGCTCATCGACCTGCACGCTGGCGGGATGGAAGCGGTTCCACCTCCGCAGCGTGAGACGGTAGTTGAAAAGTATTACTAATGTCAAGCTGAGCGTTGGGGACGCCGCCGCGCCTTTTGGGGCCCGCGATGCGCCTCGCCGCGCCGCTGGATATACTCCCGGTCGGAGGCGGAGCGGCATGGCCGACGATCTCAAAAGCGCGGTGCGATCGCTGCGATCCAACCAGGGATTCACCGTCGTGGCGTTGATCGTGCTCACGCTCGGCATCGGCGCGACCACGGCGATCTTCTCGGTCGTCGACGCGGTCGTCCTGCGCGGCCTGCCGTTCGACGAGCACGACCGCCTGGTGGCGGTGGGCCAGCGGCACCCGGCGACGGCAGGCTTTGGCGCGCTCAGCCGGGATCCGGAGCGCCTGCTGTTCGTCGCCCCGCAGAACTATCGCGACTGGGCCGCGCAGCAGCAGGTCTTCGAATCGATCGCTGCCATCGGCAGCGGCTGGCTGACGTTGCGGCTGCCGGGGGTCGAGCCGGAATCGCTGGTCCCGCAGCGCGTCACCGCCGACTTCTTCAAGGTGCTTCGCGTCTCGCCCGCGCTGGGGCGGACGTTCACCGTCGACCACGAGACCGCGGGCGCCGATCGCGTGGCGCTGCTCAGCGATGCCCTCTGGCGCCGCCGCTTCGCCGCCGATCCGCAGATCATCGGCCGCGTCATCCCCCTCGAGCTGCTCGAAGGCGGCCGGGGTGCTGATGAAGCCGGTTACGAAGTGATCGGCGTCATGCCGCCGGACTTCGCCTATCCAGTTGGCGCGGTTCGCCCCACCGACATCTGGGTTCCATATGTGGTCCCGGAAGCCGATCGCTTGCGCGATCCGACGCGGATGGCCACCTATCTCCAGGTCGTCGCGCGGCTGAAGCCGGGTGTGCCGCTGCAGCAGGCCCAGGCGCAAATGGATCAGATTGCGGTGAGTGACGAGCGGGCGCATCCGGTCTGGAACAAGGACAGCCGGATTGGCGTGCGGCCGCTCGTCACTCACCTCGTCGGCGCGCAGATCACGTCGTGGCTGGTGATGCTCCTTGCCGCCGTGGTGATGGTGCTGCTGATCGCGTGCGCGAACATCGCCAGCCTCCTGCTCGCCCGGGCCACTGTGCGCGAGCGGGAACTGGCCGTGCGCGCCGCTCTCGGGGCCAGCAGGGGCCGGCTCGTGCGCCAGCTGCTGATCGAAAGCCTCGTGCTCTCCGCCGCCGGCGCCGCCTGTGGCGTCGTCCTCGCGTGGTGGGCCGTCGATGTCCTTCGCACCGCGATGCCAGACGGCGTTCCCAGGGTCACCACGATCGCGCTCGACCTGAGAGTGCTGGCCACGGCCGTCGCCGTCTCGGTCGGCACCGGCCTCTTGAGCGGTATTGGTCCCGCTCTGCAGGCGGCACGACCGGATCTGTCGCGCGCCATGCGTGACACCGGTCGATCAGGCGAGTTGCCACGCCGTCAGCGGCTGCGCAATGCGCTCGTGGTGGCCGAGGTGTCGCTCGCGGTAGTGCTGCTGGTCGGCGCGGCGCTCTTCATCGGCAGCTTCGTCGCGCTGATGCGGATCGATCCCGGCTTCGAAACGACCCATGTGCTCACGGCGCAAATATCGCCACGCGTCGCGTCGGTGTCGGCTCCCGCCGATCGCTCGGCCGCGCTCGCCGAGGTTGTCGATCGCGTTGGCGCGCTGCCAGGCGTCGAGCATGCCGCGCTGCTCCTCGGGCAGCTGCCGCTCACCGATGGGATCCGCTCGACGAGCTTCCCGCTGCCCGACGGCAGGATCGCGAGTGTGAGCATCAAGAGCGTGTCGCCGGCGTACCACGCCGCGCTACGGATCCCGCTGCGTCGCGGCCGCTTCTTCACCGCGGCGGATCGCGCCGGCGCGCCGCCGGTGATCATCCTGAACGAGTCGGCAACGGCCACCTACTTGTCGGGCGTGGATCCGATCGGTCGCACGTTCAACGGCGCAACGATCGTTGGCGTCGTGGGTGATGTCCGGCAGAACGGCGTCGAGCGCGACGCCATCCCGGAAATGTATTCGCCCCTCGCGCAAGGACGAGTGGCCGGCGCCGAACTGCTCGTGCGAACGAGTGGCGACCCCTACGACTCCTTGCGCGCGATCCGCGCGGCAGTGTTCGCCGTCCTTCCCGAGGTCCCGTTGAGAAACGTGACGACGATCGAGGAGATGTTCTCGCGCCGCATGGCCCAGCGCCGTCTGAACATGCTGCTGCTCGGGCTCTTCGGTCTGCTCGGGCTGACGATTGCCGGCGCCGGCGTGTATGGCTTGATGGCGTTCGTGGTTGCGCAGAAGACGCGCGAGATCGGCGTGCGGATGGCACTTGGCGCCAGCCGCGGGCGCGTGGTCGGAACCGTCGTCGTTCACGCGCTCACGCTGGTGATTGCCGGCGTTGCGCTCGGCAGCAGTATCGCCTGGTATCTGAGCGAGAGCGCCCGTGCGTTTCTCTTCGGCATCCTCCCGACCGATCCGCGAGCGTTCGCCGCCGCGGCCATCGCGCTGCTGGCGGCCGCATCCGTGGCCACCATCGTGCCGGCGTGGCGCGCGGCGAGCGTCGATCCCGTGTCCGCTCTCCGAGCCGAGTAACCGCCATGAAAGAGGGGCCGGTGAGTTGCGTCGTGATGTTCGCCGTGGGCCTGTTGTACTCCGCGCAACAGAAACCGCCACCGCAACCGGTGTTCAAGTCCGAGGTGACCGCCGTCGAGGTCGACGTCGTGGCCACGCGGAAGTCCGGCGAACTCGTCGGCGGATTGGGTCAGGAAGACTTCGAAGTGTTCGAAGACGGCGTGCCGGTTGCCATCACGTCGTTCGTGCCCGTCGTCGTCCCCGACGTGCCGCTCCAGCCGACGACCACGGCCCCGAATCGATCGGGGTCGGCCTTCGGGTCGAACGATCAGCCTCAGGATGGCCGGATCGTGCTGATCGTTCTCGACGATGTCCAGTTCGGCTTCACTGCCGGCCGCGTGGCGACAGCCAAGGCGGTCGCGCGGCGCGCGGTCGAACGTTTGCACCCCGCTGACCTGGCAGGGGTGATGACCACGAGCGGCGGGGTTGGTGGTCAGGCCGAGCTCACGTCGGACAAGGCCCGGCTGATGGAAGCGATCGACAGCTTCGCACCGCGCGGTGAACACGAACTTCCGGAGATCGCCAACTCGTCACCGGCGGGCGAAGGCGCAGCGGCGAGGCTCAATCGCGTCGCCGAGAGGAGGACCGCCGCGGCGATGACAGGGCTGACCGTTGCGGCACGCGCACTCGGAACGATTCGCCATCGGCGAAAGAGCGTGCTGCTGATCAGTCAGGGGCTTCCCGCGACGCTCGGCGAGATCATCAACAATCCGCGCGTCGGCGCCGCCGCGGAGGCCATCCGCCAATTCCTGGTGGCGGCGCAGCGCAACAACGTCGCGATCTATACGTTCGATCCATGCGGCCTCGAGACGGACGCGGGTTGCTCGAAGGAGTCACGCGCCAACCTGCGCGAGATGGCGGAACTCACGGGTGGATTCGCGACTGTCAACACGAATGCGCCGGAAGCGGCAATCGATCGCGTGTTGGCAGAAAGCGGCGGGCACTATCTGATCAGCTACTACTCACCGGCGCCGAAGAACGACGGTAAGCATCACAAGATCACGGTACGGACCCGCGTGCCGGATATCGAGATTCGCGCCCGCGCCGGCTACCACGCGCCACGCAAAGGGGAGCCGGCCGCGGCCGCGTTGGCGCCTGTCGATGCGCTGACCCGTGCCATCGTCCCCACGCGCGGCTTGACGATGCGGGTCATCGCGATTCCGGTGCCGCTGGCCGCGGATCCCGGCGCCGCGATCGTGATAGGCATCGAGCTGGCCAGCGCCGCGGCGGCGCGTGCGGGCCGCGTCGAGTTCGCGGCGGTGGCGATCGATCGGAACGGCAGGACGCGGGGACGGGTACGATTCGCCACCGACTTTGCCGGGAGGAGCGGGCCGATCTGGATGCGTACCGGGTCACGCCTCGATCTCGCCCCCGGGCGCTACGACATCCGTGTCGCGGCGGCCGGAGCGGACCAGACGGCCGGCAGCGTGTTCACAGAAGTGACGGTGCCGGATTTTCGCGCCGACCTCGCGGTCGGAGGTTTGTCGATTGGCGGCGAGATCGATTCCCCGATCGCGGCTGCGGATCGCGCGCGCAGCGTGCTGCCATTGATTCCGTTCGCGGCCAACGAGCTTGCCCCCCAAGCGGGGCTTGCCGCGCAACTGCCAATCATGGTGGCGGCCAAGGCGGCGTCCCAGACGGTGACCATCATGACGACGCTCACGGCTCCCGACGGCACGACGCAGCAACTCGGTCGAACCGTCGGCGTCGGACGGGAATATGCGAAGGCCGGTGGGAGAGTGCACCAGGTACCGCTGCCGCCGGCGCTGGCAACCGGGCGTCATCGGCTCGTCGTGGAAACCAAGCTGGGACGCACCACCGTCGTCCGCGAGCTGACGGTGACTGTTGTGCCTGGGCGGTGAGGCGATGACTCGACGATCACGACGTATACGATCGACGATCGCGCCACTCCTGCTGGCGCTCGCTATCGGCACGACGCTCGGCGCGCAATCGGCCGCGACGGCAAAGCCGACGACCGGGTACGCACGGATGTACGTGTTCGGCGACAGCTACTCGGACATCGGTGCGGGATACATCGACGGCAACGGGCCGACGGCGGTCGCGTATCTCGGCTGGCTGATGGGCCTGAAGGTCGCGTCGAGCAAGACGGTCGACGCGTCGGACAAGAGCCTCGTCTTCGCCGTGAGCGGCGCCGGCACGGGAGAGGGTGAGGGCCGCCATGTGAAAGACGCGCTCCTCGGCTACGGGATGACGAACCAGGTGCGCGACTTCGCCACGCGCGTCAAGGCCGGGTCGATCGCGTTCGACCCGCAGACAACACTGTTCTTCCTGGCCGGCGGGCTCAACGACGGAAAGCGAGAGACCGCGTTCACGCTCGGCAATCTTCAACAGCAGATTCGTCTGCTTCGCGAGCTCGGCGGACGTCATTTCACTCTTGCCATGCTGCCCACGAAGATCCCGCAGTTCGCGGCCGTGGGGCGTCGGCTGAATCCGGCCTACGAGCAGTTCGTCCGCGACGAAGCTCGCACGCCCGACACCGACCTGTGGTTGAACCACTGGGGCGCGGCATTCGACGAGGTGATGGAGCATCCGGAGGCGTACGGCATCGTCGATACGACCAACGCGTGCGCCGGGCGGGCGATCTTCGATCAGGATCCGACGCCGATCGGCGATCCCTCGACGTTCTTCTTCTACCATGAAGGCCACCCGTCGACGGCCGTGCATCGCTTCGTCGGGAGGAAGGTGTTCGAGGAGGTCGCCGCCCACCGGCCCACAGTCAAGCTGGGTGCATAGGTCACCTACGATTTGCCCTTGACGTACCGCGCGATGTCGGCTGCCGTCGCGAACCACACGCCGGGCTTCGACTTGATGTACGCCACGAACTGCTCGAGGTGCCGCATCGGCGCCCGGTGGCCGCTCAAGTACGGGTGCAGCGTCAGCACGAACATCGTGCGCTCGTCGTAGGCGCCGTCGAACTCGTCTTTGTAGAGTTGATACAGGAATGCCGGGTTCGGCATCCGTCCGTTCTGACCGAGGAACGGAGTCTCGGTCAGCGTCCAATCGATGGGAAGCTCGACGATCCCCGTGGGCTTGCCGCGCGACACGATCTCGTACGGCTCGTCGAGCGCCTGCAGACTGCTGTCGTAGAGAAAGCCCTTCTTCTGAATCAGGTCCAGCGTCGCCATGCTGAACGCCCACGACGGAGCGCGGTAGCCCACCGGGCGCTTGCCCGTGACCTTGGTCAGATGCTCGATCGCCCGATCGAGCAGACGCTCTTCCTCCTCGGCGCTCACGCGGGTGGGCGTCTCGTGAATCCAGCCGTGAACGCCGACTTCGTGGCGCCCGCTCTTCTGGATTGCGTCGAGCATATCGGGGTGAAGCATGGCATCGACGCCGGTGACGAAGAACGTCGCGGGGATTTGATGGCGATCGAGCATCGCCAGGATGCGTGGGACGCCGCTCTGCGCTCCGAAATCCGAGGCGGACAACGCCGTCGGCGAGGTGTTGCCGTCGCGCAGCAGCGGCGCCTCGGAGTCGGCGTCGAAGCTCAAACAGACGGCGACACGCGCCCCGTTGGGCCACGACTTCGGCGTCAGCTTACGGCCGACGCGCGCGAGCCCGACCGCCTCTCGCAGCTGCGCGTCGGTCCATTGTGTGCCCGGCTGACCGGCGCCCGGCTGCTGCGCGCGCGCCCCCGACCACCCACTCACGCTGATGATCGCCGTTGCCACGACCAGTGATCCAACGGTGGGCAGTGTCCTCATCGTCATTGGCACTCCAGCCTTCGAGAGATTCGTGACGCAGCGGGTTCGCGCACCGAGTCTAATACCTCGTGGCGGTGAGGGTGTAGACTCCCCGAATGATGCGACCCGGTCCCGTCGCCGCGCCCGATCGTCTCGAGACCCTCGACGTGCTTCGCGGGTTCGCGCTGCTCGGGATTCTCGCGATGAACATCCGCGCGATGGCGGCGCCGTTCAGCGCCTACATGTATCCGTCCGCGCTCTTCGACTACACAGGAGCGAGCCGGGCCGCCTACATCTTCACCAGCACGGTCTTCGACCTGAAGATGATGGGCTTGTTCTCGATGCTCTTCGGCGCCGGTGTGCTGCTCTATTCCGCCAAGCCCAGCGAATCCGGCAGGCCGCCGCGCGGGCTCTGGTTCCGGCGGATGTTCTGGCTGCTCGTGATTGGCCTGGTGCACGCCTATCTGATCTGGGACGGCGACATCCTCGTGCCGTACGCGCTGTGCGGCATCCTGCTCCTGTGGTGGGTCCGCCGGTTCTCCGCTCCCACGCTCTTCGCCGCCGCGGTCGTGATGTTGACCATCGGCGCGACGATCTCGGTCGCGTTGGGGTTCGCGTGGGAGAGCATGCCCGAGAGTCAGCGCGCGCAGGACGCGGCGATGTGGATGCCGACGCGGGTGCAGGCGCAGGAGCAGCTCGCGCAGCTCCTCGGCAGCTACCCCGAGGTGGTGGCGCACCGTGCCGGCTTCGTCGCCATGGCCCAGACGTTCTACTTCATGTTTTTCTTCTTCTGGCGGGTCGGCGGGATGATGCTGCTCGGCATGGCGCTGTTCAAGTGGGGGTTCCTCGACGGCCGCCTGCCGGTGGGCAGCTACGCGGTGATCGCGGGCATCTGCGCGCCCCTCGGCCTGGCGCTCGCCTGGTACGGCACGGTCGCGCTCGAACGCATCGGCTTCGCCATGCCGCAGCGCACGATCGCCGACGTATGGAACTACGTCGGCTCGGTGTTCGCGTCCGTCGGCTACGCCGCCGCGTTGATCATCCTGGTCAAGCGCGGCGTCGCGACCGGCCTCCGCCGCCGCCTGGCCGCCGTCGGCCAGATGGCATTCACCAACTACCTCTTTCAGAGCGTGGTGACGTCGGTGCTGTTCCTGGGGTGGGGTCTCGGGCTCGCCGGCAGGTTCGACTATGCGCGGCAGCTGCTGATCGTCGTCGTCATCTGGGCGGTCCAGCTCGCGCTCAGTCCAATCTGGCTCCGTCACTATCGGTTCGGGCCGGCCGAGTGGCTGTGGCGGTCGCTCACCTACGGCCGGCGTCAGCCGATGCGGCACGAACCGTCGGCGCCGGCGGTCGGCATGAGGGCTTAGTCCAGTGAAACAACTTCGTCTCGTCGTTGCCGTGTG
>Ga0209382_10006488_pt1 | contig 15041 bp, 13 predicted proteins | sample SoiMetdeltSBSDD5_FD_187599 | JGI IMG/M metagenome (GOLD analysis project Ga0209382, IMG submission 187599) | Bulk soil microbial communities from a Populus tree surrounding site in Tennessee, USA - Soil MetaG P. deltoides SBSDD5 (SPAdes) (version 2) | ecosystem: Environmental > Terrestrial >... | reverse complement strand
GGGCAACGTCCCCCGACGCGGGATCAACGGCCGGCGAAAGTCGTGGAATTTCCGAAGGGAATTGGCTCCTCAGGCTGGACTCGAACCAGCAACCCTCCGGTTAACAGCCGGATGCTCTGCCATTGAGCTACTGAGGAACGGGGCAGGAAACGCGGAAGTGAACCTCAATGGTAACGAATCCGCTATTCCTCCCGCAACACAATCATCGGGTCGACGCGGGTCGCGAGGCGCGCGGGCAGGTAGCAGGCGACCAGCGCGACCGTGCCAATCAGTGCAACCACGGTCGCGATCGTCAGCGGATCGGTCGGGCGGACGCCGAAGAGCAGCGACGCCAGCACGCGGTTGAGCGCGAACGCCGCGGCCAGGCCGGCGGTGACGCCGGCCAGCGTCAGCCGAAGGCCCTGCGACAGCACCATCCGCATCACCGACGCGCGGTCGGCGCCGAGCGCCATGCGGATGCCGATCTCCCGGCGGCGCTCGGTGACCATGTAGGAGAGCACCCCGTAGCTGCCGATCGCGGCGAGCAGGATCGCGAGGCCGGCGAAGATCCCGAGCAGCTGCGCGAGCAGGCGCGGCCGGCCGATCGCCTCGCCGAACGCATCGTCCATCGAGCGCAGCTTCTCGATCGGCAGCGACGAGTCGAGCGCGGCCACCGCCTGATTGATCGTCCCCGCGAGCGTGCTCGCGGGCTGCGTCGTCCGCATCACGATGTTGACGGTGCCGATGCTGCCGAACGTCGGCAGCTTCGTCGCGATCTGCTCGAGGTTCAGGTACAGCTCGGTGCCGGTCTTCTGATCGACGCCGCCCTGCTTGACGTCCTTGAGCACCCCGATAATGGTGAAGAACGGGGTGTCGGCGGCAAAGCCAGGCTTGAGGCGATGCCCGATCGGGCTCTGGCCGGGCCAGAACGTGCGGGCCAACGTCTCGTTGATGAGCACGGTCAACGCGTTGGCGTCGGCGCGTTGAAACGCCCGCCCCTCGACCACCGGAATCCCCATCGTTTCGACGTAGCCGTAGGTGACGGTCTGGTAGTAGTCGACGTTCTCGAACGGCCCCTTCGGCGGCGCCATGTAGCCTTCGATGTCGGTGTCGTTCGCGTCGACACGCCGCAGCGGCGGCAGCCCGGTCATGCCGGCAACGCCCTGCACGCCGGCCGTCGATCGCAGCCGCTCGAGCAGCTGCTCGTAGAACGCGCGCTCCTGTTCGGCCTTTGGATACCGCGCGGCCGGCAGCGTGACGGCGAAGGTCACCAGTTGGCCGCGATTGAATCCCGCATCGACCTTCGACAGGTTCATCACCGTGCGAAGCAGCAGCCCCGCGCCGATGACGAGCGCAACGGCCAGCGCCACTTCAGCCGCCACGAGGCCGCGCCGGATGCGGTTGCGGCCCGCGCCGGCAGTGCTTCGCGTGCCGCCTTCCTTCAACGCAAGTGAGGTCGCGTCCGGTGCGAGATGCAGCAGCGGCGCAAGGCCGAACACCGCGCCGGTGGCAAGGCCGACGAGCAGCGTGAACCCGAGGACGCCGGCGTCGAGCGCGACATCCGCCGACCGCGGCAGGCTCTCGGGATAGGCGGCGACGAGCGCGCGCACGCCCGCGATCGCGACGGCGAGACCGAGCGCCGCGCCGGCCAGCGACAGCACGCACCCTTCGACCATGAACTGCCGCAGCAGGCGCCAGCGACCGGCGCCGAGCGCAGTCCGGACGGCAAACTCCTTGTGCCGCGACTCGGCTCGCGCGAGCAGCAGGTTGGCGAGGTTCGCGCAGGCGATGAGCAGCACGAACACGACCGCACCCTGCAGCACGAAAACCGCCGTGCGGGCGCTGCCGACGATCTGCATCTGCAGCTGATCGAGCCGCAGCCGATGTTTTTCAGTGTCGGGCGTGTGCGGACCCATGTTCGCCGACGCCGTGCGCGAGATCGTCGAGGGCCACGCGGCGAGCAGCGTGTCGAGCTCGGCCTTGGCGCTCTGCAGCGTCGAGCCGTCGGCGAGCCGGCCGATCAAGTAAAGGTAGTGGCTGCCCCGGTTGCGGCGGTTCGCCGGGTCGAGCACCAGCGGATTCCACACTTCGACGCGCTGGTCGGCGACGTCGAAGTGCGGCGGCATAATGCCAACCACCGTGCGGCGCACGCCGTTGATCTCGATCTGCGAACCGATCGCCGACGGCGTCCCGCCAAACGCCGACTGCCATAACTCGTATGAGAGGATGGTGACCGGCGCCCCGTTCGGACGCGTCTCGGCCTGTTCGAACGTGCGGCCGTAATTCGCTCCCACCCCGAGCGCTGTGAAGAGGTCCGCGGACGCCAGTCCCGCGTTGACTCGACGCGGGCGATCCGGCGCGGTCAGGTTCGCCTGTCCCGTCGTGAACGCGCCAACCGACGAGAAGCTGCGGGTCCGTTCCTGGAACTCGAAGAATTCGGGCGGCGAGATCCAGAACTGATCGAATCCCATCTGCGGAAACTGGCTCGAGATGTAGATCAGCCGATCCGGCTGCGGGTATCCGAGCGGCCGCAGGATCACGGCGTTGACCACCGAAAAGATCGCCGTGTTCGCGCCGATGCCGAGCGCCAGCGTCAGGATCGTGACGATGGCAAAGCCGGGCGTCCGCGCCAGATTTCGCGCGGCATGGCGAACATCACGAACCAGTCCATCCATCGACAGCCTCCGCCGGACGCACCCGGACGTTGGGCTTAGACGGTGGAACGTGCGGGAATGTTGATCGTCAGGAGAACGCGGGGCGCTCGACGCGAGCGTCCGCCTGTGGACAGCGCGCGAAGGCGGGACGCGGTTTCGCCTCATCGCAGCGTGGGAACTGGATCGTCGAACTCCAGTCCCCAGCCACGATGCGGACTTCTACGCGACTTTCGCGTCCACCGTGATCTGCATCGTGCCGCGATAGGCGTTGGACACGGGACAGCGCCCTTCGGCTTCGTTTGCAACCTCCGCGAAGCCGGCGGCATCGAGCCCCTTCAGCCCGTACGCGGTCACTTCCAGCTTCGAGGATCCAATCTTGATCCCGGCGTCTCCCTTGTCGGCGGTGATCGTCGCCCGGACGACGGTCCGGTCGGCCGACGCGCCCTTCCGGCCGAGCGTGCCGTTGAGCGCCATCGCGTAGCACGCCGCATGCGCCGCGGCCATCAACTCCTCGGGGCTGGTCTTGCCGCCCGATTCGCCGATGCGCGCCGGAAACGTAACCGGCAGCGAGAACGCCCCGGTGCCCGCCTTCACGTCGCCGCCGCCTTCAGTAACCGAGCCCTTCCACTCCACATCCGCGTGTCGCTCGAACGTCGCCATATTCAGAATCCTCCGATATCAGTTGATTACTAGATGCTGGTTGCTAGTTGCCAGATGTCATCGACGCTTTCGTCCGGTGATGCCGAGCTGCACGCCAAGCCCGAGCAGCCCGAGCACGATCCAGGCGACCGGGACCCAGCGCTGGCCGGGGGCCGGCGTCAGCGGATAGAGTATCCACACGTTGCCGACGGCAGCCGCTTTCGCGGCGCCGCGGTCCCCGGCCACCGCCATGCCGCCGACGATCATCGTCCACGCGCCGCCGAAGGCGGTCGCGACGATGATCACGTAGCGCTGCAGCATCATCGCGCCGATCGCGCCGACGATCGACAGCGCGATCACCGCCAGCGCCGGCGGCTCGCCCGGGCGCACATACGACCAGCCGGCGTGTGCCACGAGCGCCCCCAGGCCCGCGCCGACCAGCGCGATGCCGATGAAGTAGGCGAACACGAGGACGAGCGCACCGGCGAGGCCGCCGACAACCGCCGCCACGATCATCCCGGTGGTGTTGCTGACGCCCATCATCGAGCTCGCCAGCATCGCCCCGAGGATGAAGCCGTAGATCGCCAGCACGATCCGGAACAGCCGATAGCCGGCGAAGCACGCGACCGCGCCGCCGACGACCAGCAGCAGGGCGGCAGGGAGCTCGTAAGAGGTCGGAAGCATCACGGCGTCACCGCTGATCGCTAGACCTCGCGCCGCCCTTCCATCGACCTGGTCATCGTGACCTCGTCGGCGTAGTCGAGATCGCTGCCAACGGGAATACCGGTGGCGATGCGCGTCACCTTGACGCCGAGCGGCTTCAGCAGCCGCGCGAGATAAATCGCGGTAGCCTCGCCTTCGACGTTGGGATTGGTCGCAAGGATCACTTCGTCGACGCCGGCAGCCACCCTTCCCAGCAGTCCCTTGATCTTGAGGTCGTCAGGACCAATACCCTGCAGCGGCGAGATCGCGCCCATCAGGACGTGATACAAGCCCTTGAACTCGCGCGTCTTCTCGATCGCGGCGACGTTCTGCGGCTCCTCGACGACGCAGATGGTGCGCAGGTCGCGGGCGTCGCTGCTGCAGTAGGCGCACGGGTCGAGGTCGGTGATGTTGTTGCAGACCGAGCAGTAGGTGACGCGCTCCTTGACGTCGTGCAGCGCCGCGACCAGGCGGTCGGTCTGTTCGCGCGGCGTCTTGAGGATGTGAAATGCGAGCCGCTGCGCGCCCTTCGGCCCGATGCCGGGCAGGCGCTGCAACTCCTCGATCAGGCGAATGAGCGGATCGGGGAGAGACAAGTCACATGCCCGGCAGCTTGATGCCGGGCGGGAGCATGCCGCCCATCTTCTGCGACATCTCGTCGTCGGCCTTGCGATGAGCGTCGTTGAGGGCGGCGACGATCAGGTCCTGGAGCATCACGACGTCATCTTTCGACACGACCTCGGGATCGATCTTCAGCGACTGCACCTGCTTGGCGCCGTTGACGACAACGGTGACCATGCCGCCGCCGGCGTTGCCTTCGACGCGCAGCTCGGTCATCTGCTGCTGCAGACGCTGCTGCATCTGCTGCGCCTGCTTCATCATCTCTTGAATGTTCACATTTCCTCGACGTCGCGGATCTCCGCGGGAAAGATTTCGAGCATCGTCTGGACGCCGGCATCGGCGAGCGCCTGCTGGCGCAGCGCCGATTTCTTGTCCGCCGCCGTGCGATCCTCGGCGGCCGGCTGCGCCGCGGCGTCTGGCGGGGCGCCGACGACGCACGCGGCGGCGATGCGCCGACCAGCGACCTGCTGGGCGATCGACTCGAGCCAGCCGCGATTCTGCTCGAATGTATCGCGCAGCGCGCGCTGGTTCGGAGAAAACGTGAAGGTGAGGCGGTCGCCAGCAAGCTCGATTTTCTGGGCCTGCGCGACCACCATGTTGTAGAAGACCGGCTTGCCGTTCTTGATCTGCGCGAGCAGCGCGTCCTTGAACGCAGCCGGATCGGCGCCGGCCGGAATTGGCCGTGGCGCAGCCGGCGCAGGAGCTGGCGACACTCGCGGCGGCGCGCCTGCAGCCGGTTCGGCGGGCTTGAAGCCGGAGGTTGCCGATGACGGCGGCGACGCAGGTCGACTGCTCGCCGCCGGCCTGGGCGGAGGCGCCGCGGACGGTATTGCGCGCGGAGCAACACCGCCAACCGATGGCGGCTTCGGCGAAGGACGCGCGCCGTCGGCTCCCGCGCCGGCGATCAGGTCCTCGATCGGCACCAGTTTGCGCAGGTGCATCCACCGCAGCAGTGCCATCTCGAGGTGGTAGCGCGGCTGCGCTGCGGCCTTGATGTCGGCCTCCGCCTTCGTCAGCAGGTCGAACGCGCGCAGCAGATCCTCGCGCGAGAAGCGTGCGACCAGCGCCTTCAGCCGATCGGTCTCCCCCTCGCCGGCGATCTCGGGATCGGCGAGGCGCGAAGCGTCGACCGAGACGACGAGCAGGTCGCGCACGACGCGGGACAGCTCGCGGCAGACCGCGCGCAGGTCGTAGCCCATCTCCATCGCGCGCGCGACCAGCGCAAAAGACGCCGCGGCATCCTCGTCCGCGACCGCCTCGAGCGTGTCGAGCAGCAGGTCGCGGCCGACCAGGCCGAGCACGGTCGACACATCCTCGGCCGAGATCGTCCCGCCGGTGAACGCGATCACCTGATCGAGCTTGCTCTGCGCGTCGCGCATGCTGCCGTCGGCGGCGCGGGCAATGAGCTGCAGGGATTCCGGCGCGACCGAAATGCCTTCCGTGTCGACGATCTCTCGCAATTTCGTCGCGATGACCGCGGTGCCGATCGGCCGGAGCTCGTAGACCTGCGAACGCGACAGCACGGTTTCGGGGATTTTCTCCAGCTCGGTCGTCGCCATCATGAAGACGACGTGCGGCGGCGGCTCTTCGATCGACTTCAACAGCGCGTTGAACGAGTGGCTCGAGAGCTGGTGCACCTCGTCGATGATGAATACCTTGTAGCGGTTTCGCACCGGCGCGATCGACAGGTTGGAGACGATCACCTCACGGATGTTGTCGACCTGTGTATGCGTCGCGGCGTCAATCTCGAGGACGTCCATGTCGCGGCCCTCGGCGATCTCGATGCAGGCGTCGCAGCTACCGCACGGATCCGCCGTCGGCCCGGCGGTGCAGCTCAAGGCGCGCGCGAGGATCCGCGCGGTCGTCGTCTTGCCGACGCCGCGCGGCCCGGCAAACACGAACGACTGCGCGAGCCGGCCGCTCGAGAGGGCGTTGCGCAGCGTGCGCGTCACCGCCTGCTGCCCGACAACGTCGTCGAACTTCTGCGGCCGCCATTTGCGCGCGAGGACCTGATACGACATGGTGCCGGCTGAGGGCTACTGGATGATGGATGTTGCGGACTGGACCGCGGCCCGGAGGTCCCTGCGGCACATTTCAGGATCCGGTGAGCGCTGCTGCCTTCCGGCCCTGACGCGGTTCGCAGACTGAAATTGCACAGGTTCCGGACCGCGGTGCAGTCCGCAAACCTTCACTTTACTACACCGGCACACGCGTCGCGAGGACGATGTACTTCGCGAGCACCTCGCCGACCACGACGGTGAAGAAGTCGACGTAGAGGATGCCGGTCGCCGACTGCGTCGAGCGGATCTTCGCGGTTTCCCAGGTGAGGTACGAGAGCACCGCCGGGCCGGCGAGGCCGAAGAGCACCCGCTGCCAGAAGAAAATGCCGTCGACCGAGAGGATGTAGCGGCGGAAGCTCGGGCCGACAATCGCGTCGGCGGCATGGCCGGTCGCGAGCGCGAACCAGACCGCGGCGCCGACCACGACGACGCGCGCGAGCATCGAGGCGATGTGGACCCGGACGATTGACTGCAGGTGCGACACCTCGAGCGACGGAATCACCAGGTACCAGTGCCCGAGGATCATCGCCGTGCAGGCGCCGCCAAGCATCGCCGCAGACGTGATGAAGCTGCCGACCGTGAGCAGGCGCAGCAACGGCACCGAGCCGTCCGAGATCTCCACTGCCTGCAGGATGAGCGCGGCGAGGCCGCTCAGGACGGCGAGCCCGAGGATGGCCGGCCGGATCTTCGTCAGGATTCTGCCGACGGTCGCCCAGTAGAACACGGTCAGAGCCGTCGACACGACGAGCAAGACGGTAGCGAATCCGATGCCGGTCAGCGCGACACTTCCCGAGCCGCCGCCGCTGTCCAACGAAGATGGCAGAGTGCCGAAATGAAACGCGAGGGCGATCACGAGCAGGATTGCCGCGAGGCCGGCGTTGAATCGAAAGAACTTGATACCTGCCTCTTTCGACACCTGCAGCAGGCTGAAGGCGATGCCGACGCCGAGATGCGCGAGGAAGAGGAAGAGAACGGTGGACAGGCTCATGCCGAACAGGTCGAGTCGGTCGCGCAGGTCAGGTGGGTCGGTGAGGTTGGGGTTCGCGGGCGGGTCAGATCGATCGGTTCGGCGATTGAACCTTGCTTACTTGAACCTAACCAACCCACCCGACACCCGCGACCCACTAGACTTCAGCGAAGCCGCTTATTGACTTCGCTCCAGTTGACGACGTTCCACCACGCGTCGATGTAGTCGGGACGCCGGTTCTGGTACTTCAGGTAGTAGGCGTGCTCCCAGACGTCGATGCCGAAGACCGCCTTCTTGCCTTCCATCAGCGGGCTGTCCTGGTTGGCGCTGCTCTCGATCACGAGCTTGCCGCCCTGATCGATCACCCAGGCCCAGCCGCTGCCAAACCGGCCGACGCCGGCCTTCTTCAGTTCTTCCTTGAACTTGTCGAAGCTGCCGAACGAGGAGTTGATCGCGTCGGCGATCGCGCCGCTCGGCTGGCCGCCGGCGTTCGGACCCATGATCTGCCAGAACATCGTGTGGTTCGCATGGCCGCCGCCGTTGTTCCTGACCGCGGTGCGGATGTCCTCGGGCACGGTGTTGATGCCGCGCAAAAGATCCTCGACGCTCTTCGACTGCAGCTCGGGGTGCTTTTCCAGCGCCGCGTTCAGGTTGGTGACGTAGGCGTTGTGGTGCTTCCCGTGGTGAATCTCCATCGTCTGCTTGTCGATGTGCGGCTCGAGCGCATCAGACGGGTACGGAAGAGGCGGGAGTGACTGTGCCATCAGACGTTCCTCCTTGCCGGTCTTCGATTCGACTCAGGCGGCCCTGACTGCTATGGAAGGGTCGCGTCGATCGGACGCAGGACAAACAGGGATCGTACTTCGCGAATGGCGGGCGACGCAAGGCGGTGGGGCCGAAGGCGGAGGCCCTGAAGGCCGCCCTACGTTACGAGATCGAGAGCATGCGGTCGAGGGCAACCTTGGTCCAATACTTGTGCGCGTCGGGGACGACGATCCGGTTGTGGACCTCGCCGTCCACCAGCCCCTCGAGCACCCAGAGCAAGTGGTTGGGCGACACGCGGAACATTGTCGAGCAGAGACAGCCGAACTGGTCGAGCGAGAGGACGGTGCGGTCGGGCGCCATCTCGGCGGCAAGACGATTCACCAGATGGATCTCGGTTCCGACGGCCCAGACCGAGCCGGCCGGGCTCTGCCGAACGGTCTTGAGGATGTACTCAGTCGAACCGGCGTCGTCAGCCGCCTGGACCACGTCAAACGGCACCTCGGGATGCACGATCACGCGCACGCCGGGGTGCTGCGCGCGGATGTTCTCGATCTGCCGAACGGTGAAGCGTGCGTGCACCGAGCAGTGCCCCTTCCAGAGCAGCATGCGCGCGTTCCTGACCGCATCCGGCTCGAGGCCGCCCCAGATCTCGTTCGGATCCCACACGACCATCTGTTCGAGCGGCACGCCGAGCTTGTAGGCGGTGTTGCGACCGAGGTGCTGATCGGGCAGGAACAGAATCTTCCCGCCGCGCTCCCAGGCCCACTTCAGCGTCGCCGCCGCGTTCGACGACGTGCAGACGACGCCGCCGTGCTCGCCGCAGAAGGCTTTGATCGCGGCAGAGGAGTTGATGTAGGTGACCGGAATGATGCCGGCGCCGCTGCCGAGCATCTGCTCGAGATCGCTCCAGCACTGCTCGAGCTGATCTTCAGCCGCCATGTCGGCCATCGAGCAGCCGGCGGCGAGGTCGGGCAGGCTTACCTGCTGATGCCTGCCGCTGAGCACGTCGGCACTCTCGGCCATGAAGTGCACGCCGCAGAAGATGATGAACTCGGCGTCGGGATGGCGGCTGATCTCGCCGGCGAGCTTGTAGGAGTCGCCGGTGTAGTCGGCGAACTTGATCACTTCGTCGCGCTGATAGTGGTGGCCGAGAATGACGAGGCGCCGGCCGAGCTTCGATTTGGCGACGCGAATCCGACGCTCCATTTCCTCGTCGGAAAGGCTCAGGTACCGCTCCGGGAGCGGCTGGCGCTCGGAGAGGTGCTCTTTCTCGTATTCGGTCAGCAGCGGGATAATCATTGAAATTGCTAACGATTCCTCATCTTTGTGAAATTTTTCGCAAAGCCGGGAACTTCAAAACCGCGTCTGTCAGTATAACACCGTAGCAAGCCGCGGCATTCCTGTTCTCGAGCTAATCGGCGAGAGTGGCGAGGCTAAAGCCCCGCCCCACGTACCGCGAGCGGCGACGGGGCAGGCGCGTGGACGACGTTGTAGAGCGTGTCGCGCTCGACCGGCTCGCGGCCGGCAGCGCGCACGAGGCGCTCCAGCTGACGCGTCGTCATCGCCTCGGGCGTCCGCGCGCCGGCCATGTGGTAGATCTTCTCTTCCTGCACCGTGCCGTCGAGATCGTCGACGCCGAACCACAGCGCGGTCTGCGCCACCTCGACTCCGGTCGCAATCCAGAACGCCTTGACGTGCGCGATGTTGTCGCACATCAGCCGTGCGACGGCGTGCACGCGCAGCGTATCGGCAGCTGTCGGCGCCGGCAGCTTGCGCATCTGGTTGTTGTCGGGGTGAAACGCCAGCGGGATGAACGCCTGGAAGCCGCCGGTCTCGTCCTGCAGCGCCCGGGCGCGCAGCATGTGGTCGACCCGCTCCTCGTTGGTCTCGATGTGTCCGTAGAGCATCGTCACGTTCGATCGCATGCCCAGCCGGTGCGCGATCCGGTGAATGTCCAGGTAGCGATCGCTGCCGCACTTGTCGTGCGCGATCTTGCGGCGGACCCGCTCGGCGAAAATCTCCGCGCCGCCGCCGGGGAGCGAATCGAGCCCCGCGTCCATCAGCTCGCGCAGCACCTGCTCGTCGGTCTTGCCGTACAGATCGGCGAAGAACGCGATCTCGACCGCGGTGAAACACTTCAGGTGGATGTCGGGACGGATCCGCTTGAAGCCGCGCAGCAGCTCCGTGTAGTAGTCGAACGGCAGATCCGGGTGCAGCCCGTTGACGACGTGGATTTCGGTGAGCGGCTGGTGGGCGCGCTGCCGCAGCTTGTCCCACGCCTGCTCGAGCGACATCGTATAAGCGCCGTCGTCCCCCGGCTTGAGGCGGGCGAAGGCGCAGAACAGGCAGCTGGCGACGCAGACGTTGGTCGCTTCGAGGCGGATGTTGTAGTTGTAGAAGGTGCGGGCGCCGTGCCGCTTCTCGCGCTCGCGGTTGGCGAGCCAGCCGACGGCCAGCAGATCGGACGCCTCGAACAGGCGGACGCCGTCCTCGAAGTCGAGGCGCACGGCGGCATCGAGCTTGTCGGAGATGTCGCGGAGGTGAGCGTCGTCGAGCCGCGAGCGCATTGCCCGCCGCGTCAGGAGACGCCGAAGATCTGAATGCGCAACGAGCGCGCGCGCGGGCCATCGAGCTCGGCCATCAGGATCCGCTGCCATTGGCCGAGGACGATTTCACCGCCGCTGATCTGGAGCGTCAGGTTGTGGCCGAGCAGCATGGCGCGCAGGTGCGAGTCGGCGTTCATCCGATCGCAATCCGAGTGCTTCGGGTCGTTGTGCATGTACTCGGCGTCGCGGGCGACCATCTGCTCGAGGAACCGCTTGATGTCCGACAGCAGCGCGACCTGGAACTCGTTGATGAACAGGGTGCAGGTCGTGTGCATCGACCAGAGGCTGACGAGACCCTCTCTGATGTTGAAACGCCGCACGAACTCCATGATGCGGTTCGTCAAATCGACCAGTTCGACGCGCTGATCGGTCTCGATGACGAATGTCTCGCCATGAATGGTCAGGCCGCCAACCGTCGCCGTCGCCACCCCTTCGACCGGCTTTTCGCGGACGGTGACAGTCGAACTCTTGCTCATGCAGTCCCCTTCAATTTGACCCGTAAAGTCGCGTCCCATCTTCGGACACGATCGGCCAATGTTACGGGAAAACAACGGCGAGTGGCAACCCTGCTATACTTCGCGGCTGCGGTGTCAGCCATCCTGGCGGACACTCGCAAATTCTGGACGCGCGAACCCCGGCGGCCACGCGAAGTGGGTGAAAAGCCCACACGGTCCCGCCACTGTAAGCGGCTACGCCTCGCCTGATCCTCGTTTCCGGTGCCACGCACGGGCCGGTTTCAAGGATCGCCACTGAGCTTCGGCTTGGGAAGGTTGCGCGAACGCGGATCCATGCCGCGAGTCAGGAAACCTGACCCCGGGGGCGTCAACTTTCCACGGCGCGTAAGACGCCGAAGGAGTGCCCATGTATCCGTCCTGCCTCGCGCGGCTGGCTTCGGCCTGCCGTCCCGGTCCACTCGTCGCGCTCGTCGTCCTCTCGGCATCGATGGCATCTGCGTCTCCATCGCAGGACGCGGCACAGCGCACCGCCGCGGAACCGCCGCCATCGCGCGCCACCGTCAGCGGTTCGGTCGTCGATCCGCTCGGCGCCATCGTCGCGCAAGCGACGGTGGCGCTCGCCGGCGACAGCGGCACGGTCGCTGAAACGACGAGCAGCACTCGCGGCGAGTTCACTTTCGTGAACGTGCCGGAAGGGCGCTACCGAATCGACGTGCGCGCGGCCGGGTTCGAGAATCGCACGACCGATGCGATCTTCGTCGCCGCAGGGGGGCACGTCGCGATCGAGGTCGGGCTGCAGATCGGCGCGGTGACGCAGCAGGTGGTCGTGAGCGCCACCGCGGGCGAGGTGCCGCAGTCGCAGGTGGGCGCGGCAGTCACCGTCCTCGACTCGACGCTGATCCAGACGCTCGACAACACCGATCTGCTCGAGCCGATGCGCACCGTTCCCGGCGCTGCGATCACGCAGGTCGGCGGACGCGGCGGCGCCGCCTCGGTATTCGTGCGCGGCGGAGCGTCCAACTTCACCAAGGTCCTCGTCGACGGCGTGCCGGCCAACGACATCGGCGGCGGGCTCGACATTTCGGATCTGGCTACCACCGGCATCGATCGCGTCGAAGTGCTGCGCGGCACGAACAGCGTGCTTTATGGCACCGACGCGCTCAGCGGCGTCATCAACATCACCACCGGCCGCGGCCAGACCCGCATTCCGCAGGCGAGCGTTGCCGTCGACGGCGGCAACCTCGGCACGTCGCACGAAGACGCGTCGATTGGCGGCGCGGCGAAGCGCTTGGACTACTTCGCCGCCTTCTCGCACCTACAGACCGAGAACAACGTTCCGAACAACGACTACCGGAACAATACGTTTGCCACGCGGCTGGGCGTCGTCGCCGGCTCGAACACGACCCTGAGCGGCACGGTGCGCCGCATCGGCTCGTCGGTCGGCAGCCCGAGCGCCTTCAGCTACTACGGGGTTGCCGACGACTCGTCGCAGGAGCGGACCACCACGTACTCGTCGATCGCGGCACAGTCGCAGTGGTCCCCGCGGTGGACCAGCACGCTGCGCTTCAGCGTCGTCGATCAGGAGTATCACTACCTCAACCCGTCGCCGACCGGCGAGCGCTCCGACCCCTCGGCGTTCGCGAACTTTCTCGGCAATCCGGTGACGATCTCCGCCAACGGGCGCACCATCAGCGGCCGCGCCATCCTCGACTTCGGCGGCGACTACCCGTCACCCTTCGACGCCGGCTTTTCGCGGCGGCTGTTCTACGGCGACGCGGTCTTCCGCGCGACGCAGTCGTTCGACATCGCCGGCGGCGTGCGGGTGGAGGACGAGGACGGGGAATCCGGCACGTCATCGAAGACGTCGCGGACCAACTCGGGGGCGTTCGTCGAAGCGCGCGGCGCGGTGCGCGGCTATCTCTACGTGAACGGCGGGCTCGGCTTCGACGAAAACGATGTCTTCGGCCACGCCTGGACGCCGCGGGTGTCGGTGGCAGCGTACCTCCGGCAACCGTCGCCGACCGCGGCGCTCGGCGACACGAAGCTGATGTTCAACGCCGGCAAGGGGATCAAGGAGCCGAGCCTCGGGCAGGAGCTGTCGTCGCTCGTCTCGCTCGTTCCGCCGGCGACGGCCGCCGCGCTTGGCATCGAGCCGGTCGGCCCGGAGCGGAGCCGCAACGTCGACGTCGGCATCGAGCAGGGGCTTGCACGTGGCCGCGGCCGTATTCGCCTCGCCTATTTCGACAACGAGTTCTTCGATCTGATCGAGTTCGTCAGCCGGAGCGTGCTGCCGCAGCTCGGCGTGCCGGCCGACGCGGCGTCGGCCGCGGGCTTCGGCGCCTATGTCAACTCGCAGTCGTTCAAGTCGAGCGGCATCGAGATGTCGGCCGAGGCGGTGAGCGGCCCGGTCAAAGTCCTGGGCTCGTACACGTTCGCGGACGCAACCGTCACGGAGTCGTTCAGCAGCAGCGCGCTCAGCCCGGCGATCAATCCTGCGTTTCCCGGCATTCCGATCGGGCAGTTTTCGCCGCTCATCGGCGCGCGGCCGTTCCGGCGGCCGGCGCACTCAGGCAGCCTCGTCGTCTCCTTCACGAAACGGAAGGCGCAGGCGGCGCTGGCGGGCTACTTCGTCGGCAAGCGCGACGACAGCACGTTTCTGACCGACGAGTTGTTCGGCTTCTCGATGCTGCTGCCGAACCAGGACCTCGATCCCGCGTTCCAGAAGTTCGACTTCAGCGGCTCGTATCAGATCCACCCGCACCTGCGCGCGTACGTGACGATCGAGAATCTCTTCGACGCCGCGTTCGAAGAGGCGGCCGGCTACCCGTCGCTGCCGCGCGCGGCGCGAATCGGCGTCCGGGTCGGGTTCTGACCGTGGGCCGCCGCCCACGGGCTGCGATCTCGTGGAGCGGCGGCAAGGACGGCTGCGCAGCGCTGCACCGCACGCACGGTGAATACGACGTCGCCTGCATGATCACGATGTTCGACGGCAACGCGGAGCGGAGCCGGTCGCACGGTCTCCGGCCGGAAATACTGGCAGCGCAGGCAGAACGCCTCGGCCTGCGCCGCATTACCGGCCGCTGCACCTGGCAGACCTACGACGCCACGTTCGCTGGCGCGCTCGAGCAGGCGAAGGCCGACGCGGTGACGCACGTCATCTTCGGCGACATCATGTTCGACGAGCATCGCCAGTGGGCCGAGCGCATGTGCGAGGCCGCCGGGCTGACCGCGGTCGAGCCGCTGTTCGGTTCATCCACTGTGGCGCTTTTCGAAGAATGGACCGCGTCGGGCGCCGACGCGCTGATCGTGACCGCGCGGGCCGCGTTCCTCGACCAGAGCTGGCTCGGGCGTCCGCTGCGGCGCGAGATGCTCGAGGTGTTCACACAACTTGGCGTCGATCCGTGCGGCGAACGCGGCGAGTACCACACCGTGGTCACCAACTCGCCGCTGTTCAGCCGGCCGCTCGTCGTCGAACCAGGCGAACGGGTCCAGCGATCGGGATGCTGGGCGCTCGATCTGATGGTCAGCCAATAGGGTACGGTGTCGCGGGCGGCAGGCAGCCCTGCAGGGCTGCGCTGCACGGAACCCATGCT
>Ga0209382_10006487_pt1 | contig 15043 bp, 12 predicted proteins | sample SoiMetdeltSBSDD5_FD_187599 | JGI IMG/M metagenome (GOLD analysis project Ga0209382, IMG submission 187599) | Bulk soil microbial communities from a Populus tree surrounding site in Tennessee, USA - Soil MetaG P. deltoides SBSDD5 (SPAdes) (version 2) | ecosystem: Environmental > Terrestrial >... | reverse complement strand
CGCGGCTGCCGCGGCTCAGCGCAGCAGCGCGGCGAGCACGCGTCCGGCGCCGTCGGCGTCCGGCTGCTCGCCGGTGATGATCCGCCGGTGCACGTAGGACTCCACGATGCGGACCACGGCGAAGGCCAGGTCGTCCAGCGGCACCGGCGAGCGTAACCGCCCGGCGTCGACGTCCTCGGTGAGCAGCTGCCGCACCAGCGCGATGAACCGGGGCTGGAAGCCGTTGGAGGACATGGTGAGCAGGCGCAGCGCCAGCTCGCCCTCCTCGTCGAGGAAGCGGCGCATGCCGAGGTTCTCGGTGACGTCGCGGACGAACGCGGTCATCAGCGGCGCGACCCGGCTGCCGGCCGCCGGCTCCAGACAGCCCAGCCGCGTCTCGACGGTGCGGGCGGTGAGCGACCACAGCACCTCGCACAGCAGCCGTTCGCGGGAGCCGACCCAGCGGTAGAGAGTGGCGCGGTTGACGCCGAGCGCGGCGGCCAGGGCCTGCATGTCCAGCCGCTGGCCGTCGAGGAAGGTCCGGCGGGCACGCCTGAAGGCGTCGATCGCGGTGGGTCGCGGACGGGGACCTCGGCCGGCCAGCTGAAGTTGCAGCACGGTGGCGCCGTCCGGTGCGGGCACCCCCATGGTGGCCTCCTCCGGCGCGAGGCCGCGCAAGCCCGGCGCGAGCGCCGAACAGGGCACCGTGCGAGGCCCGTGCGGCGCCTGACGAGCGTAATGAGAGTACGCCGGGGCGTGCAACAAACTGTCAGGAGTGTTGCGTGCTGCGCCATAGCCGGCATTTGTTGCGGTGTGGTCTCGGCTGTGGTCGCCTGTGTCCGGATGGAGGGTGGTCCATGTCACACTCTGTCGACCACGCGCAGGGTCGACCACGCCCAGGTCGAGCACACACAGGTCGAACTCGGGCCGGCCGAGACACCGGAGGCGCCGTGCTGGCGGTGAACAATCTCGAGGTCGTCTACGACGACGTGATGCTGGTACTGCGTGGAGTGAGCCTGACCGTGCCGGCCGGCCAGATCGTGGCCCTGCTCGGCGCGAACGGCGCCGGCAAGACGACGCTGCTGCGAGCCATGTCCGGGCTGCTGGACGTGCACGAGGGGGAAGTGACCAAGGGCTCGGTGACGCTGGAGGGCCGGCCCATCCACCAGCTCGGCCCGACCAAGGTGGCGGCGCTGGGCATCAAGCACGTGCTGGAGGGGCGGCGCATCCTGGCCGAGCTGTCGGTCGAGGAGAACCTGCGGGTCGGGGCGCACGTCGCGCACCGGGCGCTGCGGCAGAACCTCGAACGGGTGTACACGCTGTTCCCGGTGCTGCGCCAGCGTCGCAAGGGCACCGCCGGCTACCTCTCCGGCGGCGAGCAGCAGATGCTGGCGATGGGCCGCGCGCTGATGTCCGACCCGCGGGTGCTGATGCTCGACGAGCCGAGCCTCGGCCTCGCGCCGCTGATCGTGCAGCAGATCCGCGAGCTGATCGTGGAGATCAACAAGGCCGGCACGACGGTGCTGCTGGTCGAGCAGAACGCGACCATGGCGCTGTCCATCGCCCAGCACGGCTACGTCATGGAGAACGGCAAGATCGTGATGGACAAACCGGCGGAGGAGCTGCTGGCCGACGACGACGTCCGGGAGTTCTACCTCGGCCTCGGCCCGGAGGCCGCCGGCGGCGCGGCCCGCTCGTTCCGCGACGTCAAGCACTACAAGCGCCGCAAGCGGTGGCTGTCGTGAGCGCCGAGCGCAGCGGGCCGGCCGGGCCGGCCGGGCCGGCGGGGCTGGTGGAGGCGCCGATCCTGGTGTTCCGCGACGTGCACCTGTCCTTCTCCGGCGTGGCGGCGATCGACGGGGTGTCCTTCGAGGTGGGGCCGAGCGAGCTGTTCGCGATCATCGGCCCGAACGGCGCGGGCAAGACGTCGATCTTCAACGTGCTGTCCGGGGTGTACAAGCCGCAGCAGGGCGGCGTCCGGTTCAAGGGCGTCGACCTGATCGGCAAGCGCCCGCACAAGATCGCCGAGCTGGGCGTGGCGCGGACGTTCCAGAACATCGAGCTGTTCGCCAACCTCACCGTGGTGGACAACCTCATGCTCGGCCGCCACCACCACAACACCTACGGCGTGCTCGCCGGGTTCGCCTGGCTGGGCCGGGCCCGCAACCGCGAGCTGGCCAACCGGGCGGCGGTCGAGGAGATCATCGACTTCCTCGAGCTGGAGCAGTGGCGCCGCTACCCGGTTGGCCTGCTGCCGTACGGCGTGCAGAAGCGCGTCGAGCTGGGCAGGGCGCTGGCCATGCAGCCGTCGTTGCTGCTGCTGGACGAGCCGGTGGCCGGGATGAACCTCGAGGAGACCGAGGACATGGCCCGCTTCATCCTCGACGTGCGCGACGAGCTGGGTATCCCGATCATCATGGTCGAGCACGACATGGGGCTGGTGATGGACCTCGCCGACCGGATCATGGTCGTCGACTTCGGCCGGCCCATCCGCACCGGCACCCCGCGCGAGGTGGCCGACGACCCGGACGTGATCAGGGCCTACCTCGGCGAGGAACACAAGACCGCAGGCACCGGGAGCGCGAGATGACAGCGACCGCCGAGCGGGTGACCACGGCCACCCTGGTGACCAGGGTGCGCGACCGGGCCCGCAGCGCGCCGGACGGCGTGGCAATGCGCGAGAAGGACCTCGGCATCTGGCAGGAGGTGACCTGGGCGGAGTACTGGGACCGGATCCAGGTGGTGGGGCACGCCCTGCTGGCGCTCGGCGTCGAGCCGGGCGACCGGGTGGCCGTGCACTCGGAGAACCGCCGCGAGTGGCTCTACACCGATCTCGGCACGGTGGCGGTGCGGGCCATGACCGTCGGCCTGTACCCCACCAACCCGGCCCCGGAGGTGGCCTACCTGCTGTCCCACTCCGGGGCCAAGGTGCTGCTCGCCGAGGACCAGGAGCAGGTGGACAAGGTCCTCGCGGTGCTCGACCAGCTGCCCGACCTGCAGAAGATCGTCTACGTCGAGCCGCGCGGCATCCGGCACCGCTACACCGACCCGAGGTTGATGTCCTGGCCGGAGTTCCTGGCGCTGGGCGAGCAGCACCGCGGCGCCGAGCCCGACGCGGTGACCGAGCGGATGGCGCAGGCGGGCCCCGACGACGTGGTGACCCTGGTCTACACCTCCGGCACCACCGGGCCGCCGAAGGGCGCCATGCTCACCGCCACCAACGTCGAGTTCGTGGTCAGCACGCTGATCCACGGCGGCGGGTTCACCTCGCCGCCGCCGAACGAGCACGACGTGACGCTGTCCTACCTGCCGCTGTGCCACATTGCCGAGCGCATCTTCACCACCTGGTTCAGCGCGGCCGCCGGCATCCAGGTGCACTTCGCGGAGTCCATCGAGACGGTGCAGATCAACCTGCGCGAGGTGCAGCCGACCGTGCTGTTCGGGGTGCCGCGGATCTGGGAGAAGGTGCTGGCCGGTGCGAAGATCCGGATCGCGTCGGCGAGCTGGCTGAAGCGCTCGACGTCGCGGTTCTGGCTCGGGGTCGCCGACGGCATCGGCCGCACCCTGGTCCGCACCGGCGGCCGGCACACCGCCGGCACCCGGCTGCGCTACGCCCTTGGCTGGCTGTTCTGCTACCGCTCGCTGCGCGACCGGATGGGCATGCGCAAGGTGCGCTACGCCGCGTCCGGGGCGGCCCCGATCGCCCCGGAGGTGCTGCAGTTCTTCATGGGCATCGGGGTGCCGATGCACGAGGTGTACGGCATGACCGAGAACTCGGCGGTGGCCACCGCGAACCGGCCCGGCCGGGTCCGGCTGGGCACGGTCGGCGAGCCGCACCCCGGGACGGAGCTGCGCATCGACGAGGCGACCGGGGAGATCCTGACCAGGCACCCCGGCGTGTTCGCCGGCTACTGGCACGACCAGGATGCCACGGCGCGGGCCGTGGACAAGGAGGGCTGGCTGCACACCGGCGATGTCGGCGAGTGGGTCGACGGCACCCACGTGAAGATCACCGACCGGATGAAGGACATCATCATCACCGCCGGCGGCAAGAACATCGCGCCGTCGGAGATCGAGAACGCGCTCAAGGCGTCGCCGTTCATCAAGGAGGCCGTGGTGCTCGGTGACCGGCGCAAATACCTCACCGCGCTCATCGGCATCGAGCTGGACACCGTCGGGCACTGGGCGCAGGCCCGCAAGATCGCCTACACCACCTACCGCGACCTGTCCGAGAAGCGCGAGGTGCTGGCCCTGGTGCAGACCACGATCGACGAGGTCAACGAGCGGTTCGCCAGCGTCGAGCAGATCAAGAAGTTCCGCATGCTGCCCAAGGAGCTCGACCACGAGGACGGCGAGCTGACCGCCACCCAGAAGGTCAAGCGGGCCGAGCTGAGCCGCATGTTCGGCGACCTGGTCGAATCGATGTACCGATGACAGAGCTGCTGCAGAGCATCGTGCGTGGGCTCGGTCAGGGCTCGATCTATGCGCTGCTCGCGCTGGGTTTCGTGATCATCTACAAGTCCATGCGGGTGATCAGCTTCGCCCAGCCGGCGTTCATGCTGACCGGCGCGGTGCTGGTGAGCTACTTCGTCAGCTCGGTCGACTTCTTCCTCGCCGTGCTGCTGGCCGTGCTGCTGGCCGCGCTGCTCGGCGTCGGCGTGGAGCGGGCGGCGCTGCGGCCGATGATCGGCAAGCCGGTGTTCGTCATCTCGATCATCACGCTCGGCGTGGACATCGTGGTGCGCAACGTGGTCAACCGCTACATCGGGTTGGACGTCCGCCAGGTGGGCGACCCGTGGGGGCTGCAGACCACCGGGCTGTTCGGCATCGACGTCGAGCAGCGGCACCTGGTCATGTTCGGCACCACCATGGTGCTGGTCGCGGCGCTCTTCGCGTTCTTCCGGTACTCCAGGATCGGCCTTGCGATGCGGGCCGCCGCCTACGACCAGGAGGTGGCGCTGGCCCAGGGCGTGTCGGTCGGCACCGTCTTCGCGCTGTCCTGGGCGATCGCCGCCGCGCTCGCCGCGGTCGCCGGGGTGTTCCTGTCCATCGGGGTCGGGCTCGACCAGAACCTGTGGATCATCGCGCTGAAGGCGCTGCCGGTGATCATCCTCGGCGGCCTGGACTCGCTCGGCGGCGCCGTCATCGCGGGCCTGGTCGTCGGCGTCGCCGAGGCGCTGCTCGGCAGCTACGGCGAGGACGTCTCCTCGGTGCTCAGCGGCGAGTTCGCGCTGGTCTCCCCGTACATCCTGATGATGCTCGTGCTCCTGGTCCGGCCGTACGGGCTGTTCGGCACGCGTGAGGTGGAGCGGGTATGAGCCGGGCTTGTGGACAGGTCGTGAGTGGCGTTTGGTGCTCCGGCACCATTTCGCGCGCACAGGGCGGCACGCCATGAGGGGGCGGCCGGAGCTGTACACGTCGTACCGGCAGGAGCTGTCGCTGCTGAACACCGTCCCCAAACGGGTGTGGGTGGGGGCCATCCTGGCGATGGCGCTGCTGCTGCCGTTCATGCTGCAGGACGACGTGCTGACGTTGCTGGCCACCGGGTTCGCGGCGTCGATCGGCGCGATCGGGCTGAACATCGTGACCGGATACGCCGGGCAGGTCTCGCTCGGGCACGCGTTCTTCCTGGGCCTCGGCGCGTACACCGCGGCGGCGGTGTCCGGTGACGAGGACGCCAGGGTGATCGGGTTCGGGATCACCGAGCTGCCGGTGTGGCTGCTGGCCGCCGGCCTGGTCGCGGCGCTCGCCGGCGCGATCGTCGCGCCGCTGGCGGTGCGGCTGCGCGGGCTCTACCTGGCCATCGTGACGCTGGGGCTGGTGTTCATCGGCGAGTTCGTGTTCAAGGAGTGGAGCGAGCTCACCGGCGGGCAGGGCGTCGGCCGGCAGGCCGCCGTCCCCACCCTGTTCGGCCAGCGGCTGGACACCGACGGCGAGATGTTCACCGAGATCCAGAAGCTCTACCTGCTGATGCTGGTGCTGCTGGTGATCTTTGCGGTGCTGGCCCGCAACTTCGTCCGCTCGCGCAGCGGCCGCGCGCTGGCCGCGGTGCGCGACCGGGATATCGCCGCCGCGGTGATCGGCGTGAACCTCACCCGGTACAAGATGATCGCCTTCGCGGCGTCCTCCTTCTATGCCGGGGTCGCCGGCGCGCTGGTGTACCTGATCAGCGGCTACATCGAGCCGACCTCGTTCAACCTGCTGCTCTCGGTGCAGTACATCGCGATGATCCTGATCGGCGGCGTGGCCACCATCTCCGGGTCGATCATGGGCGCGATGTTCGTGACGCTGCTGCCGCGGATCACCGACGAGCTGCAGGGTGTGGTGCCGTTGCTCGGCACCGACGCGACCGACCTGGCCCAGGTCAGGGCGATCCTCTACGGTCTGTTGATCATCGGATTCCTGATCTTCGAGCCGCGGGGGCTGTACGGAATCTGGATACGCATTCGCAACTACTGGAAGTCATGGCCGTTCTCGTACTGAGTCTCGCACTGGGTCCCGGTGCGGAACGGCATGGAAGGAGACGTCGATGAGTGCACGACGACGCGTGCTGGCGGCTACTGTGGCGCTGCTCGCGACGGCGGCTCTGGCGACCGGATGTCGCGGCGGCGACTCCGGGACGGCGCAGGAGGGCAAGGAAGGCGTCAAGACCGACGTCGGCGTGACGAATGAGGCATGCCCGCAGGCGATCGACAAGGCCAAGGGCTGCATCTATCTCGGCACGATCTCAGATCTCACCGAGGGTCCGTTCAAGGCGCTCGCGGTGCCGATCACCGACGCGCAGAAGGCATTCTGGAAGCGCGTCAACGAGGCCGGCGGCATCGGCGGGTACGAGATCGACGTGACCACCTACGTCAAGGACAACAAGTACAACCCGCAGGTACACAACCAGGTCTACCAGGAGATCAAGCCCAAGGTGCTGGCGTTGGCCCAGACCCTCGGCTCGCCGACCACCGCGGCGATCCTGCCCGACCTCAAGTCCGGCAGCGTGGTCAGCATCCCGGCGTCCTGGACGTCGCTGTGGGCGTTCGAGGACGTCGTGGTCGAGTCCGGCGCGAACTACTGCATGGAGTCGATGAACGCTGTCGACTACGCCGTCGAGGAGTTCAAGCCGAAGTCCGTGATGGCCGTGCACTTCGCCGGTGACTACGGCGACGACGCCGCGGCCGGCGCCAAGATCGCCGCCGAGAAGAACGGGCTGACCTTCACCGACGTGAAGACCGCCGCCGGCCAGGACAACCAGGCCGGCGCCATCGACGCGATCGTCAGCGGCAAGCCCGACCTGGTCATCCTCACCACCGGGCCGACGGAGGCCGCCGTGGTGGTCGGCCAGGCGGCGGCCCGCGGGTTCACCGGCAAGTTCATCGGCACGGCGCCGACCTGGAACCCCGGCCTGCTCAAGAGCCCGGCCGCGCCGGCGCTCAAGGCCCTGTACCTGCAGTCCGGGCCGTGGGAGACGTTCAGCGCCGACACCCCGGGGCACAAGGCCATGCGGGACGCGCTGGGCACCCTGCCGCAGGCCAACGACGGCTACACGTCCGGCTGGATATGGTCCTACCCGCTGAAGGCGGCGCTGACCAAGGCCGTCGAGAACAAGGACCTGACCAGAGCCGGCCTGCTCAACGCGGTCAAGTCGCTCGACACCGTCGACTACGAGGGCATGCTGCCCAGCAGCGCCGGCAAGTACAACGGCGAGCCCAACGAGACGGCGTTCCGGCAGTCCGTGATCGGCAAGCCGGACGAGTCATCGGTGACCGGCATCATGACCATCGAGAAGCTGTTCACCGGTCCCACGGCGAAGGACTTCTCCTTCACCAAGGCCTGCTACCTGTAGCCGGCCTGCGCCGGCCCGGGTGGCTCGGGCCGGCGCCCGCGGTTCGGCGGGCTGGACGCGGACTTCCCCTCCGCATCCAGCCCGCTGAATGCTGTTTCCTGGACGGCTGGTTGCCACCTTGAACGGGCTGAACGTGGAAAGGGAGTACGGGGGCCACGTTTAGCGGGCTGAATGTGGTTTGGGGCCGCGTGGGGCAGTGCGGCGGAGGGTGCGCGTGGGTCAGGAGGTGGTGGGGATGGGGTCGCCGGTGTCGGCGTCGGTGAGGCTGATGGCCTCCAGCGGGCAGCACTCCGCGGCATCGCGCACGGCGCCGTTGCCGGCGTCCACGATCTCCAGCCGTGGCCGGGACTTGTAGTCGTTGCCGAGCTCGAAGTGTTCCGGCGCGATGCCGGCGCACAGGCCGCTGCCCTGGCACAGCGCGTGGTCGACGTGGATGCGGAGACGAGCGGTCACTGACGAGCCCTCCTCAGAGCGGGATGTTGCCGTGCCAGCCGCGCACCGGCGGCGCCGCGGCCAGCACGTCGGCGATGCGCTCGCGAGTCTTGTCCGGCTCGATGACCTCGTCCAGCACCCCGGCCTCGATTACTCCGGCCAGCCCACCGAGCGATGCCGCGTGCTCCCGCGCGAGCCGTTGCTCCGCGGCGGGCCGGTCCTGCTCCGGCAGCGCGGCCAGCGCCCTGCGGTGGATGATCCGCACCGCCGCCACCGCGCCCATCACGGCGATCTCGGTGTCCGGCCAGGCGAGCACCGCGGTGGCGCCGAGGGAGCTGGAGTTCATCGCGATGTACGCGCCGCCGTAGGCCTTGCGGGTCAGCAGCGTCACCCGCGGCACCACGGCGGCGGCGAAGGCGTGCAGCAGCTTGGCGCCGCGGCGGACCACCCCGCCCCACTCCTGGGCCGTGCCCGGCAGGTATCCGGGCACGTCGACCACCACCACCAGCGGCACGCCGAAGGCGTCGCACATCCGCACGAACCGGGCGGCCTTCTCCGCGGACAGGCTGTCCAGGCAGCCACCGAGGCGCAGCGGGTTGTTCGCGATCACGCCGACGGTGCGCCCGCCGAGCCGGCCGAGCGTGGTGACGATGTTGGGCGCCCACCGTTTCTGCAGCTCCAGCCCCGGCGCGTCGAGCAGCGCGTCGAGCAGCGGGTGCACGTCGTAGGCCCGGTTGGCGGCGGCCGGCAGCAGCTCGCCGAGGTCGCGCGGCTCGATCGCCCCGGTGTCCACCGTGCCCTGGGCGCCGAGCAGCGAGGTCAGCAGCCGGGCCTGCCGGTAGGCGTCCTCGTCGGTCCTGGCCACCACGTGGGCCACGCCGGACTTCTTGCCGTGCGCGTCGGCGCCGCCGAGGCTGGCGGCGTCCACGTCCTCGCCGGTGACGCTGCGCACCACGTCCGGCCCGGTCACGAAGATGCGGCCCTGCGGCCCGAGCACCACCACGTCGGTGAGCGCCGGGCCGTAGGCGGCGCCACCGGCCGCCGGGCCGAGCACCACCGACAGCTGCGGGATCCGGCCGGACGCCCTGGTCATCGCGGTGAAGACCTGGCCGACGCCGTGCAGGCTGAGCACCCCCTCGCCGAGCCGGGCGCCGCCGGAGTGCCACAGCCCGACGATGGGGACATCGTCGGCGACGGCGCGGTCGTAGGCCGCCACGATGCGCCGGCAGCCGGCCGCGCCCATCGCGCCGCCCTTCACGGCTGGGTCGCAGGCGAACGCGACGGCCGGCGCGCCGTCGACCCGGCCGGCCGCGGCGAGCACGCCGGAGGGGTCCGCCGGCTGCAACGGCCGCCACGAGCCGGCGTCGAAGAAGGCTGCGAGCCGGCCGAGCGGGCTGTTCTGGTCGGCGCCGCCGTACCGGTCGCCCACCAGCCGGAGTGGTATTGCGGTCATCGGCACTTCTTTCGAAAGAAAGTGGAATGCACGCAGGAACCGCTATTCCCACGCACGGGTGACAGCCGGAGAATGGTGGTCAGTGGAAACGGTGTCAAGCGGCCGGCAAAGATGCCGGAAAGTGCGGCCGGCGCATTCTTTCCGCCGCCTTGCAACCTGTTGCGAGTGTGGTATCCCGGCTGCCGCCGGCCGGCACGTGTGACGTAGTACCTACAGCCGACCGCGCTGGGCTCGCGCTGGGCGCTAGCCGGCCTCCCGCCGGCGAGGCGGGGTCGGGTGGTCATCTTTTGACCGCCTGTCAGGCGGATCTTCCGGCGCGGGCTTGGCGTTGACGCCGGTAGCACGATCGGCGTAACGTTATACGTACTACTTATACCGCAAGAGTGAGATGCCCAGGGAGGAGGGGCGGCGGTGGCAGCGCCCGACCCGACGCGGCTCTACCCGCAGGTGTACGGCCCGAACCATGGCAGGGCCCAGGGCTGGCCGGCGGTGTTCCTCAAGCCGCTGGTGCAGTCGCCGTTCATCGAGGTCGGCGACTACAGCTACTACGCGGACCCGGACGACCCGACTGGTTTCGAACGCAACAATATTCTGTTCCATTACGGCCCGGACAAGCTGGTCATCGGCCGCTACTGCGCGCTGGCCAGGGAGGTCCGGTTTCTGATGGGCGCGGCCGGCCACCGGATGGGGCTGTCCACCTTCCCGTTCCCGATGTTCGGCGCGGACTGGATGGCCGCGATGGACCTGTTCGCGCAGCGCACCGACCGGCCGGACACCGTGCTCGGCAACGACGTGTGGCTCGGCTACGGGGTGACCGTGCTGGCCGGGGTGCGCGTCGGCGATGGCGCGATCGTCGCCGCCAGGTCGGTGGTCAGCGCCGACGTGCCGCCGTACACCGTCGCGGCCGGCAACCCGGCCAGGGTGGTGCGGCACCGGTTCTCCGCGGCGGACACCCAGCGCCTGCTGGACATCGCGTGGTGGAACTGGCCGGTCGAGCTGGTCACCAGGCAGGTGAGAACGATCATGGGCGACGACGTCGACGCCCTGGAGACCGTCGCCCGCGCGCACGGCCTGCTGGCCACGCGGGACAGCGAGAGGAGAGCCGGATGATCGTCATGTTCCTGTTCTACAGCGACGAGAACGCGCTCGCGAACCTGCCGCGCGAGGAGCGCAACGGCCTGGTCGAGCGCCATGTCCGCTACAACCACGAGGTGCTGGAGAAGCGCGCCGAGGTGCTCGCCACCCGTGGCCTGGAGCCGTCCTCGGCCGCGCTGACCGTGCGCCCGGTCAACGGCGAGCTGACCATCACCGAGGGTCCGTTCGCCGACGCCGCCGAGGCGCTGGCCGGCTTCTACCTGGTCGACTGCAAGGACATGGACGACGCGATCGAGCTGGCCAGGGCCTACCCCATGCCGGAGGGCCTCGGCTGCATCGAGCTGCGCCCGGTCATGCGCACCTGGGACTACGCCCCCAGCTTCGACTCGCCGGCCGGGGTGGACACCATCTGGGAGCTCTACGCGGACGTCTCGACGTGGCCGGACTGGAAGGTCGGCATCAAGCACGTCGAGCTGGACGGGCCGTTCGAGACCGGCACCCGCGGCCGGCTCACCCCGGTGGACCAGCCGCCGATGGGCTTCCACATCGTGGAGGCCAAGGAGAACGAGGGCTACGTCTCCGAGACGCAGCTGGCCAGCAACGTGTCGCTGCGGCTGGAGCACTACCTGACGCCGCTGCCCCGCGGCGGCACCAGGATGACGCACCGGGCGACCATCCCGCGGGCCGCGCTGGACACCTTCGGCCTCAACTTCAGCCCCGAGTTCAACGCCGGCATCCGCGCGACGCTGCGCCAACTGTCGGCCCATGCTGTCACGCTCGAGGCCGCCAGGCGGTAGCCGGTCTCGCAACGGCCCGGTCACCGGGCCGCCGAGGGACCACGAGGGAGGAGCCCGTACATGCCCGAACGCCGTACCCCCGTCCTGCGCTGGCTGCTGCCCGCGCTGCTGGTGCTCGGCTGGCTCGCGCTCGGCGGCGCGCTCGGCCCGCTGGCCGGCAAGCTCGGCGATGTGGCCGAGAGCGGCAGCGCGGCCTACCTGCCGCGCAATGCGGAGGCCACCGAGGCGCTGGAGCTCGCGGGGCGGTTCGGGCGGGCCGAGTCGCTGCCCGGGGTGCTGGTGTACGCCCGCGACGGCGGGCTGACCGCGGCCGACGAGGCCACCATCGCGCGGCACGCCGGGGAGATCCAGGCCCGGCTCGGCGACCGGCTCGCCGAGCCGCCGGCCGGCCCGGTGCGCTCGGCCGACGGGCGGGCCGCGCAGGTGGTGCTGCTGTTCGCCGGCACCGACATGTTCAAGATCGCGCCGCTGGTCGAGGACGTGCGCGAGCTGGTCGGCGACCCCGGCGGCGGGCTGCGCGCCCACGTGGCCGGCCCGGCGGGCGTGCAGGCCGACCTGGACGGCGCGCTCGGCGCCATCGACGTGCTGCTGGTGGTGGTCACCGCCGCGGTCGTGCTGCTGATCCTGCTGCTGGTGTACCGCAGCCCGCTGCTGCCGGTGCTGGTGCTGGCGGTCGCGGGCACCGCGCTGGGGGTGGCCAACGGGCTGATCTACCTGCTGGCCAGGCAGGGCTGGCTCACCATGGGCTCGGAGGCCCAGGGCATCCTGTCGGTGCTGGTGCTCGGCTGCGCGACCGACTACGCGCTGCTGCTGGTGGCCCGCTACCGGGAGGAGCTGCGCCGCAACACCGACCGGGTCGCCGCGATGCGGGTGGCCTGGCGCTCCTCGGTCGAGCCGATCGCGGCCAGCGCCGGCACGGTGGCCATCGGGCTGCTCTGCCTGCTGGTCAGCGACCTCGGGCTGAACCGCGGCCTCGGCCCGGCCGCCGCCATCGGGGTGGCCTGCGCGCTGGTTGCCATGCTGACGTTCCTGCCGGCCGTGCTGGTGCTGCTCGGCCGGGCCGCGTTCTGGCCGCGGCGCCCGGCGTTCGGCTCGATCGAGCTGCGGCGGACCGGTGGCTGGGCCGCGGTGGCCGGGCTGGTCGGCCGCGCGCCGCGGCTGCTGTGGGTCGGCACCGCCGTCGTGCTGGCGGTGCTCTCGCTCGGCGTGCTGCGGCTGGACGCCGACGGCATCCCGGAGAGCGAGATGATCATGGCCGACACCGTGGACTCCAAGCTCGGGCAGCGGGTGCTCGCCGAGCACTTCCCGGCCGGCGCCGGCAGCCCGGCGGTGGTGATCACGAATGCCGGCGCGCTCGACGCCGTGGCGCTGGCGGCCGGCGGCGTGCCCGGCGTCGCCGCCGTCGAGCCGGTGGCGGCGACCCCCGGCGGGCCGCCGCTGGTGGTCGGCGGGCTGGCCGAGCTGGACGTCACGCTGGACGCCGCGCCGGACAGCGACGCCGCCCAAGCCACCGTGAGCGCGCTGCGCGCGGCCGTGCACCAGGTGCCCGGCGCGGACGCCAGGGTCGGCGGGTACACCGCCGTCGAGCTGGATTTCGACGCGGCGGCACAGCGCGACCGGGTGGTCATGCCGATCCTGCTCGCCGTGGTGTTCCTGCTGGTCGCGCTGCTGCTGCGGTCGCTGGTGGCCCCGCTGCTGCTGCTGTCCACGGTGGTGCTGTCCTTCGCGGCGGCCATCGGGGTGTCCGCGGTGGTCTTCCAGGACCTGTTCGGCTTCCCCGGGGTGGACTCGACCTTCCCGCTGCACGCCTTCGTGTTCCTGGTGGCGCTCGGGGTGGACTACAACATCTTCCTGATGAGCCGGGTGCGCGAGGAGGCGGCGCACGCCGGCATCCGGCGGGGCACGCTGCGCGGGCTGGCGGTGACCGGCGGGGTGATCACCTCGGCCGGGGTGGTGCTGGCCGCCACGTTCGCGGCGCTCGCGGTGATCCCGCTGGTGCTCATGGTCGAGCTGGCCTTCACGGTGGCGTTCGGCGTGCTGCTGGACACGTTCCTGGTCCGCTCGCTGCTGGTGCCGGCGCTGTTCGTGGACGCGGGCCGGTTCGGCTGGTGGCCGGGGCGGCTGAGCAGGAGGCCGGGCGGGCTCGGCGGCCGGCCGGAGCCGGCGCCGGACATCGAGGAGTACGACCGCCCCGCCGTCGCGACCGAGACAAGGTGAGGACATGCGCGAGCGCGCCGAGAACGCCGTGGACATGAGCGAAGACCTCGTCGAGGACGGGGGCTACCCGTTCCGGGTCACCGACCCGTTCCTGCTGCCGGCCGAGTTCGCCGAGCTGCGCGCCGGCCGGCCGGTGGCCAGGGTGCGGGTCCGCACCGGGGACGAGGTGTGGCTGGTCACCCGGTATGCCGACGTCCGCGCCGTGCTCGCCGACCGGCGGTTCTCCCGCAACATCTTCCGCGAGGACGCCGCCCGGCTGATCCCCGGCGTGCCGACCAGGCAGGTGAGCAGCCCGTTCGTGGACCCGCCGGCGCACACCCGCTGGCGCAAGCTGGTCACCAGGGCGTTCACCCCGCGCTACGTCGACGGCATGCGCGGCGCCGTGCAGAAGATCGTCGACCAGCTGCTGGACGCCGCCGAGCTGGCGCCGCGGCCGGTGGACCTGATGCCGGCGCTGGCCTACCCGCTGTCGATCAGGACGCTGTGCGAGGTGCTCGGCGTGGAGCCGGAGCAGGTGGACGAGTTCTGCACGCTGGCCGATACCGCGCTGACCATCAATGCCGCGAGCATGGCGGAGAAGGGCGCCGCGTTCGTGCGGATGGACGCATTCTCCCGGCGGCTCATCGAGAGCAAACGGGCGGCGCCCGGCTCCGATTTCCTCAGCCAGCTCGTTGGCGTGATCGACAGCGAGGACGGGCGGCTTTCGGCGGACGAGCTGGTGGCCACGATCCTGGCCATGCTGGTCGGCGGGTACGAGAGCGCGACCAACCAGATCGGCAAGACGCTGCTCGCGCTCCTCCGCTTTCCCGGGCAGCTCGCCGCGTTGCGCGCCGATCCGTCGCTGATCGGCTCCGTGGTCGAGGAGGGCCTGCGCTTCGCCGCCCTGGACAGCGGCTTCGGCTCGCCGCGCTACGCGCTGGAGGACGTGCCGATCGGCGGCGTGGTGATCCCCAAGGGGGCGACGGTGCTGGTGATCCGGCAGTCCGCCGACCGGGACACCGAGCAGTGGGGCCCGGACGCCGACCGCTTCGACATCACCCGCGACGCCCGCCAGCACACCGGCTTCGGGCACGGCCCGCACCGCTGCCTCGGCTCGGCGCTGGCCCGGCTGGAGATCGAGCTCGGCGTCGGCACCATCCTGCGCCGCTTTCCGAACCTGCGCCTCACCGTCCCCGCCAAGCAGATCGAATGGGACTACCGCATCACCGCCGCCGGCCCCAAGACCCTGCCGGTGAC
>Ga0209382_10006485_pt1 | contig 15046 bp, 10 predicted proteins | sample SoiMetdeltSBSDD5_FD_187599 | JGI IMG/M metagenome (GOLD analysis project Ga0209382, IMG submission 187599) | Bulk soil microbial communities from a Populus tree surrounding site in Tennessee, USA - Soil MetaG P. deltoides SBSDD5 (SPAdes) (version 2) | ecosystem: Environmental > Terrestrial >... | reverse complement strand
GCGCAGATGATTGGCGTCGCGGCTGGCGCGCTCGACATCGCGCTCGACTACACGCGCGAGCGGAAACAGTTCGGCAAGGCGCTGTCCGACTTCCAGGCCGTGCAGTTCCAGCTCGCGCAGGCGGCGACGGAGCTCGAGGCTGCCCGCCTCATGGTATACAACGCGGCGCGCCTCAAGGAAGCCGGACACGACATCGCGCGCGAGGGCGCGATGGCCAAGCTGTATTCGTCGCAGGTGTGTGAGCGCGTGACGTCGCTCTGTGTCGAGCTCCTCGGCGGGTATGGGTACACGAAGGACTACCCGGTCGAGAAGTTTTACCGCGACGCGAAGATCGGCACGATCTACGAAGGCACATCCAACATGCAGCTGCAGACGATCGCCAAGCTGCTGCTGCGCTGAGGTTGTGACAGGTACGGCTCCGCGACAGTCCACTAATGATTGCCATGTCGCTGACCCGAGGACATCCTACGGGTGGCGCCTCTCGACCATGCGCGTGCCGCCGCGCTCGCCTTCCCTACCCCTGAATCATCGATGGTCGCTCGCGACTCACAGTCCGACAACGTCCGCGTGCCGGTTGGGGGCGACGGACGCCCCGAGGCGATTGCTCGCTGGGAGCGCAACCGCGCCATGGGGAGGTCGACGTTCATCTGGCGCCGCGGCGTCTTCGGCTGGGGGATTCCCGTCGCCCTTCTGACGATCGCGTACCAGGTCGTACAGGAGCAGGGGTTCGTCTGGCGGCTGGTCATGACCCAGCATCTCAAGGTCGGGATCGGCGTCGCGATGCTCGTATTTCCCCTGTGCGGGTACCTGTTCGGCCAGTACCTGTGGACCGCCGGGGAGGAAAACTATGAGCGCTTGGTGGATCAGGTGGGTGGCCGTTCGGGGCGAGTCGATACGCGACGCTGAATCGACGTGATCGCCAGGATTGTTCTGTGGGCGTCCGCTGCATGGGCGGCCTACATCTACATCGGGTTCCCACTGGTCCTGGCGTTCCTCCAGCGCTTCGCCAGGCGACCCGTAGCGAAGCGGGCTATTGAGCCCAGGATTTCCGTCCTCGTGGCGGCGTACAACGAGGCGAAGGTCATCGAGGCGAAGATCCGGAACTCGATGGCGCTCGACTACCCGGCGGACCGCATCGACATCGCGATCGCATGCGATGGCCCGAAAGACGACACGACGGCGATCGCGCAGCGGACGGCGGCGTCGATCGGGGAGGGTCGCGTGCGCGTTTTCGCGTATCCGCAAAACCGCGGAAAGCTCTACGTGCTCAACGACACGATGCGCGAGCTCACTGGCGACGTCGTCGTGCTCACGGACGCAGCGAGCATGCTGGCTCCCGACGCCGTGCGTCGGCTCGCCGAGAACTTCGCTGACCCGAAGGTCGGCGCGGTGAGCGGCGTCTATCGCATCGTCCGCGGTGACGACGCAGCGCTCGGCAACCAGGAAGATCTCTACTGGAGGTACGAGACATTCCTCAAGGAAGCGGAAGGCGATGTCAGCTCCATCCTCGGCTGCCACGGCGCGCTGTACGCAATTCGCCGGGAGCTGTATCCCTATCCGGTGCCGACGACGATCAACGACGACTACGTCATCCCAATGCGGATCCTCCAGCGGGGATACCGCGTCGCCTACGACGCGAGCGCCGTCGCCAACGAAGACGCGCACGAGTCGGCCGGCTTCAGCCGGCGGGTGCGCATCATGACGGGCAACTTCCAGCAGCTGAGCGAGCTCAGGGCGCTCCTCAAACCGCTGAGACCGGGGCCGGCGTTCTTCTTTGTCTCGCACAAGGCCGGTCGGTTGATCGTCCCGATCGCGATGATTGCCATGCTCGTCGCGAACCTGTTTCTGCTCGACGAGCCGTTCTACCGGACGCTCTTTGCCGCTCAGCTCACGTTCTACGCGCTTGTGGTGCTTGGCGCGCTCGTCCGGCTCAGGCCGAAGATTCTGCGCCTGCCGTATTACTTCTGCATGATCAACGCGGCAGCGTTCGTCGGGATGTATCACGCGGTGCGTGGCGGTCGCGCACTGGCCTGGAAGCGGGACTAGCGGGGACGAACCGCCCTCGTTGGAACCGCGTCCCGTCCAGTAGGTTACTGGGGTCTGACCCCAATTCCCTGTTCTGGAGGTAGGCCCGTGCGGTTCGCGCAACTTCGTACGCTCGCCTCGGGTCTCGGGCTGGCTGTCGGCGCCGCTCAGCTGAGCGCGCAGATTCCCCAGGCCGAATATGCCCAGCGGCGGGAGGCACTGGCGGCCAGGATCCAGGATGGGGTCCTGCTCGCGATAGGCGGAAAGGAGCCGGTACAGGACTACCTGTCGTTCTACCAGAACGAGCCGTTCACGTACCTTACCGGATACAGCGAGCCGAACGCTGTGCTCGTGATAGTGAAGCGGGCCGGCCAGACGACGGCGACGCTGTTCGTCGAAGAGCGGAGTCCGGCCGCGGAAGTGTGGACGGGCAAGCGCTTCGGCCCCGAGGGCGCGACGAAGGCAACCGGCCTGGATGCGCGACCCGTCGAGCAGCTGCGGCCGGTGCTCGATTCGCTGCTGAATACGGCAACGCAGCTGTACGTCGTTGGCAACGTGCAGTTCGGCGGGCGCCAGGCTGACGAGCAGCGGGTCCTGACCCCCGAGGACCAGTTCGTCCGCGGCGTCGTCGCGACCCACCCCGCAGTGAAGGTGTCGTCGGCGAACATGCACGTGCTGATGCTGCGCGGCGCGAAGAGTCCCGCGGAGCTGGATCTCATTCGGAAGGCCGTCGCCATCACGGCGGACGCGCAGCGTGAGGCAATGCGCGCGATCGAGCCGGGCATGTACGAGTTCGAAGTGCAGAGCCTTATCGAGTACACGTTCCGGCGAAACGGCGCGGATCGTCCGTCGTTCTCGACGATCGTCGGATCGGGACCGAATTCCACGACGCTGCACTACAACGCCGACGACCGGCTGATGAATGCGGGCGAGGTGGTCGTGATGGATATCGGCGCGTCGTATCGCGGGTATGCGGCCGACGTGACGCGCACCGTCCCGGTCAACGGCACATTTACGCCCGACCAGCGCGCGATCTATCAGATCGTTCGGGATGCCCAGGCGGCCGCGGAGCGACAAGCGAAGCCGGGGGCGAAGGCGGAGCTCATGTCCGATTCGGCGTCCGCCGTGCTGGCGGCGGGCCTAACGAGACTCGGTCTGATTGAATCGCCGACGGCGACGTACGATTGCGGAACTGCCCAGCAGCGCCAGCAGTGTGCACAGCTCGATCTCTACTACATGCACGGCCTCGGCCACGGCATCGGGCTCGAGGTCCACGATCCCGACCAGTTCTACTTCAAGGGGACGCTGGGCACCGGCAGCGCATTCACGATCGAACCGGGGATCTACGTGCGTGAGAACGTGCTCGAGATTCTTCCGAAAACGCCGCGCAACGAGGCGCTCGCCGAAAAGCTGCGGCCGGCGGTGACGAAGTTCCGCAACATCGGCGTCCGCATCGAGGACGACTATCTCATCACCGATCAGGGGCTCGAGTGGATCTCACGTGCGCCACGCGAGCTGAACGAGGTCGAAGCGCTCATGCGAGAGGCGCTGGCAGGGGCACCGAAGCGGGACTCCGGAAAGCTCGAATGGTACAAACGAACGGCTGGGCCGCAGGCCCCGTAGACAACCGAGAGACGATTCATGACCATCGTTAGGGCTTCGCTCGCGCTGGCGCTCGCCGCGCCAGTCACGTTCACGTCGGTGGCGGCGCAGTCGAAGCGCCCCATGACGTTCGACGACTTTGCGGCGATGCAGGCGGTGTCCGACCCGCAGCTCTCGCCTGACGGCAAGTCGGTGCTCTACGCGGTGCGCACCACCGATGTCTCGGCCAATCGGCGGACGACGACGACCTACCTTGCGGCGTTAGGCGGCGGAGACCCGCAGGCGTTCCCGGACGACACGACGCACGCCACCGAGGCGCGCTGGTCGCCGGACGGACGACGCGTTGCGTACACCGCCGGCGACCAGCTGTGGGTCGCGAACGCCGACGGCAGCGGCCGAAAGCGCCTGACGACACTCAATGGCGGCGCCAGCGGTCCGGTGTGGGCACCGACCGGCGATCGGCTCGCGTTCGTCTCGGCCGTGTGGCCGGCGTGCACGACCGACGCGTGCAATGCGCAGCAGGACAAGGCCAAGACGGACAACAAGGTCAAGGCGCACGTCGCCGACAACCTGATGTTCCGTCACTGGAACGCCTGGGACGAAGGCACGCGCTCGCACCTGTTCGTAGTGGGCGTCGAGGGCGATGGACCTCGGGACCTCACGCCGGGAGCGAAATACGACGTGCCACCCGGGCCGTTCGGCGGGAGTGAAGGGTATGCATTCGCGCCCGACGCAAAGGAGATCACCTACACCGCCAAGGACCAGGGACGCACGGATGCGTGGACGACCGACGTGAACCTCTACGTCGTAGCGGTGAGCGGCGGTGCGGCAACGGTCATCACGAAGGCGAACGTCGGCGGGGACCAGAATCCGGTGTACTCGCCGGACGGCAAGTACATCGCATATGCGTCGCAGAAGCGTGCCGGGTTCGAGTCGGACCGGTGGCGACTCATGCTCTACGATAGGGCGAAGAAAACGTCGACCGAGGCGCTTCCGTCGTGGGACCGCAACGCGGACGGTTACCGGTTCGCGCCGGACAGCAAGACGATCTACGTGGCGACCACGGACAACGGCCGGGACAAGCTCTATCGCGCCACGTTAGGCGCGACCGGTGTCGCGACCGGTGCGCCAGGGCTCTTGATCGGCGAGTCGAACAACGTCGGGTTCTCGTTCTCGCGCGACGCGCACACGGTCGTCTGGATGCGGGACGCGACCAACCGCCCCCCGGAGGTGTTCGAGGGGTCGCTGGACGGCGCTCGGGTGAACTATGCGCGGCAGTTCACGCACGTGAACGACGCGCTCGTCGCGCAGCTCGCGCTCAATCCGGCCGAGGACTTCTGGTTCAAGGGCGCGGGCGGTGACAGCGTGCAGGGCTTCGTCGTGAAGCCACCGCAGTACACGGCAGGCCAGAAGTATCCGGTGATCCTGCTGATCCACGGCGGTCCACAGGGTGCGTGGCTCGACAACTGGCACTCGCGCTGGAACTACCAGATGTTCGCGGCGACGGGCGCAGGCCTCGTGATCATCAACCCGCGGGGATCGACCGGCTACGGTCAGAAGTTCGTCGACGACGTGTCGAAGGGCTGGGGCGGCAAGGTGTACACGGACCTCATGAACGGGCTAGACGCCGCGCTCGCGCGCAACGCGTGGTTGGACTCGACGCGCATGGGCGCGGCGGGCGGATCGTTCGGGGGCTACATGGTGAACTGGATCGGGGGGCACACGACGCGGTTCAAAGCGCTCGTGTCGCACGCCGGGCCGTTCAACCTCGAGAACATGTACGCGGCAACCGAGGAGCTCTGGTTCCCCGAGTGGGAGTATGGCGGGCCGTTCTGGGATCCGAAGGCGATGCGCGAGCAGTATCGGGTGTACTCTCCACACCTGTTCGCGGGCAAGTTCAAGACGCCGACGCTCGTGCTGAATGGCGAGCTCGATTACCGCGTGCCGTACACGGAAGGCCTGTCGATGTTCACGTCACTCCAGCGGCAGGGGGTTCCGAGTCGTCTGGTCGTGTTCCCGGATGAGGGACACTGGATCGGGAAGCCGCAGAACCAGCGGTTGTGGTGGGGAGAGGTTCAGGGCTGGCTCACCAAATATCTGGCGCCAAGGACGGCGAGCTGACGCGCGCCTGAGGGCTGTGGACGGGCACAAGAGCGCGACGCAGTTTCAGGCATGGGAAAAGCGAGCCGGAGCGCGCGAGCCCAGAAGCGCAAGCATCAACAAACCGCGCCCCCGCCGGCAACGGAGACGCGGGCTCCAATGCTACCCGCGGTCTGGATCTCGTTAGGGCTGATCGCCGCCGTCCTGTTCGTGTACGCCCAGGTCCATCAGTTTGGCTTCGTAAACTGGGACGATCCGCCATACGTCACGGAGAACCCGCACGTGCTTGGCGGACTCTCCTGGCAGAGCACTCGCTGGGCTTTTACCAGCACGCATACCGGCGGACTTTGGCTGCCGCTGACGTGGCTCTCGCTCATGCTCGACGTGAACATGTGGGGCCCTGCCGCGGGCGGACTCCATGTCACCAACGTCGTGCTCCACGCCGCAAACGCGGTGCTGCTCTTCGGATTGCTGTATCGCATGTCGGGCGCGCGCGGTCGGAGCGCGTTCGTCGCCGCATTGTTTGCCGTCCACCCGCTACAAGTCGAGTCCGTAGCGTGGGTCACAGAGCGCAAGGACGTGCTCAGCACGTTCTTCTTGTTGCTGACACTGTGGGCGTACGTCGCGTACGTGAGTCGCCCCACCGTAGTTCGATACCTGGGCACGGTCGTGGTGTTCGCGCTCGGACTCATGGCGAAGCCGATGCTGGTCACGCTGCCGTTTCTGCTCCTCCTGTTGGACATCTGGCCGTTGGAGCGGTTGCCGCTGACCGGGCCAGCACGCAGTCGATCAGCCCGGCCGGGAGGCGGGGGTCACGGCCCGGTCCTGATGCGTTTGTTGCTCGAGAAGGTTCCGCTGCTTGTCATGGCGATCCTAACGAGTGTCGCCACGTTCGTTGCCCAGAGAAGCGCAGGAGCCATAAGCACCATCGGGGCGCTTCCACTCGAGTACCGTGTTCAGATCGCTCTGCGATCGTACATCGCGTACATCGCGAAGCTGCTCTGGCCGTCGAAGCTGGCGGCGTTGTATCCCTTTCACGCGCCGTCGCCGTCCGTGATTGCCGGGTGCGCGGTGATCCTCATTGCGATCACGGCCATCGCTGTCCTCGCGGCTCGACGCTACCCATATGTCCCGGTAGGATGGTTCTGGTACCTGGGATCACTGGTCCCGGTCATAGGGTTGATCCAGGTCGGCAGCCAAACGCAGGCGGACCGGTTCACGTACGTCCCGGCGATTGGGCTCTTCATTGTCGTCGCATGGGGCGCGTACGATCTCGCCACGCGCTGGCCTCGCGGGCGCGTGGCGCTGGCGGGTGCGGCGTCGATCACGCTCGCCGCTTGTTCGATCACGGCTCGCGTTCAGACTGGATACTGGAGAGACAGCCTAACGTTGTGGCAACATACGTTGGACGTGACGAGTGAGAACGCAGGCGGCCATGCGTACCTGGGGCTGGCACTGGCGAACCTGGGAAAGACAGACGAGGCGATCTCGCACTACACGGAGGCCATCCGCATTGAGCCCAAGCTTCCGGACGTGCACGTCAACCTCGCGAATGCGCTCGCAAGCCAAGGGAAGACGGACGATGCGATCGCGCACTATCAGGACGAGCTTCGCATGCGGCCGAACACGATCAACGCTCACAACGGACTGGGGTCCGCGCTGGACGATCAAGGGAAATACGCGGAAGCAATCGTCCATTACCGCGACGCGCTTCGCATTGACCCTGGCTCGGCGCCAGTCCTCAACAACCTCGGCATCGCACTCGTGAATCAGGGAAACCTGGACGAGGCAGCTTCATACCTTGTCGAAGCCGCCAGACTCGCGCCGGACGACGCGGAAACGCACTACAACGCGGCAGCTGTGTTGGAGAAGCTCGGCCGGTTCCGTGAGGCGGGCCGTCTCGCAGAAGAAACGCTGCGGCGACAACCGGACCATGCTCAGACCCGGGCGTTGCGTGAGCGTCTTCGGGCTTCCGGACACGTCGCACCCTAACGACGATCGGCCGACGACTCTCGCCGGAGACCCGGACCACATGTGCTCAGCGTCGACCCGTCTCGATCGGCAGCTCCGATCGACGGCTCCACTCATCCCACGAGCCGTCGTATAGGCGGGCCTCACGACCCAACAGCCTCGCCGCGAAGTACACCACCGTCGCCTGCTGGCCGATGTGGCAGTAGGCGATCACGCGCTTGTCGGGAGTCGCGCCCGCCGCGTCGAGCAGGTCCTCCAGCGTCCCACGTGGCTTGAATGACCCCCGCTCGTCGATGAGCGTGTTGAACGGGATGTTCTTCGCGCCGGGCACGTGTCCCTCCCGCACGTGCATGCCTGTAGCCTGGCCGGTGTAAAAGCGCGGATCGCGCGCGTCGACGATCGTAACACGGCCGTCGCCGATCGCCGACCGGACCTCGGCTGCGTCGACGATGACGTCGGCACGCGGGCGGACCGTGAGCGTACCGCGCGTGGGCGATGGGACCGCGGTCGTCACCGGCCCGCCAGCAGCTTTCCAGGCGGCGAACCCCCCGTCCAGGATGGACGTCCTGTCGCCCAGCCCGAGATAGTCCAACGTCAGGAAGACGCGCGTCGTTGGTGAATACCAGTCCTTCGACCAGTAGAGAACGATGCGGGATTCGTCGGAGACTCCCAGTGACTCGAACAGTGAGTCGAGAGCAGCTGCCGGCGGCAACTCCAGCACGAGACCGGTGCCGCGCTGCGTCGAGATGGCCTCGTACGGGAGATAACGCGCGCCGGGAATGTGCCCGGCATTGTAGTCGGCGCGCTCGCCGATGTGCAGCAGCACGACCTTGCCGCGCGTTAGGCGCTCGCGGAGCTGGGCTGTCGTGAGCAGCAGTGAATCCGCCGCGCCGCGCGCGCCAGGCTGCGCCACGGCGCGCGGTGCCAGAAACACCGCAAGCAGTGGCACGACGCGCAGTATCGACGGCATCCCGGCCTCGCTACGGCTTCACCGGACCTACGATCGGTGTGTCAGCGCGCGAGCTCCAGTCCTCGAACGAGCCATCGTACAGGCTCGGCTTGATGCCGACGTATTTCGCCGCGAGAAACAACAGGCTCGCCTGCTGCCCAACGTGGCAGTACGTCACGACACGGTCGGTCGGCTGCACCCCCGCCGCCGTGAAGAGGCCGGAGATCGTCGAGCGATCCTTCATCTTCCCGGCAGAGTCGGTGAGGGTCGTGAAGGGAATGTTCTGCGCGCTCGTCACGTGCCCGGGACGCGGACCACCACCGCCCTCGCCCGTATAGAAGTTCGGCGTGCGCGCGTCGAGAATGCGAATGCCCGGCTTGTCGATGTTCGCCTTCACGAAATCTGCGTTGACGACGACGTCCGAACGGACGTGCGGCGTGAATTTCCCGCGGGTCACCTTCGGCGCCTCGGTGCTCACAGGACGCCCATCGGCCTTCCATGCTGTGAACCCGCCGTCGAGAACTGCCGCACGGTCGCCGGCGCCAAGGTAGTCGAGCGTCATGAACACCCGGGCGACGAGCGGCGAGATCGTCTGGCCGTAGATGACGACTTGCGAGTTGTCCGACACGCCGAGCGACTCGAATAGCGAATCGAGGTGCGCGACGCTCGGCAGCTCCGTGTTGAGATCGGGGTTGCTCGGCGCAACGTCGTTGAACCACAGGAAGCGTGCTCCGGGAATGTGGCCGGTCGTGTAGTCGCGGCGGATGGTCGCGAGATGCAGGACAACGACGTTCGGGTCGTTGAGGTGTTCCGATAGCCATTGCGTCGACACGATGGGCGAGTCGAAACGAGCGGCCGGAGCCTGCGCGGCCAGCGGGTAGGTTAGCGTCGCGACCATGACCACCGACGTCGCGCGGGCGAGCCCGCATCGGGAAAAACGGAGAAAGCGTACCATGATTCCTCGCGAAGTCTCAGGGGGTGAAGCGGTAACCGACTTTCCAGATCGTGATGAAGTGCTTCGGATCGGCCGCATCGTGCTCGAGCTTTTTGCGCAGCTCGGCCATGTGCGAGTCCACCGTCCGTGTGAGCACGATCGCGCGATGGTCCCACACCTCTCTCAGCAGCTCGACGCGCGTGGCGACCGCGCCCTTCCGCTTGATCAGCGCCATCATGAGCTCGTATGCCTTCGGCGTCAGGCTCACGGCCTCACCGGCGCGCGTTACGGTGCGCGAGGCGGGATCGATGCTGACGTCGCCGAACTTGATGGTGCCCGCGGTCGCGGTCGAGTCGTGCGCGTCGGTCCGCACGCGGTTTCGGCGGAGCAGCGATTTCACGCGCTCGAGCAGCTCGATGAGACCGAATGGTTTCGTGACATACTGATCTGCATCGAGCTGGAAGCCGCGAACCTTGTCCGCCTCCTCCCCTCGCGCGGAGAGGATGAGCACCGGCGTTTGACGGCCCTCGGTGCGCAGGGACCGCAGGACCTGATAGCCGTCGATGCCCGGCAGCATGAGGTCGAGGATGACGAGGTCGGGATCCCACTCGCGCGCGAGCGAGAGGCCGGCGTTGCCGTCGTCCGCAACCTTCACGGCATACCCCTCGAGCTCGAGGTTGTAGCGGAGCCCCTGCGCGAGGTCGTTCGAGTCCTCGATGACGAGCACGCGTGTCATGACGGCCGCAAAGTGAGCGCGGCATCCGCGGGTGCCGGAGACGGCGACTCACGGTGTACGGCCGCCAACTCGATCTGGAACGCGGCGCCCTTGGGCGAAGGAACGACCTCGATCCGCCCACCCATCTGGGTCACGAGATCTTTCACGATCGCGAGCCCGATGCCGCTTCCACCCGCCCCTTGCGCCGAGGCGGCGTTTCCACGAAAGAACGGCGTCCAGATGGCTTCGCGCTCACGTGCCGGGATTCCCGGCCCTTCGTCGGCGACCGTGATGCGCGCCGATGACCCGGTTTGGACGAGCGCGATCCGCACGGTCTGCCCGGCAGGTCCGTACTTCACCGCGTTGTCCAACAGGTTGACGAGGACCTGCCGGAAGGCTTCTCGTTGAACCGGTGCGACCACGTTAGGCGCCAGCTCGAGCGTGAGCGATGCCCGTCGCGACGCCGCCAGCGGCTCGAAGGCGCGTGCTATCTGATCAATCTCGAACCCCAGGTCCGTGGGCTCCGGCACGGGTCGCGCGGATGGCGCGTGACCCGCCCGGGCGAAATACAGGACATTTTCGACGAGGTGCGCGAGCCGGTTGGTCTCGCGGTCGATGTTGTCGAGCGACCATTGGCGCTGTGCTTCGGTTGTGAACCGACCGAGGCGCAGCGTCTCGAGGAATAGCCTGATCTGTGCGAGCGGCGTGCGCAGCTCGTGGGACACGCTGGACACGAAGTCGGAGCGCAACCGCGCCAGCTCTTCTTCGCGGCGCAGCTGGATCACGGCGATGACCGCGAGGGCCGCCGACACCACGAACATGCCAAGCAGGAGCGGCAGCCTCGAGCGCGGCAGTCCGCCGATCACCAGCTGGTTCGCATACTCCGGCCGCACCGCCGTCTGCACCTTGATGCCGCCGAAGTGCCGCGAAAGCTCCAGGGCGGCGACGTTGGGTGTCTTCGGCCAGTTCGCCGATTCGTACAGCGGCAGGGATTGTGCGCCCACGATGCGAATCCCGAGGAGATCCTCGTTATCCTTGCCGAGCATCACGGCGTTCGGCAGCAGGTGCTCGTGGACCACGGCGTCCTTGAAGATGTGCGCCGACGTCTTTGCGCCGAACTCCACGCCGTACACCACCGTGTCGCCGGCTTCAGTGGGCATGAGCGCGTAGGCGATCATGCGTCCTGTCCCGAACCGCGGCGACACGAGCACCTCATAGTTCTCGTCCGGGTCGTGGATCGTGCGGATGTGTGTCGTCAGCGAATCCACTAGCCACCGCTTGTCCGACTCCGGAGCTACCTCGAGCCAGGCGTCCGCCTCGGGCACTGCCGCCCGAGGAGCGACCTGCAGCGTATCCGCACCCAACTTAAAGCCGAAATAGACCGACGGCGGGAACGACTCGGGGCACCGCTTTGAGGTGCAGAAGCGCGTGCGGAACCGGTCGTTGCCGTTGTAGAGGCCCCAGAGGTCGTCGGCGTTAGGCCTCGGCCCGTTGCGCTGGAACCGGTGCGGCTCCCGGCCGTGCATGATGTACTGCAGCGACGCCATCACCGCGCCGTCCAGACCCGACTCGACCTTGCGCTGCGATGTCCAGGCAGTGAACGACGCGTAGTCCCGAAGCAGCCGTGACGCCGTTCGCTGATGAGACCACACCGCACGCTGGGCGTTGAACGCCGCCACGCCGGTTACGCCGACGCTGGCGAGCAGCAATAGAAGCGGCCACGAGAATCGGCGGCCGGGAAACGCGACTCGCTCCCGACGAGCCCGACGGGTCACCGGGACTGGCCTGCGGCGAAGGAGAGGCACTCGATCACTCGAATACGATGGGACGGCTGCCTCCGGCAGGGCAACGTCCATTTGTGTGAGATCTGTTGAGGAGCGGTCCTATTTTGGTGCCAGCCGAAGCGAGCGACCAGCAACACTTCGCGAACAGGTGCCGCACCAATCCGCAACAGAGGCGTGACGGTTCCTCCGCCGGTGACACGCATCGGGAACGTAGCATGCGCGCACCACGAGAGGAGCCTTGCATGCAGACCGTATTGCAGGATCTGCGATACGCGGTGCGCACGCTCGGACGCGCTCCGGTGTACACCGCGATCGCCGTCCTGACGCTCGCGCTTGGCATTGGCGCGAACACGGCGATCTTCAGCGTCATCCACGGTGTTCTACTCAAGGACCTGCCGTTCGCCAACGGCGAGCGCATGGTCCGGCTGAAACAGCCCGTCTCCGCCGGAGAGATCGACGACGCCGGCTTTTCGGTTCAGGAGGTAGCCGACCTGCGAGCGAAGAGCCGGTCGCTGGAAACGATCGTCGAGTATCACTCGATGTCGTTCAATCTGCTCCGCCGCGGCGAGCCGCAGCGCGTGCAGACCGGCGTGGTGTCCGCCAACTACTTCGATGCCCTTGGCGTTCGGCCACTGATCGGCCGAGCGTTTCGGGACGGCGAGGATCGCCCAGGCGCGACGCCCGTCTTGGTGCTGAGCTATCGATTCTGGCGCGAGCGGCTCGGGGGCGACAGCACGATTATCGGCAAGACCGTCGAGATGACCGACCGTCTGCATACGGTCATTGGCGTCCTGCCGCCGCTGCCAGCGTTCCCTAACGAGAACGACGTGTTCATGCCCGTTTCGTCGTGCCCCTTCCGGATGTCCGAATTCTGGCTGACGCGGCGCGACGTTCGCGCGCTGACTGTGTTTGGTGTCTCGCGCCCGGGAGTCGGGCTCGCGGCCGTTCGATCGGATCTCAAGGCGGTCGCGTCGCAGATGCACGAGGAGCACGGCGAGAGCTACCCGAGTGTGCGCGGCTTTGGGCTCGGTGCCGAGTCGCTCCTCGAGGAGCTGTCCGGCCCCGCGCGCGAAACGCTGGTGCTCCTGCTCGCGACATCCGCGTTCGTCCTGGCCATTGCTTGCGCGAATGTGGCGAACCTGACGCTCGTCCGGCTCGTGCATCGTCGCGCGGAGCTCGTTGTGCGCTCGGCGCTGGGGGCCGGTACAGGCCGGCTTGCGCGACAGCTGCTGACGGAAAGCGTCGTCGTGGCCGTCGCCGGAGCGCTTGTGGGCGTCGTGCTCGCCGCCGCCCTGCTCCGCGTGCTGGTGCCTTACGCGGCGCGGTTCACGCCGCGCGCGTTCGAGATCGGCCTCGACGCCCCAGTGCTGGCGTTCACGCTCGCGGTCTCGGTGGTGGTGGGTCTCGCGTCGGGGACGCTGCCACTCGTGGCCGTGACTCGCGATCTCGCTCGCGGCCTGCGCTCGCGCGTCGACGGCGGCCGGACCCACGGCCGCGCCGAACGGATCCTGGTGGTGGCGCAAGTGGCCGTTTCGGTGATCCTGCTCGCCGCGGCCGGTTTGTCCGTGCGCAGCATGATCGAGCTCAGTCGCGTCGACGCCGGCTACAAGCCCGAACAGGTGCTGAGCTTGCGCGTCACCCCCAGCCGGGAACGCTACCGCCGCGCGGAGGACCGCGTGGTCGTCGCGTCGCGTATCGTGACGGCCATGCGCGAACAGCCCGGCGTCACGTCTGTGGCGCTCGCCGCCGCCGTCCCGTTAGGCGAAGATGGTCGGATGTCGCACGGAATGCTGATCCAGGGCCGACCTGTTGGCCCGAACGAGGTCGCACCTCAGGCCGAGATGCAGATCGTGAGTGGCGAGTACTTCAGCACGATTGGCGTGCCGCTCATGAAGGGGCGAACGTTCGACGACCACGATCGCCTAGGTGCGGAGGAGGTGGCGGTGATCAGTCGGTCGCTGGCGCAGCGTTACTGGCGCGACTCCGATCCCATCGGGGCGCGGATCTCCCCGGACGGCGGCGACACCTGGCTCCGGGTGGTCGGCGTGGCCGGCGATGTTCGCGATCATGCGCTCGATCAGGACCCAATCGACGTGTTCTATGTCGCCTTCGCGCAAACGCCAGGCGGCGCGAACGTTCTCGTGCGGAGCACGCGAGACCCGGCCGTGCTGGCGAAGGGCGCCACCGCGGCGATTCACGCGATCGACTCCGACATGCCCGTGGACAACGTTCGCACACTGGTCGAGATCCGTCTCGACTCCCTCGCGCCTCGGCGCCTCACGGCGTCACTGCTCGCGCTGTTCGGCTTGCTCGCGTTGCTGATCGCCGCGGCGGGGATCGGCGGCGTGCTCGCCGCGTCGGTCAGCCAGCGCACGCGTGAGATTGGCGTTCGACTCGCGCTCGGCGCGCAGCGCACCGAAGTGCTTGGCCTCGTGCTTCGTCAGGGTGGGGCGATGATCGCGCTCGGCCTCGCAGTCGGCACCGTTGGCGCGATCTGGCTCGCGCGGTTCATGCAGGGGCTGGTGTTCGGTATCGGCCCGCGTGATCCGCTGACACTCGCGGCGGCCTGCCTAACGCTTGCTGCAGTCGGGCTGGGCGCGAGCCTCGGTCCGGCGCGCAGGGCGACGTCGGTCGATCCGGTGATTGCGCTGCGGAATGGCTGAAGCATCAGCGCCGACACGTGGACCAACTTCGATATTGGTCAACCCTTTTCGGGAACAGCGATTGGCGGATCAACGCAAAAACGGCCGGATACGACCTAACGGGATGACACCTCACCCCACGAGTTGTTGTCATCCCGAGCGCAGCGAGGGAAGAGCGGGGTTGTCATCCCGAGCGCAGCGAGGGATCCTCAGGTTCCCGATAGAGCCCTCTGCCGGGATGGTGAAGATCCCTCGCTGCGCTCGGGATGACAAGGAGATGCAGAGCCGGATCCGGTCGTTTTCGGCTTCTTCCGCCCAATCGTT
>Ga0209382_10006484_pt1 | contig 15046 bp, 9 predicted proteins | sample SoiMetdeltSBSDD5_FD_187599 | JGI IMG/M metagenome (GOLD analysis project Ga0209382, IMG submission 187599) | Bulk soil microbial communities from a Populus tree surrounding site in Tennessee, USA - Soil MetaG P. deltoides SBSDD5 (SPAdes) (version 2) | ecosystem: Environmental > Terrestrial >... | reverse complement strand
AACCGTAAGCGCTGTAGCAGGCTCGGTCTTTACCCTCCGGCCCGGCTTTCGTTCACCGGAACGTGTAAGCCGCACCAATCCGAAACGTCGTCGCGTCAGCGGGCACGGAATACAGCTCGCCCGTAACCGCTGCCGCCGCTCCCACCCGGTACCAGGCGCCGGCACCCAACGCGAAGCGAGTGAGGTCAACGCTGATCTTCGTGTCGTCGTACGCCGCGTCCAGGTACTGAAACCCGACCTGAAATCGCGGACGCAACCACGTCACCCCGGTTGACGCATATGCGCCCCAGCGGTCACCAGCGGCCTGTTTCGCCATGCCAACCTCGCCGCCGAACATGTTCGGCTTGTACGTGTCGCTGGAAGGCGCCGTCCCGTAACAGGCGGCCGAGGGATCATTGGTTTGGAGGGCCTTTTCTGGACACGTGATCGGGCCTTCCACTTTCCCCATCGTCGCGTGGGCGCGCAGGAGCAGCGAGAGGCTTCCATGCTCCTCGTCACCTGTAAGGCGCCGCGGCCACGACAGCGCGACACTCCCGAGATTCGGCTTCGCGTCGGCAACCTTGATCGGTGGCAGATAGCTGCCCTCCAACATCAATCCACCGGGCAGGCCGATCGCAACGCGCGGCCGCGGAAAGACCGGCGAGAGGTCCGTGTTCTCCGTCTTCTTGACGGAGTAACACGCTTCCGGCTGCTGCATCTCCTTGCTTGGCGACGGCACGTATGACGCCTCGAAGCCCACGCGCACGTGCCATGGGGCGAGGTTTTCCACGATGCCGCCCGGCGAAAACGCGATGGGCGTCGCGAAGAAGGCCAGAAGCTTCGCCTCGTTGCTCTCCTTGGACGGAGTGCACGTGTAATTCAGCTGGCCCTGCGCGGCAGAGCTGCCGAGGAGTGATCCGGCCAGGAGAGCAAGAATTCGAGCGGCCTGGTTCGGGCCGCTGATAAGGTGTCGGGCTCGCATAGGACCTTTATGAGGATTTGCTAGGATAGTTTCGCTCATTGTACCGCCGCCACCCGGCTTGCGTTGAGCGGGCGGACGTCGGACCTGCCATCACAACGCAGAGGGCGTCCCCGAGAGGACGTCCCAGCAGCCGCTGCGATAAACGTGGGCGGATCCCTGCCCTCGAACGAAGGGATCTGGCCCAGGCCAGCCTAGCCTAACGCCTGGTCCAGGTCGGCGATCAGGTCGTCAGAATGCTCGAGCCCGATCGACAGCCGAAGCAGGTTGTCTGGCGTACCGCTACCCGGCGCTTCCACGGACGCGCGGTGCTCCATGAGACTTTCCGGGCCTCCAAGGCTGGTCGCGCGCGTAAAGACCTTCACGCGACTCTTCACCCGAAGGGACGCTTCCCTCCCTCCGCGCACCTGCACGGAAACCATTCCGCCGAAGGCCGACATCTGTCGTGCGGCAATTGCGTGGCCGGGGTGGGACGCGAGTCCGGGATAGTGCACCGCTTCGACCCTGGGGTGGGAGGCGAGGAAATTGGCGACCGCGGTGGCGTTCGCCGTGTGTGCGCGAATGCGATACGGAAGCGTCTTGATGCCACGAACTACGAGCCAGCAGTCGAACGGTGCGGCGACCGCACCGCCAGCGGTCTGCACCGTGCGCACGCGCTGGAAGAGCTCATCGTCTTCGCGAGCAACCAGCGCGCCTCCCGTGACGTCCCCATGGCCACTCAGATACTTCGTGGTGGAATGCATAACGAGGTCGGCCCCGAGCGCGAGCGGCCGTTGCGCCACGGGCGTCGCCCACGTGTTGTCGACAGCGCATCGCGCGCCCGCCTCGTGCGCGATGGCTGCAATCCGCTCGATGTCCGCCACCGCGAGCAACGGGTTGGATGGCGATTCGACCCAGACGAGGCGCGTGGTCGGGCGCACCGCCGCCACGACATTCTCGGCGTCTCGCATGTCCACGCTGGTCATCGTTAGGCCCCAGCGCGTGAAGATGTCTTCCAGCAGCTTCCGTGTTCCGTAGTAGACGGACGCCGGGATGACGACGTGGTCACCAGGCGCCAGCGACTGGAAGACAGCCATTGTCGCGGCCTGGCCGGCGGAGAACGCGGCCGCGGCCGCGCCGCCCTCGAGTGCCGCGAGCACCCGTTCGAGCGACGTGCGATTCGGCGTGCCGTCACGCGCGTAGAGGTAGCCGTGTGGCAGCGTTCCGTCCGCCTCACGCTCGAACGTGGTAGAGAGGTAGATCGGCGGGGCGACGGCACCGGTCGCGGCATCGGCGCCGTGGGCGCCATGAACCGCGAGGGTTTCAACGCGCATGTTGACGGGAATCGGGAGATCCCTCGCTGACGCTCGGGACAGGTCGGGAATCGCAACGGGCCGTTTGGCTCACTGCCGATTCCTCGGTTGCGGGCGCCCACCGGGCTTCCATTCCCGCTTCGTCGGCGTGTCGACCAGGAGGCGCGCTGCGCGTACGGCGACATCAACGAGTCGCGTCATGTGCGCAAAATCGATATGGGCCACGTCGTCGCTCGGCTCGTGGTAATCGTTATGCATGTTGTACGACGACAGCGTGTGCGCGACAATACCACGCTCCGCAAAGGCAATATTGTCGCTCCGCATGAAGAACTGTTGATCGAGCCGACGATCTGCGACGATGGGAAGTCCGGCGTTCGCGAACAGCTCGCCCATGGTCGATCGTTCGAAACCGGTGAGCCAGCCGCGGCCCGCTCCGCCCGCAAGCGAGTCCGGTCGTCCGATCATCTCGATCTCCAGATTCGCGACCATCGCCTCGAGTGGTCGCGCGGGATGCTGGAGGTACCATCGCGTTCCGAGCAGTCCGACCTCCTCACCGGTCGTAGCGGCGACGACGACGGTGCGTTTTGGTGCGGGGCCCGCCGCCAGCGCGCGCGCTATTTCCATCACGGCAACCACGCCGGACGCATCGTCATCGGCACCGTTGTAGATGGAATCGCCGGCCTGGCCATGCTGGATTCCGAGGTGATCGTAGTGCGCATCGACCAGCACGACCTGCTCCCGCAGCGCGGGATCGGACCCCGGAATGACGCCCACGACATTGACGGCGTTCGCGCGGTCTGACACTGGCAGACTGTCACGTGCCGCGAGCGACGAAAGCAGCATCAACCGCCTCCCTTCGCTGCCCGAAGTGAAAGCGACCGGAACGCGTTGAAAGAATCCACTGTCTCCCGCCGACTGCACGCCGTACCGCGCGAGCTCGGCAGCGATGAATGTTGCCGCGCGGGCCGACCCCCGCGTCCCTGTTCCCCGCCCTTCCATCGAGTCCGCTGCAAGCGCGCTGAGGAGCCGGCGGACGTCACCGTCGGTGACTCCTGTGGGAGCTGTTGCGGCCTGAGCCGCGGGAGGGCTTGGCGCAGGCGGAGTTGTCGTAACGACGGCGGTTCGCGAACACGCAGCGAGAACCGCAAGCCAAAGAAGCGAAGCGGGCCGTGTACCGCTCGTCACCGAGAGCATCGCGATCGACCGGGACTCATGGGTTTCTGGTAGGCTGCGCTCGGCTGAACGCCGACCGTGCCGTGAGACGTAACCGCGACTCGATGCTGTCGCAACCCGCAGACGGCTCGCGCCGTGCAGGTACGGGACATATACTCGCGATTCAGCCGACATCACCCGCACCGGTTGATCGAGCGATGTTGCTTGCCGTTCTCCCAACCGCACTTCCGCTGTTCGTCTCGCTGACGCTTCAAGCGGCCGCGGCGCTGAAATCGCCCGCGTTTCAGCCCGGTAGCGTGACCTCACCGGCTGACTCACTGCGACTTGTCCGCGACGCGCGTTCGGCACAAGCCAGCTTCGAGCGCACGCGTCGCGCGAATCTCCCGATGGAAACCGGTGGAAGCTCGGGTCGATGTGACGTGCGAGTAGGCCGATTCTGCTATTGGTGGGATGATGGCGAGTTCCCACCTCCTCCCGAGTCGCCGAAGACGAAGGCTGCTCGCGCCACGCTGATCGATCGGCTCGCACAGGGAGCGCTGCGTGTGCCGGGCGATGGATGGATCGCCGGTCAGCGGGTTCGCTATCTCGTCGAGGATGGTCGGGCACTCGACGCCGTCGCCGCAGCCCGGGAGTGTCGCGCCGATGCGAGTTGGTGCGCGGCGCTCGCGGGTTTCGGGTTTCATGCAGCTGCCGACTATGCGCACGCCGACAGTGCCTTCGACGTCGCACTCGCCGCCATGGCCGAGCGCGAGCGATGTCACTGGACGGACATTTCTCTATTGCTGGAGGGGGACGCTCGCAAGCGCTACGACCGCCTCGCATGCGCCGACCGCGCGCAGTTCGAGGCGCGCTTCTGGGCGCTGGCCCGGCCTCTGTACCTGCTGCCAGCCAACGACTTTCGCACGGAATACTTCGCCCGCCTAACGATGGCCCGGCTGATCCGGACATCCGGCTATCCCCACGACATGGCGTGGGGTGACGATTCGGAGGAGCTGCTGTTGCGCTACGGGTGGGAGACAGGCTGGACGCGATCGGCCCCGACTGTATCGAGTCCGTTCGACGTGCATGTGATCGGGCACGAGCCGACTCCGGCGTTCGACTTCGTCCCGACTGCCGACGCGCTCGCGCAACCCGGTTCGGCGGACGCGTCCGACTGGGAGCTTCACGACCGGTTGGCGCAGAGCAGGTATGCGCCGCGTTATGCGCGATCCGTCGGCGACCTCGATCATCAGATCGCCTTCTTCCGCCGTGGCGACTCCGCGATCGTCGTGGCAGCGTTCGATGCCACCGGGCAGACGGGGTTCGCGCGCGACACGATCGGTGCGGCCCTCGCCATCGCGCCCGCCACGAGTCCCGACTCGGCGACGGTGAGCAGGGACTCGGCGGCGCTCCGGCGCGGTGTGCTCCTGACGACCGCGGTCTGGCGTCCGGCGATCATCAGCGTCGAGGCTCGTGACTCGGCGGAGCGTCGAGTGGCCCGCGCGCGCGGCGTGTTTCGTCCGCCATCCTCGAGCGGGCGCGTGACGATTTCGGACCTTCTCCTGTTCGACGATCCGGCGAGCCTGCCCGAGTCGCTCGGAGAAGCGACGGCTCGTGCGCGCGGATCCATGAAGGTCGATCGCACAAAGCCTGTCGGCGTGTATTGGGAGATGTACGGCGTCAGCCCGGCCGGTGAGACGCTCGCGTACCGACTCACCGTCACGCGGGAGCGCACCCCGTGGTATCGCCGCGCGGCCGAGAAGCTCGGTGTGGTGGAGCGGCGAGCGCCGGTGAGGATGCAGTGGGACGAACCCTCCGCGCGTCCGGGCGCCGCGCACTCACGAGCCCTGGCCGTCGATTTCTCGACACTGCCGGAGGGTCGGTACCGTATCGAGCTGACGCTCGAAACGGGGAACCAAACGATCGCGACGGCGAGTCGAAGGGTGGACGTTAGGTAATACGGGCGGCGGGCGGCGGGCGGCGGGCGGCGGGCGGCGGGCGACCGGGGAGAAGCGTGTCATCCCGAGCGAAGCGAGGGATCCTCATCGTCCCGATACAGGGCCCTCGCTCGGAGCCTGAGGATCCCTCGCCTGCCGGCTCGGGATGACATCCAGCCTGGGGGCTCGGGATGACAGAGGTCTACAAGACGAGCACTATCACGTCGTACAGCGCATGAGTCCACGCAGTGATGCCGAAGCCGCGGAACACGTAGAGCGCGCTGAATGCAACGCCGGCGATCGTGCGGAACACGAACGAATCGAGGCGCAACGGATCGCCGAACGGGCCAACGTAGTGAAAGCCCGAGAAGATCAGCGCACCGAGTCCGACGGCGAAGGTGTTCGCTAGCTTCGGGCCGAGGCCCATGACGCGGCGGGCCAGGAGCAGGAGACCGGACACCAGAAGCACTCGAAACAGCAGCTCCTCGTACAGGCCGGCACCGAGCGAAAGCATCAGGCGCGCGCCGACACCCATCTTCGCCTGGCCGCCGGCGATCGCGAGCGTCGTGAACGGCGACAGCAGCTTCGCGGTCACCGTGCCGATGACGAGACCGAACACGAGGGCGAGCGCGATTGCCTCGGCGCCCATCCATGCGAAAACCCGCGGCTCGAGCCTGCCGGCGCGTCTCAGATCGCGAGCGATGAGAAAGATGCTCACCGCGATCACGATCGTGACGAAGATGACCGGGCCGCGTCGGCCCGCGACGGCGATGAAGAGCGAGCGCAGCATCACATCAGCGCCGTTGCGCATTTGCTCTCCAGCGAAGCGGGAGAGGCTGGCGGCGAGCGCTTCGTATAGAAGCAGCAGCGGCAATGCGAAGGTGATGCTGTAGCGCGGTGCGCGGCTGAGGTTCCAGTACGACTTGAGTGCGAGCAACGTCGGGAATCGGGAATAGAGGAATCGGCGCGACGACAGGGTCGTGACGGCGCCGCTGTCAATAACGTACGGCCTCGCGCTGGTGATGGTGCCGTTCTCCGACCCCGGCGCAAAACGAAACGGCCGACCCGTCAGGGCCGGCCGTCCGTGAACGATGAAGCGAGGAGACTGCGTTTAGCAGCCGGTGATCTTGTCGCCAAGCGCGTTACGCGCGTCACACTCGGCGAGCGGAACCGGTTGAACGATCGCCCGGAAGTGGCTTGGAAGGTCGAGTGGCAGCGTGTTGAGCCGGTTGTAGCGCCGAACGTCGACCCAACGGCGTCCTTCCATCATGAGCGAGTAGCGTCGCTCGTAGAGCAGCCCGTCGAGGAACTGGGCATCGGTGCTTCCCACCGTCGCGGGCGACGGCCCGATGGCAGCGCCACCGGAAATCGAACGCACCGCATTCAGATCCGCAATCGCGGCAACCTTGGCGCCCGTGAACCACTCAGCCTCGGCGCGAATCAGAACGAGCTCCTCGTTTCGAACGATCGGCGTCGGCGTGGTGTTCGTCGCGTAGATCTTGAACCGATATTCGGCTGGAATGCCGAGGTTCTGCGGCGAAGCAACCGGCGTCGCGAGCTTGTCGAGCTTCCGGGCAACTCGTGCGTCGTTCGGGCTGTCCGTGACGTAGCTCGCATGGGCGAAGAGGCTGCCGTCCGAGCCAAGGGCCAACGTGTTCGTCGCGTCGCCCGAAGTCGTCGAGTAGACGTTGTACGCGCCGACGTTGAGATCCGTGAGCGACGTTGGCGTGCTGACGAACGACTGGTTCAGCGCCGTGATTGCGGACGCATAGCACGCTGTACCGCAGCCGACTCGCGGTGCCGCGCGCTCCACAAGAACTCGGGCCGCGATAGCGCGGTTGAACTTCACGAAATTCGCCGGCGTGTTGAAGAGCGCAAAGCCGGACGTCAAGGTAAACGGGAACGCCGTGCCACCTGCCAGCAAATCCGCCCTTGCTTCGTCCAGAAGGGCCAGGATGTACTTGTACGCCGAGTCACGCGAGACGAATGGCGCCTGGTCGTTCGGATTGTCGTTGACGTCGACCGGCATCCCGAGCGAGTCGCGGGTCTCGATGGTGTAGCTGTACCCGAGCGCCTTGAGCGTCTTGGCGAACCCGTTCACCGCCTTCTTCTGGACGTCAGTGAGAGCGGGGCTGCCATCGGCAGACTCCATCAGCAGCTTCGCGTTACGAGCCTGCCGGTACTCATCGAACCAGTTCTGGCCGCCAACGAAGCCGCCTGGATCCAGATGCTTACTGGCCCCGGTACCGGTCCCGATCAGTGGATGCGACACCCAACGGGCATCGGTCGAGAAGTAGTAATACAGCTCCCGACCAAGAATGCCCTGCACGCGGGTTCGGTTAACCGTCGTCGTGCGCTCCATCTGCATCATTCCGGTAGCGTAGATCTGCACGGCCTGTGGGTCCGTCGCCACGCCACCTTTCGTCGGGTTGTTGTAGTTCGGGATCTCCAGCCGGTCGGAGCTGCATGCCGCCGACCCGATCAGCGCTCCCGCCAGCGCCAATCTCTTGAAGTCGTACTTCATTCGATATCTCCTCGGGTGCCCGAAGGAACCCGTTAGGCAGTCAGGGGGAAAGTCGAGGTCAGAAGCCGAGATCGAAGCTGAGGAAGAACGAACGCGACGGCGGCCACGGAGCGAGGTCGACGAACCGCGCGACCTGCTGACCACCGTTGTTCACCTCGGGGTCGGCGCCGTTGTAGCCGGAGATGATGAAGAGGTTGCGGCCCGCGACGTTCAGGCGTGCACTCTGAATCGCCGGGATCCTCGACAGCATGCTGCGCGGAACGTCCCACGACAGGCTGACCTCCCGCACCTTCGTGTAGGACCCGTCCATCAGGTAGACCGCCGTGTTGCCCTCGCTCCAGAGATCGTAGCGGTACTGCCCGAGCGTTTTGCTCGCGTCGGGAGACTTGTCCTCGTAGTCCCACGTGTTCTCGCCCTCGTCGTAGAGGTTCAGCGTCATGTTCGACACCGTGCCGCCGCGACGATAGTCGACGAGCACGTTGAGCGCGAACTGCTTGTATGTGAAGTCGTTCCCGAACTGCATCAGGTACTTCGGGTTCGCATCGCCGAGTGGCGTGTTGGGTACGCCGTCCGCGTTCCCGTAGATCTCGGACACCCGCTGGCCTTCCACGAAGCGAAGCTGGCCGTAGCCGTTACCGAAACCGCCCGCCGCACCGATCGTGAACGGAAGGACGCCCTTACCAAGATCCTTGATCTCGGCGTAATTCTGCGTGTGGGTCGTGCGCGAGGTCCACGTGAAGTCACGGGTCTGCACCGGCACGATCGTTAGGCCGAACTCGGTGCCCTGCGACTGGAGCTCACCACCATTGACCGTCGTCTGCTGTACGCCGCTGGACGGCGCGAGCGCGGGGCGGACGAGGAGGTCGGTGATGTTTCGCCTGAAGTACGTGCCCTCGAAGTGGACCCGTTCGTTCCACGCCGTGACGTCTGCGCCAAATTCCGTCTCGGCCTGCGTCTCCGGCTTGATGGCGGTATTGCCCTCGACCAGTGATTGGACGAACGCCGGACGCCCGTCGATGAGCCCGATGTTCGTGACCGTGATGTAGCGGTCGTTGACGAGAGGCTGGTTGCCCGACAGACCATACGCGCCGCGAAGCTTGATCTCGTTGAATCCACGGAACGGCGAGATGAAGCGATACGACGCCGCAGCGCGCGGATACGTGAAGTACTTCGACACGTCACCGTTCACGCTGGAACGCTCGGCACGGAGAGCGCCGGAAACGTACAGCTTATCTCCGAACGCGAAGCCCTCCAACTGACCGAAATACGCCTGATTGCGAACGATCGTGCGGGTCTGTTGGACTTCCGTGTTAGTTGCGCCGTTCGCGTTGAACTGCTGCGGCGCGAGACCCCGGCCGATCATGTTATAGTCGTTGAGATTGCGATCGTTGTACTGAAACCCACCCTGCGCCGTCGTTCGCGCCATTCCGAAGTTCCAATCGAACACAGCGGCGGTCTGGAAGCTCGTGTTGAGCTCCGTTCCGTTGCCCTGGATTGCGACGCCTGGGAACGATCCCGCCTGCGACGCACCCGGACGCTGGAACTGGAGAGTCGTCGGCGCATAGACGTACCCCTCGTTCGAGAAGCGGTCGACGCCGCCCGAGGCGGTCAGGTTAAGCGTGCCCCTCTCGCCCGTCCACGCCGAGTAGTTCGCCCGGCCGCCGCCGATGAGGCGATACACGTCCTCGTTCGTCCGCATCAGGTCGAACGTCTGGAACGGGTTCGACGCGCTCTTGATGCCGCCCGGCGGGAATGGATTCAGCGTGTAATTCCCTGCCGTGTCTTTCGCCATGAAGTTGACGATCGCCGGCGTGTAGCCGAACGCGTAGACAGGGCTCGAGAACGTGTTGTCGTTGTTGGAGACGCCGCGCTGCGCGAACGAGCGGAGCATGTTCGCGTTGAGCCCGATCGTGAGCTTGCTGCCCACGTTCTGGTCGATGTTCGCGCGGAGCGACTGGCGCTTGGCGTCCGTGTTCATCGCAGTGCCAGGCTCCAAGCGGTTGAAGCCGGACACGAAGTAGCGCGTGTTTGCCGCGCCACCGGTAAGACCAATGACCGTCTCGTATGCAAGCGGCGTCTTGCCGAACAGTTCCTTCTGATAGTCGTAGTGCGGGCAGTTCGGCGTGCAGACCTTCTGCGCGAGGGCGATGGCATCAGGGTTACCCTTCGTGGCGCCGATTCCCAGCACCTCGTCGAGCGTCTCGAAGTGCCGCGAGTCCTGGAGGCGGATCGACTGATACGTCCCGAAGCGCTGCGTCAGGTTGAACTTCGGCGCACCAGCCTTACCACGCTTCGTCGTGATGAGCACGACGCCGTTCGTGGCCTGCGAGCCGTACATCGCTGCCGCCGCGGTGCTCTTCAGCACCTCGATCGACTCGATGTCGTTCGGGTTGATGTCGGCGAGGCGGTTCGTACCGTTTTCTTCCCCGCCGTTCAGCGATCCGGTGGCCCGGCGCTGCATCGTAGAACGGATCGTGTTGGAGATGACGACGCCGTCGACCACGAACAGCGGCTGGATGTTGCCGATCAGCGAGCTCGCGCCGCGGATCTGAACCTGCGCACCGCCACCCGGCGCGCCGTTGTTCATGCTGATGTTCGCGCCCACCACCTTACCCTGGAGCGCGTTCTCGACCGACACCGCGGGCGCGCGGGTGAGCTCCTCGGCACTTACGGTGGACACCGAGGTCGCGGCGTTCTTCTTCTCGATCGTCGTGGCGGTGCCCGTCACGGTCACGCCTTCGAGCTGAAGCACATCCTTCTCGAGCGCGAAGTCGGCGGTCGCCTGGCTCGCGGTGACGCGGGTCTGACCACGCTTGAAGCCGATTGCCCGGACCAGGAGCGTGACATCTTCCTGCGGAACGCGGATGCGGTACTCACCGCGCTCGTTCGTACGGACGCCGGCCGGCTGGCCGAGCAGTCCGACGGTTGCGTCGTTCAGGGGCGTGTTCGTGCCGGCCTGCACGACCTTACCGGTGATCTCGCGCGTTGCCTGGGCCCGAGCTATGCCGGGAGCCAGAAGCGCGGCGACGAGGGGTACGACAGACAAGACTCTGCGCACGTGTCCTCCTCTTGCGGGTTGAGTGCTACTCGTGGACGGAAAACCGCAACTTGCCCCGGATTCTCACGGCCCGTCACCGCTAAGTCAAGGCTGATCGGACTTTTTGGGACGAAGCGATAAGAATCTGTCCCATATCGTCCTAGACCACTTAGTTGGGTCCGTTTACCAGTGACGGGACGTCCTCATGACGTGGCAGGCCGAGTCGGCGGACCGGCCGTTCCTTCCACGGCTTGACGACAATCGATCTGGCGGTAGGCTACGCGCGTCGGCCTTCCGTCCCGCACTCCGGAGCTTCACATGCGCCGCTCGCGTCCCGCGTCGTCCCGACTCACGGCGATTGCCGCGCTGTTCGTTGTCCTGTCCTCGGCGCAGACCGCGCTCGTGGCTCAAGGCTCGACCGGCAAGCCCGCGTTCTCCATTGACGATGCGCTCAATGTCGTGAGCTACGTCCAGACGGACTTGAGCGACGACGGTCGCTGGCTCGCAACGGTGTCAACCGTTAGGCGCGACAATTTCGGAGTGGACTATCGCCGCGACGGCGATCCGACGTACATCCGGCCGGCGGCGGGAACCGTCCTGGTCATCGAGACGGCAACCGGGAAATCACGAGCGCTCTTCCCCGACAAGCGAAACGTCAAGAGCCTGGCCTGGTCGCCCGACGCATCGCGACTGGCGATGCTCGTACTGCATAACGAGGCGTTCGAGCCCGTAATCTGGGAACGAAGCACCGGGCGCCTAACGACTGTCCCGTCCCCCGCCGGCTCGTACGTCGCCGAGAACAGTGACGTCCGCTGGACGAACGACGGGGCATCCATTGTCTTCGCGCTCCACACCGACGCCTGGAAGCGGACGACTCGCGAACGGTTCGATCGCTACACGAAGGGGCCGGTCTTCGTTCAGTCGAGCAACGACCCCTTCCTCGCGTGGGATGATCTTCGACGGTGGGCAAACCACCGATCGGTCGTGGCGTACGACCTCGCGACACGCAGGACGCGCGAGCTGATCCCCAAAGGGATGATCGCCTCATACACGCTCGTAGCGCCCGACTCGGTGATCGTCTACAGCGAGGATGTCACCACCAAGACCGACTACGACGTCATCTTCGGGACAGAGAACCGACTCGTGGCGCGCGGCCAGGCCGCGTCCGCCCCGCGCACCATTCTGCCGTCTCTCAAGAGCACGACGGTCGTCTGGACCGAAGACGGACGTCGCTTCGCCTACGCGAAGGATGGTCGCGTCTTCATTGGCTCGCCGAGCGACAGCGGCGGGCGCCAGATTGCCGGTCCTCCACCCAGCGCACGCGACACGAGCGCGGCCGACACGTCCGCGGCGGCAAAGGAGCGGCGCGCCCGCGAGCGATTCTCACCCGTCCGATTCAACGCCGATGGCAGTCTGCTTCTCGTCTCGAACCGGCAGGGCCTCTGGGTCGCCGATGTTGCCGCGGGGACGAAAGAGTTGATGCTCGAGATCGCGCCGGACTCCTCGACCGACGGGCCGCGACTGACCGCGATCGCGTGGAGCCCCGACAGCCGGTTCGTCTATCTCACGTCCACGGCCCGCGCCGCGTGGGAGCGCGGCGTCTCCCGTTTCGACCGCACGTCGAAGCGCCTCGAAGAGCTCGTGAAGGACACACGTCTCTACTCGAACTTCCGGCTCTCGAAGGACGGATCCGTCGCCGTCTTGTCGGTGTCAGATGGAAACCGCCCTGCAGACATCTATGTGGGCGACGTATCGCTTCACAGCCTGCGTCGGCTCACCGATGGCAATCCGTGGATGCACGACCGCCAGGTCGGCGGCACCGAGCTGCTTTCCTACCTGGATGCGGACGGCCATCGGAAGTTCGGCGTGATCTATTATCCCACCGGCTACATCAAGGGTCAGCGCTACCCCACGGTGTTCAACATCTACGAGGACTTCTTCGACGACACGTTCGACGCGACGGCGAATGTCCTGACGGGTGCGGGATACGTGGTGGTGAAGCCGTCGGTTGACTTCGACATTGGCTACCCGGGCGAGGCGTGGGTCAAAGGCGTCACGTCCGCCGCGAACAAGCTGATCGAGATGGGCATTGCCGACTCGTCGAAGCTCGGGGTACATGGAACGAGCTACGGTGGCTACGCGACCAACCTGCTGATCACGCAGACGAACCGCTTCAAGGCGGCGATCAACATCTCGGGCAAGGTCGACATCATCAGCTTCTACACCGACAGTCCGCGCCTGGGAGTGCGGAATGTTCACGCGGCAGAGAAGAGCCAGGACCGCCTCGGCGCCACGCTATGGCAGCAGCCGCAGAAGTACGTTGCCCATTCCGCCATCATGTTCGCCGACCGCATAACGACGCCGCTCCTGCTCATGACGGGCAACGAGGACTCGAACGTTCCGGCGAACAACACGCGGGAGATGTTCTATGCGCTGCGTCGTCTCGGGAAAACCGTGGAGTGGGTCAACTACATGAACAGCGGCCACGGCACGCCGGGGACGACGGTTGAGGACTTCACCGATTTTCATCGGCGCATGCTGGCGTGGTACGAGAAGTACCTGAAGGCTGACGCGGCGAAGAAAGTTGCGGTACAAGACTGAGGGGGGCTGGCGGCTGGCGGCTGGCGGCTGGCGACGGAAAACCCTTGGGACGCTCATCTCACTGCGAGCCGAGACGCATCCCGAGGGTTTCCGCATCTTCCCCAGTCGCCAGCCGCCAGTCGCCCGTCCCCGTCAGTCTCCAGTCCACGTCCCTCGTAGCTGCACGCTCCGCAGCTCTTCGGGCAACGCCTCGAGCAAAGGTCGCAGCTCGTTCGCGCGATCCAGCGTCGTCACGAACGTCAGGCCGGCGAGCGTGACGACCAACATGCCGGACACTCCATACAGGACAACCGGCACGCCCTCGGCATGCACCACGTTTCCCGTGCAGTCGACGAAATGGACCTCGCCGTACGCGCCGTTGCCCTCGTCGTCGAGCTCTCGTGCGCGTCGCAGTGACGCCCATGTGCCGACGTCGTCCCACCCGAACTCGCCCGGAACGAGGATCAGCTTCGAGTAGCGCTCGAGCAGCCCTCGCTCGATCGATACCGATTGGATCATTCCGGCGAATCGCACATAGTCCTGCTCACCGAGCGCCTGCAATCCATGCGCGAGCTCGGACGTGTACTCCGCGAGCGCATCGACGACATCCTTCGCGCGCCAGACGAAGATACCCGCGTTCCAGTACGCGCCGTCGCTCACGAGCATCTCGGCCAGGACAGGACCAGGCTTTTCGATGAACGACTTCACGCGACACGGCGCGCCGTCGTCAGGCAGGCCGCCTGCGTGCAGGGGCGTTCCCGGCCGGATGTAGCCGAAGCCCGTTTCGGGTCGCGTGGCTTTCACGCCCACGGTGACGAGCGCCTTCTCCTTGACGGCCACGCGTGCCGCGCGGATGAGCGTCTGGCGGAAGAACTCCGGAAAGGCGACCGCGAGATCCGCGTGCACGCAGCAGAACACCGTCTCCGGACCGGCACGGCGAATGACCTCCTGGGCTCCCCACGCGAGAGCCGCCGCGGTCCCGAGCGGCCGCGGTTCCACGAGCATGTTCGTCTTCGGGACTTCGGGGATCGCGGCGTGAATCGCTGCGGCAATGTCTCGGCTCGTCAGCACGAGCACGCGTTCCGGCGGAATCAATGGCGACAGGCGCGATATCGTCTCCGCAATCAGCGGGCGCTCACCGATGAGCTTGAGCAGCTGCTTGGGGCGATCGGGTGTGCTGAGCGGCCAGAAACGCGAACCGATTCCGCCCGCGAGGACGATCGCCCACATGGAGGCGTCCGCCTGGCGCTCCGCTACCGTCTGGGGCTGCTCTGACGGTAGGGTCGCGACATCGCCGAGATCGGCGGCTGGAACGACCGGGATGATCAGATTGTCGAGGGAATCCCGTGAACCGAGGTAGTGCACTCAGTGCTCCTCGCGTTGAGCGCTCAGGTTCCCGCGCCGGGCCAGAGCCGAACGTCGACGGAAACGATAGCGGGGCGTGTAAACTACAGCGTCGAGCCGCCGGCGTCTGCCATCGCGCTCGAAAATCAGTTCGGCCGGAGGCGCGCCATCCACCACGACGCTCGCGACGATCAGCTGCCCCCCACGCCGCTGGGAGACCTG
>Ga0209382_10006482_pt1 | contig 15050 bp, 10 predicted proteins | sample SoiMetdeltSBSDD5_FD_187599 | JGI IMG/M metagenome (GOLD analysis project Ga0209382, IMG submission 187599) | Bulk soil microbial communities from a Populus tree surrounding site in Tennessee, USA - Soil MetaG P. deltoides SBSDD5 (SPAdes) (version 2) | ecosystem: Environmental > Terrestrial >... | reverse complement strand
ATCCCGTCTATGGGGACATGGACTACGAGATGCGCTACACCGATTACAAGGACTTTGGTGGTGTGAAGTTCCCGATGCTGCTGCACACGCACCAGGGAGATCCTCGCCTGAACACGGCGCACAACTACTACGAGTACCGTGTCACCAGCGTGAAGCCGAATGCTCCAGTCACCACGATGCCGGTGCCCGACGTCGTGAAGTCGGCAGTGACGCCAAGAGCCCGGGTCGAGAGTCAGCAACTGGCACCCGGTGTTTGGCTCCTTGGCGGCGGCACGCACAACAGCCTGCTCGTTGAGTTCAAGGAGTACGTGGCGGTCGTTGACGCTCCGAACAACGAGGAGCGCTCGCTGGCCGTGATCGCTGAGGCGGCGCGCCTCGCCCCGAAGAAGCCGGTCCAGTACGTGATCAACACGCACCACCATTTCGATCATGCGGGCGGACTGCGTACATATCTCTCGCAGGGAACCACCATCGTGACGCACGAGACGAACAAGGAGTACTACCTCGACATCATGTTCCGCCCGGCGCCACGCACGATGAATCCGGACCGCTTTGCGCTCTTCAATCCGATGTACTGGATCAGCCGGCGGCCGCCGCCGATCGAAACCGTCGCTGGCGAACCGCGCAGCACTGCGAAGTACGTGGTCACCGATGGCGAGCGAATCCTGGAAGTGATCAAGGTGCAGGACGTGGCCTACGAGCTTGGCGACCGCTCCTACAACCAGGGCAATCACAGCGTCGACATGCTGATGGCCTACCTGCCGAAGGAGAAGATCCTGTTCAACGCCGATCTCTATTCACCACCGGCGCAGGGCGCGGCGCCGACGCCGCCCTCGCCGAGCATGCGCACGCTCGCCCAGAACATTCGAAAGCTCAAGCTCGATGTCGCACAACATGCGCCGGCGCACGGGCGAGTCGGCACGAACGAAGAGTTCATGAAGCTCGTGGCGCCGACCGCGACGGCACGCGCGAACTAATCAAGGCGGGTCCAAAGATCCGCCTCTACAAACTACTTGCGACTAGTAGCGGCGGGTCTTCAGACCCGCCGTCCGACACCAGTGACTCTCGACGATCTTCGGCGCGCCGCCGTCGCGCGCAGCCTCTTCGCACCAACAACGTTGCAACGCGCGCTCGATACGTTCGGCTTCGTGCAGGCCGATCCCATCCGGGCGCCAGCGCGCGCGCAGGATCTCACCCTGCGCCACCGCGTGAGCGGCTACCGCGCCGGAGATCTCGAACGCCGGTACACCACACTCGACGTGCACGAGGACTTCTTCGTGAACTACGGCTTCGTCACCGGTGCCGTGCAGGCTTTGATGCATCCACGTGGCGGCCCCACGCCGTGGACGGCGGCGCGCGGAAGACAGGTGCGTGCGTTACTCGACTTCGTCTGCGCTCGCGGTTCGGTGCATCCGCGGGACGTCGACGGGCACTTCTCACACGGAAAAGTGACCAATTATTGGGGCGGCTCATCGAACGCCACGACTCACCTGCTCGATCAGATGCATTACCGCGGCCTGCTCAAGGTTGTCCGCCGCGAGGCCGGGATTCGGATCTACGCCCCGCACGAGCACGTCGTGCAGCCGCGTGACGCCGCCACTCGACGCACGCATCTCGACGGCCTCGTCGACATCGTCGTCGCAAAGTATGCGCCGCTTCCGGCCGCGAGCCTGACCAGCGTTGTAAGACGGCTGCGATATGCGGCGCCGCAGTGGACTAGTCAATTGAGCGCGGCCTTGCAGCGCGCGAAGCGTCGTCTCGCTCACGCGCGAGTAGACGGTGTGGACTGGTACTGGCCCGGAGAGACAGCAGCCGTGACCGAGGCAGACGATGATGTGCGCCTGCTGGCACCATTTGATCCAATCGTCTGGGACCGGCGCCGTTTTGAGATCCTCTGGGGCTGGGCATACAGGTTCGAAGCCTATACGCCGCTTGCGAAACGCAAGCTCGGTTATTACGCGTTGCCGATGCTGTGGCGCGACCGGGTGATCGGGTGGGCGAATCTCACGGTCAAGCGCGGTGCGCTACAGCCCGAGTTCGGCTACGTCGCGTCGAAACCGCCACGCAGTCGTGTCTTCCACGCGGCGCTGGAGGAGGAATTACACCGCTTTCAGGCCTTTCTCAATTTGCCGTGATTGTGGACCTGATGTACTCTGCGCGCACACGGCCTCCACCTTCGCGCTTGGCGCTGCGGTGGAACAGGGAAGCCGGACACTACGTACGACTGATGGAGATCACCATGAAACCGGTTCGATTCATCTTCACTTTCGGCATCCTCATGCTGTCTGCCGCAGTCGCCTATGCGCAAGGTGGGCAGGATTTCAGCAAGGTCGAGATCAAGGCCAACAAGGTGACCGACAAGTTCTTCACGCTCGAAGGTCAGGGCGGAACGATCGGCGTCTTGATTGGCCCCGACGGCGTGTTCATGGTCGACACGCAGTTCGCGCCGCTGAGCGACAAGATCGCCGCTGCGGTCAAGCAGCTGACGCCGCAGCCGATCAAGTTCATCGTGAACACGCACGTGCACGGCGATCACACCGGTGGCGATGAGAACTTCGGCAAGATGGGCGCAACCATCATCTCGCGCGAGGAGCTGCGCTTCCGTCTGGCTCATCCCAACCCGCAAGCCAACGGGCAGCCGGGCGTTGCGACGGCCGCAGTCGGGCTCCCGAAGCAAACCTATCGCGAGAAGCTGACGCTACACATGAACGGTGAGGAGGTGCAGCTCATCGCCATTCCGCGCGCGCACACCGACGGCGACACCATGGTCTACTTCCCCGGTCTCGACATCATCATGACCGGCGACTTCTATCGAGCCATTCAGTACCCTAACGTCGACCGCGCGAACGGCGGATCGTTACAGGGCTTGATCGACGGCCTGGGAGAAGTGATTGGCCATGCCGGTCCGAACACGAAGATCATTCCCGGCCACGGACCGACGGTGGATCGCACCGCTGTGATGGCGCACCGCGACGTCGCGATGGCCGTCCGCGATCGTGTTGCGACGCTCGTGGCCCAGGGCAAGACCGAGGATGAAGTCGTGGCGGCGAAGGTGCTGGCAGATCTCGATGCCAAGGTCCAGCAGCCAGGAACGACCGGCGAGCGATTCGTGCGTCAGGCCTACGCCGACCTGAAGGCGACGCGGTGAGGAACTGGTAGTGACACCGGGTGTCATTTCCCAAGCGAGAAAAAATGGAAATGACACCCGGTGTCCTACTTCGCAGCGGAAATCGACTGCACGCGGATCGTCTTCGTCTTGGCGTCCAGCGTGCCGACGACGGTGACTTTCTGGGCAGCGAACTTTTCGGGTGTCTGCTGATCGCTCAGGATGTAGAAGTCTTTTCCGTCGAGCAGGACGTACTGCGCGCCGTGCGAGACGATGCAGGCCTTCACGCAATCGGCGTCCGTGGGGCCCATGCGCATCTGGGCGTGGCCGCCCTTCGCACACAGCTCGTCCTCGATGATGCCGTTGAACGTTTGCGGGCCCTGCGCGGCAGACAGCCCGGCAACGGATAGAAGAACGACGGCAAACGTGCGTTTCATCGTCTCACTGTAGTCTCGATGCCTGAAGGAGTCTAGCCAATGCGGCAACTCGTCGGGACCCTCACGCTCCTCGTCATGTGCTCGGCCGTGGGATTGGCACAGGTCAATCCGCTTCCGACGCTGCCTCCGAAGCCGTATCCACCGACGCCGCGACTCGCGGACGGCACGCCAAACCTGGGTCCCGTCGAACCCAACAAAGGCTACTGGCACCTCGCGCAGTTCCAGGACTACAAGCAGGTCCTGCTCCATCTCAAGGAGATCCCATACCAGCCCTGGGCCAAGGCGCTGGCGATGCAGCGACGCGCGGACTTATCGAAGTGGGACCCTCAAGGCTATTGCATGCCGCCCTCCGGACCGCGCTTGATGACGACGCCGTTTCCGATGGAGATCCTGCAGCTTCCCGAACAGAAGCGCATCGTGATGATTTACGAGGGAGGCACGCACATCTGGCGCGTGATCTACATGGATGGTCGCGCGCATCCCACAGGCGAAGCCCTCAACCCAACGTGGCTGGGACATTCCGTCGGACATTGGGAAGGCGACACATTGGTTGTCGATGTCGTAGGCTACAACGAGGGAAGCTGGATCGACATGGTTGGCGATCCGCACACCGATCGATTGCACCTCATCGAGCGTTTCACTCGTAAGGATCTCTACACGCTGCGGTACGAAGCCACCATCGACGATCCAGGTGCCTACACAGAACCATGGACGGTCGGCTTCGACATCGTCTGGGATCCGAAAGGCGAGATCCAGGAGTACATCTGCCAGGAAAACAGCCCCTGGATGCGCCGTCTGTTCACGGAGATTCGCGAAAAAGTCGATCGCAAGTGAGGACAGAGCGCCATGAAGGACACACCTGTGACCAGGGTATGGTTCTGGTTCGAGCAAGTCGGTCAGGATGTCCGCATCGCCCTCCGAACGATAAGACGAGATCGGATCTTTGCCCTCGCCGCCGTGAGCACGCTGGCGTTGGGTATCGGTGCCACGACGGCGATATTCGGCACCGCTAACGCCGCACTACTGCGGCCGCTTCCCTATCCCGATTGGCAAGACATCCGCACCGTGCGGACGGCATTCACGGACGGCAACCTCACCAGCGGGCTGGTTGCACCCGTCGAGGTGACGCGGATGAACGATCCGGCACTCCCGATTGTGCGTGCCGTCGCGTCGCTGCGACGGGACGCCACATTGCTTCTGAACGATGACGCGCCCATGTCGATCGTTATCCAGGGGGTGACACAAGGCTTCTTCGAGTTGTTTGGCCTGCCGAACACGATCGGTTCCGGGTTCACCGACGAGCACTATCGCCCTGGCGGTCGCCCTGGGGCCGTCATCTCGCACCGTCTCTGGCGGGAAGTTTTCAGCAGCGATCCCGCCATCGTCGGGAAGAGCTTGAGACTCGCGGACGGCAGTGTGCCGATCCTGGCGGTCGCCGCTCGCGACATGGCGGCGCCAGCGGACACCGATGTGTGGGTCAACATGTCGCTGCCTCCCGAGGGGACCGCTCATAGCTTTGAGGGTTATCTGCGAGTGCGGCCACGCACGAATCCGGAGGCGCTTCGCGCAGCACTCGCGACGATGGCCGTCGGCCTGGCCCGTGATTACCCGGGACCTGAGACGAATCGAGCCTTCATCGTGCAGCCGCTCGTGAATGCAATGGTGGGCGACCTGAGGCCGATCCTGCTCATCGTCTTGTCGGCGACCGGCCTGCTGCTTCTGCTGTCGTGCGTCAATGTGACCAACCTGCTGCTCGCCCGCGGCGCCAGACGCACGCGTGAGATTCTCGTCCGCTCGACGCTCGGCGCCACCCGGGGGCGAATCGTGCGGCAGTTGCTCACTGAATCTGCGGTGCTGGCTTTCGCCGGCGCCGTCGCCGGAGTGCTGCTCGCGTACGTGGGCGTCCGCGTGCTGCTGGCGTACGGCGCGTCGAACCTGCCACGGCTGGAAGCAGTGTCATTCGATGTTTCCGTTCTGCTGTTTGCTGCCGGGACCCTGGTGATCAGTGCCCTCGTCGTCGGCCTTGCACCGTCGCTTCAGGTGTCGGGCGCAAAGGGCCTGAGGCTGATTGGGGACGTCGGCCGGGCACTCCGTGGAACACGTTTCACCCGTCGCGCGCTGCGGGTGATGATCGTTGCCGAGGTCGCTCTGGCGGTGACGCTGGTGGCTGGTGCCGGATGGCTCGTGCGCAGCTTTACCAACCTGCAATCGGACGATCCCGGTTTCAGCCCCGAGGGCCGTGTCATTTTCGATGTCCGGCTCCCCTTCGCGCGCTATCAGCAGCCCGAACAACGAAGCGTCTGGATCCGCACACTGCTCGGGAAGCTTCGCGCCATCGAGGGTGTCGAGAGTGCCGGCTCAACGTCGGGCGTACCGATGCGTACCGACAACGAACCCACGCCGCTCGTTCAGGTCCAGGGATCGCCCGAGCGTCCTGGCGTTGCCCGCCGGCGAACCGTGAGCCCCGGGTTCTTCGAAGCGATGGGAATCCAACTGCGCAGCGGTCGCGTGTTCACAGAGGATGATCGTCAGACAACAGCCCAAGTCGCCATCGTCAATGAAACCTTCGTGCGCCGGTACTTGCAAGGCCGCGATCCGTTGACGACAGAGATCTCTTTCGGATTCCCAACGATTGTTCCAGCAACGAGGCGCGCCATCGTCGGCGTCGTCCAGGACGTCAAATACGCGTCGCTCTGGAGCGAGCCCGAGCCCGCCTTCTACGTAGTCCCCGATCAGATCGGCCAGTTACCGGGCGCGTTCAGCTTTTCGGTGATCGTCTCAACGAGGCTCGCCGATCCAGCCGCACTGGTCCCCGCCATTCGTGCCGCCGTCCGCGAAACGGATCCCCTTCTCCCCTTCGCGGCCGAAGACATGTCAACACTGGTTGCCTCGACGCTCACGCGGCAGCGACTGGGCATGACACTGATGCTGCTGTTTGGTCTCATGGCTTTGGCGCTGGCCGCGATCGGTATCTACGGCGTGATCGCTTACGCCTCGGCCGAGCGCCGCGGCGAGGTCGCAACGCGCATGGCACTCGGTGCGTCACCCTCGAGCGTCTTTTGGTTGCTGATACGCGAGGGACGGACGCTTGCGATCGCGGGTGCCGTCCTGGGCGCCGGAGCCGCCTACGCTAGCGGACGCCTGGCGTCGAACTGGCTTTACGAAGTGCAAGCCTCGGATCGGCTCGTGCTTCCGATCGCTCTAGCCCTGGTGCTGGGCGTGACGATCGTGGCGATACTCATCCCGGCGCGCCGGGCATCGCGTACCTCGCCGGCATACGCGTTGTCCTCAGAGTAGCTAGCCCAAGGGCTCCGCTCTGGATATACCGCGAAGCCCTCGGCCAGCTCGCAGCGTCTCCTTGGCGCGCGTCGCGCGCCGGCCCGTTACGTTTTTCGATTCGCCGTAGAGCGGAGGCTTCAGCCTTCGCGGCCCGCGGCCCGCGCACGCTGAAGCGCGCGCTCTACGATGATTCGAAAACTTGTCTAATGCCTGGGTGCCAGCATTTTCGTGACGCGCCCCACGCTCGTGTCGCCGGCGTACAGGTTGTCTTGCTTGTCCATCACCCAGTAGCTGGCTTCGATGAACTGACCGTGCTCGATGCCCATGCCGTTGCCGATCGCACCGAGGACCTTGCCGTTTCTATCGAGTTTCAGGAATTGGCCGTCCTGGCCCGTTGCCATCCACGGATTACCGTGCGAATCGAAATAGATCGCGCACACGAGATTTCTCATCTGGATGGTCCTGATGAACGTGCCATCGCCCGCGTAGACGACGATGCGATATTCCTCGCGATCGCCGATCCAGACATCTCCCGTCTTGGGATCGACGGCGAGTCCGTGGGCCGAACTGAACTTTCCCTGCCCCACTTCATTGCCGAACCACTGCTTGATGAACTTCCCGTTCTTGTCGAGATGAATGATCCGCGCCGCGCCGATGTTATTGGCCGGGTCATCGGACTCGGCGTCGTTCGGGCTTTCGTTCGCGTGACCTTCGCCGATGTAGACGTCGCCATTGGGCGCGAACGCGACCATGACCGGCTGCCAAAGAAGACGTTGGCCCTTGGCTTCGTCCCAGTCGCCGCGGCGTCCCCGTGTGCCAATGGTCAAGAGCAGTTTGCCTTCCGGACTGATCTTCATCACGGTGGCGCTGTTCGCAGCAGTGATCCAGACGTTGTCTTCGGCATCGACCGCCATGCCGTGTGCCTTGTCCTGGTAACCGATGACGTCGGGGCCGACTTGAAGCATTAGCCTGTGATTGGGATCAAACTTGAACAGCTGCGGCTTGCCCGCATCGGCCCTTTGGAAGACCCAGAGGTTTCCCTTCGAATCGAGGGCAACCGCGGGAACCCCGCCAAACCCGGGAGGCAACACGTACGGGTACGTGAACGTGTACCCCATCGTCTGTTTCCACTGAACGCGCTGTAACGACTGGCGAGAGCGACCCTGACGATTGCCGCACAAGGGTGAGTGACGGCAGGGCGGCGTCTCGACACCGGCCGAGGCTGGCACTGCATTGCTCGGGACGGCAGCCGCGCCTGGCCCGCCAACACGGGGCGGAACCGTAACGCGTCCGTTGGCATCGACGATCGTTCGTCCGGTCGGATCCGGAAACGATCCCTGCAGGAACCACGCAGGGGATCCATCGACCCCTGGCCCCTGCGGTGCCGGCTGCGACTGCGAACTCGCCACTGCCCCACCGAGGATCACACCACCCATGGCGAGAGCTGCTGCCGCCGCAGAATGACGTGGTTTCATGTTCAGCCTTTCAAGTACAACTCCCAACTCCCAAGACCCAACCCCAACGCCGTATTGGGAGTTGGATGTTGGGAGTTGACGGCCTTCGTGCCCTTCGTACTCTTGGTGGTCTTCGTGTTTTTAGAAGTCCACCGTCGCGTTGAAGCGCACATAGCGCGGGTTCAGGATCGCGTTCGGACGCAGCCACGTCGAGCCGTCGGTGCCGAAGTTCTCGTTGAAGCTCGTCCCCGTGTTGGTGTTGAACAGGTTGTAGAGATCGACGCCGATGTTGGTGCGCGTGCGACCGATCCGGACGATCTTCGTGAAGCGCATATCGACGGTGTTGAGCCGGTCCGGAAAAACTTCACCCGGCTTTGCCAGGTTCAGCGTAACGGTTGGCGCGCCACCCGCGATCGGCCGACCGAGAGCCGCCAGAATCGCCGCGTTTGTCTGGAAGTAGTCGGCTCTCATGGCAAGGCCGTTCGACGCTGGATCGTTGGTAGCCTGGATGTTCGGCTGTGACCGCATGATGGCGCTCACCTGCACGTCGACCTTGGGAACGATGTAGCTGGCCAGACCGCGCCACGCCCACAGCCACGGCTCCTCGACGCGGCACGCGCTGCTCTGGTGGTTGAGCAGCCACGATCCGGTCTGCGTATAGATTTCGGGCACGGCGGACGCCACATCGCAGAAGTCGCGAATGCCAGTACCGGTCGTGAACCCGCCCTGCAATGTGAGGTCGTTGGTCGTCCGCGCGTTCACCGTCATCTCCACGCCCTGCCAGTATGCGGTCACGTCGCCATAATTGCTGGCGAGCGCCAGGTAGTTGTCAACCGCGCCGAACGGCGTTCGGTTATTTCTCAGGTAGTAGGACACCGGCTGTCCACTCTCGGGAAGACGCGGGTCGGACGGTGCGGTGAACGTATAGGTGTCGAAGTCCTGGGGGCCGATGGCACGGTTGTCGGTGACGGTGAAGTTACCCCAGGAGCGGCGGCTGTAGCCGATCTCGGCCGACACGCGCGGCAACAGCTCCTGCTGGACCGACGCGCTGAACTGCCAGTCGTAGGGACGAACGCCCCAGCCGCTGAGCAGCGCCGGGTCGATCTGCGTCGCCGTGCTCAAAGCTGACCCGGTCTGCCGGAACACAAAGAAGTTCTGATTGTCGAGCGCGCCGCAGAGGTCCCCGCCGGTGGCGCGATTATCCTGCCCCAGAGGGTTCTGAAGATCGCAATCAGGGTTGAAGTTGCCGTTATCGGTCCACGCTCGGTTGGCCGTCTGCGCGAAGGTCGATGCCGGGTTGGTCCCGATGTACACACCGTCGTTGGCGGCATACTGCCAGTACTTCGACAAATTTGCCTTGATGGCCGTCTTGCCGTTGCCGAAGATGTCATACGCCATCCCCATGCGAGGTGCGATGTCGTGATACCCGGTCACGCCCTCCGCATGCGGCAATGTCCGCGCAGGTCCGCCGTAGACACTGTCGGTCAGCAGGCCGTTCAGCCCTTCGGGGAAGAAGCTCCACGCATGCTCGTAGCGCAGCGCGCCCTGCAGCGTCAACCGGTTGCGCGTCCATTGATCCTGCACGAAGAAGGCGTCCCAGCGCGTGCGGTTGGCCTGCTGCCATTTCGTGATCCGCTGCGTGATCTGATCGGGCACGCCGGCGTTGAAGCGGTACTGCAGTCCGTGCGTCGCGAAGTCGCCGAAGATGTCGGTCACTTCGTATGCGGCCTGATAGCCCGCCTTCATGGCGTGGGAACCCGTCACGTAGGAAGCCGACGCGCGCCATGTGTTATGCGTTTGATGGTTGTTACTCAGCCCCGCATAGCCGTGGTACACCATGTTCGGCACCGGCACGCCGCCGGCCAGACTGCGCTCCTGCACCGGGATGAACGGCGCGTAGTCGAGCGCACCGACCGGCGCGGTGGGGCTCCAGTTGCTGTAGAACTGCGAGAAGGCCGCTTCGAGCAGCAGCCTGCTGGTCATCGGCGCCGTGTACGTGAACTGCATGATGTGGTCGCCGCCCTCAGCGGCTTGAGTTGACTCCGGCGACCACGTGCCGAACCCGTACACCGCGACCCAGTCGTCGCCGCGCACGCGGCACCAATCGGCGTCCTTGGCGTACGAGCTGCCCGAGCAGATGTCCTGAAAGTCGTAAAAGCCGCTAATCTTGTTCCGCTCCGAGAGCTGACCCGTGACGCGCGCGCCGGCAATTTTCCGGCTGTTGGCCGATCGCGACGTGATGCTCTGATCGACGACGTAGTTCCACTTGGTGGGGTCGCCAGCGTTCAGGTTCCCGAAGCGGCCGGCAATGTCCGTATACTCGCCGAAGGTCCGCGTGACAGCGTAGAACCACACGCGGTCCCGCATGATCGGCCCGCCCAGCGACAAGCTTGTGTCCCAGTTCTTGATGATCTGGGTCGGCTCCGGGATGCCGTACGACTTCAGCACATCGTCGACGTTGTTGCCCTGCGACCATTCCCCGGCCAGACTGCCGAAGTAAGTCCCGCTGAACGTATTGCCGCCCGTCTTGGGCACGATGTTGAATTGGGGGCCTCCCCGGTCCGCTTCACCGAGCCCACCTGCCACGGTGAGCTGCACTTCCTGGGCGTTGGTCGTGTCGTAGCCGTAGCCCGCCACCCCACCGCCGTTAAAGGCCGAGCCGACGTTCATGCCGTCGAGCTGCACGGTCCCCTCGTTGCTACGGCCGCCTCGCGACGTGAAGAACACCATCGTCGGGTTGATGCCTCCATTCTGAATGCCGTTAGCCTGAACGCCTGAGGCGACCGCCAAGAGGTTGCCGTAGCCGCGCGAGGCCGGCAATGCGGCGAGGACCTCGTCGCTGAGCACACGCTGCACACGTGTGCTGTTTTGCACGTCCACGACCGGCGTTTCGCCCGAGACCGTGATCGTTTCCTGCACGCCTCCCAGGCGCATGTCTGCGTTGATCGTGACCGTTACACCAGTCGTGATCTCAACACCATCGCGTTCGAAGGTAGTGAAACCGGGCAGTGTGTAAGTGATCTTGTACACACCAGGCGTCAGGTTCTCGATGCGGTACTGCCCCGCCCCGTCGCTCACAGCCGTCCGAACCTTCTCGATGAGCGCTGGGCTCGTGGCCTCGATCGACACACCTGGGAGCACGGCCCCGGATGTATCGCGTACGACACCAGCGACCGACTGGGCCGCCGCAAAGACTGGAACCATCACGACGAAGGCAACCGCGAGGAGCAACATTGCACTCGGTGCTCCCGCGTCAACAGGGATCCTGCGCATGCCCAGCCTCCTTCGATTCAGGACGGACAGTGGAAGCAGATTGCGTCCACGTGTTCCTCATCCCGCACCAAACGTCCGGCGAAATTCTATAGGCATGGTGGGTGCGGGACAATGCATTGCGGCTGCCGAGGTGCCGGGTCTTGCATGAAGGTCCGAAAACCGCCTGTTCGAACCCGAATTTCGTCGGATCGCGCCTGAGCCGGCGTCGCGTTAAGCTGTCGCTCGTGGTGTTCACGAAGCGCCTGCGTGAAGGAATCCGGCGCGGCAGAATCAGGTGCAGCGTGCGGGTCTGGATTCGCCCCCATGTGAAAGTAGGCGGTCGCTACCCGATGGACGAAGGGCACATCGTCGTCGATTCGATCGAAGAGATCGAGATCGACGACATCACGCACGACCTGGCACGCGAATCAGGATTCGCCAGCGTGGACGACCTGCTTCAGATCGCGAAGCACGGCAAGGGCGAAAACGTCTACCTGATTCGATTTCACTACTTGCCGCCCGGCGGATGGGATCGGTAGATCCCCATCACTTCTTGACGATAACGACCTCGACGTACTCACTCGGAACGACCATCGTCGAGTCACCGCTGCTGTTGAAGTCGTTGATCAGACTGATCAGATCCTGCTCCAACCGGCGCTGACCGTCAGCAGACTGACCAGCGAACGCCTTGTGCACGGGACCGTACCAGGTCCGGAACACTTCGACCCAGTGCTCCGGCGACCGATAACGAAATACGAAGTCACGGTACGTTGTGTGAATGTCCGACGCCGACCCGCGGAACAGATCGTCGAGATGATCCTCCAAGCCCCAGCGCGATGGCGGCGTCAGTCCCGGCGGCGGTGGCACATGGCGGCCAACGACGGCAAACAGCCGTCCGATGAATCCCCGCGGCGTCCAGTTCGCGAGGCCGATGCGTCCTTCGGGCCGGCAGACCCGCAACATTTCGTTCGCCGACTGCTTGTGATTGGGCGTAAACATCACGCCAAACGACGACAGGACGACGTCGAACGAGTTGTCCGCGAAGGGCAGCGCTTCGGCGTCCGCCTGCTGGAACGTGATCGGCAGGCGCTCGGCCTCGGCGCGCCGGCGCCCGTCCTCGAGCAGTGCGGGAACGTAGTCGGTGGATGTAACGTCGCAGAATCGCCGTGCGGCGGCCAGCGAGCAGTTGCCATTGCCCGCGGCGACGTCGAGCACCTTCGAGCCTGAGCGCAGGTCGACGGCTTCGCACAGCGATTCACCGACGATCTGCAGCGTGTTTCCGATGATCGAGTAGTCGCCGGACGCCCATGTGGCTTGTTGTTTGATTTTGATCGGGGCCAGGTCGGCCGCTGACAACTCCGCGCCCGCGGGCGGTCGATTGGTCACGCTTGCGATGGTGTTCATGACTCTCTCCTCACTTCCTTTCGTATCCCGTAAGATGGGCTACTTGCGACTGTAGCGGGCAAGTGGACGTCCGGGAATGACTGCGCGTCCACGTGAGGATGCCGATCGTCCAGAAGCTAGATCCGGAGGAGCTGTCAGTGGATGCGTTGTCGGATGTCTTGCGGGCGGTGCGCCTGACTGGCGCCTTGTTCTTCGACATCCAGGCCTCAGACCCGTGGGTCGCGGAAACGCCCCCCGGCGACTCAATCGTCCGGAAGATCTTCCCGGACGCCGAGCATCTGATTCCCTACCACGTGGTCACGCGCGGCACATGCTGGGGCGCAGTTGCCGACCGTCAGCCAGTTCAACTCGCGGCCGGCGACATCATCATGTTTCCACATGGCGACGCCCATACCATGTCGAGCGAGCCTGGCATGCATGGCACGCCAAACCTTGCCGTTTATCGCTGGCCGCGCGACGGCCAGTTGCCCGTATCGATGTCGATGGGAAACAGTCGCCTCGACTCGTCTCACATCGTCTGCGGCTATCTCGGATGTGATGCGCGTCCCTTCAATCCATTGCTTGCCGCGTTACCGCCGGTCATTCACGTCAGCGACGGCGACGGAGGGACGATTGCGGCATTCGTGAAGCTGGCCATGGCTGAAGCGCAGCAGCGACGGCCGGGTGGTGAAGTCGTGCTCGGCCACTTGAGTCAGTTGATGTTCGTCGACGTCGTCCGCCGGTACTTGGAAACACTCCCTGGCGATCGCACCGGCTGGCTCGCGGCGCTGCGCGAGCCGTTCGTGGGCCGTGCGCTCACGGCGCTTCACAGGAGCCCCGCTCATGGCTGGACCCTCGAAGCGCTGGCGCGTGACGTGGGGCTGTCGCGATCGGCACTCGCCGAACGATTCACGGAGTTGGTCGGCCACCCACCGATGCAGTACCTGACCAACTGGCGGATGCAGCTCGCCGCGAACCTATTGCTCGCTGGCACGGACAACATCGCGACGATCGCCGATCGAGTTGGCTACGAATCGGAGGCGGCGTTCAGTCGCGCGTTCAAGAAAGCGGTCGGTGTGCCGCCCAGCGAATGGCGGACCAGACGGGGTCAGACGCACTAGTCGAGGGCTCCGCGCTTGATATCCCGATGAGGCCCTCGACTAGCGGGCAGCGTCTTCTTGGCGCGCTCCGCGCGCCATGCCCGTTGTGCGTACGATACAACGAGCACGAAATTCGCGCTTGAGACCGCACAACGGGCTAGCGACGCGGGCCTTCGGGCAACACCAGCAGATTTTCCTTGTCGGTCGCGACACTAGCCGCCGTGCCGGCATTCCACGTGGGGATGGATGGCTTTCCCTCTTCGTACAAGGATTCGAGTGGCCCCCACACCTTGTCAGTGCCATCGTGAAACAGATCGCCTATCAGCAAATCGGTCAGCGTTCCGCGCAGCTCGGGGTATTCGCGAATCATCTTGCCGAAGCTGAAACCCGAGTAGTATTCGCACACAAGACGGCGCATGCGGTCCACGCCCTCGTTGAAGAGCGGCCCCCATTTGCCTAACTGCGCCTCTGACGTATCGTTACGCGACAGCCCCTCGACGATAGCGTCGGCTGCGAGCTGCCCCGATTTAAGTGCCAGCATCACGCCGGACGAGTACAACGGATCGAGGAACCCGAACGCATCTCCGGCCAGCACCCATCCATCGCCCGCGACTCGCGTCGAGCGGTACGAGTAATCCTTCGTCGCGAAATAGCCGGTGACCTTCTGCGCATTGGCGACCCGCTGTTTGACGCCGGGGCACAGCTCCACTTCCTCATCGTAAGTCTGCGCGTAGCTCCCGCGCCCCTTGAACAGGTAATCGAACGGTGCGACCACGCCAATGCTGACGATGTTGTCGTGCTGCGGGATGTACCAGAACCATCCCTGCTTGTTGCCGGTCTGAATGACCAGCGTGGCGCCCTCGTCGCGCCCGGTGTCGCGATAGGCATTCTCCCAGTAGGTCCAGATCGCCCCCTTGTTGAGGATCGGATCCCACAGGCGTAACCCGAGGCGGTTCATCAGGAGCCCATTCTGTCCGCTTGCGTCGACGACGACCTTTGCTGGAATCTCGCGGAAACCCTGCTCATCGCGAATCTTCAC
>Ga0209382_10006481_pt1 | contig 15051 bp, 17 predicted proteins | sample SoiMetdeltSBSDD5_FD_187599 | JGI IMG/M metagenome (GOLD analysis project Ga0209382, IMG submission 187599) | Bulk soil microbial communities from a Populus tree surrounding site in Tennessee, USA - Soil MetaG P. deltoides SBSDD5 (SPAdes) (version 2) | ecosystem: Environmental > Terrestrial >... | reverse complement strand
GAATATTTTGATATCCACACGAATAAATATCCTCTAATTAATTCGATTTATGGGCCGATAGCTCAGCTTGGCGGAGCGTTCGACTGATAATCGAAAGGCCGAGGGTTCAAATCCCTTTCGGCCCACTTTAAAAGTCATGCATTTATACCGTGAATGGATTACAAATTTCGAAGATTGGAGTTGGAATTAGAAGAACCAGATCAGATCTTGACACCATATGATAATTTTCTGTATGCGTTGAAAGCAAAGGAAACAAAAAGGCAGTATCCACATAGACTAGACAAATTTTTGGTCTTTATGAAATTTGAAGGAACAATTGAGGAAAAGTGCACTAGACTATGTGAGTTCAGCAAGAAAAACAATGCGAATGTAATACAGTCGTATTTAATCAAGTTCATAAACTATCAGAAGAAAAGAATTGAAAGTAGGGATATTTCTGAAGGAACTCTTGTCAATTACATCAAGGCCATCAAACTCTTTTACTCAATGAACGATATCATCATAAACTGGAAAAAGTTGGGTAAAGGGATCCCCACTGAAAGGCACAACGCCGATGATAGGATACCAACACTAGAAGAGATTAAAAAATTGTTGGAACACCCTGATAGAAGAATTAAACCTATTGTTTACACTATGTTAAGTGCCGGTATAAGAGTCGGCTCATGGGATTATTTGAAGTGGAAGCATATTATTCCTATAAAAAGGAACAATGTCATAATAGCGGCAAAAATAATTCTAAGAAATACAAAAATCAATAACAGGGAATACTATTCGTTTATCACTCCCGAAGCCTATTACTCCTTAAAGGAATGGATGGACTTTAGGAAATTACACGGGGAACAAATAACGGGAGAATCTTGGCTCATGCGTGATACTTGGGAGAAACTTGACAGGGACCATAGTCATAGAATTGGTCTAGCCAAGTTACCTAAGAAGTTTGGAAGTCAAGCAATCGGAAATATGATTGGTGAAGCGTGGAGGATTCAAGGTGTAAGAGACCTTTTGGATTCTTCCGATAAAACCAAAAAAAGGCACGAGTTTAAAGCAACTCACTGTTTTAGAAAATTTTTTGAAACAAAATGTCAAGTAAAGATGAACCACAATCATATTAAACTGCTAATGGATCATTCTTTGGGAGAATCGCAAAACTATCACAGACCTACAGAACAAGATTTGGTTGAAGATTACCTTAAAGCGATTGACTTGTTGACGATAAACGAGGAGAATAGACTCAAGGTCAAGGTCCAAATGCTTGAGGGTGACAGTAACGAAATAGAAGATTTAAAGAAAAAGGTTGATCAGAGTATGGTCGTCCTAGACAAATTCGCCGAAGTAATGGGATTGATTTATGACAATAGCACGATGATTATAGACGGTGAGGAAGACGTCGAGATACCGAAGAGAATGAACGAAATAGCAAAGGTTCTAAAACTAAAGGTAAAGCGAATAAAAGCGGCCAAATATCTTTCCACTTGAGTTAACTTAGTTCGATTATGTGATATCTGTCAATCACGATGTTATGTATACTGTTTCCAATCAATACCGCTTAAAGCGTCGTTAATTGATCTAAGAACTTCATAATTTACAATTCTTACTTCAGCGGAATCGAGTTTATGCTCCTGTTCTGAATGGAGTTTATGCTCCTGTTCTGAATCAAGTGTATGATCCTGTTGTAAACCGAGCTTAACTTCTCGTTTCCATATCACGTAAAATACAAAGTCCACTTTTAATAGATCGGAAACAATAAGATATTTACTACTGCTGGTAACAGCATCCTTCCAATATTCTGGTTTATAACCATGATATTTATGTGGATAAGATCTCCAGCCCCGTATGAATGATCCAGAATACTCCGGTTCGTGTATCAGTCTTCTCCTGATGTCTAAGAAATTAAGACAGACGCTTTTTACTTTCCTTTTCTTTAGAAATATTAGAACTAGATATAGCGAAAATGCAATTTCACCAATAGCTATCGCTCCAAGCATTAACCAAACGTAACCCCGCCAGGAATCCCACCAGTCTTTGCCTACAGCGCTGCCTTGATCGTAAATAGCTACCACCTTCAAGCCTCCATATCCCTGTGGTTTGTCAAATTTCAATTTAATTTCTGTATACCCTCCGTCACCTTGAATTAATTTGGGAATATTGAATTCAAAGGATGTCGCTTCTATAGTTCTAGGACTATCCTTTAGCAGCAAGGGATTGGTCAGATTTGAAAGTGTTAAATTTACAACACTATCCAGGCTTACTGTTTTGATTGTTGAGTTTGATTCAACAAGTCCCGTAATATTGGTTGCAGGAACGCCTCCTATATTCTTGATCTTGATCACATCCTGGTCGTCAGGCCAAAACCAATCATAATCTTTCTCAATTGTTACGAATGCTTTTTCAGGGGGTGGATTGAATATCAAGCCAGTTATGATGGTTGCGGCGACAGGTATTACCGCAGCTAGTATTGGCACTAAAATCTGCCATATTGAAACCATCCCAGGAGTTATTTAAAAAAGAAACTATTTAGACATTCAACTGTTCATAGTGAAGTCAATAACTGGGATTCGAATGAACCGCCAACCCAGAACTTTTTGAATGGTGACAGTATCTTCTCCAGTGCAAAATTAGATTAAAAAATTATTTGTAGGACGTCATTGATGCACCGTAGTTAGGATCTTGGTCTTTCCATGGCTTTGTATGCCACTTGTAAAGTTGATCAAAGGTCCAGTTAGCGAGTTGGTCATATGCGAATTGGCCTCTGGTGCCATAGCGCATTTGTCCCGCTGGTGAATCTTCGGCTTCGAACTTGACAACATATTTAATCGCATCCTTGTTATTGATGTATCTTACCGACTCTTTTGGATCTTTATCGGCGTAATATCCTTCTATTATTTTATCGACGGTCTTCTTGCTAAAGGGAATGTAAAACGTTTGTAATCTTTTTCCCATTTTGTAGTAAAGACCTTGTCCGGTATTTTTGTCAAATTCTAATTGTTTCGTTGTTTGTTTGTAATAACCTTCAATGTGCCCCGTGCAAGGTGCTATCTTTACGCCTAGCCAATTCATGCCATACCAGTTCTCTTCATAGTAAAGGTATTCTTTTCGCTCTTTCTTCTCGGAGGACCAATCTATCGCTTTTACTCTGAATATCCTAGTAACCTCTCTCAAGATAGGCCCTTGTCGTGTATCAACTTCCGATAAAAATCGATTTTCATCTGTGTATATGTTTAGAGGTTCCACGTATTTGCCATCCTCACTTTCCTCCGGTCCAAAGCCTTGCTCTATTATAGATTGCTCGGCTTTGTTGTTCCAAGTTAATTTTGGCGTTGGCCTCCTTTTAGTTTCGTCGTCTTCTGGCTTTATACTAGATATTTTTGTCATGTTGTTCTAACAATTCGAAGTTAGAAACAGGAAAGCTTTAAGCTTTCCTACGGACTTATCAAGGTAAGATGCCCGGCATAAGAAACATAGATTTGTTTAGGGGAGTAAAAGACATCCATGGCGACAATGAAGACGATGATAATAGGCAATATTGTCAAGCTTGTTTGCAATATGGCATTCGGTCGAAATTAAAGAGAAGAATGTATAAAGTAGAGACAAATGAAGAGAGAAAACCTAAACTCGTCCCTGCTAACGTGCCGGATGCCGATAGATTTAGGCAATGTTTTCACTGTGGCGATATTGTTCCTATTTATAACGTCAAGTATGAATCAAAGATTGAAGACTTTGTTCAACCTATAGATAATCCTTTTGATAGTAATCCGGGTAATATGGAAGGCTTTACTCCGGGTAGAGACAGACTAAAACTAAGTAAATCTAAATCAATATACAAACGAAAGAAACAATACATCGAGTCTATTAAAGACGAGGATATCAGGAGAGAACTAGCAGATGGTCAATCTAAATTAATAGAATAGTTCTTCCCATCGAAGTGTCTCTTGAACTTGTTGTGAATCATTGCAATCTGATCATCCAATCACAATTAGGATTTGTGCAAATATCTTATATCTCAGCATACGAACAAAGTGGTATGACTTCTGAGCCAAACTACGATTACGATTTTGCGTTATCCTTTGCCGGAGAAAATCGAGATGTCGCACAAAGGCTGAAATCCCTTTTGGGCGAAAAATCGAGGGTGTTTTACTATGATGATTATACTGCCCAACTTTTAGGTAGAAATTTGTCTGCGGAGTTTCGAGGAATTTATGGCAGAAGGTCGAGATTTTTTCTGATGATCATTTCTGAATACTATCCTATAAAGGATTGGCCCAATTTTGAATTTTCGATCGGGAAACAAGAATCTAAACGTCGAACAGGAGAATTCCTTGTTCCGATTAGATTAGATGATACAATTCTAGTCGGCTTGCCTAGCGATGTGGCTTATTTAGATCTTCGAAAAAAAAGTATTGAAGATGCGGCAGATCTTCTTTTATCGAAACTACAAGAGCCAAGACTGCCACACGAGAGAAGTGAATATGGTGAGAAACATGATTATTTTGAGAAGAAAAAATATTTACTTTCTCTGCTTGAAGAACAGAATGTCGAAGAGTTTAATAGCTTTCGCCAAAAAGAAAACTATGCTCCAATAAATCTGAAACAAATAGATATTGGTGGAGATCGTGTTATTGATGGAAAGGCACAGACTTTAGACTTGTCTGGTATAGATTTCCGAAATTGTAATTTGTCGCAATCTTTTCTATCCGCAATAGTTATGAAAAGAGCAAATATGTCAAAAGCCGGATTCTATTTGGCGGATTTATCGGAAGTTAGTTCACCGGAGTCCGACTTGTCTGGTGCCGTTTTAGCCCATGCAGATCTATATGATATTAATCTTGTAAAGAGTAACATGATCGGCACTGTTTTTACTGGCGGTAATCTTTATCTAGCCCATATGTCAAATTCGGATCTATCACATGCCCACTTCGTTAGCGCACATGCTGCTGAGATACGATTAGAAAGTTGTAGCCTATTTCACAGTGATTTTTATATGGCCTATCTCGGCGAGGCAAGATTTAGCAATTCAATAATGGTCGATTGTCGTCTTGTGGATACTAATGTGACCAGTGCTAAATTTGTTTCAACAGTTATTGTTGGTTGTAAAAAATTTGAAAATATGATTTGCGATGGTGCTAACTTTGATAAGTCAATAATAGATGACGCCAAGTTGGTAGATCATTTGAAAAGCAACAACGCAAATAACGTGCCTGAACCACTAAATAATAGTGAAGAATTAGTAAATGAATTAACAAAACGACAAATTCCAAGATCTAAAATAGACGAGATCCTGTCTAAATCGTTACTAAAAGCGGCATCTAACGACTTGAAATAGCAGAGTTTTCTCGATTTTATAGTCATATTACTGCATGTTATTTTGACAAGAAAATTGTATAAACAGGAGTAAGATACCTTGTCTTTGCAATAACCTCTGACTCCTCAGTGACTTGTGTTACGGCATCAATCTTATAGCCAAATTGTTTTACGAGATCTACGGCATGCCAAAGATCGTTGCCGTATACTGTCTTCCCGCTTAAGATGATGGTGCTAGGACTTTCATAAAGCACGCCTACATTAAATCCGAATTCACTTTCTATTGTTGCAGTTAAGTTTGTGCTTCCTTTTGTTATATTAGAGTCGGTCTGTGCAAAGACCGGTGACCAATAACTCCCAAGTGCTGCAATAAAGAGAACAGCCAAAGTAAGCATTAGGATATATTTCAACTATACCACACTAATTTTCATATTATTTAATATTATATCCTTTTAAAGATAGTCTCAAAGCGTCCAACAAATCATTATACGAAGTTTGTTCTTTATCTAGCGAAAGTTCTTTTGTATATGCCGTCCGCAACGAAATTATTAATTTTTCCTGTTCTTCGGGTATTACTAGATATTTTTGTGCGACCATTTGGTGTAGGTGACTGAGCATTTGTTTATGAGCGGTCTGGAAATTTATTGGGATCACCGTCATGTTATTGGGCCCGGCCGTCTTAGTATCCCAATTCAAGGGCTCATTGAATTTTATTTTAAGAAGGTTGACCATTGCCCTATTAGAACCGTCAATCAAATAGTAAACGTTCATGTATTTTAGATGAAAGTCCCACAAAAGATCTGCTACGTAATTGGGATCGGTCTTATCGAACTCTTCGCAATATCTTACTATAATCTTGTCTTCTTTGTCTTTGACATGTTCGCACATTACAATACCGGTTTTACTTGAAGAAAAACCCGGGTCAATACCAACGCATTTTAACGTATATTGACTTATGGCGATATCCTTGTATTGTTGCCCTATCTTAACGACCTCGTCTATCTGCATTGGTGTAAATACATTGCCGACAGTTCCCAAGTATTGGCAACAATATTCTCTTTTAAAAGATGGGCTTTGCCTTTGCTTATCGATCTCTTCTTGAGTATAGATTTTGCCAAGGCCATACTCAAACGGTAACTTTACACGTTTGTAGATACATTCATCTTCTTTTTCTCGTTCAATCGTGTCAAAAAGTGAGCCGGGTTTATTGGCCGTGGATGTTAGAACGATGTAAGGGTTTGACTTGGCAATATAGCGCTCCGATATGTCTCTTGCTTCCTTTTGTTGTCCCACGGGAAAGAAGTCGGCTTCGTCCAATAATATAAAAGATACATTGGCAAGACCTCTCATTGAGTCCAAGTGATGGGAAGGAAAGGCCTCTATCCTAACCCCGTTTAGTTCTATGATCGTCTCTTTGTTGGAAAATACGATTCCAAGTTTATTGTAGAACAATCCTTTCAATCTGTCTATCAAAGTAATGGCCAACTCTAACCTGGGACCTGTAACAATACTAACCTGTGAGCTTTTCAAAGAGTCGTCTTTAGTGCATAGCCAACCAATAACACGAATGAAGAACTCGGTAATACCTAACCCGGTTGATTTTAGAACCCAAAGGTGTTTATCCTTAAAATCTCCGTTTATTGAAAACAATTCTTTGAATAATTTTATTTCGTAATCATACATTGGGTGTTGAATATTATTTTTTACCGGTAAACCAACGATGTGATTAAAACAACAATTGCCGTTTGTTCTTATGAACTCTTGTTTATGCTCATGCTTGTCGTTAATCCAAAACGGTTTGCCATTTAAGATCGAAAGATCTTTATCGGTTACCGAAAGAGGACTAGATGATAATTTCCTTGTCTTGTTGTGCCATTGATATGGAATTGTCATTTTGTTTTACCGGAATCGTTACTATAGTCGGGGCAACATCAAAGTAATTACTCAAAGTGATATTCAGTCTATGCAATTCCGCAAGTGATGTCTGTTGGATACTCGGGTTATTCTGGTTATCTTCTATTATCTTGTAATGCCTTCTTTGCAAATCAATTATTTCATTTATCCTTTCTCTAAATTCATGTATGTATTCATATTCTCCCTCTCTCAAAGTTTCATACCATTTCTTTGAATCCTTTTTGATTTGCTGTTTTACTTGATACAAGTATCTAGTTGTTACCGTCTTGTTGGTCTGCCTTTCTATTTCCTTGATGATTTCTAAGTCTGGGATCCTCTTTATTGATAAAGTTGCAACCAATGTCATGACAAGGGTTCTTTCCGCATAAGTGAATTTACTCACGTTCCTATATTCCAGTTTTACGAAGTGAGCTAAAAAGTTTGTCCAATATAATAGGAATGTTGCATAAGTTAATTTAATGTCAGGAGAAACTGAGCTGTGTCCCAAGTGTAAAAATGGGCATTTACGACCCATTGCAAAAGCGAGCACTAACGTAGAATCAGATGAACCATTTTCACCAACTGTCCATATGCGAGACCTTGAATGTGATAATTGTAGTCATAGACAAAAAGCAGCGAGTCTCACCGAATAATCAGTTGGAAATATAGTTTGTCCAATTATTCCTTGGGCAATCCATCATAGATTTCTCTTAAGGCCTTGAGGCTTCTCTTTATCCTTGGAATGTTATCTTTAATTTTAATTGCTAGATCGTCAGATAACCCAAAAGTTAGGTAACTATGGATGAACGCGTTTCTTGTTTTATTTACACTGATCATTTGAGAATATGTGTTTTCGTCTATCAATCCATGTATGTAGAGCATGATTATGATATTGTTCACACCCAGTCGATCAGTAAGATCTTCTACTAGATTTGGTTTATCCTTAAACTTACGAATCAAAATGGTTTTTCCATATGATTCATACAGTGAAACGCATAACGTGAATGCCTTAAAGTGATCACCTTCATTTAAGGTATCAGAAACTTCTTTCAAATGATCTGGCTTGATATTTATTAGTGCTATATTTGGAATTTTCTTGACTTTAGGTAGAGCCTTTTCTAGATCATTTAGACTATTAAATGAAAATGTATAGGCATTAGTGCCAGCAGGATGGCTCCATGTTGCCAAACCTTGTAATGGGTTTGTGAACTCTCTAATTGCCTTGTTCGTGGATTCCATGGCATTTTTTAATGCCTGGTCATTGGCTTCAGAGATTTTTTTAATAATAAGAGTAAGGTCTGATGTTGTCAATGTAGAAGCGAACCATCATCTGTTTATTAACATTTAAAACTAGTTTTTTCACTTTGTCACTATTGCTTCTATTTCGTTCTTTCCGCTCGTATCTAGCAGTTTAACTGTTTTGCCTTTCTTCATGTTTATCCCTCCTAAAGTTTTTGTTTAATATCGCTTGTGTTAATAAATAGAGTCACGGGTTAAAATTGTTTTCATTATCACTAGCGATTTCTATTTTATCTACCCTATCTGCCTTGAAGGTGGTTTTGAAATTGGCTAAACATTTTTCAAAATTAATAATTCTATAATTTAATATCCGTCTCCCTTTATCTTGGGCATGTCTGAAAATTTGGAATTGTGTCCTAAATGCAGACAGGGTCATCTTAGAAATGCAAGCGGCGTGACTATTAAACGTGAAACTGAACCGCCATTTACACAAACTGGCAGTATTACAGAACGAATATGTGACCAGTGTGGACATAGACAAGTCAACGACGGTCTTAAAGAACATGGAGGACCGGCAAGTAATAATAAAGTAACCGGCACAGTAACAAGAATTGATCGCGAAGACAAAATAGAATAGTATTAGGATTTATACAAGCCTAGTGGATTATCAATTGGTGTTCGGGGTTTAGTATTCATAAGGGCTCTAAGGCAAAAGATGAGATAATAGAGCGAATTAGATCGATGTATTTCTTATGTATGTATTGTGATAATCAAAGTCCAATGGCAGCATCGGCAGTCGACTATCGCTATGATCCCATTGAATCACATGCCACGATATTTTTTATTTGTCCTAACTGTCAGAATAAATTCATGGTAGAGGTTCGGGATTTAGGCAAAGTCCAAAAGTAAATTAATCGTAACTGATTTACGGTAACGCAGGAGAGTGTGAGCTTTTTTGAGCTGACAAGCTCGGATAAATTAGCTTCTCATAGATCTAGTTTTGCTCTAGTTGCTCCATAATTTTTCTGATTTGTTTTTCAATATTTTTTAATCGATATGGCATCATTAAATAATCCTTTAGGGCTCTTGGGTCGTGAAATTCAAACTCGCCTATGTTTCGGGGTTTCGAAGCGTTGACTTTTGCAATCCCCTCGTAATTTACCTGTCCGTTGTGTTTACAAAAAGCTCTAGCAATTGGGTCATATACAAGCCATTCGCCACGTGATCCAAGTTGTAGGTTTGCCACCTTTAATCCAATTTTATCGTGTAAATCCAGTAATACGTTGTAGCACTCGCATACGTTGATAGTAAAGAGCTCATAAGGGTCATTGCCGTCAACTGGTGAAGGTAGTAATTCCAATATTGGGACGACGCCTGTATTTAGCCTGACTTTAACTCCGTCAATTTGTGAGCTGTATTGCGTCCAGTTATGCATTTCTATCTTTTTCCAGTCAACGGGCAAGGTTGGCATTTGAGTAATTACGGCTTTGAAGCGGATGTTCTCAGCTCTACAAATGGGGATGGAAAGTTGGTTTTTGTCATACTGGTCGAGGAAATTTTTACCAGGTTGCGTTACCTGCAATACAGCAAAGCTATCACGAGTAATTTGATTAATGAAACCCCGTTCTCTTGCTTTTTTAATATAATAGGAAACATGAGATCTGCTTATGTCTAATGTCCTAGCAATGTCTGCCGCTACCGTCTCATCTTGAATTAGTTGAAGTATAGAGACCATAAGAGTTAAAGATGTCGAGTAAAATTTTGAACGCTCTGTTCTAGGACTCATTTATCTATCAACTTTTCCGGGTCCAAACATGGCTACGTGGATTGCCGATGTGGCTCATTTGCGGTCATAACATGTCTATTCAAATCTAAATTACTAATATCAAATAATTCAGTGAGTAAATCGTTGATAGTAAGTTTACAATCGTCCTCGTTGGCATGGTTAATTAATCTATCAATAAAATTGTCTACGTCTCCAATGACATTGAGTAAATTCTTCTGTGTCATTAGTTTATCTTTCTTGCGTTAACTTGAAATATAAAGTTACTTAAAAGAGGATTACTTCCCAAAGTAATTTAATGAATTACTTCCCAAAGTAATTTAATGAATTACTTCCCAAAGTAAAGTTAATAAATGAATAAATACGATATTGATAGAATTACTTTACTTCCCAAAGTAAAACAGGGATTCCCGAATCCACACTTTAAAATTAATATATTTTTTAATTTCTTTGTTCATTTAATGGTAATTTCTGAACCCTTAATCCTTACTTTGTGTCAACAATTTCTTCTTTACTATACGCTTTCCTCAACCAAATTGGAGTAATCAGCGTAGTTATAGCAACCATTATGATTACCGTAGTGTAAATATTTGATGACAAAACACCAGATGTTACTCCAATACCTGCCACTATAAGACCGACTTCTCCTCTTGATATCATTCCAATACCTACTATCATAGCCTTTGATTTATTCTTCAAAAATAATAAGGATGGCAATCCACATCCTGCTAACTTACTGACAATAGCTACGACAATTACTATAGCTGATAAGATTAGGACTTCAATATTTACTCCAGTAAGGTTCACTTGTGCTCCAATGATTGCGAAAAATAAAGGACCAAAAATTATCTCTAATTTATCAACATACTCTTCTACTTGTTTGATTATTTTTGTGCTGGAAACAGCCATTCCTACGGAAAATGACCCTACTATAGGGGATAGTCCTACTGCTGCTGCTATTGCTGACGCTCCAAAGAATGACGCTGTAACTATACCCTCAACACTGCCTCTAGCCTTCCATAATCGTTCTGTGTTTACTATTCTTGGTATTATGATTATGGCCCCGATAAGTAACCCAGCAAATATACCTAATATTTTTAGAATTAGAATTATAATATCGATAACATTTGGTGCCATGTTGCCAGTCTGAACCATTGTGACTACAACAGATAGAACTGCTATAGCAAGAATATCATCTACTATGGCCGCTCCTAGAATAATTTTGGCTTCTTTTGTCTGCATCTTTCCAAATTCAGTTAACACGCTTACTGAGATCGCGACGCTGGTTGCAGTAAGTGCCGTAGCAATGAGAACGGATTCCAGTGCTTCTAACCCAAATAACGTAAACACATAATATCCCAAGAAAAACGGAACAATAACCCCGCATGCTCCTATTGTAAAAGATGCTGCTCCGCCTTTCAAGAACTCTTTTGGAGTGATGGCAAGACCTGCTATGAATAAAATGACAATTCCGGCGATTTGACCGATTTGCAGAACAGTTTCATTTAAGATAACGAGTGGCTTGCCATCAAATATCGGTATTGAACCCAACGCGAATGGACCTACTATAATACCTGCAACTAACTCGCCTAAAACAGCAGGAAGTCTTAGTTTGTTGAAAATTTCGGCAAATATTTTTGCAGCAAAAAGCAGGATGGCAAGCGAAATTAAAACATGTATTATCGCTTCTTGCTCTACTGCCAAATCTTTTATTATGTTTATTTAATGAATTAATATAATGTTTGATCGGATGCAAAATGTATTAGGTGATAAATTTAACCCTAAGTGAGTCTACAAATACCGGATTTACCATGTCGACTAAGTGAGGCAAGGCGGCTAAAATTTAGAAACTCTAATTTTGACTCACATGAGAAGTAGGGTTGCTCCCTTTCGGCCCACTAGTAAATGATAATGATTATGAAATTAAGGTGACGTGTTACGATATTCATCTTTTGCCCAATCAATAAGTGACTTTAAATCAGTGGTACTGTAATCAACATCCATCTCCTGAGATACCTGCAACAAATCACTATTCGTAAAAATGGCTATCCTTAAATCGTTCTCGGCCTTCTTCCTTAATGCGTTAATGGTATTGGACAGGAATTTCAGCGTATTTGCATTAAAAGAAAATATCATGACTGCAGAAAGGCCATTTATATTTTTTAACTTCTTAGTAATGAGCCTCTGAATATCAATATCAAAAAATGGATCTATTTTGTTTTCAACATTTCCTAAATACAATGAATGCCACCCCAACAAATGTAAAATTACCGAAGCAATTCTTGCATGGTAAGTTGCCTCTTCTGATCCAGAAACAACTATCGAATAGGCTTTTAATTTAGGAGTATCTATTGTAGAAATAAATTTTGTCATCAGTACGAGATCCAGGGCAGTAGTAGAAATTAATAATTTTTCGCTTTCGCTAATTTTTCCTCGGTTGTACATGTCATTTAATATATTCAAAGTTGGTAAAATAATATCAAATAGTATTCTCTCTTTTGATATCGTTGAAAATAACAAATTAGAAATAATAAGCATAGCTTGTGACTCATTTCCTTGAATTAAGCAATCTAAAAATTTTTGCTGCAGGTTGTGGGTATTTAACGGGAATTCAATCGGAGGAGCGTCTTTGTCCAAGTACCAAACATTAACGGTTCCAATTTTTTTTTTCTAATCAACCCTTGTGCAAGCATCAGACTCAGGTATTTTGTAAGGGTCATTCGATTTATTTTGGTTTTTGTGGAAAGTTCAATTCCAGACAGACCAGCGTAGTTTTGAGACAAAGCAGAAAATACCTTTTTCTTTACTTCCTCAAAATTATAGCCGTAATGCATATGGACATATTGATCATGTATGTTTTAATAGTTTTCATTTTTTGAATGAAATTTTCAAGATTATTAAAAAAAATATAAGTCTTTACTTATATCGGTTGCATTAGGAATGTCCAATAAAAAAGCGGTATTAGCTTTCTCTGGTGGGTTGGATACTTCGGTATGTGTAAAATATCTTCAAAATAATCATAATATGGAAGTAATTACCGCTACCGTTGACTGCGGACAAGAAGATGACTTTGAAGAAATTAGAAAAAAATCAAAGATTCTTGGGGCGATAAAACATGTTAATATTGATGCCAAAAAGGAATTCGTTGAAAGATATGTCAATAGATCAATAAAGGCAAATGGTCTTTACCAGGGAAAATATCCACTTGCTACGGCGCTAGCCCGTCCCTTAATTGCAGATAAAATAATGAAAGTCGCTGCGAAGGAGGATGCAACGGCGGTTGCCCATGGATGCACAGGTAAAGGAAACGATCAGGTTAGGTTTGATATTGCAATGTCGTCGATAGATCCAAGTATCAAGATTATCGCGCCAATCAGAGAAATGAATCTTACACGGGATCTTGAAATAAGATACGCAAAAAAAAATAATGTTCCGCTTAATGAGGAAATCAAAAAATATAGTACTGACATGAACATATGGGGAAGGGCAATAGAAGCAGGAAAATTAGAAGATCCTTGGGAAGAGCCTCCTGAAGAAATTTTTAGTTTAGTTAAAAATAAAATTATTCCTGCGGAATATCTTGAGCTAGAATTTGACAGAGGAATACCCGTTGGAGTTGACAATAGAAAGATGAGTCTAATGAACGTAATTACATATTTGAATATCAAAGCGGGTAAACATGGAATTGGTGTGATAGATCATATAGAAGATAGAGTTGTTGGCATAAAGACCAGGGAAATATATGAGGCCCCAGCTGCCATGACGATTCTAACAGCTCACAAAGATTTGGAGCAATTGGTACTTACTAAACATGAGTTAAGATTTAAGCAAATCGTGGATGATCAATGGAGTTGGATGATCTATTCTGGATTATGGTTCGATCCCCTTAGAGAAGACTTGGATAAGTTTATAGATGCAACCCAAAATAGAGTTACAGGAAAAGTTAAAATGAAATTACAAAATGGATCCGCTAAGGTAGTTGGAAGAAAATCTAAGAATTCACTTTACAGGCAGAACCTTGCCACATATGCATCAGATTCCATTTTCGATCAAAACCTTGCAAAAGGTTTTATAGAGTTATGGGGAATGGAAACAGTTATTGCTAATAAACTATCAAGGAACCTACCAACGAAGGGAAAAGAGGAAGACTAGAAATGAAAAAAGAATGTAAAGACTGTGGTGCTGAGCTGACTATACCACAGGATTCAATGGTTGGAGAAATCATAACATGTCCAGATTGCGGCACCGATTTTGAAATTGTATCAAAGAATGAGGACAATGTTGAGATGAAAGAAGCAGAGTCAGTCGGAGAAGACTGGGGACAATAGTTGATTAGAGTATGCCTAATTTATGACAAATTAAGATTTGAAGAAAAAAAAATATTCAGCAATATCCGGGAAAAAGGCTTTGACGCCACTTTAGTAGACGGAAAATCACTAACATTCGATACTGAATCTAGTAAAGGCGATTTTAGATTTGGAGACGTAGTATTACAGCGTCTGATAAGTTATAACAGGGGTTTACACTTAACTTATTGTCTAGAACATATAGGATTACCTGTTGTAAATTCATTTAAAGTTAGCGAAATCTGTGGAAATAAACTCATCACATCGTTGATCTTAATGAAGAATAAAGTGCCGACACCCAAAACTACTTTTGCTTTTAGCACGGAATCAGCAAGAGAGTGTATGAAAAAACTGGGATACCCATTGGTAGTTAAGCCAATTATTGGCTCCTGGGGACGCGGTGTTTACCAGATAAAAGACCAGTCTATGGCTGAAATGTTGTTGGATTCAAGACAAGATAATGATAATTCATTTTCCAGAATTTATTATTTC
>Ga0209382_10006480_pt1 | contig 15051 bp, 11 predicted proteins | sample SoiMetdeltSBSDD5_FD_187599 | JGI IMG/M metagenome (GOLD analysis project Ga0209382, IMG submission 187599) | Bulk soil microbial communities from a Populus tree surrounding site in Tennessee, USA - Soil MetaG P. deltoides SBSDD5 (SPAdes) (version 2) | ecosystem: Environmental > Terrestrial >... | reverse complement strand
CGGGATACGCTCGAGGTAGAACTCCGCGATCGCTGCCTCGCCCACGAGCAGGTCCCGCCTGCGCAGCTTCGCCTCCAGCTTCTCGATCGCGGCGATAGTCGCGGTGTTGCGGGCGCGGAAATCCCCGGCCGGTCCTCCGCGATCGCGAACGAGCGCCTCCTCGACGAAGATCCGACGCGCCGTTGCACGATCGACCTGCGCGAAGTCGACCATGCGACCGGAGTGCAGCACTCGCCCGTACAGCGACACGGACTCGCGTGCGAGCACCATGCCGCGCTGCGGCGACCATTCGGCGTCGGTGTAGTTCCGCCGCACCAGATGCCCGGCAGCCGCCTCGATCCACGACGGCTGGACCTGCGCGACCATGCGCGCGTACACGCGGTGCGTCTCCACCAGGCTCGCCGCCATTACCCAGTGCGGGCCGCGGCGCGCAAGCGGCGACCCCGGGGCGATCATGAAGCGTGTGTCGCGCGCGCCCAGGTAGGTTCGATCCTCGTCGCGCACCCCGATCCCGCCGAGAAACCCGGACAGCAGCGCACGATGCAAGGCCGAGTGCGCGGCCGCTTCCGTCTGCATTCGGCGGCCCGAGCGGGCAATCGCGGTGAGTTGCGCATGCAGATCCTGCCATTCCCTGACGCGCAGCCAGGACAGGAAGTTCTCCCTGCACCAGCGCCGCAATGCCCGCGAGCCCTCGTCGGTCTGCTCGCCGATGGCGCGCCAGAGATTCAGCACCGTGACGAAATCCGAGCGGGGATCCGCGAAAGAGGCATGGCGTTCGCCAGCGGCCTCGAGCCGGCCGGCGGGCCGCTCGCGCGGGTCCTGGATGCTCAGGAAAGCGGTGATCACCAGGCATTCGCGCAAGGCGCCGAGCCGCGCAGCCTCGATCAGGACTCGTGCCAGCCGAGGATCGACGGGTAGCCGCGCCATCCGGCGGCCGAGACGCGTGATCCGTCGCTCGCCGTCCACGGCCGAAAGCTCCGCGAGCAGCCGATAGCCGTCGTTCAGCAGGCGCCCGTCCGGCGCGTCGAGAAACGGGAACTCCTCGGGCGCGCCCAACCCCAGCGCCGCCATCTGCAGGATCAGGCTGGCGAGGTTCGTGCGATGGATCTCGGGCTCCGTGTACTCCGGCCGGGAGGCGAAGTCGGTCTCCGAATAGAGCCGGATGCATATCCCCTCACCCTCGCGTCCGCACCGTCCCTTGCGCTGGTCGGCGCTCGCCCGCGAGATGGGCTCGATCGGCAACCGCTGGAGCTTGGCGCGCGGGCTGTAGCGACTGATTCGCGCCAGCCCCGAGTCGATCACGAAACGCACGCCCGGGATCGTGAGCGAGGTCTCTGCGACATTGGTCGCGAGGATGATCCGGCCGGATGGGTGCGGCGCGAAGATCCGCTCCTGCTCCGTCGCCGGGAGACGCGAGTAGAGCGGCAGCAGCTCGCGCGAGGTGGACGCGTCGCGTCGCAGCAGTTCGAGGGCCTCCTGTATCTGCCGCTCGCCCGGCAGGAACACCAGCGTGTCGCCCACGATGCCGCGCGCGTCGAGCGCCAGCTCGCCCGCGGCGGTCGCAACCGCCGACGCGAGCGGCGACGGCGACTCGTCCTGTGGATCGATCGGGCGGTACCAAACTTCCACGGGGTAGCTTCGCCCCTCGATCTCGACCACGGGCGCGCCCTCGAAGTACTCGGCGAACCGCCGGGTCTCGATCGTCGCGGACGTGATCACGACCTTGAACTCGGGCCGGCGCGCCACGAGACGTCGACAGATGCCCAGCAGAAAGTCCAGGTTCAGGTTGCGCTCGTGCGCCTCGTCGAGGATCAGGGTGTCGTAGCGCGCGAGCCGGGGATCGCGCTCGAGCTCGCGAAGCAGCACCCCGTCGGTCATAAGCTTGACGAGGGTGCGCGGGCCAGTGCGATCGACGAAGCGGACCTGGTAACCGACGAGGTCGCCCACGGTCGAGCCGAGCTCGACCGCGAGGCGACTCGCGAGCGCGTGAGCCGCGATGCGGCGCGGCTGGGTGTGACCGATCATGCCGTCGATGCCACGACCGAGCTCGAGGCAGATCTTGGGCAGCTGCGTGCTCTTGCCGCTGCCTGTGGCGCCGCTCACGATCACGACCGGGGAGGCGGCGATGGCGGACGCAATCTCCGCGCGCCGCGCGGATACCGGAAGGGTCTCGTCGTAGCGGATCGGTGGCAGCGAGGCGCGCCGCGCCTCGCGTCTCAGCCCGGCTGTCGTTTCGCTCGTTCCCACAGGCGCTCGAGCTCGGCCGGGGTGACATCGGCGGCAGTGCGATTGTCGGCCCTGAGCTCCTGCTCGACGCCGCCGAACCGCTCCTCGAACTTCCGGTTGGCGGAGCGCAGACAGGCCTCCGGGTCGATCCCGAGATGTCGCGCGAGCTGCGCGGCGGTAAAGAGCAGATCGCCAAGCTCCTCTCGGGCCTGCGCGCGGGTCTCTCCAGCAAGCGCGGCATCGAGCTCCGCCAGCTCCTCGCGCAGCTTCTCGAGCACCCCCGGAGGATCCGGCCAGTCGAAGCCGACCCGCGCGGCCCGCTGACCGAGCTTGCCTGCGCGTGTGAGCGCGGGAAGCCCGACCGCAACGCCATCGAGCACACCGCTGCCGCCGCGTGCCGCGCGCTCGCGCGCCTTCTGCGCCTCCCAGGCGATCGACACCTGTGCGGCGCTGTCGGCGCGCTTCTCGCCGAACACGTGCGGGTGACGGCGCTCGAGCTTGTCGCAGATCGAGTCGACGACGTCGTCGAAGGCGAAGACCCCCGCCTCCTCTGCAATCCGGGCCTGACAGACGACCTGGAACAGCAGATCGCCGAGCTCGTCCTTGACGTGGCCGGGGTCGCCCTTGCGGATCGCGTCCTCGAGCTCGTACGCCTCCTCGATCGTGTGCGGGGCGATGCTCTCCCAGGTCTGCTCGCGGTCCCAGGGACAACCCCGCTCGGGATCGCGCAGTCGCCGCATGATCTGGAGCAGGCGCTCAATGGCCACGACTCAGGCTCCGTTCAGCAGGTCGGCGAACGACACGAGCATTCCCGCGGTCGCCCCCCAGATGCGCCGACCCTCCCAGGGTATGTCCCAGCTGGTGAACGCCTGGCCGCCGATGCGGCGCGTCGTCGGCACATGGTTCGCGCGGTCGAGGAGGAAGTCGAGCGGGGCCTCGAAGGTGTCGTCGACCTCCGTGCGGTCGAGCCGCAGCTCGAAACCGGGCCTGACATAGGCGACGACCGGCGTCACGACGAACCCCGAGATCACCAGGTGGTCATGGAGGTAACCGACGCGGCGTATTCGGTCGACCGGCAGTCCGATTTCCTCGTGCGCCTCGCGCACCGCCGCCTCCCACGCGCCGGCATCGGTCGTCTCGATACGGCCGCCGGGAAAGCTAACCTGTCCCGGATGATTGGTGAGCTGGGCCGAGCGCTGCGTAAAGAGGCAGGTGAGGCCATCGGCACGGTCCACCAGGGGCACCAGCACGGCTGCACGCGACCAGGTCCTGGGCAGGTGGCGACGCAACTCCTGCGCGGTGGTGGGCGCGACGCCGGCGATCAGCGCCGCGTCCGGGTTCCCCGTACCCGCCTCGGGCCTGAGCCTCTGTTCTATGCGGACGCGGAGGCTTGGTGCGGGCGGCGACAGCGGTTCTGCCACTTCACTCACCCGTGCCGCCCTGGCGGACCCCGCCGCGAGTGAGCGATGCGGGGTCGAGGAGCTTCGCGAGCTGCTCCTCGGTGAGATCGGTCATCTCGGCCGCGACCTCGCGGATCGGCCGGCCCTCGGCATAAGCTTTCTTGGCAATCGCTGCACCCTTCTCGTAGCCGATCACCGGGTTGAGCGCCGTGACCAGCATCGGGTTCCGGTCGAGCGCAGCGGCGATGTGCCGAGTATGCACAACGAAACCCGCGATCGCGCTGCGTGCGAGCGTGCGCGAGCCATTGGCCAGCAGCTCGATGCTCTGCAGCAGGTTGTAGGCGATCACGGGCTGCATGACGTTGAGCTGGAAGCTACCCGACTGGCCCGCGATGGTGATGGTGAGGTCATTGCCCATCACCTGGGCCGCAACCATGGCAACGGCCTCGGGCACCACCGGGTTCACCTTGCCCGGCATGATGCTGCTGCCGGGCTGCAAAGCCGGCAGTGCGATCTCGCCGAGCCCGGCGAGCGGTCCGCTGTTCATCCAGCGCAGGTCGCTCGTAATCTTCATCAGGCAGACGGCGATCGTCCGCAACTGACCCGACAACTCGACGGCGGTCTCCTGAGCGGCAAGCGCCGCGAAGAAATCGCGACTGGGACGCAGGTCGAGCGAGGTCTGACGCGAGAGCAGCGTCGCAACCCGCGCGCCAAAGGCTGCGGGAGCATTGATGCCGCTGCCGATCGCGGTCCCGCCCTGCGCGAGTGCATGCAGACGCGGGCGGCAGGAGTTGAGGCGCGCAACGCAGTCCTCGACCTGGGTACGCCACGCGCCCAGCTCCTGACCGAAGGTCAGCGGCATCGCGTCCATGAGGTGCGTGCGACCGGTCTTGACGATGTCGGCGATGTCGGCGGCCTTGCGGCTGATGGTGCCGGAAAGCTCCTTGAGCGCTGGCAGCAGCTGCTCGGTAATGGCCAGCGCAACGGAGAGATGCGTCGCCGTGGGAAAGACGTCGTTGCTGCTCTGGCTGCGGTTGACATGGTCGTTCGGGTGGACCGCGATCCCGTCGGCGTAGCGGCTCGCGAGGCGCGCGATCACCTCGTTGGCGTTCATGTTGCTGCTGGTGCCCGATCCGGTCTGAAAGACGTCGACCGGGAAATGGGCGTCGTGGCGCCCTTCGGCCACCTCGAGGGCCGCCTTCTGGATCGCGAATGCACGCACGCGATCGAGCTCGTTCAACTCGAGGTTGGCGCCGGCGCACGCCCACTTGACGAGACCAAGCGCGCGGATGAATCCGCGCGGCATGGTAAGCCCGCTAATGGGGAAGTTCTGCACCGCGCGCTGTGTCTGCGCGCCCCAGAGCGCATCGGCGGGCACTCGCAGCTCGCCCATGCTGTCGCGTTCCACGCGGAAGCCGTCGCTTGCCATGCGTTGGTGCTCCTGATGATCCGATCGGATTGACGGCGCAGAACCGGCCTTCGCGACGGCCACGCAGGGCTCCGACCGGAGGCCTGCGGTATCATCGCAAATCCTAGCATTCCCGGATGCCGCGCATGAGCCTCACCGCACTCTCGGCGCTGTCGCCCGTCGACGGCCGCTACGCCTCGCGCTGCGCCGAGTTACGCGCGATTTTCAGCGAAGCGGGCCTGATCCGCGCCCGCGTCCGTGTCGAGGCGGCCTGGCTCATGGCGCTCGCGCAGCACCCCGCCATCGTCGAGCTGAAGGGAGTGCCCGCGCAGGACATCGAGGCCCTGCAGGAGCTCGTCGCTCGCTTCTCCGAGGCGGACGCTGCCGAGGTCAAGCAGCTCGAGCTCGAGACCAATCACGACGTCAAGGCGGTCGAGTACTTCCTCAGGCGTCGGCTGGCGGCGCACGGAGGCTGGGCCGGCCGTCTCGAGTTCGTGCATTTCGCGTCCACGTCCGAGGACATCAACAACCTGGCGTATGCGCTAATGTGCCAGGAGGCGCGCGATCGCGTGTTGCTGCCGCGCATCCAGGCCCTGGTCGAATCACTGCGCGCGATGGCGCACGCGCACGCCGACGACCCGATGATGTCGCGCACCCACGGGCAGCCCGCGACGCCCACCACGCTCGGCAAGGAGATTGCAGTGTTCGCACACCGGCTGCGCCAGCAGGCCGGTGGATTCGCGGCCGTGCTGATCCGCGGCAAGTTCAATGGCGCGGTGGGCAACTACAATGCCCACGCCGCAGCCTACCCGGACCTCGACTGGCCGGGGATCGGCAAGCGCTTTGTCGAGTCGCTCGGGCTCGTGCACAGCGCCTACACCACGCAGATCGAGCCGCACGACTGGACCGCCGAGTACTGCGACGCGCTGGCGCGGGTCGACAGCGTGCTCATCAATCTGTGCCGCGATTTCTGGGGGTATGTGTCGCTCGGGTATTTTCGGCAGAAGGTCGTCGCCGGCGAGACCGGCTCGTCGACCATGCCGCACAAGGTCAATCCGATCGATTTCGAGAACGCCGAGGGCAACCTGGGCGTAGCGAACGCATTGCTGCGCTTCATGTCCGAGAAGCTGCCGGTCTCGCGCTGGCAGCGCGACCTCAGCGACTCGACGGTACAGCGCAATATCGGGGTGGCGCTCGCACACGCGGACGTGGCGGTGCAATCGATCGGCCGCGGGTTGTCGCGGCTCGACGTGGATTCGTCGCGCATGGCGCGGGACCTCGACGAAAACTGGGAGCTGCTTGCGGAGCCCATTCAGACGGTGATGCGGCGCTACGGAGTCGCCAACTCCTACGAGCAGCTGAAGGCGCTCACTCGCGGCCGTAATGTCGACTCGAAGGCGATCGCCGAGTTCATCGCGGGCCTGCCGATCCCGGCCGAGGCTCGTCGCCGGCTCGCGGAACTGTCGCCTGGGCGCTACATCGGCCTGGCCGCACGCCTCGCGCGCGAGGTCTGATGACGCCATCGGGAATCGCCGTCGTCCCGGCGCGCTGGGAGGACGATCACGCGGCCATCGAGACCGTGCGCCGCGCCGTGTTCATCCTGGAACAGGGAGTGCCCGAGCACGAGGAATGGGACGCCACGGACCCGGTCAGCCGGCACGCCCTGGCGGTGACCCCGAAACGTGACGCAGTCGGCACAGCGCGCCTGGAACCCGCCGGTAAGATCGGTCGTGTCGCGGTACTCCCGCAGTATCGCGGCACCGGGATCGGCGGCGCGATGGTCGGCCACCTGGTGGATCTGGCACGGACGCTCGGGCTCACGCAGGTTCGTCTGAACTCGCAGTCCTCCGCGATCGGGTTTTATGCGCGGATGGGCTTCCAGGCCGAGGGGCCGGAATTCATGGAGGTCGGAATCCCGCATCGGCGGATGGTCCTGCGGATCGGGTACCGAGATGAACAACAAGCTGAACGTCACAGGAACACGGAGCATCCTCACGACCGTCGATGAATACCGCGCGGCGGTCGCCGAAATTGCGACGCGCGCGCAACGTGGTCTCGCAATCTACACGCCGGACCTCGAACCGCAACTCTACGATCACGACCTGTTTCTCGAGCCGATGAAGCGGCTCGTGCTGGCGCGCAGCCATGCGCGCGTGCGCGTGCTGATCTCCGATCCCGGTCGCGTGGTGCGCGAGGGCAACCGCTTCCTGCAGATGGCACGGCGGCTCACGAGCTACCTGGATTTTCGCAACGTGTCGGCCGAGTTCCGCGGCAACCCTTGCGCATTCATCGTCGCCGACGACCGGGCGATCGCCTACCGGCAGCAGGCATCGCGCTGGGACGGCATCGTTGATTTCGACGATGTGAACGTCGTGCGACGCTACATGACGTATTTCGACGAAGCGTGGGTCGGCAGCGTCATCCAGCCCGAGCTGCGCGCGACCGCGATCGACTTCTGAATCCCGCGGGCGCCTGCCTATAATGACCGGCATGGTATGGAAGCCGGATGTCACGGTGGCCGCGGTCGCCGAGCGTGACGGTAAATTTCTGCTGATCGAGGAGCGCGCAGGCGGTCGACTGGTGCTCAATCAGCCCGCTGGCCATCTCGAGGACGGCGAGAGCTTCGTGGATGCCGTGATGCGCGAGACCCTCGAGGAATCCGGCTGGCGGTTCCGTCCGGAGTGGATCGTGGGCGTCTACATGTGGCGACCCGACGGCTCCGGCCGCAGCTTCCTTCGTGTGGCGTTCAGCGGCGCGCTCGACGGCTGCGATGCGCCGCGCCCGCCCGATCGCGCGATCGTACGGGTGCGCTGGCTCACCCATGCGCAGCTCGCGGACCCGGCGCTGCGACTGAGGAGCCCCCTCGTGCGTCGCTGCGTCGAGGACTACGTCGCGGGCATCCGCCATCCCTGCTCGCTGATCAGTCACCTCGACCCGGCCGCGCCCGCCTCGCTCGCCGCGAGCGGCTGAGGCGCCAGCCACCGCCTATAATCCGCGGATGAACGCGGATCGCATCGTGCTCGGGATCTCCGGCGGAGTCGACTCCGCGGTCGCAGCCGCGCTTCTCGTTCGCGAAGGGCGCGACGTCCATGCGCTCTACATGCGCAACTGGGACGACGACGACGGTTACTGTACCGCCGCGGCCGATCTCCAGGATGCGCGGCGCGTCTGCGAGGATCTCGCCATCCCGCTGCACGTGGTGAACTTCGCCTCGGAGTACCGCGAGCGGGTGTTCCGCCACTTTCTCGACGAGCTCGCCGTGGGTCGCACGCCCAACCCGGACGTCGCATGCAATCGGGAGATCAAGTTCGGCGTCTGTCTCGAGCACGTGCGGAGGCTCGGTGCCGCGCGCTTCGCCACCGGTCATTACGCGCGCGTCGAACACGCGCCGGACGGACCTCGTCTCCGGCGCGCCGCCGACCGGACCAAGGACCAGAGCTACTTCCTGCACACGGTACCGGGCGAGGCGCTGCGCCGCTGCGAGTTCCCAGTGGGCGCTCTGCAGAAGGGCGACGTGCGACGTCTCGCGCGGGAGTTCGCGCTCCCCGTACATGACAAGCGCGACAGCACGGGGATCTGCTTCATCGGCGAGCGTCCGTTCGGCGAGTTCCTGTCGCACTTCCTTCCCGCACAACCCGGCCCGATCGAGACAGCGGCAAACGTGCGACTCGGCACGCATCGCGGGCTCATGTACTACACGCTCGGTCAGCGCCAGGGCCTCGCGCTCGGCGGGGTGCGCGGCGCTGCCGAGGCACCGTGGTACGTCGCCGCGAAGGACCTGGGCGCCAACCGGCTCGTGGTGGTGCAGGACCCGGCGCACCCGCTGCTGATGAGCGAGGCGCTCCGCACCGAGCCCGCGCACTGGATCGCCGGATCGCCGCCCTCATCCCGCTTCCGGTGCACCGTCAAACTGCGCTACCGCCAGCTCGATCAGCCATGCGAGACCGTCGTCCGCCCGGACGGCGGGCTCGACGTGCGCATGTTGAATCCGCAGCGCGCGGTCACGCCGGGACAATCCGCCGTGTTCTACGACGGTGAGCTCTGCCTTGGCGGCGCGGTGATCGCCGCCGTACACCACGTGGCGGATTCGAGCGCTCGCAGCGCCTGAAGGCACCGGACCCCGGCGCGGCGCGCGGGCTAGCGGCTATAATTCCGCGGCTCGGGCCGCCGCCCCGGAGGTTTCATGAAGGACAGTTTCAGGACCCGCACGACGCTCGCTGCGGCCGGCCAGACCTACGAGATCCACAGCCTCGCAGCCATCCAGGGCCACGACGTCGGTCGGCTGCCTTTCTCGCTGAAGATCCTGCTGGAGAACCTGCTGCGCTTCGAAGACGGGGTGAGCGTCACACGCCCGGACATCGAGGCGCTGCTGCGCTGGGACCCGCAGGCCACCCCCAGTCACGAGATCGCCTTCACGCCGGCGCGCGTGATCATGCAGGACTTCACGGGCGTGCCGGCGATCGTCGATCTCGCCGCGATGCGCGAGGCCATGACGCGTCTCGGCGGCAACCCGCAGGAGATCAACCCGCTTGCGCCGGCGGAGCTCGTCATCGATCACTCGGTACAGGTCGACGAGTACGGGACCAAGGACGCGCTCAACCGGAACAACGCCATCGAGTTTGCGCGGAACGGCGAGCGCTACGCGTTCCTGCGCTGGGGCCAGACAGCGTTCAGCAACTTCAAGGTGGTACCGCCGAATACCGGCATCGTTCACCAGGTGAATCTCGAGCACCTCGCGCGCGTGATATTCCACGAGGAGCGCAACGGTGCGAAGCGTGCGTTCCCCGATACGCTGGTAGGCACCGATTCGCACACTACGATGGTGAACGGCCTCGGGGTCCTCGGCTGGGGCGTCGGCGGCATCGAGGCGGAAGCCGCCATGCTCGGGCAGGCCGTGACCATGCTCATCCCGCAGGTGATCGGCTTCCGGCTCAAGGGAGCGCTGCCCGCGGGCGCGACCGCGACCGACCTGGTGCTCACCGTCACCGAGATGCTGCGCAAGAAGGGCGTCGTCGACAAGTTCGTCGAGTTCTTCGGTGACGGGCTCGCCGGGCTGCCGCTCGCGGACCGGGCGACCATCGCAAACATGTCGCCGGAATTCGGCAGTACCTGCGCGATCTTTCCGATCGACGAAGAGACCTGCCGCTACCTCGCGCTGACAGGCCGCAGCGGTGAGCAAATCGCGCTGGTCGAGGCCTACGCCCGGGCACAGGGAATGTGGCGCACCAACGGCATGCGCGAGGCCGAGTACACCGACGTGCTCGAGCTCGATCTCGCGACCGTGGAACCGAGCCTGGCAGGACCCAAGCGTCCACAGGACCGCGTGCCGTTGCGCAACTCGAAGCCGGCGTACCGCGAAAGCCTCGCGAAGATGGTCGAGGAGCGCAGCGCCCGGAACCCGCAGGCCAGCGGCCGCGCCCGGGTCGCACCGGACGGTTTCGAGCTCGGCGACGGCGCCGTACTGATTGCCGCGATTACCAGCTGCACCAACACGTCGAACCCTGCGGTGCTAGTCGGCGCGGGTCTGCTGGCGCGCAAGGCGCGCGCGCTCGGACTCACGTCGCGTCCATGGGTAAAGACCAGCCTCGCGCCCGGCTCGCGCGTCGTGACCGACTATCTGCGCAAGGCCGGGCTGCTCGCCGATCTCGAGGGTATCGGGTTCTACGTGGTCGGTTACGGGTGCACAACCTGCATCGGCAACTCGGGGCCGCTGCGCCCGGAGATCTCGGAAGCCGTCCGCGCGGGCGACATCGTCGGTGTGTCGGTGCTGTCCGGGAATCGCAACTTCGAGGGACGCGTGCATCCTGAAGTGCGTATGAACTACCTGGCGTCGCCGCCGCTGGTGGTGGCCTACGCGCTGGCGGGCACCATGGACCTGGACCTGCAGAAGGAGCCGCTGGGTCAGGGTGCCGACGGCAAGCCCGTTTATCTGCGCGATGTCTGGCCGACTCCGCCGGAGATCCAGCGAGCGATCGCCGGCAGCGTCGATTCGGCGATGTTCAGGCGGGGGTATTCGAGCGTCTTCCAGGGCGATGAGCACTGGAACGGCATCCGCGTGCCCGAGGGCCAGATCTACCGCTGGGAGCCGTCGTCCACCTACGTGCGCAATCCCCCCTACTTCGAGGGCATGACCATGACGCCCCCGGCAGTGGCGGACGTCCGCAACGCAAGGGTGCTCGCACTGCTCGGCGATTCGGTAACCACCGATCACATCTCGCCGGCCGGCAATATCTCGAAGGCCAGCCCGGCGGCGAAGTATCTCGTCGCGCAGGGCGTGCAGCCTGTGGATTTCAATTCCTACGGCGCGCGGCGCGGCAATCACGAGGTAATGATGCGAGGCACCTTCGCAAACATCCGGCTGCGCAACAACCTCGTGCCGGGGACCGAGGGCGGCGTGACCGTGCACATCCCCTCGGGTGAGCAGATGAGCATCTACGACGCGGCGATGCGTTACAAGACCGAGGGCACGCCGCTTGTGGTGATCGCGGGCAAGGAATACGGCACCGGATCGTCGCGCGACTGGGCTGCGAAGGGCACGATGCTGCTCGGCGTAAGGGCCGTCATCGCCGAGAGTTACGAGCGCATCCACCGCTCGAATCTGATCGGGATGGGGGTACTGCCGCTGCAGTTCCGCGCGGGTGAGTCCGCGGAGGTGCTCGGCCTCACAGGCCGCGAGAGCTACGAGATCATCGGCCTCAACGGCGGCGCGGCGAAGCAGGTGACGGTCGTCGCGACGCCGGCCACCGGGGCACCGGTGCGATTCGAGGCGCGCGTGCGTATCGATACGCCCAAAGAGCGGGAGTACTTCCAGCACGGAGGAATCCTGCACTACGTCGTGCGCCAGCTCGCCGGAGCGAGCAAGGCCGCGTAGCGCCTGGCAACACCTGTCTTCTGCGGCAAGGATGCCCGCTGCACGAGGAGCACCCGATGGCCGCCCGACTCATGATCCTCTGGACCCTGGTCGCGACGTCCGCCGGGGCCGCGCCGTCTCTCGAAGCGCCGCCCAGCGCTGGCGTAGGTTCGACCGTCGCCGTAAAGGTCGCCGGCAGCAGCAATGCTCGAGATTTCGTCACGATCGTGCCAAAGGACAGCCGCGAAGGGGCGTACGACGCGTATCAGTACGTCGACAAGGACGGAGCGCTCAAGCTCCAGGCGCCGGCGAAACCCGGCGAGTACGAGGTACGCCTGCTAAGCGCGGACTCGCCCTACCCTACGCTCGCCAGTCGGCCGATCCGCATCGACGCCGTAAAGGCCACGCTCGAGGCGCCGGAGCGAGTCGACGCCGGCACCGATTTCCAGGTGAAGTGGAGCGGACCGGACAATCCGCGCGACTACGTTGCGATCGGCAATGCTCAGCGGAAATACATCACCTACGCGTATACCAATGCGGGCAACCCTGTCGCGCTGGTCGCACCCGACGAACCCGGCGAGTACGAGCTCCGTTACATCCTGGCTGAGGGCGACACCGTCATCGGCGCGCGACCCATCGTCGTCGGCGGCGTCACGGCAACGGTCCAGGTCCCGGCCAAGGCCGCGGCTGGCAGCACGTTCAAGGTCACCTGGACGGGACCCGACAACCCGCGTGACTTCGTCACCATCGTGAAGACCGGCACCCCGGCGAAGCAGTACGGACCCTACGCCTACACTTCCAAGGGCAGCACGCTCACGCTCACCGCCCCCGACGAGTCGGGCAAATACGAGGTGCGCTATCTCACCGCGCAGAGCTACGCCACGCTGGGCGCCGCGCCGATCGAGATCGCGGCGATCAGCGCCACGATCAAGGGACCTGCGGAAGCCGTAGCGGGCAGCACCTTCGCCGCGCAGTGGCAGGGCCCCGACAATGCCCAGGACTACGTAACCATCGTGCCCACCGGAGCGAAGGAAGGCGTAAGCGGCAACTACCGCTATACCGCGCTGGGCAACCCGGCGCAGATCCTCGCGCCTCTCGCACCGGGCGATTACGAGCTGCGCTATTCCACGGGTCAGAGCCACGCGACGCTCGCGCGCGCGCCAATCCGCATCACTCCGGGCGCGCAGGAGCCCGGTTTCGTCGCCGTGACGGTGTCGCAGACCGCGGGCGGCGGCAATGCGGTCGAGATCATCCTCGATGCCTCGGGCAGCATGCTGCAGCGGATGGGCAAGCAGCGGCGCATCGACATTGCAAAGCAGACGCTGACCCGGCTCACCTCGACGCGGATTCCCGCCGGAACTCCGTTTGCCATGCGCGTATTCGGGCGCGAAGTCGACTCCTGTCAGACCGATCTCGACATCGCGCTGGGCCCCCTCGACGCGGCTGCAGTCGGTGCGCGGATTGCGAAGCTCGAGGCGAAGAACAACGCGCGGACGCCCATCGGTGCGTCGCTGGAGAAGGTCTCGGATGATCTGCGCGCTGCGCGTGGCGAGCGCCTCGTGATCCTGCTGACCGACGGCGAGGAAACCTGTGGCGGCGATCCGGCTGCGGCGATCGCCAGGCTTCGCAAGGCGAACGTCGGTGTAAGAGTAAACATCGTCGGTTTCGCCATCGACGACGAGGCGTTGGCCGCCACGTTCCGCCACTGGAGCGATGCCGGCGGCGGCCTCTACTTCGATGCGCGCGACGCCGCTGGGCTCGACAAGGCGCTGGCACAGGCACTTGTGCCGGCCATCGAGCTCGTGGACGGCAAGGGCCAGGTCATCGCGCAGGGCCTCGTCGGCGATGCGCCGCTCAAGGCCATGCCGGGCGCCTACACCGTACGCATCAAGGCGCAGACGACGAAAGCGAAACCGGTTACGGTGCGCGCGAAGGAGACCGCGAACATCAGCCTGTGAGCGTCGGCGCGCGCGGTACCAGCGCACCGAGGGGCGCGGCGACCTTGCCGAAACAACTGCGTGCCAGGGCCGGTCTTATCCTGCGAAGGCCCTACGCCCGCCGCTTCGAGCACGGATGGACCCGTGAGACATCGCGCCACCCACCCAGCACTCCGGTCCTCCGAGATCACTCCGGAGGCGGTCTATGTCAATCGCAGGGCGATACTCGCGGCGGCCGGTGCGCTCGTGCCATCGCTGGTCGGAGCCCTGGCGGCAGAGACGCTGAAGTACCGCCGAAATGCCGCGCTCAGCACCAATGAGCCTAAGAATTCCTACGAAGATATAACGACTTACAACAACTTCTACGAATTTGGTACAGGTAAGTCCGACCCCGCGAAGAGATCGGCGAAGTTTCGCCCCGTACCGTGGACGGTGGCGATCGCCGGCGAGGCCGAGGTCACCGGGACGTTCGCGCTCGAGGACCTGCTAGCACCTCATGCGCTCGAGGAGCGGATCTATCGCCTGCGGTGTGTGGAAGCCTGGTCGATGGTGATCCCATGGGTTGGTTTTCCGCTCGCGGACCTGATCAAGCGCTTCAAGCCCACCTCGCGCGCAAAGTTCGTGGCGTTCCGCACGGTGCAGCGTCCGGCTGAGATGCCGGGACAACGCTACCCGGTGCTCGACTGGCCATATGTCGAGGGGCTGCGAATCGACGAGGCGATGCATCCGCTCACACTGCTCACCGTCGGCGTCTACGGGCGGGAGCTGCCCAACCAGAACGGCGCGCCGTTGCGGCTCGTGGTGCCGTGGAAATACGGCTTCAAGGGCATCAAGTCGATCGTCGAGATCCGGTTCACCGAGCGGCAGCCGCCCACGTCCTGGAGCCGCTCGGCGCCGGATGAGTACGGCTTCTACGCCAACGTGAATCCCGAGGTCGATCATCCGCGCTGGAGCCAGGCGCGTGAGCGGCGCATCGGCGGCGCGTTCCTCACGCCGCCGCGGCCGACGCTGATGTTCAACGGTTACGCCGCGCAGGTTGCGGACCTGTATCGTGGTCTCGACCTGCAACGAAACTTCTGAACCGCGAGCAAACGGCATGGAAGCACGCGCTGCGGTTGCAGAGGCGACGACCCGCGGATGGCGCCTGCGGCCGTTGACGCTGGCGAAGCTCGCCGTGTTCGCGGCGTGCTCCGTGCCGCTAGTGGTGCTCGTGCTGCGCGCATTCGGCTT
>Ga0209382_10006476_pt1 | contig 15053 bp, 10 predicted proteins | sample SoiMetdeltSBSDD5_FD_187599 | JGI IMG/M metagenome (GOLD analysis project Ga0209382, IMG submission 187599) | Bulk soil microbial communities from a Populus tree surrounding site in Tennessee, USA - Soil MetaG P. deltoides SBSDD5 (SPAdes) (version 2) | ecosystem: Environmental > Terrestrial >... | reverse complement strand
ACCACTGGCTTCTACTGACGGCGCGATCTCGCCGTTCTGGTCGCCCGACAGCCGCTTCGTTGGATTCTTCTCTCCGGGCGACGGCGCGCTCAAAAAGGTGGAGGTCACAGGCGGACCTGCACGGGTAATCTGCATCGCGCGCGTCGATGGCGTGCCCACCTGGGGTCCTGACGGCACGATTCTCTTCACGCTGTTCCTGGATGGGATCCACAGCGTGTCAGCGAACGGCGGCACGCCTACGCGGGTCACGCAGATCGACAAGAGCAAGCGTGAGCTGAATCACTACTGGCCGCAGTTCCTCCCCGGCGGCCGCAACTTCCTGTACATGGCGACGGCGCTCGAGCCGACCGGCCTGCGCTCGACTCCCAGCGTCTATGTCGCATCGCTCGACTCACCGACACCGACGCTGCTGACGCGCCTGCATTCGAGGATGACGTACGCCGAGCCGGGCTATTTGCTCTTCGTGCAGGACGGCGCCCTTATGGCGCAACGGTTCGACACGACGAATCTTCGGCTCGTCGGCGAACCAACGCGGGTCGCGGACGGGGTACTCAACATAAGAACGATCGGGAACGGCAGCTTCTCCGTGTCGGCGAACGGGGTGCTGGCGTATCAAGGTGCGGGAACTGATTCTCGCGTCGTCTGGTCCGACCGACGGGGAAACATCACTGACACGGGGTGGGCAATTCAAAGTTACGGGACGCTCAAATTCTCGCCAGACGGCGAACGCGTCGCCGTCGATGTCTCCGATCCTCGAACGGGTACGGGCGATGTCTGGATCGCCGACGCGTCGCGTGGAGCGCCCGTCCGGTTCACGTCGGATCCGGAGGACGAGAGCAGGCCGGTATGGTCGCCCGACGGCAGGCGCGTCCTGTTTCGAAGCAATCGCGGCGGGCCCGAGAGCCTTCGCATCGGGTCAGCAGCGCCGAATCTCTATGTGAGGACGGTCGGCTCCGGGAGTGAAGAGATGTTGGTCGCCGATCTGAATCCGCTGCACCCGGAAGATTGGTCGCTCGACAACCAATGGATTGCGTACACCCGAAATACTCAGCAGACAGGCGCAGATATCTGGCTCATGCCACTCGCGACGGGTGGGAAACCATTTCCCTTTTCGAGCGAGCGCTTTATCGAACGAGACGCAAGGTTCTCGCCCGATTCGCAGTGGGTCGCGTTTGTATCTACGGAAGCCGGTCCACCGGAGGTGTACGTGGCAGGAGTCAGGGAGCCCGGAGCACGAAAGCGCATTTCCGTTGGCGGCGGGACGACGCCACGCTGGGGCCGCGACGGCCGCGAACTGTTCTACGCTGCCGCGGATAACCGAACGATCATGCGGGTGCCGATCCAGTCAGGATCGAGTTTCGCCGCCGGAGCGCCCACGCCTCTCTTCTCCATTGGTCCGTCGTCGGCCTCTCCGGCCCTTTTCGCGGGCATTGTTTACGATGTGTCGCCCGACGGCCGGTTCCTGATCAGCATTCCAGACGGGGAGCCGTCCTCGTCGCTGATCACGGTCGTCCTCAACTGGACGGCCGCCTTGAACAACTGATCTCTCACGCAGGTCCGTCCTGTTCGTCCCATGTGGCGGTCGTCCCTTTCCGCGAGGTCATTCGGAATCGGCACACGACGGAGCCGGTCCGAATCTCGTCGCCATCCTTCAACCGGACGGCTGTCGAGATCGGCTCGCCGCCGACAAACGTACCGTTCTTGCTCCCGAGATCCTCGAGCATGGCGTCGTTGTCGGAGATCGAAATGCGCGCATGACGACGGGAGACGGTCGGCGAGTCGAGGTTGATGCCGTCTTCCGGCTCGCGCCCGAGGATGTTTTCGCCGAGCCGTAACGGCAGCCGCCGGCCGCCTGTCAGCAGCCAACAGAATGTCGTTTCCGCATCGTCGGCGCGTGGCGCGTGGCTGGTGGTTCCGCAGAAGGCGTAGCCAAATCGGTGGGCGGTTCTGATGAACCGGGGCTTCTTGGCATCATCGCCAAAGGCTTCTCGAATCTCGGCGATCAAACTGGCAAGGTTCACTTCCGACACGTACGTGGCGGGCCACAAGCGCTCGTGCAGCTCGTTCTTCGAAAGCGCGCGCGGGCGGCTCTCGACGAGGATCTTCAGCAGCTCGTAGGCTTTGGGAGAGAGGTGGAGCTCTCCGTCAGCCCCGATCACCTGCCGCGTGTCGGTGTCGAGCGTAAACTCCCCGAAACGAACGATCACGGTCCCCCTATCGAAACACCAGAGAATTCCAATCGTTCTCTGAAGACTGTCAAAAGGTCGGCCCGTATATTACGCTCTGGTGCCTCGATCACGCCTAAGGGACGGCCTGGGCCGGGCCCGTCCACACCCCGGTTCGTCAACGCCAGGAGCGCCATGACCTGGAATTCCGTCGCTGCGGTTGGCATAGCGATCTCGATTGTGGCAGCGCCGGCAGCCGGCCAATCGATCGGCGCCAGCCTCGCCGGTGTTGTGCGCGACGAATCCGGGGCGCTCTTGCCCGGTGTCACGATTAGTCTGACCAACACGGCGAGCGGTCGGACTCAGACGGTGACGAGTGATTCGCGAGGTGAGTTTCGAGCCGTGGCGCTGCAGCCAGCGGCGTATCGTCTTGCGGCGGAGCAGTCGGGATTCGCACGTCTGGAACAGGACGTTACGCTGAATGTCGGAACAGCGCTCACGATCGATATTCAACTCACTTTCGCGGGCGTGCGCGAGACGGTCACCGTTGCGGCGGCAACAACGACGCTCTCGCCGGCCATCGCGAAATCGCAGCCTTCTGGACTCGTGTCTGCGACGGCGATCACGTCGCTGCCGGCGATCGGACGGAACTTCATGGCGCTGGCGGAACTGCTGCCCGGTTCCGGGCCGCTCAACTCCACCGTCGCGAGATATGCGTCAACCAGGTTCGGCGGCATGGCCGATCAGCGCAGCGGCTTCACGACATTGGTCGACGGCGGCGACGTCGACGATGCCCAGTGGGGGAGTCCAGTCATCAATCTGACCCTGGAAGGCGTACAGGAGTTCAAAGTCTTTCGGCATCAATTCGATGCTCAGTACGGCAGCGCGCTGGGCGCCGTTGTCTCCGTCGTCACCAGGGCGGGCGGAAATCAGCTCGAAGGCAGTGCGTTCTATTTCGGGCGCGACAATGCCATGAACGCGCGCAACGCGTTCGCCGATCGGAATCTGCCGTTCGACGAGCAACGGATCGGCGTGACGATCGGCGGTCCGCTGATTCGGAACAGGACACACCTGTTCGGCTCGTTCGAGCGCGATCAGGTCGATACGGTGCGCATCATCTCGCATCCGCCCAGCAACCCGTTCGCAGCTCGCGAGAACGGGGTGTTCCCGGCGCCATTCGACGAAGGAATGGCGGTTCTCAGAGCTGATCACCGGATCTCGCCTGCGCACGCCATCTTCGTGCGGTATCTGCACGACGACATGACGTCGATTCGATTGAACGGCTCGCCTTCACCTGATTCCGCCCAAGTCGATACGTTCAGTCGCGCGCACAGCGTCGTGGGCGAAGTCGCCACGAGTCTCTCGTCGCGCTCGCTGAACACGCTCCGCGCGCATTGGTTCACCCACACGACTGGCGGAACACCGCATACGCTGGAACGGACGCCCGGGATCCAGCGACCTTCCGTCACCACGGGACAGACACTCTTCGAATGGCAGACATTGTCGCGGACCCGCGTGGTCCTCTCCGACGCCCTGTTCATGAGCCGTGGGAACCACGATCTCAAGGTTGGAGGTGACGTCGCGTTTGGCGATCACCGGCTCGATTCTCACTTCCTCGAAGACGGAATGTTCGTCTTCACCACTGATGTGGATTTCGATCCGGCTGTGCAGTCGACGTAGCCGATTTCTTTCCAGCAGCAGCCTCACAACGTCCAGACGTACAACGCCCGGCAACTGAGCGTGTTCGCACAGGACGATTGGCGCGCGGCGTCGCGCCTTCGCCTGAATCTCGGCGTCCGCTACGACCTCGATCCGACGCTTCGAATCAATGACTTCTACGAAAGGATGCTGAGCGAGCCCACGCTGAGTGGACTGAGTCGATTCGTCAGCGGCAGTCGCGGCACGGATACGAACAACGTCCAGCCGCGAATAGGCGCCACCTACGACCTTCGTGGAAACGGATCGGCGGTACTGCGTGGCGGGTTGGGAATGTATGTCAGTCGAAACCGTCCGTGGTTCCAAATCAGGTCGATGAACCAGCTCGCGGCCCCGGTGATGGTTGTCGAGGATCCCGCCCGGCTGCGGCTGTATCCGGACGTCGTGGCGATACTGGCCGGCGGCGCGCCGGTGTCACTCGGCACCATCATCCCCGACGACTTCGTGCAGGCGTATGCGCTGAACACCACCGCTGGCTTTGGCTGGCAGCTCGGGCGTCAAGCGGCCCTCGATGTCGACTACGTGCATTCGTATGGTACTCACCAGGCCGGCTTCATCGATCGCAATCTGCCGGCGATTGGTGCGATCAGTCCGGCCAATCCGCGTCCTGTGCCGGGGATCACCCAGGCATGGATGCCCGAGAACTACACGAAGAGTTGGTACGACGCGGTCGAGTCGCAGTTTCGCGCCACCGTGGCCGGCTCGGGCCGGTTGCAGGTGTCGTACACGATCTCACGCAGCTATATGGACGGCGTCGAGTTCTTCAACATCGCGCGCGGCACGCAGCGCACACCGCGAGAGACTGGCTACAGTCCGAGCGATCAGCGCCACAATCTGACAGCCGCAATGACGTTCTCCCTTCCTGGGCAGCTGCAGCTCAGTGGCATTGTCAAGCTGATTAGCGGCTCGCCGATGCCGGTGCAGGCGGGCTTCGATCTCGATGGTGACCGATCGCTGACCAGCGACCGTCCTGAAGGTCTTCCGATCACCGTCGGGCGAGGGGACGAGGAGAATGCGCTGCGATTGATCAACGGCCTTCGTGCGACAGTGAGCACGCCGGCCAGACCGCTGGCCCCGGTCCCTCCGGAGCTTCTCCGGCTGGATCCCTATCGAACCGTCGATCTGCGTGTGGCGAAGCTTCTTCAAATTGGCGGAAGGCGTCGAGGACTCGAATTGACACTCGAAGCGTTCAACGTGACCAACTTCGTGAACTACAACCCGATCACTGTGAACCGCAACATCAATTCGCCGTCATTCCTCGAGCGCCGCAGCGCGCGGATCGCGCGGCAGATTCAGTGGGGGCTCCGCTACCTTTTCTGACTGGTGCCTGGTCGGGAATGGGTCGCGATCGAACCGGGCGAGCCGGATCAGTGCTAATAATGGTCACTGAGTGCGAAGCCCCAGCTCGAGAACGCGGACCCTGCTCATCGTCGCGCTGATCGTGTCAGCCACCTACGCGTACGCGCAGGTCCGGCAAGGCCTCTATGGCGGCTTCGGGATGCTGCGTGGCGAACAAGGCGATCCGGCGGAATTGCCGCCGCTCGAGCGTCCTGATCGGAACGTCGCCGGCTGTCACATGCTCTACACGAGCGTGCGCCGCGAAGCCAACGGCTCCGGCTGGCGAACAGACTATCCATGGGCACAGCGCAATCTCTTGATTCGACTGTCGGAGCTGACCAAGACACGCGTCAGTTGGGGAGCGCCAGGCCGTCCCCACGTGTGGCTGGTGCGGCTGACCGACCCGGCGCTCTTCGAATGTCCGTACTTGATGGCCTCGGATGTCGGCACGATCGGGCTGTCAGAGGAAGAGGTGAACGGTCTAAGGCTCTATCTGCAGAAGGGTGGTTTTCTCTGGGTCGATGATTTCTGGGGAGAGGCCGCCTGGGATCAGTGGTCGCGCGAGCTCGCGCGCGCGATGCCGCCGAGTGAGTACGCCGTGGAAGATGTGCCACTCAACGATCCGATCTTCCACTCGATGCTGGGCGTCGCGAAGATTCCACAAGTCACCGCCATCGGGTTCTGGCGTGCCGTCGGCGGACGGACGACGTCCGAGCGCGGTGAGGAAACGGCCGTGCCACACTTCCGCGCGATGCGCGACAGACACGGCCGCATCATCGCCGTCATGACCCACAACACTGATGTGTCGAATTCCTGGGAGCGTGAGACGGAAGATCCGGCGTACTTCTACCAGTTCTCGATCGAGGGGTATGCCCTCGGAGTCAACGTCCTTCTGTACGCGATGACACATTGAGACGCCGAGCCGAGAAAGACCCGGCCGCTTTCTTCCCAGCGAAGAAGATCGTAGAATCCGCCGTGGCCGGATTCAGGCGGCCGACGGTCCGCGTAAAGGGTCGAACCCACCTGCAGAGCACCGCAAACAAGTCAGACACCCTGACTTCCAGCCCGTGAAACGCGGACGCCGGGCGATTGTGGAAGGAAGGGGTCTATGTCGAACTCGACGCTTCCGTTACGTCCTTCGCTCGAATATCTCCGAAAACTCGCCAAGGATCGGCTTCCCGTGCTCAGGGGCACCACTCCGGGTGCCAGACTGGCCGATGCGCTGCTCGCCGTTGCGCAGGACCATGGGTTTTCCAGCTGGCGCGCGTTGAAGGCCGAAGTCGATCGCCGTCGCGGCGACCTCACGTCGCGCTGGTTCGAGGCTGTCCGGCGCTGCGATACCGACGCCGTCCGCGCACTCTTGCGCGAGGATCCCTCGGTACTGCGAGCGCGTGAGTCGCGGCATGACGCGACCGCGTTGCACGTCGCGGCCGCAGCGAACAACGTAGAGATGGCCCGCGTGCTGCTCGACGCTGGCGCCGATCCCAACGATACCGCCGACGACGAGCACATCGCCGTGATCGGCTGGGCGACGTTCTTTGCACAGCCTGGCGACATCCGGCGGGATGTCGTCACGCTGCTCGTTGAGCGAGGCGCCCGCCACCACATCTTCTCCGCCATCGCGCTGGGCGACCTGGAGGTGATTCGCACGCTGGTCGAGCAGCATCCCGAGACGCTCGACGCGCGGCTCTCACCACGCCACCACGGCCAGACCGCCTTGCATTTCGCCATCGCGCGGGGCCGCGCCGACATCCTGGACCTGCTCATCGACCTGGACGCCGACCTGGATGCGACCGATCACAACGGCCAGACGGCGATGGAGTTTGCACGGCTGCGCGGCAATCATCAAGCAGCCAAGCGCCTGCTCGAGGCGGGCGCACGCCAGCCCGTTCGCACGTCTGCACTCGAGGGGCCGGCAGTCGCGTCCGGCTTTGCCAACTCGATTCAGTCGTCAACTCCGGTGATCGGATCACGAGATGTGGCCGCCACGCTCGCCTGGTACACATCGCTCGGCTTCACGGAAGTGGCGCGCTACCCGACGGACGGGAGCGGCGTCTTTTGGGGGCTGGTCACGTTGGGCAAGGCGGAGATCACCTTCGACGTCCGTGAAACACAGGGCGCGCGCGGCGTGAGCCTGCTGCTCGTCACGGATCGCGTGCAAGACTTGTACGAATTCTTCAAGTCCCGTCAGCTCGAACGCGCGGACGTGGAGTTCGTGCAGACGCTGCACGAGCCGGTGCACGGCGGAGTGGAGTTCAGCGTCCGTGACCCGAACGGGCTCACACTGCGGTTCCTCCAGGAACAGAAGTAGCGCTTTGGTAAATCGCCGTTATGCAATTCCCAACTACCAATTCCCAACTACCAACCACTCCCAACTTCCAACTCCCAATTGAGAGTTATTGGGAGTTGGGAATTGACCGTTGGGAGTGGTTGGGCGTTGCCCGCCGCCGCTTGCCGGGCACGCATGACAAGCTCCGGCGAGGTCTCGCCGGAGCGCGCGCGGGTTCGTGAGCGCGAAGGCGGAGAAGTTGGGAATTGGGCGTTGAGACGACGCTGAGGATATCCTCGGATGGTGTCGAGCGCTCGCAGCGAACTGTTGAAGCCGATCGCACTCTTCGCGGCGCTCGATACCGCGGCGCTGCGTCGAGTGTCCGAGGCCGCGCTGATTCGAGAAACGAAAGCGGGAGCATCGTTCTTTCGCGAAGGCGATCCTGCTGAATCCTTTTTCGTTGTTCAGACGGGTTCTGTGAAGCTCACTCAGGTCACGCCTGAGGGACATCAGGTCGTGCTGCGACTTATCGGTCCTGGCGACCCATTTGGCGGTGTCGCGGCATTCGGCGGTGGGGCATATCCGGTCAGCGCTGAAGCGGTGACCGACGTGTCGGCCCTCGAGTGGCCCGGGCCGGTCATGGCCAGCCTCATGGAGCAATACCCGAAGCTGGCGCTCAACGCCGTGCGGTTCGTGGCTGCGAGACTGCACGAGCTCCAGGTGCAGTACCGTCAACTCGCGACTGAGAAAGTCGAGCGACGTGTCGCACGCGCTCTGCTTCGACTCATCGAGCACGTCGGTCGCCGCACTGATTCCGGTATCCTGATCGATCTGCCGCTGTCACGAGAAGATATCGCGCAGATGACCGGAACGACGCTATATACGGTCAGTCGAATCATCAGCCGTTTCGAGTCTGATGGTCTCGTGGAAGCGGGGCGTCAAAGCATCGTTATTCGCAACCCGGACGCGCTGACCTCCCTCGCCGACGACCTCGGCTGAGTGTGTGGGTCCGGCTAAAGCCGGACACTATGTCTTTGCGTACGCGCAAAGACGGATGGGGTTGCTATGCGCAATCCTCGGTATGAGGATGCGACCAATGACGATTACCGAAACGACGACCATTGCCGATATCGCGAGCGCTCTGCCAACCAGCGTCCGCGTGTTCCAGCGTCACGGCATCGACTTCTGTTGTGGAGGCAGGAAACCGATTGGCGCGGTCTGTCGCGAGCACGGACTGAATTTCGCGGAGATCGCGAGCGCGATCGAGGCGTCGCGCGGCACAGTGGACAGCGACACGCGCGACTGGTTGCAGGAGCCGTTAACCAACCTGACGTCTCACATCGTAACCGCCTATCACACGCCACTGCGCGAGGAGCTGCCGCGTCTACAGGCGATGGCGGCGAAAGTCGCGGGGGTGCATGGCGGCAAGGCGCTCTATCTTGGACGGCTCGAGGCGATCGTGGCTGAATTGTCCACGGATTTGCTGACGCATATGCAGAAGGAAGAGATGGTCCTCTTCCCGGCGATCGACGCGCTGGCACATGGGGCCGCCGGCCGCCCGTTTCCGATTGCAGCGCCGATTGCGGTCATGGAACACGAACACGATCACGCAGGGAGCCTCTTGCAGGAGCTTCGCTCAATCACCGGCGGTTATACGTTGCCAGACTGGGGATGCGCGACCATGCGCGCGCTGTACCACGGTCTGGCGGACCTCGAGACCGCCATGCACGTGCACGTCCACCTCGAGAACAACGTGTTGTTTCCACGCGCTCTCGGTCTGCTGGAGGAACGCGTCAACGCGTGACCGTGATGACGACACTCCTGCCCAAGGAGCATGGAGCCTACGGACAGCTTTCGCTGCCGCTCGTAACGGCCGTCATCGTGGCGGGTCCATCCATGGCGGGGCTGTTGCTGGCCTTGAGTGGGGTTGCCGCTTTCCTCGCGCACGAACCGGCTTCGGTGCTCCTCGGTTTGCGCGGCGCTCGTATCAGGCAGGAGCTTGGCGGAACGGCGATCCGGTGGATGATCTGCGCTCTCGGTGTCAGCGCGATCGCGGGCGCGATCGCGCTCCTGGTCATCCACCGCAATGCTCGGTGGTCGATTGCCGTGCCGATCGTGCCCGCGATTCTGCTCGGCATGGCGACGGTGCGTGGTCGCGAGAAGTCCTGGTACGGAGAGGTCGCCGCCGCGCTCGCATTCGCGGGGCTCGCGGTTCCGATCGTGATGAGCGGTGGCGGCTCATCAACCAGTGCGATCGCGGTGGCCGCTCCGTTCGCCTTGTTGTTCGTGACCAGCACGCTGGCAGTGCGAACAGTGATCCTCCGTGTACGGGGCGGCGGGCATCCGCGGGCCATGATGGCAACCCGAAGAACGGTATTCGCGGCCGCAGCTGTCAGCATGACGTGCCTCGCGTGGCTCGTTGCCGACAAGGCCTTGCCAGCGGCGACAATTGCCGCGGCCGGCCCGGGATTGCTGACAGCCGTCGTCATTGCTGTCCGCCCGCCGCACCCGACTCGACTCCGCGAAATTGGCTGGACACTCGTGGCGGTGTCGGTGCTCACCGCTGTAATCGTGATCGCCACCGTGTAGATCGTAGTGTCCGCCTTCAGGCGGACCGTCGGTCAGTCGTAGTGTCCGCCTTTAGGCGGACCTAGTGTGTCACGGCCGGGGTGGGTAATTTCCCCCGTTGCTCTCTCTTGCGACGCTGGATAGATTCGTGCACGTGTCACTGGCGTTAGCCACGGTCTCCTTCACGCTGTGCTTTGCCGCGTGGGGACTCATCGGCGGACTGGCGACGGTCTTCTCCGGTTTGTACGGACTGAACGCCTCTCAAACCGCGTTCCTCGTCGCCGTCCCCGTACTGCTCGGTTCGCTGGCTCGCCTGCCGATGGGCATGCTCACCGATCGGTACGGCGGCCGCCTCGTGTTCGGCGTGCTCCTGGCGTTCTCGTCGGCAGCGGCCTTTGTCGTTCCTCTGACGAACACCTACCAGTCGCTGCTATTCGCCGCGTTCCTGATCGGGATGGCTGGATCGTCGTTTGCGGTTGGCGCGGCCTTCGTCTCGCGATGGACGCCGCCCGCACGACAAGGTACGGCGCTCGGCATCTACGGGCTCGGAACGATGGGGCAGTCGCTCGCCGTCTTCGCTGGCCCCGTGGTGGCTGCCCGCTTTGGTTGGGAAGCCGTCTTTCGCGGCATGAGCGCGGTGCTGCTCGTCTGGGCGATCACGTACGTGGCCCTGGCTCGAAATCCCGCTCAGACGAAACGTCTTGCCACCGTCGCCGCGATGATGAGCGTGCTGCGTCGATCGCCGACGGCGTGGCTGCTCGGCGCGTTTTACTTTCTCACGTTTGGCGGGTTCGTCGCGTTCTCGATTTATCTGCCGACATTGCTGAGGGCGCAGTTCGGACTCGAGCCAGCAGACGCAGGGTTCCGCGCGGCCGGGTTCGTGGTGCTCGCGACGCTGATGCGACCTGTCGGTGGATGGCTGGCGGACCGCATCGGTGGCGCGCAGGTGCTTTCGTGGGTGTTCGGCGGCGTCGCACTCTTTTCGTGGCTGTTGACGTGGCCGTCGATGGTGCCGTTTACGGTCGGCGCCCTTGGGTGCGCCATGCTGATGGGTCTTGGCAATGGCGCGGTGTTTGAGCTGGTCCCCGAGCACTTTCCCAAGGACACCGGAACAGTCACTGGGCTCGTGGGCGCGCTCGGAGGCCTCGGCGGGTTCTTTCCGCCACTGCTGCTCGGCGTCTTCCACGATCGGATCGGCGTCATCTGGCCAGGGTTCTTGCTCCTGTCGGCCACGGCGTTGGCGCTGCGTGTGGCCAACGAGCGGGTCTTCCGGCCACACGACGTGGAGTGGACACGTGCGCTGCCTGTCACTGCTCGCCAAGCGCTCGAACGCGTCCGCGCCGGCGCGTGGGGGACCTTAGTGACCGCGATGCTCGCCGCGGCGATCGTTGTGGGATCGCGCAACCTCGATCACTTCGATGCGGCGCTCGTCGGCTACACGTTCGCGACGCTCTTTGCCGCATTTGGGATCAGCTATCGCTATGCGATGTGGTTGCACCGGCCGCCGACGCGTATGTACTGGCGTCGCGGCTGGCAGGCCTTCGCGTCGCCGCGGGCGCTAGGGCGAAACGCGATTGCGCTTGTCCGGCGTGCGTTCGTCGAGTTCGGTGCGAATCGATTCATCTTCCGTCGCGGCCGCCTTCGCGGCATGGCGCACGCGCTGATCATGTGGGGCTGCATCATCGCCGCCGCGATCACGTTTCCCCTGGTCTGGGGCTGGATCCACTTCACAACGGTACCGGGCGACATCGACGTCTATCGCACCCATCTCTTCGGGTTTCCGGTGCAGGACTTCAACGTCGAATCGCTGACCGCCTTCATCATCTTTCACGGGCTCGTCTGGGCCTCGTTCCTGGTCATCGCCGGCGTCATGCTCGCGTTTCGGCGGCGCATGGTCGACCACGCTGCGGTCACGCTGCAGCAGTTCGGACAGGATGTGCTGCCGCTGATTCTGCTGTTCGCCATCAGCGTCACGGGACTGCTGCTGACGGCGAGCTATACCTGGATGAAGGGCTACGGCTACGACTTCCTGGCGATCCTGCATGCCGCAACCGTCATCCTCACGCTCTTGTATCTGCCGTTCGGGAAGTTCTTTCACATTTTTCAACGGCCGGCGCAGCTTGGCGTGAGCTTCTACAAGGACGCCGGCGCGCAGAGTGAGTCTGCGCGGTGCCGTCGCTGCGGGCAGGCGTACGCCTCGGCCATGATGGTTCGGGATCTGGCAGTCGTCGAACGTGAGTTGGGATTCGCGTACGAAATGCCGGCGTCGACCGGCGCTGAACACTACCAGCAGATCTGCCCGCGCTGTCGTCGCGCGCTCTTTGGACTGGCTCAGGGCGCGTTGTGGCGAGACGGGACTGCCTCATCGCACTCAGCCTGAGACCGACATGGCAACACTTCCGGTCAGCGAGCTGAAGATCATCGAAGAGTTCGGTCCGCACCTGTCGAACATGACCGGCGTGCGCCTCTCGACGAGTACCGAACCGGAGCGTCTGGTGAAAACGCATTGCTGCTTCTGCGGCCAGCAATGCGGGATCCAGCTCAAGGTTCGCGACAACATGGTCATCGGTTTCGAGCCGTGGGAGGAATTCCCGTTCAATCGCGGGATGTTGTGTCCGAAGGGCGTCAAGCGGTACCTCCAGGGCTCGCACCCCGACCGCCTGACAACGGCATTCCGTCGCGACACGGCCGCGGCGCACGGATTCAGCCCGATGCCGTACTCGGCGGCGGTCACAAAGGTCGCGGGTGAGATCGACCGCATTCAACGAACGTATGGGCGCCAATCGATTGCGGTGTTGGGTGGCGCGAGCCTCACGACCGAGAAGACCTACCTGCTCGGCAAGTTCGCGCGCATGTGCCTTCAAACGCCGTTCATCGACTACAACGGCCGGCTCTGCATGGTCAGCGCCGGTGCCGCAAACAAGAAAGCCTTCGGGATCGATCGGACGACTAGTCCGTGGTCCGACATGGTGGGCACGGAGATCATTTGGGTTGCCGGATCGAACGTCGCCGAGTGTTCGCCGATCACCACGAACTATCTCTGGCAGGCGCGGGAGCAGGGCGCGCGCATCATCATCCAGGACCCGCGGATCACGCCCGCCGCACGGACATGTGATCTCTATCTGCCGATCAAACCAGGACGGGACGCCGCCCTGTTTGCCGGCGTGTTGAATCTGATGATCGAGCACGACTGGCTCGATCACGACTTCATCAACACCTACACGGTCGGGTTCGATCAAGTGGCGGAGTATTGCCGCCAGTGGACGCCCGCCAGGTGCGCTGAGGTCACTGGCGTGCCTCAACGGTCGATCCGGCAGGCAGCCGAATGGTGGGGAACGGCGAAGAGCAGCTTCCTGTTCCATGCGCGCGGCATCGAGCATCACTCCAACGGCGTGCAGAACTCGCTCGGCACCATCAATCTCGTGTTGGCGTCGGGACGTATCGGCAGGCCGAAGTGCGGCTACGGCACGATCGTCGGTCAGGCAAATGGCCAGGGCGGGCGCGAGCACGGGCAGAAGTGCGACCAGCTCCCCGGATGGCGCGACATCAGCAATCCCGAACATCGCGCCTATATCGCGCACGTGTGGGGCATTGATGAAGAGGCGCTGCCTGGCCCCGGCGTCGATGCGTACGAGTTGTTTCGCAAGATCGACACGGGCGAGATCAAGGCTCTGTTGTCGATCTGCTTCAACCCGAAGGTCTCGCTGCCTGACAGCACCTTCGTCGCCCGATGTTTGGACAAGCTGGAGTTCTACGCGGCCATCGACTTCTTTCTCAACGATACGGCTCAACACGCCGACATCGTGTTGCCGGGCAGCCTGCATGAAGAAGACGAGGGCACGGTGACACAGGTGGAATGCCGCGTCATCAAGATCAACAAGGCCGTCGATCCTCCCGGAGAGGCAAAACAGGACTGGCGCATCATCCAGGACATCGCCCACGCGCTCGGCCGCGCACATGGGTTCACGTTCTCGAGCCCGCGCGAGATCTTTAACGAGCTGCGCGTCGCCAGCAAGGGCGGCGTGGCCGATTACTCCGGCATCACCTACGAGAAGATCGAGCGCCAGATGGGCGTGTTCTGGCCGTGCTACATCGAGGACCCCAGGACCGGTGAGCCTATCGATCATCCTGGCACGCCGCGACTCTTCGAGCGTGGAAGCTACAACCCGGTCGCCAAAGACAATGGCCCGTTCTACTTTCCCGACGGCAAGGCCCGCTTCAACGTGGCCGACTACCGCCCACCAGTGGACGATGCCGACGAGGAGTATCCGATTTACCTGACAACGGGGCGTGTCGTGAGTCAGTTCCTCTCGGGCACGCAGACGCGGCGCATCGGTCCGCTGGTGAAGCAGTACCCGGAACCCCGCATCGAGATTCACCCTCGGCTGGCGACGAAGCTCGGCGTTCAGGACGGCGAGTGGACGACGGTTGAAACCCGTCGGGGAGCCATCACGCTGCGCGCGATGGTGGTGACGACCATCCGCCCCGATACCGTGTTCATCCCGTACCACTGGGCCGGCGAGAAGAGCGTGAATCGCGTGACCGTCGCTGCCCAGGATCCGATCAGCAAGATCCCGCAATACAAGGTGTGTGGCTGTCGCGTGCGGAGGGCCGATGCTGCGCCCGCGTACGCCGCTGTCCTCGAGCCGCAGCAATAGCCGTCATGCCGAAACCGGATCACCTCCACTTCTTCATCGATCCGAGCCGCTGCATCGGTTGTCAGGCCTGCGTGCAGGCGTGTACCGAATGCGACACGCATCGAGGCGAGTCGATGATCCATCTCGAATACGTGGAACGGTCGCGCAGCACCCAAACCGTTCCGGTTGTGTGCATGCACTGCGAGCAGCCGACCTGCGCGGAAGTGTGTCCCGCCGATGCCATCAAGCGCACAGGCGATGGCGTCGTGCAGTCTGCGCGCAAGCCGCGGTGCATCGCCTGCGGCAATTGCGTGATGGCCTGTCCGTTTGGCGTGCCGGAACTGTACGAAGACCGTCAGA
>Ga0209382_10006475_pt1 | contig 15054 bp, 9 predicted proteins | sample SoiMetdeltSBSDD5_FD_187599 | JGI IMG/M metagenome (GOLD analysis project Ga0209382, IMG submission 187599) | Bulk soil microbial communities from a Populus tree surrounding site in Tennessee, USA - Soil MetaG P. deltoides SBSDD5 (SPAdes) (version 2) | ecosystem: Environmental > Terrestrial >... | reverse complement strand
TGAGCGGGTGGCGTTTGCAAGAGCGATCCTGGACACAGGGGCGCACCTGGACCTGCGCGACAACCTGCTGAAGAGCACACCGCTCGGATGGGCGTGCCGATGGGGTCAGCTGGCACTGGTCCGACTGTTCCTGGAGCGCGGCGCCGATCCGATCGAGGCGGACGCGGAAGCCTGGGCCACACCGTTGGCGTGGGCCACGAGAGGTAGCCACACGGAGATCGCGGCCGAGTTGACTCGCCTGGGAGCTCAGTCGCGCTGAGTTGTGCTTCCTGGCCGAAGAGCCTTTGAATTGATCTCGCCTATCCCGCCGTGCGGCTGCTCTCAGTCGCAATTGGCTTGATCGCGGCGCTGGGACTTTGAACAGGAGGACAGGAAATCAGGAGAAAAACAATGGGGCTCCTCCTGGTCTCCTGTCCTCCTGTTCAACAACCGGCAGTCGTCCTTGCTAGACCAGTTTCGTCTTCGACAACGGCAGCTCGCGCACCCGCTTGCCGGTGGCAGCGAAGATCGCGTTGGTGAACGCCGGCAAGACCGGCGGCAGACCGGGTTCGCCGACGCCGGTCGGCGGCGCGGTGCTGTCAACCAGGTGCACGTGAACCTGCACCGGGGCGTCGTTCATCCGCGCCACCTGGAACTGATGGAAGTTGCTCTGTTCGATCCGTCCCGCGACTGCCGTGATCTCCGCAGACCGCGCGAAGCCGATCCCCATCACCGCCGATCCTTCCATCTGCGCGCGCACGCGGTCCGGGTTCACGATGACGCCCGCGTCGACGACCATGTGGACGGCGGGCACTTTCACCGCGCCCTTGCCATCGACCTCGACCTCGACGACCGAAGCGACATAGGTGTTGAAGCTGCGGTGCGCGGCGATGCCGAGACCACGGCCGGCGCCCGACTTGCGCTTCGCCCAGCCCGAGCGCTCGCCGGCAACCTCCAGCACGCGCCGGAGCCGCCGCGTGTCGACCGGGTGCTTGTCGTACGGCGCGCCGTAGTTCGAGTAGTTCGCCCCCTGCCCCTTCAGGTCGAGCACCTTGCCCGGCCCCAGCATGTCGAGCATGAACTCGAGCGAGTCGCGCCGGGCAGCCTGTGCCAGTTCGTCGGCGAAGCTGTGCGCGGCGAACGCGTGGAAGATGTTGCACACCGAGCGGAACCAGCCGATGCGCACGTGCGCGCCGGCCGGCCCGTTCTCGGCGCGGATGTTCGCGATGTCGTACGGCAGATCGATCAGGCCGAGATCCAGCTCGAAACTGGCCGGCTCGCTCACGCCGGCCGCGAACGTCGAGGCGATCGGCGGAAAGGCCGAGCGTTGCAGCCATGCCGTCGGCTTACCACGCCCGTCGACGGACGCCTTGTGATACACCGCGGCGTCGGAGTGGTAGTAGTCGTGACGGATGTCGTCCTCGCGGGTCCAGATCACCTTCACGGGCTTGCCGAGCTTCTTCGAGAGGATCGCCGCTTCCGCGCAGTAGTCCGGCTTCGACTTGCGGCCGAAACCGCCGCCAAGCAGCGTGACGTGCACCTCGACATTCTTCTTGTCGATGCCGAGCGCCGCGGCGACCGTATCCTGCACCGCCTGCGGGTTCTGGGTCGGCGCCCAGACGATTGCCTTGTTTCCCTGAACGTCGGCAACCGCGGCCGGCGGCTCCATCGAGGCGTGCGCGGCCATCGGTGTGTAGTAGGTGGCCTCGACCACCTTGCCACCCTTGGCGAACTCGGCGTCGACGTTCCCCAGGTTGCGGTGGACCTTGCCGGTCTTCGCGACCGTCGCGACCAGCTCCTTCTTGAACGGCTCCGAGCTGAATGACGCATGCGGGCCGTCGTTCCACTCGACCTTCAGCTGACGCCGGCCCTTCAGCACCGCCCAGGTATTGTCGCCGACGACCGCGACACCGCCCAGTGCCTGAAACCCGTGCGGCGGCTTGAACGTGTCCAGCGTCACCGTCTGCTGCACCCCGCGCACCTTCTTCGCCGCCGCATCGTCCACGCTCCGCACGGTGCCGCCAAGCACGGGCGGATGCTCGACCGACGCGTGCACCATGCCGTCCCGGAACACATCGAGCCCGAACTGCGCCTTGCCAGTGACGATGTCCTTCTGGTCGTACGTGGCGGTATCCTTGCCCACGAACTTCCAGGCGGTGCGATCCTTGAAGCGCACCGACTCGCCCTTTGGCACCGTCAACTTCGCAGCCGCGGGGACGAGCGCGCCGTAGTCCAGCGTCCGGCCGGTCGGCTGATGCACCACCTGGTGGTTCCGCGTAATGCACGCGCTGTCGGGTACGCCCCACTGTGCCGCCGCCGCGGTGACGAGCATCGCGCGCGCCGCCGCACCGGCGTGCCGGAACGCTTCGTAGAAGTCGCGGATCGATCGCGAGCCATCGGTGTTCTGATCGCCGTACCGCGTATCCCCGATACCCTGCTCGATAGTGACCCGGCTCCAGTCCGCATCCAGTTCGTCGGCAGCCACCTGCGGCAGGGTCGTCCGGATCCCGGTCCCCATTTCAGAACGGTGAGTGACGATGAAGACGGTGCCGTCGGGGCGGATCCCGAGGTAGACGCTCGGATTGAGCGGAGACGACTCCGCCTGCGTCCGGAACGCCGGCTCCTGGCCGGCGAGCAACGACGACGGAAGCACTCTCGCCGCGAGCACGAACGCGCCTGTCGTGGCGATGCCGTGCAGGAATTGACGGCGGCTGACGTTTTCCACGCGGCTCATTTCATTTCCGGGGGGCTTCGCCCCGCCGGACCCCCCTACACCGGCGCTCGCGTGGTTCGACAGGCTCACCACGCCCTGAGCTTGTCGAAGGGCGGGGGCCCCGGCGCCCCGCTCCGCGCCGGTGGTTCGCTCGCGGCGCTCGCTCGCTACGCGGGTCATGACCGGCCTCCATTCGCGGCTGACTTGATCGCCGCGCGGATCCGCTGGTAGGTGCCGCACCGGCACACGTTTCCGGCCATCACCCGATCGATGTCGGCATCGGTCGGCTTCGGCGTCTGCTGCAGCATCGCCACGGCCTGCATGATCTGCCCGGTCTGGCAGTAGCCGCACTGCGCCACGTTGTGCTGCTCCCAGGCGCGCTGCACCGGGTGCGTGCCGTTCGGGCTGAGCCCCTCGATGGTGGTCACCCGCTTGCCTTGCAAGGCGCTCATCTGGGTCTGGCAGGCGCGCACCGCCTGGCCCTCCACGTGGACGGTGCATGCGCCGCACAGCCCCGCGCCGCAGCCGAACCGCGTGCCCGTCAACCGTAATTCGTCCCGCAGATACCAGAGCAACGGCATGTCGTCGTCGCCGTCGAACGACCGGCTCGTTCCGTTCACTGTCAGCTTGACCATAAGATCCTCGCAGCGCGCATCATCTTGGCAGCAGGGGCACAGGGCAGGCAAGCGTTTCTGCGACTCCGCCGGCCTTCAGTCCGACCGGGGTGCCACGCGCACAGTCAACATGAGGCGGATTGTATTTCGGCGCGCCGGCCAATGCACCGCGAGCCGCACGCGGACGCGTTACACTGAACGGGCCCGGTAGTAGAACAATGGCAACGCGACGCAGGCACGGTTTCGCGTCATCGCTGCTCGGCATCACACTGCTGATCGTCAGCAGCCCGGCCCCGGTTGCTCAAGTTCCCCGGGACGCCCCGCGGAACAGGTCCGCGGCTGCACCCGCTGTTCGCGGCCGGGTGATCGCCGGCGACACTGGCGCACCGGTCACGGATGCGCGCATCAGCGTCCGTTCCGTTGATAGTCCGGGATCGACCAAGCCCGAACCGACGCTCCTCTCCGCGCCCGTCATGCCGTCAGGTTCGGTCGATGCGGCGGGCCGGTTCGAGTTGCCGAACCTGCCACCCGGCCGATATCGGCTGACGGTCACGCCGGGGCCGGCGGCCGCGCGCTTTCTGACCGCGGAGTACCCCGATCCCGCTTCGGAGCCGCCCCTTGTCGTCAGCGGCGAGCGGTCGATCGACGAAATCACCATCGCTCTCCCTCGCGCGGCGGTGATCACCGGACGGGTGGCGAACGAGCGAGGCGAGCCGCTCAGCGGGATCATCGTGAGCGCGATCGGAGTACTGCCGGCAATCCGAATCCGCCGCCCGCAAGCCGGCCTCGTCCCATTGGCGCGCACGGATGACCACGGACACTTCAGGATTTTCGGGCTTCCTCCCGGCGACTACGTGCTGCAGGGCATACTGCCACGCGTCACGTACGTGAACCCGAACGGTACGACGGCGCCGGCCGCAGTCGGCGAATACCTGCCGACCTACAGCCCGGGTACGCTGTTGCTGTCCGAGGCCGCCCGAATCAGGGTGCAGGGAGGGGACGAAGTCGGCCCGGTCGAGTTTGCGATAGGCCGCCGTGAGGCGCTGACGGTTCGAGGCACCCTTGTCGATTCGACCGGTCAACCTGCGGGCGGTGTGATGGTAAGAGTCGCCACCGTCAAATCGGTTTTGGGAATGACGGGCCAGGCCGCGCAATTCAGCAGCGCCGACGGGTCTTTCGCGGTGAGGAACGTGCTGCCGGGCGAAAACGTCCTGTCAGCCGTTCGATGGGGAGACTCCGGACAGGAATACGCCTCGATGCCGCTCACGGTCGGCGCCGACATCGGTGGACTGGTGTTGCAACTTCGGCGCGCCGTCACGATCCGGGGACGAGTCGCCTTCGAGGGCCCCCCGCCCGCAGCCTTCGAATCGCTGAAGCTGCGTGCGATTCCGGTCATGGCGACTCCGGAGCGCGGGGCGATCACCGTGCAGCTCGAGGCCGATGGATCGTTCGCGATCGACAATCAGTTTGGCGCGCTGCTGCTCCGCACCACAGGGCTGCCCGGTTGGCACCTGAAATCAGTCTCGTACGACGGCCGCGACATCACCGACGTGCCAACTGAATTCACGTCCAGCAGCCCGAACGTGGAAATGCTCCTGACCAGGAACAGCGTCACCGTCACCGGCACCGTCAGGACCGCGCAGGGAGCGGGCACCGATGCCGCGGTTCTGATCTTCGGCCGCGGTCCGTCGCAGTGGGACGGACGGTTCACCACGACGAGAGTCGGCCAGACGGACGGCCAGGGGCGGTATCGCCTGGAGGGGCTGCGGGCCGGGCACTACCTCGCGATCGCGCTGAGCGCGGAGGACGTGAACGTCGACGAGCCCCTGCCGGCCTATTTCGAGCTGCTTGCGGGGCTCGCCACGCCGCTCGAGGTCAATGACGGAGCGTCGATTACGCTCGACTTGAAGCGCATCACGCTCGGCGCGCTGCCATAATCGCCGTGCCTCGCTGGCGGCAGCGTCCGTCGCGGCCTGCCTCGCCGAAGCGCGAAGCGCGAAGGCGGGGCCTTTCTCGACGGAACGCGTCATGAGATACGACTTCCTGGTCGACACCTACGACACTGAACGAATCAAGGTCCTGAGCGTCTGGAGCGAGTTCCGAGACGATGATCTGCCGGTGCGCCCGAAGTCAGACGAGGTGCGTGGACGCAGCGTGCACGAGCAAATGGTTCATCAGTGTGTCAGCGAAGACACCTGGTTCCGGAACCTGCTCGGCATCGACGTCGGCGCGCCACCGCTCCCAGCCCTGGAGACGCGGCTCGAGTTCATCAAGCGTTACGCGGAGCACAGCGCCCGCAGGCTCGAACGGCTCCGGCTGACGAATGAAGACTGGTGGGAGGAGGAGACGGCCTTCTTCGACGTTCGCCGGACCAGGGCCTGGGTGATGACGCGTCGGCTGACCCATACCTCACATCACCGTGGCCAGCAGATGGCGATGCTGCGCATGCTCGGGCGCGATCTGCACAGCAACTACGGTCCCACGGCCGATACCGGCGGCCTGATGCAGAATCACGCGCCGACGATCTACGCGTACTCCAGTCTCGAGGCACTGCTCGAGGGCGAGAGCGGGGGCGGTGCGAAGTCGCGGTTGCCTGGGACAGCAGCGCTCGGGAGCGTCGCACTCACTGAGCGACCGGGACGTTGATTTCTGTATGAGGCGGCTACGAGGCCGAACGCTGCCAATAGCGTGGCGCCAGCCGTGCCCCCCTCCTTATAGGGAGCGCCAGCAACTGCCACTGTTGGCCTCCACGGCAGAGCCGCCTCAGCCAGGCCGAATCCTGAACATTTCGCCGGGATCTCCCGTTAACAAGGGCATCAACACGTCTGAAACACGATAGTCCAGGCGGCCACTCGAGAGCCGCGGAGCACCATCCATGGGCGACTTGAAGTACATCGATTTCGACGTCGCCATCGAACCGGCCGGCCAGGGTTTCACCGCGCGAGTCTTCAACTCGCCGGTCGGGCAGGCCGCCAGCACGTTCAGCGCGCCGTTCTCCGATCTCGAGATCGAGAACTTCCTGCTTCGCGTCGGCCGCAGCCGGCATGCGGTCCGCCGTATCGAGTCGCCGGAGATGGTATCGGCGAAGCAGTTTGGCGGCCGGCTGTTCGATCAGGTGTTTGCCGGCGAGGTCCGCGGGTGCCTGCGAAGCAGCCTGGACGAGGCCAGCCGGCAGGGCGCCGGTCTGCGGGTCCGCCTTCACCTGACCAAAGTCCCGGCGCTTGCCGATCTGCCCTGGGAGTTCCTCTACAACGCCAGCATGAACCGCTTCCTCAGCCTGTCTGTGGAAACACCGCTCGTGCGTTACCTGGAGCTTCCCGAACGGATCCGGCCGCTCATCGTCCAGCCGCCACTGCGGGTGCTCATGATGATCTCGAGCCCCAGCGATTACCCGCAGCTGGACGTCAAACGCGAGAGCGCGAAGATCACCGAAGCGCTCGGCGAGCTGGAGAAGCACGGGCTCGTGACCGTGGAGCGGCAGGAGGATGCCACCCTCGCGGAGCTGCAGCGTCGCCTGCGAAAGAACCAGTACCACATCTTTCACTTCGTCGGTCACGGTGGCTTCGATGCACAGGCGGACGACGGGCTGCTGATCATGGAAGACCAGGAGAACCGCGGCCGCCGGGTGAGCGCGCAGTTCCTCGGCACGATCCTGCACGATCACCGGCCGCTCCGGCTCGCAGTGCTGAACGCGTGCGAAGGAGCGCGGGCGTCGCGTGGCGATCCGTTTGCGGGAACGGCCCAGAGCCTCGTGCAGCAGGGCATCCCCGCGGTGATCGCGATGCAGTTCGAAGTGACCGACGAGGCGGCGATCTGTTTCACGCGCGAGTTCTACTCCGCGATCGCTGTCGGCTACCCTGTGGACGCCGCACTCGCCGAGGCCCGCAAGGCCATCTTTGCCGAAGTCAGCGAAATCGAATGGGGCACGCCGGTGCTGTACATGCGGTCACCGGACGGCAAGGTGTTCGAGGTGGAGAAGGTCAGCGAGGTGGCGCGCAAGCAGCTCTACATCTCGTCGCTGCTCACCGCCGCGCGGACTGCCACGGCGTCGAACGACCACACGACGGCAATCGGGAAGCTCAAAGAGGCGCTGGCGCTCGAGCCGGAGCATGCGGAAGCGGCAACGCTGCTGGCCGACGTCACCAGGGAACAGGAGTTCGCCGAAAAAGAGCGGGCAAAGGCGGCGCGTGAAGAGGAGCTGAAGGCAGCGAGGCCGCCGGAAGCCGGGCCGGCGGGCAATGCGGCCGCTGCGGTTCAGGCGAGCCGTCGCCGTCCCGTGAGCTCGTTCTTCATGGGCGGGGTACTCGGTGCCGCGGCGGTGATTGCGGTGCTCGTATTCGGCGGCGTGGCGCTCGTGATGTTCATGGCGGGCCAGCAGAGCGCGACCAGCGGTTCGAAGACGACGACGCCGAACCAGTCCGGCAGCAGCACTGCTGCTCCCGATACACCGGCGCATCCACAACCTCCACCTGTAGTCGAGCGGCAGACGACGCCGCCGTCGCAAACACTGCCGAGGCGTGAGAATCCGCCACAGCGTACACAGTCCTCGGATGTGCCGGCGCAGGTTCCGGAAGCTGCACTCTCGCCGAAGCAACCCGTGACTTCCGACGCGAAAGTTCAGGACAACTGGGCTGCGGCGCCGGCGGCCCAGCTGCCATCGGGGTCGAGCGTGCTCGAGCGGTACCTGACGGCAATTGGCGGCCGCGACGCCCTGGTGAGCCACAGGTCGGTTCACGCGAGCGGCACGCTGACGATGCCCGCCGCCGGCCTGACCGGCACGCTGGACATCTATGCAGCGGCTCCCAACCGGACGTTGTTGAGAGTGTCCTTCCCCGGAGTCGGTGAGGTGTTCGAAGGGTTCGACGGCACCCACGCGTGGACCCTGTCGGCGATGAGCGGCCCGATGCTCCTCGAGGGCAAGGCGCTCGAGGAGAAGAAGTTCGATTCGGAGTTCAAACAGCGAACTGCGAAGCGACAGCCGTTACCAGTCGGTGACGACCCTCGAAGAAGTCGATTTCGAGGGACGCCGCTGTTACAAGGTTCGGCTGGCGCGGAAGACGGGCGGCGAGGACATCGAGTTCTACGATGTGGTCACCGGTTTGAGAGCGGGAAGGATCGCCACGCGCGAGACGCTGTTGGGCCCGGTGACCAGCACCATGGTCTTGACCGACTACAAGAGGGTCGGCAACCTCGTCCAGCCGACCACACTGCGCACCCAGGGCGGAGGTGTGGTGCAGGTGATCAGGATCTCCTGGACCGAATATGACCGGGTACCCGCATCGATTTTCGAGCTGCCGCCGCCGATCGTGGCCCTCTTGAGGTGAGTTTCAGGCGGGAAGGACTTATTGCACCAGCGCGCGCCACGCGGTCAGCGCGGCCTGCATCCTGAACCGCCGGGCGGCCTGAGCTGAATCGGTTGCGAGGTTCCCGAGCTCCCCGGGATCGTCTTTCAGGTTGAACAACTGCCGGTAGTCGAACTCCGGCCACTCGACGTACTTCCAGTCCCTGCGGACGACCGCCTGCGAGGAGGGGATCCGATCCTTGCTGGTGACGGTGGGGTGTTCGTAGAAGAATTCGTCGCGCCAGGCTGGCAGGCCGCTCCGCAGGTAGAGCGGGCTCAGGTCCTCCCCTTGCATCACTGACGGCAGCGGGAGACCGGCGGCGCTGACGATCGTCGGCGCGACGTCGATGTTGAGCGCGAGCTGATCCAGCGCTCTGCCCCGGCGTGACGAGAGCAGCCGGGGGTCACGGACGATCAACGGGACGCGAATCGATTCCTCGTATGGATACCACTTGTCGGCAAGGCCGCGATCGGCGTGAAAGTACCCGTTGTCGCCGATGAACACGATCAGCGTGTTCTCGTAGACCCCCTGCGTCTTCAGCTCGTCGACGATCCGGCCGACCGCACCGTCGACTTCGGTGATGAGCCGGTAGTACCGCGTCATGTAGGCCTGGTAGCTCTCCGGCGTGTCGAAGCGCCAGTGATACCGGACGCGGCCCTCGTTGGCTTCATTCGCGAGGAACGGCGGGAGCGCGGCCTTGTAGCGCGGATCGCCATGAATGGGCGCCGGGATCCGCTTTCCCTTGTAGAACGGCGCGCTCCAGTCCTGCGGCAGGTACTGTTCCTTCGCGTTGTCTTGCGCGTGCGCAGCAAAGAACCCCACCGCGAGCGCGAACGGCCTGTCCTTCGGACGCGACTGCAGGAACTCCAGCGAGTCACGCGCGTTCTTCTCGGTGACGTGAACGCGCTCGCTGCCGCTCTCGATCCAATGGACGCCGTGATAGGCCCGCAGAAAGTCGTAGTCGCTCTGGCGCGGCTGGCCGACGTCGTACTTGCCGACGTGCCCGACCCAATAGCCCGCACGGCGCAGGATCGCGGGATACGTGCTCGCAAACGCCTCCGGCGTGAGCGGCCGCCCGAATGCCGTGATCCCGTGCCGCGACATGTACTGACCGGTCAGGAGCGAAGCACGGCTCACCATGCAGATCGCGGTGGTGACCCGCGCCTGTCCGAAACGCACGCCCTCCTTCGCCAGCTGATCGAGCCGAGGCGTGCGCACGACCTTGTTGCCGGCGGCACCGATCGAGTCCCATCGCACATCGTCGATGATGAGCAGGACGACGTTCAGCCGTTGCTGACCACGCACCCGGACTGTGCCGCCGGTCAGGGCCAGCGCGCAGGCGATGACGAGGAGGAAGGCGTGACGCACCGAGCTCGATCAGAGTGCCGTGCGGCAATCGCCAGAGGTCGGGACGCTCGCGGCCGGCGCGCCATGGAGCTTTCGCAGCTCCCGCTTCAGGATCTTTCCGGTACCGGTTTTCGGAAAACTGTCGAGAAATTCCACGGTCTGGGGACACTTGTAACCCGCGAGCCGCGCCCGGCAGAACGCCACCAGGTCCGGTTCGCTGACCTCGGCGCCCGGTTTCCGCACGATCAGCGCCTTCGGCACTTCTCCCCACTTTTCGTGCGGGACAGGAATCACCACGGCTTCATACACTGCGGGGTGCGCGACCAGCACCTTCTCGACTTCGAGCGAAGAGACGTTCTCGCCGCCGCTGACGATGATGTCCTTCTTGCGGTCGACGATCAGCACGGAGCGGTCGTCGTCCATTGTCGCCAGATCGCCGGTATGGAACCATCCGCCGTCCATGGCGGTCAGGGTGTCGTTCGGCCGCTTCCAGTAGCCGTCCATGATGACGTCGCCGCGAGCCACGACCTCGCCAATCGTTTCGCCGTCGCGCGGCACGTCGCGGCCGTCGGCATCGACGACCCGGACTTCGACGCCGGGAATCGCGTAGCCCGCCCGGGCCCGCTTGTGGGGACGGCTCGCATCGTCACAGGGCACCCCCTTCTTGATCGACGACACCGTGAGCACGGGACTGGTCTCGGTGAGCCCGTATCCGGAAATACACGAGCCCCCGAGCTTCTCCTCGACCTCACGAACCAGCGTCGGCGCCGATGCCGCGCCGCCGATCATCACGCAGCGCAGACTGCTGAGGTCGTACTTCTCGCGTTCGACACAGTTCACCAGCGCGTTGGCCATGGTCGGGACCAGCGAACAGTTCGTGACCTTCTCCTTCTCGATGAGGCGAAGGACCTCCGCGGGGATGAACTGATGGACCATGACGTGCAATCCGCCGACCAGGGTCACGGTATGTGCCGATCCCCACCCATTGGCGTGAAACAGCGGAATGGTGTGCAGCGAAACCGTGTCGCAGGAGGTGTTCCTGGCGACGTCGGGGGACGTCCGGCCTGACGCAATCACCAGCAAGGCGTGGAGGTAGATGTTTCGATGCGTCAGCATGACGCCCCGCGGCGCATCGCTCGTACCGCTCGTGTAGAACAGCTCTGCCACCGCGTTTTCATCGACGTCCATGAGCTCGCGATGGAACGGTGCAGACGACGCGACCAGGTCGTCGTAGGTGCGCGGCGACAGCCAGCCGGCCTCCGGCACGCCATCGAACACGTAGATCCGTTCGACGCCCGGCACCTCGCGGCGGAATGCGTCCGCCAGCGGCAGCAGCATCCGCTCTACGAACAGGAACCTGGCCCCGGCATCGTTGAGCACGTAGGACAGTTCGGCCGGCGCGAGCCGGACGTTGAGGGGCAGCAGGACGCAGTCCGCCTCGAGCACGCCGTAGTACGCCTCGAGCAAACGGTGGCAGTTGGTGCTGAGGAACGCCACGCGGTCGCCGCTTCGCGCACCTTCCGCCCGGAGTGCCCCCGCCAGGCGGGCTGCGCGATCGGCGAACTGCGCGTACGTGAATCGATCGTCGCCGCAGACGATGCCCACGTCGCCGGGGAACTGCTCGCCGGCATAGCGGAGAAACCGGATCGGGGTCAACGGCACGTTCATCTCTATCTCCTCTGAGTCTGCCGGGTAGAGCGCCTGTGGATAAACGGGCGGTTTTCCGTCTTCAGCCGCCGTACGCATCCTTCCGCCTGCCCAGCCTCCGCTAAAGCTACGGCGGGTCCGCCGGAGCCTTGGCGAAGGCGGCAACGCCGAAGCCACCCCTATCGCATGAGCCTGCCTCGCCGTAGCGCGAAGCGCGAAGGCGGGTCGCTGAACTCGCTCAGAAATCATTCGAACGGATACCGCGTCCGGGCAATCGCGGCGTCGCCGATGCGCCGCCGCGCGCCGACGGTGTCAACGCCGGGATGTTCTCGCACTCGAGCGAGGACGGCGGCGAGCTGATCGAGCGGTGTCCCCTGACCCGTCATCGCATTGACGATCTGCTTGCCGGCGTGGGCCACCCGGTCCAGCGCGTCGCTCGTGTAGACGTGTGCGATGTCCACCGCAATCGTGGCGCGCTCGCTGCCGCGGGCCGTCATCTTCTCCGCACGGCCGAGCGCACTCTCGATCGCATAACACTCGATGATGATATCGGCGGCGTGCGCCAGCACCTCCTGCTGGTCGCGGATCGCTGTGCCAAACGCCTGGGCCGAAGCCGCCAGCGCTGCCTGGGCCACCCGCTTGACGTCTGCAAGCGCCCGGTGCTCGGCTTCGAAGGCTGAGCTGTGTGTCCCGACGGTCACGGGATGCGCGAGGAGCGACTCGGCATGCTTCAGCAGCCGGGTCGGGATGATGAGACGATTGATCTCGTTCGTCCCTTCATAGATCCGCGTGATCCGCGCGTCACGATACGCACGCTCCACCGGGAACTCACGCGAGTAACCGTTGCCACCAAAGACCTGCACCGCCTCATCGACCGCGTAGGCCAGCGCCTCGCTGGTGGCCACCTTGTTGATCGAGCACTCGACGGCAAATGCCTCGATTGTCTTGAGGACCCTGGCAGCATCCGCCGGATCGACGGTCTCGAGCGCCTTGTCGACGTCGCCGAGAGTGCGGTAGACCATCGCCTCGCTCACGAAGCACCGGACCGCCATCTCGGCGAGCTTGTGCTTGACGAGCCCGAACTCGGCGATCGCCTTCCCGAACTGCCGCCGTTCACGTGCGTAGGCAATCGAGTGGTTGAGCGCCAGCCTGACGCCGGCAGCGTTCCGCGTCCCGAGCTTGACGCGACCGAGATTCAGGATGTTGAACGCGACCTTGTGGCCTTCGCCGATCGTCCCGAGCACGTTCTCGAAGGGCACGGGCACGTTGTCCAGCATCAACACCGTCGTCGAGGACCCGTCGAGCCCGAGCTTCCGCTCGTCCGGTCCGCTCTTCACGCCCATCGCGCGTTCGACGATGAAGGCCGTGAACTTCTCGCCATCGACCTTGGCGAAGACCGTGAAGAGATCGGCGAAACCGCCGTTGGTGATCCACGCCTTCTGCCCGTTCAGCAGGTAGTGCCTGCCGTCGGCCGTGAGCCTGGCGGTGGTCTTTGCCGCCAACGCGTCGGATCCCGACTGCGGCTCGGTCAGGGCGTATGCCCCGATGAGCTCGCCACTGGCGAGCCGGGGCAGGTACTTCGCCTTCTGCTCCGGCGTTCCGAAATAGACGATGGGCAGGGTGCCGATGGAGGTGTGGGTGCCAAGCGACCCGCCGAAGGAGGGATTGATGGCGAGCTGCTCGCCGACGTAGGCGGCGCTGACCTTGTCAAGAGCGAGGCCGCCGTAGGCCTCCGGAATCTCGAGGCGGAGCAGGTCGAGATCCGCGGCCTTCTTCAGCAGTTCGCGCGTTTTTTCCCAGTCGTGCGCGTAGAGGCTGGCTTCGTTCGGAACCACCTCGTTGCGCATGAACTCGGCGGTGGTCTGACCGAACAGGCGCTGCACGCCGGTCAGATCTTCCGGCGTGAAGAGATCGTCCGGGTTCAACGACCGGAGCAGGAACGCTCCGCCGCCCGACACTTCCAGTACCGGTCCCACAGTTCCTCCGGGTTGACAGGCTGATTGGGGCGCCAGTATAAGCGGCGCACATGCCTTCCGTTCAGGAATTGTTTTCGCTCGCCGGCCGGGTCGCGATTGTGACCGGTGGCTCACGGGGACTCGGCGAAGAGATGGCCGAAGGGCTCGCAGAAGCGGGTGCGGCCGTGACGATCTGCGCGCGCCGGGAGCAGTGGCTCACCCCGACACTCGAACGCTTCGCCGCACGCGGCTTTCGCGTCATAGGACTCGTCGCCGATGTCTCCAACCCGGCCGATGTGCAGGCCGTGGTCGAAAGAACGATGGCGACCTACGGCCGGGTCGACATCCTCGTGAACAATGCGGGGATCACGTGGGGCGCGCGACCGGAAGAGATGCCGCTCGACAAGTGGCAGAAGGTCATCGACGTCAATCTCACGGGCGCGTTCCTGTTCGCGCAGGCGGCGGGTCGCGAGATGCTCAAGCGCGAATACGGCCGGATCATCAATATCGCGTCCGTCGCCGGCCTGCACGCCGCGGTGCACGGGCCGCACTACGCGGCCTACGCGGCATCGAAGGCGGGCCTCATGGGACTGACGCGCGAGCTGGCCGCTTCGTGGGGGCGCCACAACATCCGTGTCAACGCCATCGCCCCCGGCTTCTTTCATTCACGACTGGCCGATCCGGCCCTGCCCCTCGCCGAGCCGGGCATCAAGGCCCACTCGCCGATTCCGCGCATTGGAGCCGAGGGCGAGCTGAAGGGCGTGTGTGTCTTCCTCGCGTCTGACGCGTCCAACTACATTACCGGCCAGACCATTGTCGTCGACGGCGGGCGGACGATTGGGGGATCGTGACCGGCGCGACGGTGACTCTCGCGCAGCTTGACGAGCGTCCGATGCCTGCGACATCAAGGCCACGGCCACGCCGTGACGGTTTCAGGGCCGCGACGAGAGCACGCTGGCGATCGTCCTGCTGATCCAGTCCTGCGCGGCGGTGGTGTCGACGCGAGCGCGGTCGTCCCGCGAGAAGCAGACCCCTCCGCCGTCGCTCGCTACCGCGACGAGGCGGTCGTGCGAGCGGCCGCCGAATGGATCGGGGTTGAAGAACGTCGGCGCGCCCGAGTCGCCAAAACAGACCACGCCTGGCAGCGACCAGCTGGCCCATTCGTCGTCAACCACCTGACGCAACGTCGAAAACTTGATGCGGCGCCATCCGTCCCATTCGGAAATCGGCGGAGGCATGCCGCCATCAGGCCCGCCCGGCACTGAATCGAGGAACCCGTAACCCGGCACAATCATGGGGGAGCGCGCGGCTCTGGCGGTTTCGAGGGTGCCCGGACGGGCCAGCTTGGCAGGAGTGATGTCGCGCACCGGCCGGCTGAGGAACACCAGTCCGATATCGAGGATCCCTGGATCGAGGCCTCTGAACGTGCAGCCCTCCGGGGGAGGGCACGGCGGCAG
>Ga0209382_10006473_pt1 | contig 15057 bp, 14 predicted proteins | sample SoiMetdeltSBSDD5_FD_187599 | JGI IMG/M metagenome (GOLD analysis project Ga0209382, IMG submission 187599) | Bulk soil microbial communities from a Populus tree surrounding site in Tennessee, USA - Soil MetaG P. deltoides SBSDD5 (SPAdes) (version 2) | ecosystem: Environmental > Terrestrial >... | reverse complement strand
TCAGGGCCTGGCCACGTACGATCCGGCATACATGAACACGGCGGCCTGCCGCAGCCGCATCACCTACATCGACGGCGACAAGGGCATCCTCGAGTATCGCGGCTATCCGATCGAGCAACTGGCCGAGCAATCGACGTTCCTCGAGACGGCGTACCTGATCATCTTCGGGCAGCTGCCGACTGAGGCGCAGCTGAAAGAGTGGGTCCTGCAGATCACGCTCCACACGATGCTGCACGAGAACATCAAGAAGCTGATGGAAGGGTTCCAGTACGACGCCCACCCGATGGGCGTGTTCATCAGCACGGTCGCCGCGTTCTCGACGTTCTACCCGGACGCCAAGAAGATCTTCGACGAGCAGTCGCGCAAGAAGCAGATTCACCGGCTCATCGCGAAGGTGCCGAGCATTGGCGCCTACGCCTACCGTCATTCCATCGGCCGCCCCTATATCTACCCCGACAACGATTTGAGCTTCGCCGGCAACTTCCTGAACATGCTGTTCCGCATGACGGAGCTGAAGTATCAGGTGAACCCGGTGCTCGAGCGGGCGATCGAGGTGCTGTTCATCCTGCACGCCGACCACGAGCAGAACTGCAGCACCAGCGCGATGCGCGGCATCGGCAGCTCGCACGTCGATCCGTACTCGGCCATGGCTGGCGCGGCCGCCGCGCTCTACGGCCCGCTGCACGGCGGCGCCAACGAAGCGGTGCTGCGCATGCTCACCGAGATCGGCTCGGTGCAGAACATCCCCGGCTTCATCAAGCGCGTGAAGGCCGGTGAAGGCCGGCTGATGGGGTTCGGGCACCGGGTCTACAAGTCGTACGACCCGCGCGCGAAGATCATCAAGCAGACGGCGGACGCCGTCTTCGAGGTCACCGGCAAGAACCCGCTGCTCGACATCGCGCTCGAACTCGAGCGTATCGCGCTGCAGGACGAGTACTTCGTCACCCGCAAGCTGTATCCGAACGTGGACTTCTACTCCGGCCTCATCTATCAGGCGATGGGCTTCCCGGTGACGATGTTCCCGGTGCTGTTTGCGATTCCGAGAACCTCGGGCTGGGTGGCGCAGTGGGAGGAAATGCTGCTCGACCCTGATCAGAAGATCGCCCGGCCCAAGCAGGTCTACATCGGATCGAAGCGGCGGGACTACGTGGCGCTGGGGAAACGGGGATAGAGGTGCAAGGACCCTGCGGCGGGTCGGTGCGACGGGCCTTACGCAGGTCGGTGCTAGGGACCTTCGGCGGGTCGGTGCGAAGTGTGCGCGGCGCGTGCTCGACCGCCGCGCTTGTCGGTGCGATGATTGCCTGCACTAGTGCTGAGAGCGACCGGAACGTGAACCCCGCACAGACGCGCGATAGCGCCGCACCGACAAGCGACAGTCGCGTCGCACCGACCAGCGATAGCGGGATCGCACCGACCAGCGAAGCCCAGGCCGCACCGAAACCTGTCTTCGACAGTAAGCGCGCCTGGGCGCACCTCGAGAAGCAGGTGTCCATTGGTCCTCGCCCGTCCGGCACGCCCGCCATCGCCGAGACTCGGCGCTACATCATCGAGCAGTTAAAAGCCGCGGGGATCGAATCCCGCGAGCAGATGTTCATCGGTATGACGCCGCTCGGCGAGGTGTCGATGGTGAACGTCATCGCCACGATTCCCGGCAAGCGCCAGGAACGCATCGCCATCGCCAGCCATTTCGACACCAAGCTGTATCGCGAATTCAAGTTCGTCGGCGCCAACGACGGCGCCTCGTCGACCGCGGCACTGCTCGAGCTCGGTCGCGTACTGAAGCAGCGCCCAAACGAGTTCACGATCGAGCTGCTGTTCCTCGACGGCGAAGAGGCGCGAATGCCGGAGTGGCGCGGCAACGACAACACCTATGGCAGCCGCCACTACGTCCAGGCGGCGCAGAAGGACAAGTCGCTCGCGACACTGAAAGCGCTCGTGCTGCTCGACATGATCGGCGATCGCGACCTGCGGATCCGGCGCGACGCCAACTCGACCCCGTGGCTGGTGGAGGCGGTGTGGGCGGCCGCGGCTAAGCTCGGCCACTCGGGAACGTTTTCCAACGAGCTCACGACCGTCGAAGACGATCACCTGCCGTTTCTGCGTGCGGGCATTCCGGCGGTCGACATCATCGACCTCGACAACCCGACCTGGCACACACCACAGGACACGATCGAGTACGTCACCGCCCGCAGCTTGCAAATCGTCGGCGAGGTGGTGCTCGCCGCGCTCCCCGACATCGAAAAACGTCTGGCCGCTTCGAAGTAGTGCGGGTGTATCCTCCTGCCCATGGCCACCCTGACACTGAAGGTGAACGGGCGCACGCGGAGCGTCGACGTCGATCCGGCCACGCCTCTGCTGTACGTCCTGAGCGACGACCTCGAACTGCGCGGACCCAAATTCGGCTGCGGCCTCGGCCAGTGCGGCTCGTGTACGGTGATCGCCAACGGCCAGGCGATCAGGTCGTGCATCACGCCGGTCAGCATGGTGACGAGCGCCGAGATCACCACGCTCGAAGGCCTCGGCACACCTGAGAAGCCGCATCCGATCCAGCAGGCTTTCATCGACGAGCAGGCCGCGCAATGCGGCTTCTGCCTGAGCGGTGTGATGCTCACCGCCAAGACCTTCTTCGACAAAAACCCGCGCGCCACCGACGAGCAGATTCAGCAGGCACTCTCGGGGGTGCTCTGCCGCTGCTTCGGCAACGTGCGGATGCTCAGGGCGATCCGCCGTTATGCGAAAGGGCCCGCCGTATGACGCGCACGCTGACATCCGAGGCGCGGCGCGCACTCACCCGCGCAGGCCTGTCCCAAGCGAAGTCGAGGGGTTTCTCCCGCCGATCGTTCCTGAAAGGATCCGGCGCGGTCATCGTCACGTTTGCGTCGGCCGGTGTCCTGGACGAGGTGAGCGGCGTGCTCGCGCAGGGCTTCAACGGCACCGGCAGCCCGCAGCTCGATTCGTGGATCGCCATTGGCGCCGACGGCACTGTCACCGCCTACACCGGCAAATGCGAGTTCGGCCAGGGCCTCTACACCGCCCAAATGCAGCTCGTCGCGGAGGAGCTGTGCGTGCCGTTCAATCGCGTGCGCTTGATTCAGTGCGACACCTCGATCACGCCGGATCAGGGCACGACGTCCGGGCAGCAGTCGCATCCGACCAACTTCAACAAGACCAACCTCGCTTTGGCCGCGGCTACCGCCCGCGAAACGCTCGTGCGCCTGGCATCGGCGCGGCTCAACGCGCCAACGCAGGATCTCATCGCCAGGGAAGGCGCCGTCAGCGTGAAGGCGACGCCGTCTCGACGTGTGTCATACGCGTCGCTGATCGGGGGAAAGACGTTCGAGGTCCAGCTCAATCCGAAGGCGGCGCGCATACACCCGCGCGATTGGACCGTGCTCGGCACGCCGGTGCCGCGCGTGGACATGCGGGCAATGGCGACCGGCGAATTCGAGTTCGTGCACAACGTGCGCGTGCCCGGCATGCTGCACGGACGCGTAGTGCGGCCGCCCTCACCTGCCGCAACCGTGATGAGCGTCGATGAGAGCTCGGTGCGTGGCATGCCGGGTCTGGTGAAGGTCGTCGTCAAGAACAACTTCATCGGTGTCGTCGCCAACAAGCCGTGGCAGGCGGCACAGATCGCCGAGAAGCTGCGCGTGACGTGGACGCCCGGTCCACGCCTCTCGCCGCAACGCGATGCCTATCAGCAGATCAGGAAGGAACCGTCGACCGACACGCTGCTCGTAGACTCGGGCGACGTGGATCAAACGCTGGCATCAGCCGCGACCGTGCTGCGCGCCACGTATCACCATCCCTATCAGATGCACGGCTCGATTGGCACCTCGTGTGCCGTCGCCGACGTTCAGGCCGACAAGGCCACGGTGTGGTCGGCCACACAGTCCGCCTTCCCGACACGCAATACCACCGCGGCGATCCTCGGCTTCAAGCCTGAGTCGGTACGTGTCATCTACACACGCGGCGCCGGCTGCTACGGCATCAACGGGGCGGACACGGTCAGCTACGACGCGGCCGTGCTGTCGCAAGCGGTTGGCAAACCGGTCCGCGTGCAGCTCTCGCGCAAGGACGAAATGGCGTGGGAGAACTACGGCAATCTGTTCGCCATCGATCAGCGCGCCGGTCTCGACGCCAATGGAACGATCACGACGTGGGATTACGAGGCGTGGTCGGCGGCGAAAGGCGGACGTCCCGGCTACAACACGCCCGGCAACGTCGTCACCGGCACGCTGCTCGGCCTCAACCCTGCGCCGTTCAACCCGCGCACGCCGGCGCCGGCGCCGACGCAGCCGCTCAACAACAATTCCAACACCGCGCCGTCGTACATCACGGGACGGGTTGGCGGTTCGCGGAACGGAGCGGGTGTCGTCCAGAGCGAGCGCGTGCTGTCCCATCGCGTCAGATCGCCGTTCTTCACCGGTCCGCTGCGTGCGCCCGAACGGCTGCAGAACACGTTCGCGCACGAGTGCTTCATGGACGAAGTCGCGGCCCACGTGAAAGCCGACCCGGTCGCCTACCGGCTGCGCCATCTCAATCATCCGAGATTAATGGGCGCGATCCAGGCGGCAGCCAAGGCCGCCAACTGGCAAACGCGACCATCGCCCAATCGTAGGGCGGGTCTTGCTTCCCAAGACCCGCCGAGCAGCAACAGCACGGTCAGCGGCCGCGGCATCGCCTGCGTGTGCTACGAAGGCGACAACGGCTACGTGGCGATGGTCGCTGAAGTCGATGTGAATCAGGCGACCGGAGAGGTCCACGTCACGAGGCTGGTGGTCGCACAGGACTGCGGACCGATCTCGAACCCCGACGGCATGCGCAACCAGATGGAGGGCGGCGCCCTTCAAGGCATGAGCCGCGCGCTCGGTGAATCGGTGACATGGGACGAGGAGAAGATCACGTCGATCGACTGGCGCACGTATCACTCGCTGCCGCTCGGCTTCGCGATTCCGCGCATCGAGACCGTGCTGATCAATCAGCCGGACGAGGAAGCCTGCGGCTCCGGTGAAACGGCCATCACCGTCGTCGCCGGGGCGATCGGCAATGCGATCTTCGACGCGACCGGCGTCCGTATCCGTGAGGTCCCCTTCACACCCGAGCGCGTGAAGGCCGCACTCGGTTCCCGCACGTAGGCGCCAGAGTATGTTGTCGACGTACAGGACCAAGGACGACTTCCTGACAGGAGTGTCGGCGCAGCTCGACGCACAGGGCACGGACGTGAACATCCGATCCGCGCTGGTCGCCGGCATCTCGGCCGCTGACGACGAGTTGCGCAACGGCAATCGAGGCGACCAGGCACAGGCGTTTCACCTGAGAGTGGGCTCGTGGGTCATCCGCGATGACGACCTGCCGCTCTTCGAGGGTGTCAATTCGATGGCCGCCGCCGTCACCGTGTCGCTCAGCTCCGCGGGCCTCGACTGGCCGGCTGTTGCCGCTGCACTGACCGCCATCGCCAACATCTGCTGGCGCGTCTGGAGAAAAGGCGCGCGTCTGACGCGGCGACAGATTTCGGTCTATGGCTTTCTGAAAGCGAACGGTCCGATGCCGATCGCGCCGCTGACGGCTGCGCTGAACAAGGGCGGCAAGGACTTTTCGGAACAGGACGTCGCATCGACATTGAAGAGCCTTGCCGAGTTGGAATTGAACGACGGCCAGATCGTCGCGCTTGCATCGGAAGATGCCAGCCACGAGTGGAAGGCGCTGAAAATCTAAAACACGGTTCATCCAGGAGTGCGTATGGCCGATCTTTCGCACCTCGTGCCCCGCCTCCCGCACGACACGCTCGCCCTGTTCGAGGCCACGTCCGGAATGATGATCCTGAACGTGGACGCGAAGACGTTCATTCAATCAGGTGTCAACTACGCCAAGGACTCCCCCACACCCGAGGACATCGAGCTCTACTCGACCATCAATCACGAGACCTACCACTATTTCCAGACCCTGGGCACCGGCTATCAGTATCTGTATGTGTCCGAGCTCTGGGATGCCCTCGTGGCTGCCGGCGATGCGGAGGTGCGGCGCAACTTCTTCAAACGGTGGAAAGACCGGATCACAGTAGGGGCGATCAAGGTATTCGGCCTCTTCCGATTCCGTGTGTGGCTGCAGACAACCGAAGTCAGGCGCCTCACGGGGTTCCATGCCCTGCTCCGAAACTATCAGGAGATCAGCCAAAAGGAGAGAGCGGCGAAGGAGGATTTGTCCACCCTGGCCGCGGACAGCCCCGCACTCGCTCGCCGTTTCGATGAGTTGTGGGCCAGGGTCACCGCGCGCGGCTCCGACAACCTGGCGGCGATCGATGTGATCGAAGGAAGCGCAATCGTCTTCCAGCATCTGCTGACACACGGCAGGGAGGGTCTCGAGGAGCGTCTGGCCAAGGCGTGGGATGACGCCGGCACGACCTATCGAAGAGCGTTCGACGTCGCACAAGAGATCTGCGGCGCGCGAGCGCTCGATATCATGTTGCCCGCATCGGGCCTCGCCTTGCGGTACTCAGACCCGGCACGGGCGTACCCCGTCGTCCTGCGGGCGCTCGCGTCATCGCAACCTGGCGCTGAGATCGCCATGGCACGCGAACTGGCGTCGCATCCCCCGAACATTGGCGGCGGAATCCGCTATCTCGGCACCGCGATCGACGTGCGGCAGCGGCAACGCCAGAAGAAAGGCCGTTATCACGTGTACGACGACGTCCTCGACAAGCTCGAGCGGCGTGCGTGGGGCTTCGACGAGATTGAACTGTTGTCCGATCGCGGACCGGCCCAGAAAGTGGACGCGTTTCCGTTTCTGATGGTGGTCAAGGATGGTCCTCTTCGCACGAATAATCTCGACACTGAGGAGCTTGCGCGGCGACTGGTCTGCGGAAGCTTGATCCTGCGTTCGCAAAAGCTGCCTCGCACGCGGCGTGAAGCCGAGCGACGGCTCGTCGATCGCGCGCATGCGGCCATCGCGCAGGTCGTCGATCCGTTGCGGGCCGCTGACGAGTACAACCTGCTTGGCCTCACCTATCTGAACGAGGGCGACTTCGACGATGCAGAAGCGATGATGAAGGCCGCCTTGTCGATCTACGAGAGCCACAAGGATCAAAAGGGCATCGCACGGCAGATGTACAACCTCGGCCTGGTCTATGGGACGCGGGAGGATCAGCGCGGTGCCGAAACGATGTATGAAGGGTCGCTCAAGATCTCTGATGCCATCGGGGATGAGGAGCTGATCGCGAAGACTTCCGCCAATCTCGCCAATCAATACATGAGGTCGCGCCGTCTGGAAGAAGCCGAAGCACTGATTCGCAGGGCCGTGTCGATCGAAGAACGATTAGGACTGAAGGAGGGACTGGCGCTCGACTATTTCAATCTTGGACGCATTTTCGTCGCGCGCCAGCAGTGGGACCAGGCGCGGGAGGTCGTGGTCAAGTGCGCGGCGCTCTATCGCGAGCTCGGCGACGACTTCAGAGCGCGCGAGGTCGAACAGAACCTGGAGCAGATCGCACAATCGGCCAACACAGCATCGGCCCAAAGCCAGGAGGCCGGCACCGCTTGACCCCCGTACGTAGTGTCCGCCTTCAGGCGGACGAGGACGTAGTGTCCGCCTTTAGGCGGACGTGGTCGTAGTGTCGGCTACTTTGACTCGACTTGAAATCCGCGACGGACCCAAGCGAGGCCAAGGCCGAACCCATAAACCGCCGCGACTGGCACGATCCACAACCGCACCACGAGCAAGGCCTCTTTGGCGCTCGGGACGGCCAGATCGCCGTCGGACTGAAGAATCCCTGCAAGTAGCAGGATTACAATCGCCCAAAGAATCGAAGCTAGTAGCCAAAGCCTTTGCCAGCCGTTGATGCGCATGGTGGTTCTCCCCGTCACGCCTAACCATTAGGACACCGCCGCAGGTTTTTCGGGCTTTCAAACTGAGACAGTGCCCCTTCAGGCGGACGTGGTCGCAGTGTCCGCCTTTAGGCGGACCTCTGCATCAGAGCGCCCGCAATGCTTCCGCGTCGAACTCGAGCACCAGCGGCGGCTGCGGGCCGTAGTTGCTGTAGCGGATCCAGAGCGGCTTGACGCGGACGTGAATCAGGCCCTTCCAGTGCAGCCGGTCACGGCCATCCGGAAACACCTCGAAGTAGATCTCTTGAACCCGGCGCAGTTCGTCGCCGGACGGCGTGTCGGCGATGCCTTCGTACTGCACGGTCCGCTCGGCGCCATCCTGCGTGCTGCCAATCACAAAGGCGATTGACGGGTTGTCTCGCAGGTTCGTCGCCTTCCGGGAGTCGGTGAGCGTGTCGAACACGATCTCGAAATCATCTGACACGGCGACGCCCACTACCGCGGCCTGGACGGCATGAACGCGGGAGACGCTCGCCTGAACCGCGAAGCGCTCGCTGCGCATGAACGAGAGCAGCTCCTTACGCGTCATGACGTCGTATTGTAGGCGACCGCTGCGGCACGTGATATCGCGCCGACGAGCCTGCCTAACAGGTGACGCTCTTCCGTAGCGGATCGCGCGGCAGCGGCCTTCCGATCGATCTACGATAGCCCCATCGTAAGGAGGCTCGTGATGCCGCTGCTCAAACCCGATCCGACGTTCTACCCGTCCCCGAAGATGGCGATGCAATCGCCTCCCGAAACGCTCGCCTATATCGCGCTGATCAACCCCAAGAAGAGCGGCGCGCCCGATGCGATCGGAGTCGTAGACGTCGATCCGGCGTCGAAAAGCTACGGCAGGCAGATTGGCGAGACGAGCATGCCGAATGTGGGCGACGAGCTCCATCACTTCGGCTGGAATGCGTGCAGCTCGTGCCTGTGTCCGTACGCGCCACATCCGCACATGGAGCGACGCTATCTGATCGTCCCGGGCATCAACTCGTCGCGCATTCACATCCTCGATACCAAGCCCGATCCACGCGCGCCGTCGATCGTGAAAGTGATCGAGCCGGACGAAGTGGCCAACCGCGCCGGCTACGCCTCTCCGCACACCGTGCACTGTGGTCCTGACGGTGTCTACCTGAGCGCGCTCGGCGCGCCCGGCGGAGATGGCCCTGGCGGTACGTTCATCCTCGACCCGGAGACATTCGACGTCCGTGGGCGATGGGAGTTGGATCGCGGTCCGCAGCAACTGGCATATGACGTCTGGTGGCATCTGGGTTACGACACGATGGTCACCAGCACATGGGGCACGCCGAACATGGTGAAGGACGGCGTGAACCCGGATCTGCTGCTGGGCGGGAAGTACGGCAGCAAACTGCACGTGTGGGATTTGCGCCGCAGGCGCCACATCCAAGAAATCGATCTGGGCGCCGAGCAGCAGATGGTGCTCGAGCTGCGCCCTGCACACGATCCGACCAAGGCCTACGGCTTCGTCGGTGTCGTCGTCTCGTTGAAGGATCTCTCCTCGTCGATATGGTTGTGGTACCGCGAAGGAGGAGACAACGGCACGGGGAAGTTTGCGGTCAAAAAGGTGATCGAGATTCCGGCGGAGCCTGCCGATCCTGCGAACTTGCCGCCGCTGCTGCAGGGATTCAAGGCCGTCGCGCCGCTGGTGACCGACATCAATCTCTCGCTCGACGATCGCTTCTTGTACGTCTCGTGCTGGGGCACTGGTGAGTTCATCCAGTACGACGTCACGGATCCGTTCAATCCGCGGAAAACGGGCTCGTTCCGTATCGGCGGGATCGTCAGCCGGGCCGCGCATCCTGCCAAGCCTGGACAGCCACTCAACGGCGGTCCCCAGATGGTCGAAATCAGTCGCGACGGATCGCGCGTGTATTTCACCAATGGCCTTTATACGCCGTGGGATGAGCAGTTCTATCCAGAGGGCGTCCGTGGCTGGATGGTGAAGGCCGACGTAAATCCGCAGGGCGGGGTGGCGCTCGACAAGAACTTCTTCCTCGAATCTCCGACCATGCGGACCCATCAAGTACGGCTCGAGGGCGGCGACGCCTCCTCCGACTCGTACTGCTACGCCTGAGGGTCGATCGCTCATGGATTGGACCGCGATGATCGGTCTCGGCACGTACCACGGGATCAATCCCGGCATGGGATGGCTGTTTGCCGTGGCGCTTGGGATGCAGGCCCGGCGCGCGTCGGCGATGTGGCAGGCGCTGCCGCCGATTGCGCTTGGCCACGCCGTCGCGGTGGGCGTCGTCGTCGCGATCGTTGCCGGAGCGCGTGTGGCGCTGCCGCTCGACGTGCTGAAGGTGGTCATCGCGGCCGCGCTCGTCACGCTAGGTGGCTATCGCTTGTGGCGACATCGTCATCCGCGGTTCGGTGGCATGCAGGTTGGCTTTCGTGACTTGACCATCTGGTCGTTCCTGATGGCATCGGCTCACGGCGCCGGCCTCATGGTCGTCCCGTTCGTGATGGATGCCGGGGACTCGGTCTCCGCGGTGGCAGCTATGCACGCGCATCACGCACCCGCCGCGATGGCCGGCGCTCGTTTCGCCAGCAGCACGTGGACCAATGCCATGGCCGTGGGAATCCACACCTTCTCGTATCTGCTCGTCTCCACCGTCATCGCGTGGGTCGTCTATCGCAAGATCGGCGTGGCATTCCTGCGCGTCGCCTGGTTCAACCTCGATTGGGTGTGGTCCGGAGCGCTGGTTATCACCGGCATCTTTGTCGTCCTGAGCTGACGACGTTGAAGGATAGGCGTTCGCGAAACGGGACGTGGCGGGCATGAAGGCGAACATCGCCTCGACCCCCGAGACGGACGGCGCCAACTCTAGCCTCAATCAGTTAGTACGTTCGCAATATTGTCGGGACATGCCGGGCGCGCGGACAATTCGCACGCCCCATGCTCATCTATCAACGCCATCCGCGTGTGTGCTACACGCTCGCCCTGGTGTTCGTCTGCGCCCTCGCCGCCCACGCCCAGACCATCGACGACGGGATCATGGTGGGCAAGGGCGAGCTGCAGACCGGTAACCTGTATTCGTACGACTCCTGGGATCAGTAATGGGAAGGCACGCTCAAGCGCCGCAACGCCAACATCGGCACGATCACCACGCAGGCCAACGTCTGGTCCGCCAAGCACTGGAACTTTCTCGCCGCACCGTACATCCGGAAGGCGGGCTATAGCGAGGTCCGTGCGGCACGGGCATTCGCGCTGCTGAACATGGCGCTTCACGATGCCGCGGTGGGATGCTGGGATACGAAGTACTTCTACTACAACCCCCGGCCGTCCCAGATGGATCCGGAGCTCAAGACGGTGATCGGTCTGCCGAACTTCCCGTCGTACACGTCAGCGCACTCGACGTTCTCGGGCGCGGCCGCCGAAGTGTTGTCGTACTTGTTCCCGACTGATGCCGCGTTCTTCGAGACACAGAAAGAGGAAGCGTCGATCTCGAGGCTCTACGGTGGCATTCACTATCGATCCGATCTCGAGATGGGAAAGGCCCACGGCAAGCGCATTGGTGGCTACACCGTGAGTTTCGCGCGCATCGATGGAGCCGACCTGCCCTAGCATCCCGGGCCAACGCGTCGTTTGACCGGGGAGCCCTACCGCGTCGTGCCCGTGTCACTGCGACCCTCGAACATGGAGTCGCCGGCCACGAACATCAGACGCGAGCCCTCGCCGGCCTGTGAGTCCTGCAACGGTCTTCCCTTTGTCTTCCGCTCTCGAACCTTTTCGTTGGGCGACCGTGCGGAGCAAACGGGAAACACGGCTCGGACAGGTGGTATCACCCTTGCCTCCCGGGCGAGACTGTGCCGCAGAATTCGAATCGATCGACGCTTTACGAGCCGGTGGTCTTGTGGAGGATGCAGCGCCCGGGTGGCCAGCACTCGCACACCGTGATCAGTCCACGTCCCAATGGAGCCGTGGTCGTCTGGTTCGTGAACGACCGTCCGCTCGGATTTCGGGAATTCGTCGACTGGACCAGCGCGCTGCGCTGGAGCGACCAGCTCCAGGCACAGAACTGGGCGACGGGCTGGCGGCACGCCCGCGACTAGCGCCCCCTGCTTCGATTCGGCGCCGAGCCGGTGCCGACGACGTCGGCACTCTGAGAGCGTCCAGCTCTTTCCACCAGGTCTCGTCGAAGAACGATCATCTTCAGAGTCACTTCATTGAGTAGGATCGCGAACATCCCACTGACTTGGAGTGACGCCATGACCACCACGACTGGAACCGGTGCGAGTTTCCTGGCCGACGAGCACGTCAACGCGCTGCGCGCGGCACTTCGTGGCGAGCTGATCGCGAGCGATCACGCGGGCTACGACCACGCTCGTCGTGTGTGGAACGGCAACATCGATCGGCGTCCCGCACTCATCGCCCGCTGCACCGGTGTGGCCGACGTTCAGGCGGCGGTGAATTTCGCGCGCACGCACGGTGTACTGCTCTCCATCCGCGACGGCGGCCACAGCGCGCCGGGATACGGCACCAACGACGGCGGCCTGGTCATCGACCTGTCGGGCATGAAGGGCATCCGCGTCGACCCGTCGGCGCGGACCGTGCGGGCCGAGGGCGGCGTGATCTGGCGTGAACTCGATCACGAAACGCAGGCGTTCGGACTCGCGACCACCGGTGGCACGGTGTCGAACACCGGGATCGTCGGGCTCACGCTGGGCGGTGGACTTGGATGGCTGATGGGGAAATGCGGCCTGGCGGTGGACAACGTCCTCAGCGCTGACGTGGTGACCGCTGATGGTCAGTTCCATCAAACCAGCGCGCAACAGAATCCGGATCTCTTCTGGGCATTGCGCGGCGGTGGCGGCAACTTCGGTGTAGTGACATCCATCGAGTACCGCCTTCACGATGTCTCACAGGTGCTCGGCGGAATGATCCTGTATCCGTTGGATCAAGCACGCGAGGTCCTGCAGTTCTATCGTGCCTTCTGCGCCACCTTGCCAGACGAGGCCGAACTCTACGCCGCCCTGCTGACAGCGCCACAGGGCATGCCGGTCGCCGCCCTGCTGGTGGGCTACAACGGGCCGATTGCCGATGGAGAGCGCGTGTTTGCACCAGCGCGCCGCGTTGGCCGGCCGCTCGCCGATCTCGTGGGCCCGATGCCGTACTCCGCGCGTCAGAAGATACTCGACGATCCGAATGCCACTCACGGCCTGCAACGCTATTGGCGGTCGGCCTTCACCGAGCACATCTCCGACGACTTGATCGATCGTGTTGTCGAGGCGGCCGGTGCATTCAGTTCGCCGCTCAGCGCGATCATCTTCTTCCACATGCACGGAGCGGCGGCCCGCGTGCCCGCCACCGATACCGCATTCGCCGCGAGGCGTGCGCAATGGGATTTCGATCTGGTGGGCCAATGGACGGAGACATCGGACTCGGCTCGTCAGATCGCGTGGGTCAAGGATGTCTGGACCAAGGTCGAGCCGCAGATGAAAGGCTCCGCGTACATCAATCATCTCGCGGCCGACGATCGACCAGAAAAGGTTCGCGCGTCGTTTGGGGAGAATTACGGCAGGCTGCAGCAGATCAAGAGCACATACGATCCAACCAACCTGTTTCGCCTGAACGCCAACATCACGCCGTAGAAGTCTCTTCTCCGCGTTGGGTCGCCTCGCCTCACCCGATGAATCTTGCCGCCGTCTCGCGCGCATCGGCGAGGAGTTGCTTGAGCGATGGACTCATATCCAGGTCTGCCTCGACGAGAAGCGTGTACTTGACCGACGCGTTCGCAACGTCGTTGCCGAGCGCGGTCACGAGATCGAGCAAGACGTTGTACGCCCCGCGCGTCTTCGATCGATCGCTCGACACTTCGCTGTTGTTGACGGCGACAAACGCCGAGCAGTCAACGAGCTGGTTGTTCGGATCGAGGTAGGCACTGCCGTTGATCACCTGGCACCCTTCCGACCACGTCTTCACGTCGAACTTCAGACCCTTCCCACCCCAATGCACGTTAATCGTCCCATTCGCTTCGAGACCTTTCGCGAGGTCGGCGTCGTCTACGCGCGCATCGTTTTTCGAGCGCACGATGAGCACGCCTTTGTCGAGGTGCTGCGGACGCAGCGCGAGGTATTGCCTCTTGTGCCAGCCGAAGTGGTAGTCGTGCTGACCCTGCACGAGGAACGGCAGGCCCGCTGGATTATCGGTGGCGCCCGGTTCGGTGGACCCTTGGAACTTGAAGACGAGCCCCTTGATCAGCAGCACGAAGATGTCATCGAACTTGTTGGTCTTCTCCTCGCGTCGCACGCCGATCAGATGAATGTGGGCTGGCGCGAAATCCCACTGCGCCACTTTGCGCGTGTCGGTAGTGCCGCCGAACGCGTTCACCGATTGCAGCATCCGGTTTGGGCGCGCCAGATACGCGTGTTTCACTCGCTCGAGCAGCGACAGCCATTCCGTGTATTCGGTCTGTTCCAGCGTGCCCGCCTTCCACCGCTCGATCGTCGACGCCCACGCCATCGTGTGACTGCCATCCACCCACCGTTTCAGGTGCTGCTGCGACGACGCGCCAAAACGTCCATCGGGCAAGGACGGAAGCTTTTCGACTGAGCGGACGTACTCCTGGAACAGACGCATAGCCGAGAGCGTGCGGTAGCCGCAGATCCCGTCAACGATGCCGCCAGGAAAGAAGCCGTGTGAGATCAGCGCCTGCTGGATCTCGGCCACCGTCATCGGTTGCTGCTGATCGGGGGCGTAGGGCGCGAGCAACAGCTTGTCGGCGCCATCGGCCACCTCGGCGACCGTGAGGCGCGAGATTGCCGCCACCTGCTTGAGATAGGCGTCGCGCGCGGCCGGCGTCACGCTGGCATCGTACGACCCAAGCTGAATCATGCCGCCCCCCCTGCCCGTTCGTGGCGGCGATCATCCGCGAGGCCTGAAGGCCTCGCGAAACAGCCGTCGTGCCAACCACATGAGCGCCGCGATCAATGGCCCACCAGCCGAGCGGCGCTGAGATTATTCTCTCCGCACACGAACTCGATGAGTTCGGTGTCGGCCATGAGCCGCTGCTGCAGCGTGAAAGTAAACGGCCGGGTGAACGTCTTGGAATCATCGACGGTCACTTGAATCTCCAGCGTGCCGAAATTGATCCGGCGAAGACGTTCGGTCAGCCGCAGGCGGTCGCTGGCCGGCGTGCCGTACTCGTCGATCCACGTCTGGTCC
>Ga0209382_10006471_pt1 | contig 15061 bp, 18 predicted proteins | sample SoiMetdeltSBSDD5_FD_187599 | JGI IMG/M metagenome (GOLD analysis project Ga0209382, IMG submission 187599) | Bulk soil microbial communities from a Populus tree surrounding site in Tennessee, USA - Soil MetaG P. deltoides SBSDD5 (SPAdes) (version 2) | ecosystem: Environmental > Terrestrial >... | reverse complement strand
GCCAGATTGAGTCAGTTTGCGTCAGATTGAGTCAGTCTCGGCACTGTGGGTGACCAGCAAGTTTTGCCGCCTCTACCGCCGTAACTCGTCCAAGGCTTGCGCAAATACTCCAAGCGCTGCGGTCCACGAGCCATAATTTTAGCGATGAGCCGATTCTTTCTCATGCGAATCCCCTGGGTTTTGGCGCAGTTGGTCACGCAGCCTGTGTGAACGATTTCGATAAGCTAATTCACGCCACAGAGAAGCGGTTTGAAAAATCGCTATAGGTTTTTGATCTGAAACGCGGGCTTTAGCCGTCGGTTTGAAAAAACAAGTAATCAAATCAAAGTTAAAACGCTGACTCTTAATCAGCGGGTCGCAGGTTCGAGTCCTGCTGCGCCCACCAATAAAATCAAGCACTTCTTGAAAAAGACAAAGCTCCGGCGGACAGCGGGCTAACAAGAGGCTAACAGCAGCCGCATCGCCCTAGCCGTGGCCCTTCCAGTCATAAGCAGACACACATTGCGCGGTGCAATCACCATGTCCGCTTTACCCCCAAAGCGGACATTCGAGGGTGCGGGTCGTTCGGGTCCTACAAGAAATCGCCTAAACCGGGGGGGCCGCGTGACGGCGGGCTTCAAACGTATTTGCCCTCGCGTAATTTGCTGTTGCAATGCCGGTGCGGTCGGTCGCAAATCCGACACGGTGCGGAATTTGAGGATCGCGCGGCGAGCCGCCGCTTGATCAGCAGGACTGACGATATCGCTAAAGTTTAGCGGTTTGGTGCCATATGGCTGATGTCAACGCCGGAAAGCCCTGTGCGGCGGTCGTCGTAGCAGCTCGCGGTGATGCCGATGGCCTGATCGTTGACCGCCAGCGGCGCGGTCATGTCCGCTTTGGTCCAAAAGCGGACAAACTCAAGCGCAACTGGATTGTCCGCTTTGGGCCAAAAGCGGACATTGCCGCGTTGTTCGGGTCGCTTCGCTATGCATGTGCCTTTAGAGTGTTACCGACAGAACAGGCTAGTGGAGGGCTCTAGCGATGATGCATCTTGTAGTCGTAGTCACTATCGTCGCAGCATCAATAATTCTTAATAACCCGGTCTTCGCTCAGACGCCGCCGTCACGTACTGAGACGCCAATGACGGGAATGAAGCCGGACCGCACAATTGCCGATGAAGCGAGGCGGAAGGCGATGCGTGAAAAACGGGCGGCACTAAAGCAAAAACGCTCTGAATGCAGAAAACAGGCTAAGACGCAAAAGGTTTCTTTAATGAAGCGCCGGCGCTTCATACGTGACTGCATGTCTCATTGAGTGGTGATGTCCGCTTTACCCCCAAAAGCGGACATGTGCAGTGCAACTAGGGATGTCCGCTTTGGGCCAAAAGCGGACATTCCGCCATTCATTCGATTACTTCGTCGGCGCGGGCTAGCACCGCCTGCGGAATTGTGAGGCCGATAGCCTTGGCGGTCTTGAGATTGACGGCCAGTTCGTACTTGGTCGGCGCCTGCACTGGAAGATCGGCCGGCTTCTCCCCCTTGAGAATGCGATCGACGTAAGCCGCCGCGCGCCGGATCTGGTCGGTCCGGTCAGGCCCGTAGGAGATCAGGCCGCCGCTGGTGACGAAGATACGGTCGGGGTAGACCGCAGGTAATCGACGTTGGGCTGTTAGCACGATGATCAGCTCGCGATGAGTGTTCGCCAATGCACTCCCCAGCACAATCAAGCCGCCATTCGACCCACGTGTGAATGCCGTGATCTCGCGCTCGATCTCGCCAGCGTCGCGCATCCCGATCGGGCTCAAGTCCACCCCAAACGATGGCGCCGCCGATTGAAGAGCAGCCAACATGCCAATCTCGGCGGGTGAGGCAGCATCCCGAAGGACCGCTGCTCGCGTCATGCCCGGTGCGATCTCTTTCAACAACTCCAGCCATTTTCCACTCAGGCCGTATTCGAAATTCGTAAACCCGGTGGTGTTTCCACCTGGGCGCGCCAGGCTCGCGACGAAGCCGGAGCCGACCGGATCGACTACCGCCACGAACACGATCGGTGCGGAACGGGTCGCCTGTTGCAATGCCACGACTGCCACGCTGCTACTGGCCAGGATGACGTCGGGCGCGAGCGCGATCAGTTCGGCCGCATATTTGCGAATAAGATTGGCATCGCCTGCGGCGTAGCGGATGTCGATCCGCACGTTGCGGCCGTCGCTCCAGCCCAATTGCTGCAGCCCCTGCAGGAACGCCGCCATGCGGGCCTGATATTCGGCGTCGTCGGCGGTGCCGGGCATAAGCACGCCGATGCGCCGCATCCGCTCGCTGTCCTGCGCGCGCGCGGCGAGCGGCAGCGCTACCGCACCACCGAGAAGCGTGATGAACTCGCGCCGTTGCATCTGCCCGCCGCCGTGTGCCGTGGCTAAAGCCTAGCACTTTGCGACCGGGCGGCGAGTGAGAAACGGTACACAACCGAGCGCCTTTGTCTCAGTAGGCCCGATGTCCGCTTTGGGTCAAAAGCAGCGTTCGCGCCGCAAAAAGTCATGTCCGCTTTCCCCCCGAAAGCGGACATATGCAGTGCACGCGGCCATGTCTGCTTGGGTCAATAGCGGACATTCAGGCTTGCAATGAAGCGGCTCCGTTTAGGACTTCAAACGAATACAGCACTGCGGGGCAGAATAACCCTGATTTCGGTGAACTCGCCCAGCTGCGTATCGACTTCGATTGCGCCCGCATGTTGTTTGACGATGATGTCGTGGCTGATGGAGAGGCCAAGGCCGGTGCCCTCTCCGGTCGGCTTGGTGGTGAAAAACGGGTTGAACATCTTTTCTCTCACGTCCGGCGCGATGCCAGTGCCGTTATCGCGAATCCTGATTTCCACGCGATCGCCAAGGTTTTTGGTCGAGGCAGTGAGGGTCGGCTCGTAGTCGCCGTCGTCTATTTCCACTCCGCGCTTGGTCGCTGCATAAAAGCCGTTTGAAACCACATTCAGGAGAGCCCGCCTAATATCCTGCGGGAAGACATCGATCTCCCCAGCAGAGGGGTCAAAGGATTGCTTGAGGGCGATCTCAAAGCCCTGCTTCTCCGCCCGCGCCCCGTGCCAGGCAAGATTAAGGCTTTCCTCAACAAGAGCATTGACATCGACCGGCCGATGCTCACCCGAGCCCTCGCGCGAGTGCTGCAGCATGTTCTTGACGATGGCATCCGCCCGCTTGCCGTGCTGCACAACCTTGTCGAAGTTGCCCCGTAACGTATCCATCAGTTCAGTGATCTCACGGCGTTTCTTTTCAGTGAGACTCACGTCCCCAAGCGTCTCCCGCAACTCATCGATCATTTCGGCAGAGATCCCTGAGAAATTATTGACAAAATTGAGCGGGTTCTTGATCTCGTGCGCGATGCCCGCCGTCAGTTGACCGAGTAACGCGAGCTTCTGGGTCTGGACCAGGCGATCTTGTGTACTTCGTAAATTCTCCAGTGAGGCGGCCAGTTCGCGGGTTCGCGCCTCTACGCTTTGGAACAGTCTTATGTTTTCAATAGCAATCACAGCTTGGTCAGCGAAAGTTGTGACCAACGCAATGTGGCTGGGATCAAACGGCCGGACGGTCGGACGCGTCAATACGATGACGCCGATTGGAACGCCTTCGCGCAGAAGGGGAACACCAAGAGCCGTCCGATATCCGCCCCGCCTCTGAGCCTCAAGGAATGTATATTCAGGATCAGCAAGAACGTCCGGAATGTGGACGGTGCGCCCTTCGAGCGCGGTACGTGCTGCGACCGTCTCACGGCCTGGTCGGATCGTCTGCTGTTTCAGATAATCAATCCATTCGGGTATGTCACCGCTGCCGGCAGCGCAACGATAAGCATCGCCCTCTCGTAAGAAGATAAATGAGTGATCAGCTTGGCAGAGACGGGCTGCCGACCTGAGCAAGGTATCGAGCACAGTTTGCAGATCGAAAGTGGAGCGGCTGATGACCTTGAGCACGTCGGCGGTAGCGGTCTGTTGCTGTAGGGATTCGCGCAACTCGCTGAGCAGCCGGGTGTTCTCAATGGCGATGACGGCCTGAGCAGCGAAGTTTTTCACCAACTCAATCTGCTTGTCCGTGAATGGCCGAACCTCTTGGCGGTAGATGGCGATGCCCCCAATGAACTCGCCCTTCTTAAGCATCGGCACGACAAGAAGCGTACGAGCGCCAGCAAGCTCGACCATGTTGACGGAAGCAGGTTCGCGCTCCCGATATGTCTGTTCTGTCTTGAGATCCAGGATATGCACCACTTGCTTCGTGTGTGCCGCGCGACCAATCCCCGTCCCCGGGCTTGGATTAAATATAGGATTGCTTCGCCGCATCTCAGCAAACGCCGGCGGCACGTTATGCATTGCAACGGTACGGAAGGCACCTGCATCATACAGATTCATCGTGCCAAACTTTGCTTCGCAGATGCCCACCGCTTTCGCCAGCATGGTCTCGAACACCGGCCGCAGATCGCCGGGTGAACTGCTGATGACCCCAAGCACCTCTGAAGTCGCTGTCTGCTGCTCTAGTGCCTCGGAGAGATCGTCAGTGCGCTGGCGCAGTTCACTGAGCAGCCGCGCGTTCTCGATGGCGATGACGGCTTGCGCGGCGAAACTCTGGACTAGTTCGATCTGCTTGTCGGTAAATGGCCGGACTTCCCGCCGATATAGATTGATGGCACCGATAAGCTCGCCCTCCTTGATCATTGGCACCAATACAAGGGTCCGAACGCCGGCGGCTTCGACCAAGGCCACGATCCGACCCATTTTTTCGAGATAGGACTGATCACTGCGGAGGTCGTGTATGTGGACTACTCGTTTTGTCGTGGCGAGACGAACTAGAGGGGCTCCGGAATGCTTTTTCAATTCGACAACAGTGTTAAGCCGCCAATAATCAACATAGTTTTGTTCGCTATGGTGGGTTGCCACACCCCGAAACTGTGTTCCCTCGTACATATACAATGTGCCGGTCGTAGCCTCACAGATGCGTGTTGCATTCGATAACAACGCATTGAATACCAACTCAAGCTCGCCCGGTGAACTGGAGATGACCTTCAGCACCTCTGAGGTCGCCGCCAGCTGCTCCAGCGCCTCGTCGCGCTCGCGCGTTCGGCGGTCGAGTTGTTCCTGCAGGTCGACACTGGATACCTGTGCGGTCGGCGCGTCGCGAGCCTTGGGCCTAAGCGTGCGTTGGCCCTTCACCGGCTGTCCGCTTCCACCGCGTCGCTGCATCTCGCGCCTTCCAGTGGTTCAGGACGATACCCAATCCTATGCAAAACTTGGGTTTCGCGCCATGGAAGAGGCGTCTCAAGCGGGCTTGGAAACCGCGCCCGATGTCTGCTTTCGGTCATAAGCGGACATAAAAGCCCGTCAGAGTTATGCCGGTTGGCTGCGCCAGGCTCGTCACATAGCCGCGTTCAATAGGATCGAAATTTGAGGCCAACATGACAATTGGAATATGGCCGCTCGCGCCTATGACTGCTTGCAGGGCGACCTCGCCGCCAGCGATCACCAGCAAATCGGGTTTAGCACGCAGCAATTCCGCCGCGCTGACAAATGGGCCGCGCGGATCGTCGATGGCGCGATATTCAACGATAATGTTTTGTCCTTCGCGAAGACCGTTCTTTTCCAATTGCGAAGAAAACGCACGATAGAACTGCATTTGCGCCGAGCTGCGCGCCGGACCAAGAAATCCTATTCGAGGGAGCTTTTCAGCTTGCTGTGCACGAGCCCAAAATGGCCACGTCAGTGCCGGGCTGCAGGCAACAAGACTAATGAATTCCCGCCGCCTCATGTTCTTGCCCCCGAGGCTCGGACAGCAAAATCGTAGCAACTTTTACGCGTGCCTAGGAAGGGGGTTCATGTCCGCTTTGGGTCAAAAGCAGACATTTGCACCGCAATAGGTCATGCTGCTTTACCCCTTAGCGACATCGATTGCGCGTTTCGGCATGTCCGCTAAGGGCCATAAGCGGACATTTACACGTATCCGACCGATGTCCGCTTTACCCCAAAGAGGACATTGGCGGCAGACGAAACGCGTAGGAACAGCGAGCTAGCGGGTTACTTGGCGCGTCGGTAGACGATGTTAGAAGGTGGTCCTCCGACTGACGGAGCCGGATTGGTGACCCTCAACTCGTCCCCAGAAATCGTAAAGGAGCGTGTCTGCTCGGTTCCTTCCAGATTGGGATAGCTACTGCCCTCGTATCGAATAGTGAAGGTTTGGTTTGCTTGATTGACGGTATACGTGCCGAAGCTTGCAACTCCTCCATGCACGGCCGCCTTGTTTTCATCTGGCGTGCCTTGAACTCGGCTATTGGCGGCGAACTTCGGACGGTCCGACCGCATAACGTGCGAGGAGTAGCGACCGTTTTCCGTAAAGATCACGATGCCTTTCGGGTTGGTTCCCCACGCAGGGCTTCCATCGGGGTTTTTGCTTGTGGAGGAAACAAACGTCCAGGTTCCGACAAGTTGAGATTTCTCCTGAGCGAAGGCTCCATTCGCGCCAATGAGTAATCCCATGACTAGCAGCAGTGCGTTGTATCGCGTCATGACTCCCACCCTTTATCGAACAAGCAGGTTGCTCGCACCACAAAACGGTGCAGCAACTTGCGCGATGAAAAAAGCGCGCCGAAAAAATGTAGCGCTCGGTTAAGGATGCAGTGCCTGCCGACGGCCTGATGCTGCCCGTTTGATTGAGACGTCGGCGCGTCCCATTTTAAAAAGGCAGCTGTTGGGAGGCTACGCCCCTTCGCATGAAGACGAAAGGGGTTCCGGCGATGCCTTGGCAGGTTACCACGCTGCACGAGCACACGAACTACCAGAACGGCATCAATATGCATCTGGATTGGGGTGCATCGCAATTCCTGACCAAACAGTGGCAGGTCGGACTCGTTGGCTATTGGTACCAGCAGCTTTCCTGCGACAGCGGCTCAGGCAACCGCGTCGGGTGCTTTGAGTCGCGCGTGGTCGGAATTGGACCACAGATCGGCTATATCTTTCCAATCAGCAAAGAATGGCAGGGATACATCAACCTCAAGGGCTACGGGGAATTTGCCGCGCAGAACAGGGCCGAAGGTTGGAACGCCTGGCTCACGTTCGTCATTTCACCGGCAGCTCCCGGGGAGGCTCCCCCATCAGCCAGACGCACGATTACAAAGTAGTCAATTACGACATCAAAACGCGCACCAATTAGGTCGCGACGCAATGTCCGCTTTGGGTCAAAAGCAGACATATGCGGCGCAACAAGTCATGTCCGCTTTAGCCCCGAAAGCGGACATGTGCGGTGCAACTAGGAACGTCCGCTTTGGGCCAATAGCGGACATTCCTATCAGCCTCCGACCTGAAGCCGTTTGAGATGTTGAAATGCGAGGACTTGCGATATTCTCGGCATATTGGGAGCCTCCGCGTAGACGAGCCGCCTCTAACCTTCAATGCGTACCACTTAGGCGGGCCAGGACAGGGCTCACGAGAGGAACTCGATGAACACAGTCAAAGACGCTCTGGCCCAGAAGAGTGGCGCCCTGATCCATGTTCGTTCCGGCGACATGGTCGTCGAAGCCTTGCGCCAGATGCACGACAACCGGGTCCGGTCGGTGCTGGTCATCGACGACGACGTACTGGTCGGTATCGTGACCCAGGGTGACTGCGCCATAAAAGTGCTGCTGCCCGGGCTCGATGCGAAGCAGACTCCGGTGGGCCAAGTGATGACGGGCGACCCGGTGACGGTCAAGCCGGACGACCAACTGGAAGGCTGCATGGCAATGATGTCTGCGCGCGGCTTTCGCCATCTACCGGTGCTGGACGCGGGCAAGGTCGTGGGCGTGATCTCGATCGGAGACGTCGTCAAGGACATCATCCGAAATTTGGAGCACAACGTGGGCGACCTGATTGGCTACATCATGACGGACGGCCCCGGGGGCTGACAGACGAACCGCGGTGCTGTCGCCGGCGTCCGGGAGGGAAAACGGAGGGGCACCGTTAACGGGCCACCCTCCAGCTGCCGAGGAGACTGCATCGTACCGGCTCAAGCAAATGTTTTGATAGAGCTGAGACTCGCTTCGCGCTGCAACATAAAACGCCAGACAATGTCGCTGCTGGGTCATAAGCGGACATATGCAATGCAAAAGGACACGTCCGCTTTGCCCCCAATAGCGACCGCGAAAGCGGATTCGCGCAAACGGTCGTGTCCGCTTTACCCCCGAAAGCGGACATGTGCGGCGCAAAAACAAATGTCCGCTTTGGGCCAAAAGCGGACATATCAGTGAGACTCATTGACAAACTGTAAGCAGACGCAGGACTGACGTCGGGTGCGAAGTGTGGAGGCTTGGTCCCGTCCACTCAGCCGTTTTTGACACCCGGAAAAGCTCGGAAAAATCGGGAGTGCAGACGACCAAACAGGAAAGCCAAGAAAATGGCACCGAGATAAATTTTCACCAGATAGGCATTCCAACTCGCGAGTACCGTTTTTTGAAGCAAAGCATCGGAGCCTGTCGGAAGTCGTGGCCCGATAGCTAAGACTTCCGATGTCATTCGGAGGAATCCGGCAGCGGCAAACAATGGAATTAGAATGACTAGCGCGACAAGTAAGGGCTTAATTCTTTGCATAGCGCTGAACCTCCGGAGCGTAATCCAGAGCCCGAGACATCCGTGAAGCCAACCGGGAGCCAAAAGCGCGAGTTGCATACCCTGCCTGCCTGCCGCAAGTAGATTAGCAATGATGAGCGAGTATGACGGCGTTATCCCAAAGAGCGCGTCGCCCAGCCGCGTTGTCACGGCATGGTTGATGAGCAGCAGCGGAAAACTAAAGCCAGAGGCTAGCCGGATAACCTCGACCCACGGCAGCCTCCAAGAAAGACGACTGTACAGGGTCCAAAGTGCGAGCAAAAAATGTAGCGCCACTGCTCCATACAGAAGAAGTGTCACTATTGGGGTCCGCCAGAACACCATTTCAAAGCGCAGGCCAGTTTCCGCAACGGCGAGCGAAATCATGCCGAGACCGTGGTTGATAAGATGGATCGCGATGTAGGCAAACATGACGATGCCTGACAGCAGGCGCAGTCGCCTAAGCGTGAAAAAGCGAAACACATCCATCATAAATATGTCTCTGAATTCGAGCCGAGCGCTTAGGAGCAGCAATCGCGCGGGATTTCAAAAGTGCGAAGGTCGTCTTCTTTGTTCAAGGTGCTTAAAACGTCATCATGTTGCTTCTTCTGCGGTTGGAACCCACGCAGAACTAGACTGCCGAACGGCTTGCGCTATTCCGGATTGTTGGGGGTCAATACTTCACTTCTGGATAACGAGATCGCGAAGACCACCTGGGAATAAATCTCGCTTGACGCTCCTCGCTAGGCCCCGCTTTGCGCCAGAAGCAGACATTCAGGTTCATGATCAGTACACAGCAAAATAGAGCGGCGGTTCTTAACTAGAATTTTTAATTTCCCTACGCGGCTAAACACCAAGCGCGCCTAAGAGGTGCTGTGCCACCTGGGGGTCATCGAGGTAGCCTACTATTCCATGACGATTGCCAGTTGAATTTTTTACTGCGGCATAATTTTCAATTTCTGGGGTGACCGGAAAGTTGGCCCGGTCGAGCGGATGCAAGGCTACAACGTCGCGAGTATCAAACGCATTGAACCATTCCTTCACTGGCAAGGGATACTGTAGTGGTCGAAATTGGTCGCGGATGGCCCGTATTCCAAGTGGACAGCCGACAGTTAAATACAGGGGTATATGGAGCAACCGGCGATCCGATCGTAGAACGCTGTAACCGACGACCGACCCTAAGGAATGACCAACCATCACAGTCGGCTTTTCAGTCAATGAGTTCGCAACAATCCGGTCAATCTCCTCGCGGACATCAGCGCGAGTGGTATAGAGGAAAACGTCACGGCTAAAGCTCTCGATGGCGGCTCTACTGATCCCCCCACCGTACTTGTCGAGCGCGCGCAAGGTCGCTTGTACCCATTCCCAATTGAGCGGACCTTTCGGATTGGGGTTAGCACCGTATTCCGCATCTACTTGCGCCTCAGTGACGCCACTACCTTTGCGAAAAGCTTCGGCGCATTCAGCCTGGAAAGCCAGGAACTCGTCGTCGACCTTGCTACCCCTTATCTGGATGTCCGAGGTCAACGGAATGTTGTAATTCCGAATGAATCTATCAAGCGCATCGCCATAGTATGGAAAGGCCACGTCTATTGTGTCGGGGAGTGCGCGCCCAATCTTCTGTGCACCGCGACGAAGAGCGTTTAGCCAATTCGACATTAGCTCGGTAGGATGAAGACGTTGCTGACTTCGTCCATGCACCAGAACTAGACGAAGTGGACCGGTAGCGCCCATGGCCGCAGAAATGATCCCCGTCGCGGCGGACGCGGTCACCCCGGTCAGCAAGGATCGTCTATCAAGCATGCAGCGAGTATCCCATGACCTCATCGCAGATTTTCTGCTTTGCGCCGACGACAGCACGGCCGGTCATACTGACCTGACTCGATGACATTGCGGGTTATTCCTGGAAGGCTAGCGGCACTTGACGGCGATATTCTTTCCATCAACCTATCCCGCGAAAAAAGTCTGGTGCTTTTCGAGCACTCGCGTCAGCCACGCTTGCTAATTGATGGTCCACAAAGCGCCGCGGGAACAGCTGACACTCCAAGAAACGAAGCCGCCCTGATCTCCACTCGGACCAAAGTAGGTAAGGCATCCCCCTCCATGTCCTCCTTGCGTGTGAAGGGTTACAGTTTGTCCTGTTTTTACGGATTTATTGATCTGAAGTGCCAGGTCACCGACTGTATGCTCCAACGCTTGGGCCTTTTGATTGAGCGCATCCATTCTCTGCAAAAGGCAGTCGGTATTGCAGACGTTAGTCGCACCTTGTGCTTGAGCAGCGAAGTAGAACTCGCAAACGACAACGAGGCCGTAAGCGATGCAAGCTAAAGCAAGCGTAAGTGGAGCAGCAAATTTCTTCATAGCGTGAGCCCTATTGCCGGACAGGTGTGATTGCCAAAAAGGGGTGACGTCACCTCCAATTGGGCGCAGAGCACAATTGCCAATCTGCTAGTGGGAAGATTGCAAACCTCTTGCGATTATTCCCAGCGGCCAATGATCGCCGCCGCATTCCGGGTCACCTTTTCTTGAGCGCGGATTGGAGCTAGGTAGATCGTCCGGCGCAACGCAAAATTCCGCAAATGTCATGTCCGCTTTACCCCCGAAAGCGGACACCAAGTCTTAAATCAAATGCAAGACCGACATTGCCATGCCTATGGCAAACAAGGTGATGGCAATAGCCAAGGCAATTAGCCAGCGGCGGGATCTGCTCGGGTGGAGAAGGAAGCGAAAACGCGTTGCGTGGCTTAAAAGAATGGCAGCGCCTCGTGCCAAAAAGCGCTGCCTGTCGCGTTGATTATCTGGACTTCTGGTACCGGCTGTCGTCCTTGTCAACACCGATTCCGGGCACCGACGTGTTGCCGGTGCCATAAAATTCAAAGATGTCCCTTGGAACTTGCATGACATCTCGTGCGTGAGAGAGGCTCGGCGCGACGACTCGTGCGTGCGAGAGGCTCGGCGCGACGACCGATAGCATTAGGGCGGAAGCGAAGATAACTTGAGTGGCGGTCTTCATCGGTTAACTCCGTTAGGTTGACGCAAGAATGATTTCTTGCTGGGCGCACAGGCGAGACTAGTCATGACGACGATTTATTCCTGCACAATGTAACATCACAAAGATGTCACTGACGCTGCTTCGAATTGTGAGCATTCCGTGCTTCGCGACGATGTACTCGAGTCCATGGCCCCCACGATTGCAATGACATTATTCCCGAAACGCTTTAGGGAATAAAAGCAACCCCCTTGCGGTCTTGCTCACGAGACGCGGCAACGGCGACAAGCCGGCGAAGCGCCACGATATGCCGGATACGTCCGGCATCTCCCAGTCATCACTTTTGAGGAGTCGTACAATGCCTGTTCTGTCAAGACGAACCGTTGCCGCGCTTGCAGTATCCCTTGGCCTGCTTGGAGTGCTCGGCTTCGCGGTGCAGAGTCGCGCGGCCACGGACGACAACAATGTCGTGCAGGCGCTGCGTGCCGGAGGATCGGTCATCGTCGTCCGCCACGGCGCGACATTCCCGGATCAGGCGGATACCGATCCACTCAACTTCGACAACATTGCGGCCCAGCGAAATCTCAATGACAAAGGCAAAGCCTTGGCAAAAGCGTTCGGCGACGCCATCCGTCAGGCCGGGGTCCCGGTCGGCAAAGTCTTTACCAGCAAGTACAACCGAGCCTACGAGACTGCGGTCGTCGCTGGTTTCAAGGATATCGAGAAGACCGCAGATATTACCGAGGGCGGTCTCGTGGTGTCGCCGAACGAGAACAACCGCCGCATCGACGCCTTTCGCAAGCTGCTCAGCACCGCACCGACGCCTGGCACCAACACGATTCTCATTACGCACAAACCGAACATCGTCGATGCGCTCGGCAAGGATTGGTTTGACGTCAAAGAAGGCGAGGCCTCAATCTTCCGCCCCGAGAACGGTAGCTACAAGCTCATCGCCCGAGTACAGATGGAAGAATGGCCTCACCTCGCCGCGGCGGCGAAGTGAGGGCCGATGTGCAGTCCGCGGTGTAGATCTCGGCGATCGCTGTCTCGCGGCGCGCGAAATCCCGCTGCCCGAATACTTCGATCTTCCCGGAAATAGGGCCCGTGTTGACGATCAATGGCCCTGACGAGCTCGAAAGTGCTTTCGCGGCCATGGTCAAAGAGCAAGCGAGCGCGGTGATCGTTCAGGGCAGCCTGGTAGTCAAGCCGCTGACTGATATGGCGATCAAGTATCGGTTGCCGGCGGCATCCTCCACACGGGCGTTTTCAGACATCGGCGGCCTTATGTCATTCGGAGCTGATGGACCTGCTGCGGTTCGGCACGGCGCGAAATTTGTACAGAGGATTCTTCAGGGCAAGGGCCCGAAAGACATACCCGTTGAGCAACCCACTAAGTACGAGCTGGCCGTCAACCTCAAGACTGCGAAGGCGCTGGGCCTGAACATCCCCGACAGATTTATGCAGCGCGTGGATGTAATCATCGAGTGAGCGGATGTCCGCTATTGGCCCAAAGCAGACATCGCTAGTTGCGCCGCACATGTCCGCTTTCGGGTGTAAAGCGGACATGGCTTGTTGCAGCGCATATGTCTGCTTTTGACCCAAAGCGGACATTGGCTGCAATGAGCCAGCGATGGGTTTCGTCCCTTTCAAAGCGCTGTTGCTATGGTCGCACTACATCGGCGCGTTGCGCCCGCTGTTGCCTCTTCTCCGACTACAGTCAGCTATTCCGGCAGCCCGGCCTTGCGCAGGCCGCTGGCGAGCGTAGCCAGATCGTCTGCCCGATAAAACGGGAGCCAATCCGGAAGCTTGGAGATGCGCAGCGCCGGATCGAGCTGACGCAGATGGGTCACCGCCCGCTGGGCCTGGTCGATGCGGCCGGCCAACGCGTGGCTCGCGGCGAGAGTGCCGACGGCGTACAGGAAGATCGGCGATTCCCTGAACGCCATTTCGGCCCATGACGATGCGGCATCGAAGCGGTTGGCCAGCAAATGCGCCATCGCCGTTCCGGCCTGCATTCGATACATCTCCCGGTCGAGCGGGCTCAATCGCATCGCGCGGGCGAGGTGCTCGATGGCATTGTCGTGTTCGCCGCGCCCGATCCGAAGGAAGCCGCTGTTATCAAATACGTAGCTCGTAGAGGATCATCGACTCGATATAGAACGAGCGCTCATAGGCAATGCGAGTGCGGAAGCCGGCCTTATTGATTAGCCGGCCAAGCAGGCCAAGATCGGAATCCGACGAGAGCATGACATAGAGGCAGCCGTCGGGTTTGAGGCGTTCGCGAGCCTGCTCAAACAGGGCAGCCACGTCCCGATAGTGCGGGCCGGCATGCCAACCCCGGTCCGCTAGATCACGAGGCTCGCCCGCATGCTTAGGGGGGCTCGACAGGATCACATCAAAAAGAGCGGCAGAGGCGGAAGTGCAGCGAGAAGATTCATGCAGGCGACGGTCACACGGTCGCCAAGGCCGTTCGCGCGCGCATTCTCAAGCGCCGAAAGCGCGGCATTAGGATTGATGTCAAGCGCCAGGACCTCAGTGGCACCGGCGCGTGCTGCCGCGAGAGCGAGAATGCCGGACCCGGTGCCAATATCAGCCACGCTCTTACCGCTCAGGTCGAGCCCGTCGAGGTATTCCGCGAAATATTCGCTGCTCAGAAAGAAGCTCGGGTGGAACACGGTCGGCCGAACACGCAGGTGGAAGCGCGCTGCTCGGATCGTCCGGATGCTCCTGCGGCTGAGGATAAGGTGATAGGAAAAGAAATGAATGAAGGCACGTAGAAACCGACGGAGTGGTCCGTGCGTTCCGCGCTGAACGAGACCGCCTGCCGAGATGGCGGGTACGTCGATGGCGTTCGAAGCTGAGGTTTGGCCCACCCTGGAAAACGATCTGTTTGACGAATCCGGCGGAAAGAATCGCTGGAGTGGTCCTTAATATTGCAATTATTTCACACTCACGGCAGTGGGTGATTGTCTGCTTTCGGGGGAAAACCGGACATGACGATTGCACTGCGGAATGTCTGCTTTGGACCCAAAGCGGACATTCTAAAAGCCTCCTACCCCTTCCGAGTATCGCAACCGATTGCTACCATCGCGTGTCTGAGCCTCGGGGGGAATTATGAGGCGGCGGGAGTTTCTTGGCCTTGTCGGCGGTGCGGTGGCTGCGTGGCCGGTGGTGGCGAGTGCGCAGCAGCGGACATCTGTTATCGGCTACCCGAATAGGCCGATCCGCTTTATCGTGCCGTTCCCGGCCGGTGGCGCCGCCGATCTAACGGCGCGCATCGTGACGCAGGCACTATCGGAGGTACTTGGACAGCCGCTGTTCGTCGACAATCGCGGCGGCGCCGACGGCGCCATCGCCGGCAATGCTGTCAAGACCGCCGCTCCCGATGGCTACACGCTGTTATTTGCCACGACCACGGGCTTAAATGCCGCTCCTACCCTGCGCAAGGAGCCGCCCTACGATCCCATCACCGCGTTCACGCCGATTTCCATG
>Ga0209382_10006466_pt1 | contig 15066 bp, 16 predicted proteins | sample SoiMetdeltSBSDD5_FD_187599 | JGI IMG/M metagenome (GOLD analysis project Ga0209382, IMG submission 187599) | Bulk soil microbial communities from a Populus tree surrounding site in Tennessee, USA - Soil MetaG P. deltoides SBSDD5 (SPAdes) (version 2) | ecosystem: Environmental > Terrestrial >... | reverse complement strand
GTGCCGCAGGCGGCCGGAAGCGCCACCGACAACATCGCGCGCATCGTCGCGCCGGCGCTCGCGAAGGAGCTCGGCCAGGCCGTCGTCGTCGACAACCGTCCCGGCGGCGCGCTCACCATCGGCATCGATGCGGTGGCGAAGGCCGCGCCCGACGGCTACACGCTCGGCCAGGGACCGGTCGGCGCGCTCGCCATCACGCGCCACATGGTGGCGAAGCTGCCCTACGACATCGAGCGCGACATCCAGCCGGTCGCGCTGGTCACCACGGGCTACATGCTGCTCGCGGTCTCGCCCAAGGCGCCGTTCCAGACGGTCGGCGACCTGATCGACTACGCCAAGAAAAATCCCGGCAAGCTCTCGAATGCGTCGTCGAGCAACGGCTCGCCGGGCCACGTGAGCGGCGAGCTCTTCAAGCACATGACCGGCACCGACATCGTCCACATCCCGTACAAGGGCGGCGCGCCGGCGATCGCCGATCTCATCGCGGGCAACGTGCAGCTCATGTTCGAGAGCACGAACTCGATCGCGCCGCACGTGCGCGCCGGCCGCGTGCGCGCGCTGGCGGTCACCGGCGAGCGGCGCTCGACCAGCCTGCCCGAGGTGCCGACACTGATCGAGGCCGGCGTGCCCGGCTACGAAGTGAACGCCTGGAGCGGGATCATCACCACCGCCGGCGTGCCGCGCCCCGTGCTCGACAAGCTCAGCGCGGCGGTCAACCGCGCCATCCAGCAGCCGGACACCAGGGAGCGCCTGGCGCAGCTCGGCAGCGAGGGCGGCGGCGGCACGCCCGAGGAGTTTGCCGCGCTCATCCGGCGCGACTCGGCCAAGTGGGCCGAGGTGGTCCGGCGCTCCGGCGCAAAGATCGACTAGGGAGGTCGTCGCCCCCGCGACCACTTGTCGCTTTTTCAGAGTTTCCCCGGTACCCGGAATGCCGGGAGGGCCGGGGTGTTAGCCCGGCATAGGAGGAGGTTCCATGCAACGCCTTGCATTACTCACCCTTATCGTTTTTTCCTCCCTGGCCGTCGCCCAGACCCCAACCCGGGTGCGCGGCACGATCACCTCGCTGGACGGAGACGTTCTGTCGGTCAAGTCGCGCGAGGGCAAGGATCTCAAGCTCCACCTGGCCTCCAACGTCGCCGTGACAACGGCCAAGAAAACCACACTGGACGACCTCAAGGGCAAGTACGTGGGCGTCACCGCGGTCCAGAAGGGCGGCAAGATGACCGCGCTCGAGGTGCACGCCATCCCGCCGCAGGCCAAGCCCGGCCACTTCCCGTGGGACCTCGCGCCCGACTCGACCATGACCAACGCCAACCTCGACGGCATCGCGCAGGCGAGCGGCGGCAACGAGATCACGCTGAACTACCAGGGCGGCTCGCAGAAGGTCCTGGTCCCGGCCGGCACCCCGATCGTCGCCTTCGACCCCGGCTCGCGCGCGGATCTCAAGAAGGGTGAATACATCTGGACCAACGCGCGCCAGGAAGGCGACAAGATCGTCGTCGAGCGCCTCAACGTGAGCAAAGATGGCGTCAAGCCGCCGCACTAGCACCCTTCTTCTCCTGATCCTGGGCCTCGCCATCGGTTTTTCCGATGCTGAGGCCCAAACCCGCGTGCGCGGCACGATCACCGCGCTCGAAGGCAACACCCTGACCGTCAACGGAGCCGAGAAGGTCACCCTCGGCGACAAGACCGAGATTGTCTTCACCCAGCCGATCAAGCTCGCCGACATCAAGCCGGGCGACTTCCTCGGCGTCACCTCGGTGAAACATCCCGATGGCAAGCTCGTCGCCTACGAAGTGCGGCGCTTCCCGAAGCCGCTCAATCCCGGCCACCGTCCGTTCGACGGGCGCGACGACCAGACCATGACCAACGCGAGCGTCGGCGCGGTCGTGCAATCGACGAGCGGCCGCGAGCTCACCATGACTTACGAAGGCGGCGCGCAGAAGATCGTGGTGCCCGAAAACGCTTCCGTCTCGACGCTGGTTCCCGGCGACCGCGCGCAGCTCGTGCGCGGCGCGCCGGTGAGCCTTACGCACGACACGAATCGCGTCGCGCAAAGGATCCAGGTTAGTCCACCGAAGCAGTAAGAATTGCCGTATCAACCCGAAGGAGGGGATATGAAAGTGAAAGCAGCATTGGTTCTAGGCATCCTCGCATTGGCAGTGGCACCGTTCGCATCCGCGCAGAATCGCATCAGCGGCAGCCTCGTGAGTTTCGAGGAGGTGCCTTCGGTCTCGAGCGTCGCAACCGGCAAGTTCGACGCGCAGATCAACGCCAACGAAACCGCCATCGACTGGGAACTGAGCTACGCCGACCTCGAGGGCGCGGTGCAGCAAGCGCACATTCACTTCGGCCAGACCGCTGTGAACGGCGGCATCACGGTCTTCCTTTGCACCAACCTCGGGAACGGTCCGGCCGGCACCCAGCCATGCCCGGCTCCGCCTGCGACCATCAGCGGCACGATCTTAGCCGCCGATGTGAGCCCGAACATTCCGGCAACCGCAGCGGCGAGAACGCAGGGAATCAATACCGGCGAGCTCGCGGAATTGATCCGCGCCATCCGTGCCGGCGTTACGTACGTGAACGTGCACTCCACTCTCTGGCCGGGCGGCGAAATCCGCAGCCAGGTCGGACCCGGCCACAGCCACTGACGTTCCAGGACCCCGCGCTGCGCTTGCAGCGCGGCGTTTCTGCTGATTAGACTCGCCGGATGAATATCCGGCGTCGTATCTGCGGCACGCTCGCCGCGTCGCTCGCGCTCGGCCCGCTCGCGGCGTTTGCGCAGCGCAGCCGCCCGGCGCGCGTGGGCTGGCTTTCCTACCTGCCCGAACCCGATCCGGCGCTCGGCCTGCTTCAAGAAGGATTGCGCAACCTTGGCCACGTCGAGGGCAAGTCCTACGTGTTGATAGCGCGCTACGCCAAGAACGACTTCACCCGGCTGCCGGCGCTCGTTCAGGAGCTCGCCGCGGAGCGACTCGACGTGCTGGTTTCGCGCGGCCCTTCGGTGGATTTCACCAAGTCCGTGCGCGACCGGATTCCTGTCGTGTTCGTCTATAGCGGCGACCCGGTGATCGCCGGATTCGCGGACAGCCTGGCGAAGCCCGGCCGGAACATGACCGGCCTCACTTTCATGGCGATGGAGCTGTGCGCGAAGCGCGTGGAGGTGCTGAAGGATCTGCTGCCGGACGCGAAGCGCATCGCGCTCCTCTCCAATCCCGAGCACACCGGCGAGCTCCTCGAGTACCGCGTGACGGAGGACACGGCGCGGCGCCTTGGCGCCGAAGTCACCCGGCACCTCGTGCACAAGCCCGAAGAGCTCGCGCCGGCCTTCGCGGTGTTTCGCGCGGCGAAGTTCGATGCGATTCTCGTGTTTCCCGATTCGCTCACGCTCAATCGCCGGAAGGAAATCGCCGAGCTGGCCGCGCAGACCAGGATTCCCTGCATGTACGGCTGGACCGAGTTCGTCGAGGCGGGCGGCCTGGTCAGCTACGGTCCCTCGCTTGCCGACGGCTTCCGCATGCTGGCGGTGTTCGCCGACAAGGTCCTCAAGGGCGGGAACGCGAGCACCATCCCGATCGAGCAGGCGCGCAGCATCAGCCTGACCCTCAACATCACCGCGGCGAAGGCGCTCGGAATGAAGATACCGCCGACGCTGCTGGCGCGCGTCGACCGCATCATCCAGTAGTCACCAGCCCACCGCCGAGGAAGAGCTGGCCCACCTTGGGGTCGGCGAGGATCGCGCGCGCCTCGCCCGACATCCGCGCGCGGCCGAGCTCGAGGACGACGCCGAAGTCCGAGACTTCGAGCGCGCGCTTGGCGTTCTGCTCGACCATCAGGATCGACATGCCTTTCGCGCGCAGATCCTGCAGGATCGCGAACACCTCCTTCACCAGCACCGGCGACAGCCCGATCGAGGGCTCGTCGATCAGCATGAGCTTCGGCTCGAGCAGCAGGCCGCGCGCGATCTCGAGCAGCTTCTGCTGGCCGCCGGAGAGCGTGGACGCCTGCGCGCCGGCGCGCTCGCGCAGCATCGGGAAGCGCTCCATCACCGACGCGACGCGCGCGGCGACGTCGACGCGGCCCGCCACCGAGGTCGCGCCGAGCTCGAGGTTGTGGCGCACGGAGAGCTCGGGAAAGATGTTGCGCCCCTGCGGCACGTAGGAGATGCCCAGCTCGAGCAGCCTGCGCGGGGTGAAGTTGGTCACCTCGCGGCCTTCGAACGCCACGCGCCCGCCGCGCGCCGGCAGCAGCCCGAACACGGTCTTGAACACGGTCGACTTGCCGGCGCCGTTGGGGCCGATGATGGTCGTGATGGCGCCGCGCGCGGCGTGCAGGCTAACGCCGTTGAGGACCGTGAGCCCGCCGTACCCGGCGACGACTTCCTCGAGCGCGAGGATGCTATCCGCCAAGGTAGGCCTCGATCACCTGCGGATTGCCGCGGATCTCCTCCGGCGCGCCCTCGGCGATGATGCGGCCCTCGGCGAGCACCAGGATGCGCGTGCACAGCGACATGACGAATTCCATGTTGTGCTCAATGACGACGAAGGTGGCGCGCTGCGCGGCGTTGATCTCGCGCAGGCGCTCCTTCAGCCCGGCGAGCATGGTCGGATTGACGCCTCCCGCGGGCTCGTCGAGCAGCACCAGGCGTGGCCCGGCCATGAACGCCATCGCCACGTCGAGCAGCTTCTGCTGGCCGTAGCTCAGCGCGCCGGCGTTCTCGCCGGCGAGCGCGCTGAGGCGGAAGAACTCGATCATGCGGTCGGCCGCGCCCCCCATCCCGGCGTCGCGCCGTCCGACCAGGCGCGACCACATCGACTTCTGGTGCTCCTGTCCGGCGAGGATCAGGTTCTCGCGCACCGTGAGCTGCGGAAACACCTGCAGCAGCTGGAAGGTGCGGCCGACGCCGAGGCGGTTGAGCTGGCAGGGCCGCATGCCGGTGATCGCGCGCCCGTCGATGCGCACCTCGCCGGCCGAAGGCGCGAGCTGGCCGAGGATGCAGTTGAACAGCGTCGACTTGCCCGAGCCGTTCGGCCCGATCAGGCCAAGGATCTCGCCTTCGCGCACGTCGAACGACACGCCGTTTACGGCGTGGATGCCGCCGAACGACTTGGCCAGGTCGCGGACCTCGAGGACGCGGTTCATCGGCGCAGGCGCTCCGCCAGGCCGAGGAGGCCGGAAGGACAGAACGCCATCAGCACCATGACCGCGATCGCATACAGGATCAGGTAGAGCGCATCGCTCCCGAAGCGCGCCCACTCCGGCAGCAGCACGGAGACCGCGGCGCCAAGGAACGGGCCGAGGAAGTAGCCCGAGCCGCCGACCATCACCATCAGCAAGATGTTCAACGACAGGTTGAGGTTGAACACGGTCGGCTCGATGAACTGGATCAGCGGCGCATACAGCACGCCGGCGATCCCGCCCAGCGCAGAGCCGAACGCGAACGCCATCAAGGTGTAGCGCCGCGTATCGACCCCGAGCGAGTCGGCGCGCAGCGCGTTCTCGCGCAGCGCGGTGAACGCGCGGCCCCACGGCGAGCGCACCAGCCACCAGGTTCCGACCGAGACGAGCGCGAGGATGCCCAGGCAGAAGAAGTAGAACGGGATCGGCGCCTTGGTCGACCAGCCGAGCAGCGTCGGGCGCGGAATGTTGGGCACGCCGTAGACGCCCTTGGTCAGCCATTGCTCGTTGCGCAGCACGAGGTAGACGAGCGTCGCGAAAGCGAGCGTGACGAAGGCGAGATAGTGGTGCTGCACGCGCAGCGCGGGGTAGCCGAGCAGCCAGCCGATCGCCAGGCTGAGCGCGATCGCGAGCAGAAAGGCCGACCACAATGGCCAGCCGCTCGTGGTGAGCAGCGCCGCCGCATAGGCGCCGATGCCGACGAACGAGCCCTGCGCGAGCGAGATCTGGCCGGCGTAGCCCAGCGTGAGGTTGAGGCCGATCGCGGCGATCGTCATCACCACCCAGAGGCTCAGCAGGTAGATCCCGTAGGGCTTCAGAAAGAACGGCGCCGCGACCAAGGCGACGGGCAGCAGCACGAAAACAACCTTCTTCAAACCGTGCGCTCCTCGGCGCGGCCGAGCAGCCCCTGCGGGCGCCACAGGATCACCGCGATCAGCAGGAACAGCGGGATCGCCGCGCGATACTGCGACGACCAGTAGGCCGCGACCAGGTTGTCGACGATGCCGAGCAGCAGTCCGCCAACGATCGCGCCGCGCACCTGGTTGAAGCCGCCGACGATCGCGGCGACGAAGGCGGCGAGGCCCAGCAGCTCGCCGTTGGTGAACTTGGCGAGGTAGATCGGGCTCACCAGGAAGGAGGCGAGCGCGACCAGCGCCGCGTTGACCAGGAACGTGTAGAGGATCATCCGCTCGACCGGAATGCCGAGCACGCGCGCGAGCACCGGGTTCTGCGCGGTGGCCTGCATCTGCCGGCCGGTGCGGGTGGCGTGGAGGAAATACTGCAGGACCCCCACCGCCATCACCGCCACCCCGATGATCACCAGGCTCTGCGCCGAGATCACCGCGCCGGCGATCGTGACGTTGGTGGTCGGCCACACGCCGGGGAAGCCTTGCGCCTCGGCGGAGTAGAACTCCTTGACCCCCTCCTTGAACAGGATGGCAAGGCCCAGGGTCGAGATGACGAGCGGCAGGACGCCATGGCGCAGGATCGGGTCGACCACCAGCTGCTTGAACAGCACGCCCAGGACCAGCACCGCGACTACGAAACCGATGAGCAGCGCAGCCGGGAAGGAAAGCTCGCCGAACCGCATGGCCGCCAGCACGAAGAACGCCGGCAGCATGACGAACTCGCCCTGAGCGAAGTTGATGGTCTGCGAGGTCTGCCAGAGCAGCACGAAGCCGACCGCGACGAGCGCATAGATGCCGCCCGTCGCGATCCCGGCGACCGCGAGCTGCAGTAAATCGGCCAGGGCTGCCTGCCCGGCCTGCTACTTGCCCAGCTTGGGCAGGATCTCGACCACCTTCTGTCTGCCCTTGACCACCTCGACCAGGAAGCTGATGCGGTCGATGTCGCCTTTGTCGTCCCAGGTGGTCTCGATCAGGATGCCCGGCTCCTGCGCCGGCGTGATGGTCATGCCGTGCAGGCTTTTCGCCAGCGCCTTGCGGTCGAACTTGCCGAGCTTCTCGGTCGCGTACTTGACCGCGTACACGCCCATGTAGCCCTTGAGACCGTTATGGTCGGGCACGTACTTGTAGCGCTTCTGGAACTTGTCGGTGAACGCCTGCACGGCCGGGATCGGCGCATCGGCGGTGAGCCCGACATGCCCCTTCGCGCCTTCGGCCGTCTCGCCGGCGAGGTCGATCACCTTCTGGCTAACGACGTTGGTCTCGCCGATGATCGGCTGCTTCACGCCCTGCTTGCGCGCCTCGCGCAGCACGCGCGCGCACTCTTCCTCGTTGGTGTAGATGAACATCACGTCGGCGTTCGACGCCTTCATCTTGACGATGTCGGCGGCGAAGTCGACCTGGCCCGACTCGGTCGAGACGTCGGCCACGATCTTGATGTTGCGTGCCGCCATCTCCTTGAAGAACACGTCGCGCCCGCCCTTGCCGTAGTCGTTGTTCACCCAGAGGAACGCCACGGTCTTCGCCTTCATGCCGTTGGCGACGAAGGCCGCCATCTTCGGCATGCTCATCTGCTGGCCGAAGGAGGTGCGGAACACGTACGGGTTGCCCATCTGCGTGATCTCGGCGGCTTCCGCGCCGACGATCTGCGGGACCTCGGCCTGCTGGGCAAGCTGCATGTTCACCTTCACCGAGCCGGAGAACACCGGTCCGAGGATCACGTACGGGTCGCCGTCGATCGCCTTCTGCACCTGCGCGCGCGAGATGGCGGCATTGCTCTGCGTGTCGCTCACCGGCGCGTTGATCTTGCGCTTGAGGATGCCGCCCTTCGCGTTGATCTCGTCGATCGCCATCAGCGCGCCGTCGCGGAAGTTGGTGCCTGATACCGCGCCGTTGCCCGACACCTCGATCACGATCGGCATGAACACCGTTTGCTGGGCGTGCGCCGCCGTCGCGGCGCCCGTGATCAGAGCAGCTGCAATCCAGTTCGCCTTCACGTTCCCTCCCCTCGGTCTAGAGTTCCTCGAACTGCAGGATATTAAGCCCGGCGTTCTGATCCGTCAGGTACATGAGCCCGCTTTTGTCGACATAGCAGTCGGCGGTCTGCAGCACCTGCGGCCGGTTCGGTCGCGGATCCACCATCCTGGCCGGATTGGGGGGCACGTAATACGCGATTTCCTTCGGCCGCGCCTGGTCGGCGATGTCGTAGATCCGCACCCCGGCGTTGTAATAGGTGGCGATTAGGAGCTTCGAACTCTGGAAGGCGCCCGGCCGGTTCTCGTGCAGGTTGTGCGGGCCGAAAAACCCACCCTTCGCACAATAGTCGGCTTCGCCGGGTTCCGGGAAGGACGCGATCAGCGCCGGGTTGGACGGCTCGCGGATGTCGTACGTCCAGATGTGGCGCCGCCCTTCCTTGCAGTTGGCGAAGGTCGGCTCGTCGGCGAGCACCAGTAGCTTGCGGTCCGGCAGCGGGAGCGGCGAGTGCGTGCCGCCGCCGCCCGGCTGCGGCAGCCGGTGCACGAGGATCCTCGGCCGCGCCTTGTCGGCCACGTCGATCACGGTCAGGCCGCCGTCGCGCCAGGCGCCGTAGGCGATGTCGCCGTCGAGCAGCGCGTGGTGCAGCGCATAACGCTTGCCGGCGGGAAAGTTCGGCGTCTCGCCTCCGCCTTTCCACATGCCCGGGATCCAGCAGCGCCCAACGAGCTCCGGCTTGCTCGGCTTCGACACGTCGATGATCGCGAGCACGTGGTCGGTGAAGTCGGCGAAGTGGATGGACGCGTACGCATAGCGCCCGCCCACGTACCAGATGCGATGCGGCCCGATGCCCTCGACCGGCATGAAGCCGATCTCGCGCGGTTTCTCCGGCCTGGAAATATCGTAGACCCGGATGCCCGCCGTGAACTCGATGCCGGTGCCCTTCAGCCGGTCGGCCGGCGAGCCGCCGAAGTAGTTTTTGTCGCTCTGCTGGAACTGCTGCATCGTCCAGACGCTCGGCGCGTTGACCGCCAGCAGCAGATCTTCGTGGGTCTGCAGGTGAAACGCCCGCGTGCCGGGTGGGCAGGCGATGAAGTCGACCGCCTTCGGCTTGCCCGGATCCCGTACGTCGACGGTGGTGATGCCGTTGCTGAAGCCGTGGCCGACGTAGGCGTAGCCGCGATGCACCATGACCTGCACGCCATCGCCGCGGCCGTCCATGTCGGTATGGCCGATGAAGCGGATGCCCTTCGACGCGACCGGCTTCACCGAAACCTCGCGGCGCTCGAACCGGCGATCTTGCCGAACACCGCGCCGTTGGTGAGGCCGGAGCCGCCGGGATAATTGAACCAGAAGATGCCGCCCACCAGCTCACCCGCGGCGTAGAGGCCCGGGATGGGCTCGCCATCGGAGCTCAGGACTTGCGCCTGCGTGTTGATCTTCAATCCGCCGAAGCTGAACGTGATGCCGCAAGTCACCGCATAGGCCTCGAACGGCGGCGTATCCAGCGTGTTGGCCCAATTGGATTTGTTTGTTTCTAAATTCTCCGTGCGGCGCCCGTCCTTCACGTTCGGGTTGAACGGAATCTCCGTGCGCACCGCGGCGTTGTACTTTTTCAGCGTCTCGAGCGCCGCCTTCTGGTCGGTGTCGTCCATCTTCGAGACCAGCTCTTCGAGGCTGTTGCCGCTGATCTTGGTCACCTGCTTGATGCGGTATTCGTCGCGCAGCTGCTGCTTCACCTTGGCATCGAAGATCTGCCACGCGAACTGCTTGGGCTGCTGCAGGATCACGCGGCCGTACTTGGCGTAGGTGTAATTGCGGAAATCTGCGCCCTCGTCGACGAAGCGCTTGCCCTCGGCATTGATGTACACGCCCCAGGGATAGGAATGCTTCTGGAAGCCGTCGCCGACCGCGAGGTCGCCGGTCTCCGGCGCGTTGCGGTCCCAGGCGACCGCGTGGCAGCCCGACCAGTTGCCGTGCGCGGCGGCGCCGATGTCGAGCGCCATGCGGATCGCGTCGCCGGTGTTGAAGCGCGTGCCGCGCACCTTGGCGAGCTCCCAGCCGGGGCCCATGTAGCGTGTGCGCCATTCGGTGTTGGCCTGGAAGCCGCCGGCGGCGAGCACCACCGCCTTGCTCTTGACGCTCACGGTCTTGTTGTTTTTCCTAACGACAACTCCGTGCACGCCATCGTCATCCGCAATCAGCGAAACCGCGCGCGCTTGGTACCAAATCTCGATGCCGGCCTTCTTCGCGAGCTGCGTCTCGGCCTCGATCAGCCCCTGGCCGCCGCCGACCGCCTCGACGGTGAGGCCGCCCCAGAACTTGAACCTGCCGCCGAGCTTGAACGCCTGGCGCCCCCACGCGGCGGTGAAGCGCACGCCGCGCTTTCGCATCCATTGCGCGGTCGGCAAACTTTGTTTGACGAGGATCTCGGTGAGGTCGGGGTCGCACCGGTACTCGGTCAGCCGCGCCATGTCGTCGAGAAACTGCTCCTCGGTGTAGGTGCCGAAGTCGGTGTTGGCGATCTCGTCGGCCGAGAGGTCGGGGATCAGCGTCTTGAGGTCGTCCGGGCCGGTGTAGACCAGCCGGAACAAGCCCGCGGTGAAGCGCGAGTTGCCGCCCGATTCTTCTTCCGGGGCTCGCTCCAAAACGAGAATGCGTTTGGAAAATTCTGAAGCCGACAGCGCTGCACACAGCGCCGCGTTGCCGCCGCCGACAACGATGACGTCGTAATCCATCAGTCGATCTTGATGTTGGCCTTCTGGATCACATCCTTCCAGCGGGCCTGCTCTTTGGCGACGAAGTCGGCGTACTCCTGCGGCGTCGAGCCGATCGCCTCGGCGTCGTCGGCTTTGAAGCGCTCGGCGACTGCCGCGCTCTTCGCCGCCTTCGCTGCTTCGTCGCTGAGCCGCTTGATGATCGCGGGCGGCGTCTTCGCAGGCGCCGACAATCCGTACCACTGCGACGTCTCGAAGCCCGCGTAGCCCTGCTCGGCGATGGTCGGTACGTCCGGGATCGAGGGCAGGCGCTTGGGCGAGCCCACGCCGATGACGCGCAGCTTCCCGCTCTTCACGTGCGGCATGAGCGGCGGCGTGCCGGCCGATGTCGCCTGAGTGCGCCCGGCGACCAGGTCGACCAGGTTCGGGCCGGTGCCCTTGTACGGTACGTGCTGCAGCTCGATGCCCGAGACGAGCTTGAAGTACTCCATGGCGAGATGGCCCGCGCTGCCGTTGCCCGCCGAGCCGTAATAGAGCTTGCCGGGCTCCTTCTTCGCGAGCGCCACGAACTCGCGCGCATCTTTCGCCGCGACGCTTTCGTGCACCACGAAGATGCTCGGCACCTTCGCGAGCAGCGAGATGTGAGCGAAATCGCGGTTCACGTCGAACGGCAGGTTCGAGTAGAGGAACGGGTTGAGCGCGAGGCTGCCGATGTGCGTGATGAGCAGCGTGTAGCCGTCCGGATCGGCGCGCGCCACGTCTTGCATCGCCGGGTTGCCCCCGCCGCCGCCCTTGTTCTCGATCACGATCGACTGCCCGAGCGCCTTCTCCATCTCGGCCGCGACGCTGCGCGCCACGATGGTGCTCGAGCCGCCGGGCGCGAACGGCACCACGAGGCGGATCGGCTTGGTGGGATAAGTTTGCGCCGCGCAGGGGAATGCGACCGCGGCCATCGCCAGCACCATGAATTTCAGAATGAGTATCTCCTCAGTCCACCGTCCACCGGGATTACCGCGCCGGTGATGTAGCGCGCGAGCGGCGAGACCAGGAAGCAGACCAGGTTCGCGATGTCGGCCGGCTGGCCGTATTCGCCTACCGGGATGTCCTCCTCGCTCTCCTTCTTGCGGAACTCGGGCGGGTAGTTGCGCAGGATCTGCTCGCTGATGATGCGCCCTGGCGGCACGCAGTTCACGGTGATGCCGTGCTTCCCGACCTCGCGCGAAAGGCCCTTTGCCCAGGCATGCATCGCGGCCTTGGCGGCGAACGCGCCGTTCAGGCCCTCGGGCTCGGACTTGCCGGTGATGTTGACGACGCGGCCCCACTTGCGCGCGATCATCTGCGGCAGCAGGCGGTGCGCGAGCTGGCGCTGGCGCGTGAAGTTGAGCGTGAGCGCCTCTTCCCACTGCGCCTCGGTCGCCTCGAGCGTGAAGCGCCGGCTGCCGCCGGCGTTGTTGACGAGGATCTCGATCGAGCCGAGGCCCGCGAGCGCCTGCTCGGCGATCGCCTCGGGCGCCCCCGGCGCGAGGAAATCCTGCTCGATGATCACGAGCTTGGTCGCGAGCTCCTTCTCGAGCGCCTCGAGCAGGTTGCGCCGGCGCGCGACCACGGCGAGCTTCACGCCCTCGCGCGCGAACGCGGCGGCGATGCCCCGGCCGATTCCCATGCTGGCCCCCGTGACGAGGGCGGTGCGGCCCTTGATGCCTAGTTCCATTGGAAGGAGGGGCAATCCTACCGGATCGTGGCACGTGAATTGCGAGTGGTTCGAAGCCCCACCAACTCCATGGAGGTCCTGATGAAAAAGCAACTCATCACGCTGGCAATCGCGGCGGCGTTCGCCGCCCCTGCGCTGGCGCAATCGCCCGGCCGGACCACCGCCGACCCGAAGGACAGCAATCCCGCGGCGCCGCCGGCAAAGCACGGCGTGAAGGACCAATCCGGCGCGGGCGCAAGCGCGAGTGGCTTCAGCGCGATGGACCGTAACAACGACGGCTACATCTCCCGTGACGAGGCGCGCGACGCATCGTGGCAAAGCCGCTTCAGCGAACTCGACAAGGACAACGACGGGCGCATTTCGCAGAGCGAATACGGCGCGCTCGGCAGCGCCGGCGCGGCCGGCGCGACGACCGACAAGGATGCGCGCAGCCCCAGCACCACCGGCGGCATGGGCGGCTCGGTCGGCCCCGGCGGCACGCAGAGCGGCTCGAGCACCAGCGGCGTCGGCGACAAACCGGGACAAAAACAGTGAAAGAGCTAATGGCAGCAGTCCTTGCGGCGGCGAGCGCTTCGGCGCTCGCCGCGCCCAGGGCGGAAAGCGCGATGGAGTGCGGCATCGCCGCCGACATGGCGGTGGTGGCGCGCTCGCTCGCGCAGGAAGAGGTGCAGCGGCCGCAGGCGAGCGCCATCATGGCGCGCATCTACGACGTCTCGGAATCGGCGCGCGGCCGCGAGCTGATGAAGGACATCCTCGACGCCGCCTACCGCAGCGGCAACGCCACCAACAGCCAGGCCTTCGCCGAGGAGCTGTTCACCTCGTGCATGAAGACCGGCGGCAACATGGACAACGTCCTCGGCAAGCGGTTGTAGTTTTCTACCCCTTCCCTACTCGGCCTTGGCGCCCGACTCCTTGACCAGGCGCGCCCAGAGCTTGGCGTCCTCGGCGAGGAAGCGCGCGAAGTCTTCCGGCGATGCCGAGCCCGCGGTCTCGGTGCCCTCCTTCGCCAGGATGCGCGCCGTGTCCGGCAGCTTGAGCACCTGGCTCGTGGCGTCGTAGAGCTTGCGCACCACGTCGGTCGGCGTGCCCGCCGGCACGAAGAACCCGTACCAGAAGCCGATCTCGTAGTCCGGCAGGCCCACTTCGCCCATCCCCGGCACGCCCGGAATGAGCGGCGTCGCGCTGCGGCTCGTGATGGCGAGCGCGCGCAGCCGTCCCGCCTGCACGAGCGGCAGCACCGAGGGCGGCGTGGCGAACGCGAGCTGCGTATCGCCCGCGAGTACCGACTGCACCGCGGGCGCGCCGCCCTTGAAGGGCACGTGCACCATGTCCACCTGCGCCAGGCGCAGGAACAGCACCGCCGCCATGTGCGGCGCCGAGCCGTTGCCCGAAGTGGCGTAGTTCAGCTTGCCGGGATTCTTCTTGGCGTGCGCGACCAGCTCCTGCACCGAGCCCACGCCCACACCGGGATTCACCGCGAGTATGAGGGGCGAGGAGCTCACCTTGCTGATCGGCACCAGATCCTTGAGCGGCTGGAAGCCCGCCTTGGGCGAGATCACCGGATTCACCAGGATGCTCGACGGGCTCGCGATCAGCACCGTGTAGCCGTCGGGCGCGGCCTTCGCCACGTGCTCCGCGGCGATGCTCGAGCCGGCGCCGGGCCGGTTCTCGACCACGATCGGTTGGCCGAGCGCTTTCCCGAGCGGCTCCTGGAACGCGCGCGACACGAAGTCCGCCGCGCCACCGGGCGCGAAGCCGACCACCAGGCGAATGGGTTTCGATGGATAGGGCTGTGCCAGGGCAACCGTGGACCACCCAAGCAGCCACGCAAGGATGATTTTTTTCATCGTGAAAGTGCCGAATCGAGGGCAGACATTAGTGCTCCGAGTTTGGGCGGCTTGGATTCCAGGCCGACCTTAACGTTGAATTCCTGCAGCGCCGCCGAGGCGACCGGACCGATGGATGCGACCAGCGTGCCGTTCAGCGCCTTTTGCAGCGACTCCTTCTTCTTCAGCTTCTCCGCAACCGCGAACAGATTCCTCACCTGCTCGCCATTGGTGAACACCGCGGCGTGCATCTCGCCGCGCTCGAGCGCGCCGATCAGCCGCTCGAGCGGCTCGGTGTCTGCCGGCAGCGACCAGCGGTAGGTCGGGATCTCCGTGACCTGCGCGCCGCGCGCTTCCAGCGCGTGATCCAGCTCAGCGTTGGCGCTGCCGTAGCGCTGGATGATTACGCGGGCGCACTTCAGGTCGAGGTCCAGGATGGAGGCGAGAATCTCCTTGGTGGTGAAGGGATCCGCGGCGCTGCGGTCGATGCGCACACCGCGCGAGCGCAGCGCGCCGGTGGGCTTGGGACCGCGTGCGGCGACTATGCCTTTTTCCAAGAGGGACAAGAACCGTTCGGTTTGCTGCAGGTTGTCCAAGGCTGAAAACAATGCCCGCGCTCCCACGCCGGTCTGGAAGATGAAGAGCTTCGCCGGCTTTTCCTCCAGCGAGCGCACCAGCGCGGCGATTTTCTGCGGCTCGAGGTCCGGAAGCTCGGCGAGCGCCGGGGCGTGAAACGGCACGCCGCCGCGCTGCTT